>VOFC01002781.1_pt1 | contig 41812 bp, 67 predicted proteins | sample 5384161 | NCBI WGS metagenome assembly VOFC01 (sample SAMN12384722, study PRJNA508395) | human gut metagenome | isolation source: healthy gut B | host: Homo sapiens
AATGTCTCGTAGTTTCTGAAAATCAATGCTTTGCTACAAGTTTAATAAAATAAATCTACCACAACAGCTCAACGTAAAAACCCCCGCTTCTTCCATTCTCTTTGCTAAGCTTCAACCTGTTTTTCCCACACAAAAACAGCACTTTCCTTATTCTTTTTGTTGAAAAGCAGCATGATAAATGTAGCCGTACAACAATAAAAACGTTTTCCAGTTGCGGGCCCTGCGGTTGCCAACTGCGAACCGTAGGAGTCTGCAGCTGCGGGCTCTAGCAGCCCGCAATTGGAAAAACGAGGAATACTACATGCTGTTGCAACATTATGCAAGGTGCGATAGCGGAAAAACAACAAGGCAACATCACATTTATCGGTGATAAGTTTGATCCAAAAAGAAGGCGTTACTGCAAAAGATAAAGAAGATGGGTAATTTAACTGATAAGATTGAAATCTTAAAGAATACAGTTGATTCATCTAAGCCTGAGCAGTATAGAGTTACAAAGTCTACTTATCATGTTATGTATTACTTTACATTTCTATAGTCCTTAATATTCATTCTACTGCCGCATTCTGACAGATATATTTGTTCTTTTAAGCGTGATATAATAAATCACTTTTCATTAATTTCAATCGTATGAGACTGTACAAGGGATTCATAATCCCTTAAAAATAATTCTTAGATCATTATCCACTTAGGATCTCTTTCGCTTGGATTTAATATGAGCAAATTAATGATACAGCGAAAGGTTTTTAATATACAAAAAATACTTAAAAAGTATGAGCCACAGTGATCCCCCACAGACTTAAAGGTGCTATTTCTAAGATTCTCAAATATTTAGAGCGAAGCTCTGATCCCTACAAAAAATTAAAGACCCTCTTTTTTCGCATTTTCAGAACAATAAACTATGATGATAATTTTCTGACAAAATAGAAATTCATATTTTCTAAATAGATTATCAGATGTTAATAATTTTAGTAAAGCGGTATCATTTAGGTGCAGAAAAGTGATGTGCACACAAGATATAAAAATTAAGAGGAGAAAATTTTATGGAAACAAAAAGTAAAAGCAGTGTTGTTTACCAAGGTAAAATCCCTGGTAGAGTCAAATACTCATTCGCATTTGGGGCGTTGGGTAAAGATTTAATTTATGGCATGATTGCCACATTCTCAATGATATATTTCACAGATATTATTAAGGTTGCTCCAGCTTTCATTGGTACAATGTTCTTCGTTGCAAAAAAATCTGGGATGCTTTCAATGATTTATTTATGGGTATGTTAGTTGATAACACAAGAAGCCGTTATGGTAAATTTATTCCTTGTTAGTAGCAGGAAACATTAATTACCCATTTGTATTCGTTATTGCATTACAGATTTCCATCTTACAGGTGTAAAATCTTTGTATCTTTTCTGAAGTTATTCTATGTTTTTATGGGGTATGACTTATACAATCATGGATATTCCTTTATTGGTCAGTTATTCTAATTTAACTTCTGATCCAGGAGAACGAAAAGTATCAGTACTTCCAAGAATCTTTGCAAGTATTGGTCAGTCACACTATTGCTGGTTTTGGTGAAACGATCATCATGGGTCTTGGTGAAATTATATTGGCTATCATAGATCTGGCATTAATCATCTCTGCAAACATTCCATCTTCAATGGTATGTGTCTTAAACCTCTCCTAAAAGTTCTGCAGACAAGTGATGAAAAGAAAGAAAAGATGAAATTCGAGACATCTTCACTGTTATTAAGAAAAATGACCAGTTAAGATGGGCAGTAGCTATTAATTCTATTATATAACGTTGCTATTCAGGCAATTATGGGTGTTGCTACTTATTATTTTAGTTATGTATGTAATAATGCTGGTATGTTATCAGCTTTTCATGATCAGTGCTTCAGTTGCAGAAGTTGTTGGTCTTCTTTATCTTCCTAAGGTTACTAAAGCATTATCAAGAAAAAAGCATTTCTTTTATTCGCATGTGCATTACCTCAATTGGTTTAATCTTATTACTTGTTGTTGGTTTGTTTGTCCTACAAATATCTTGTTAACTGCCATTGCAGGTATTATTGTAAAAACTGGTACAGGTCTAGAACTTGATGTGCAACAGTATTCTTAATGCTGATGTTGTAATTATGGTGAATATGTATTGGTGAAAAGAAATTAGAGTGTTAGTCTTCATTACAGACATTAATCGTTAAATTAATAAATGCCTTCACTTCACCTCGCAATTGGTTTTGTACTTCAGAACCAACTGGTTATATTCCAAATGCAGTAGCTCACTTGCTGGCCAACAGAACTCAATTCGTGTATTAATGTGTTGTACCAACTATTGGTGCTTATATCGTGATTAAGAAAGAAATATAAGTTAGATGATGAATCAATAGGTATGTTGTAAGTACCATGAGTTATTTTAGAAGAACGAAGCTGATTAAAATCTATTTTGTTCTTACTATGTATATACAAAAAGGTGATAATAAAAAGTAAGGAGTAGGGGTATATGAGAACGTTTAGTATTATTCTAGCTGATGATGAACAGAATATCCTTGATTTGCATGAAGGGAACTGTACTGGGAAAACTAGGATTCATAGTGGCAGGAACAAAGGGGTCAAAATGGAAAAAGAAGTATTAGAAATGATGGAGATTCTGAGCATCCGTATCTTGTTATTAGTGATATCAAGATGCCCTTTATGGATGGATTAGAACTTGCGAAAAACAATTCATGATACTCATATGAATATTATTTTTTTTCTGGATGGGATGATTTTGAATATGCAAGACTTGCAATCAGCTATGGCGTATCAGAATATATAATGAAACCTATAGAACATGATGAAAATGAAGAAACTTTTAATTGATATGCACCAAGCATTAGAAAGGAAATATAATGAAAAAATTAACTGGACACGCTTAGAAAATGCTTATTTAAAAGTCTGCCATTACTTGAACAACAGTTCTTTACGCGACTTGTCTTAGGGACAATGGAGTTAGATGAATGCCACCAACAAATCAAAATTTAGGATTAGAATTAGATAAAAACAATATTGTATTATTGCAGTGAAAACAAAAAGTTGATCATAAGGATGTCTTTAGTGCACTTTCTATAAAAAGAAACATTAAAAGAAGCGTTAGATAAGATTTCTGAGGTTTATGAGTTTGGTGTAGGTGATAAAAGAGATATTTTTACTTACAGGTGATAAAAAGCATGAAATAGGTAAAATATCACGTAGTATTCAGGGAAGCCTCTATTATGATTACATATCTTTGGTGTACATATATCATGTGGTATGAGTGAGAATACAAATCAATTAGAAGATATCCCTACAATCTATACACAAGCAAAAGATGCATTAGAATATAATCTTGTGAGTGCCTGATGAAAGTTATACTTACTATAATGATTTGATGCTTCAAGAAGAAGTAGAAACAGATTGGAATACCACTGTAGAACAGATAGAGTAAAACTATCACTTATTGTGATACAGAAGAATTAAAGGAACAGGTGGATGATTTGGTCAATGTACTTCATCAAGCACATTATAATCTTAATGAATATCAGATGGTTATAATGGAGATATCTTTTTTATTTTCGCAAGACTTTATAAAAGTATCATATTACTGATGGAGGAGAAGAATTTGAAGGGTCAAAGAAGATGGCAGTAACTATCCTTTTCTCTTACTACAGGAGAAGAATTAGATCAATGGTTACTTGATTATTGTCAGTTGATTCGTTTATTAGTCCAAAAAAACATTGTGGATAATAACGTGATTTTAGTAGATAATGCGAAGAAAATAGTAGAGAAAAAACAATTTTTCTGATCCGGATTTAAGTGTAGAAAGTGTATGTGATGCATTACATGTCAATTACCTCTCATTTTTCTAAAATATTTAAACAGGAAACAGGTAGAACATTCATGAAATTATATGATAGGTAAGCAATATGGAAGAAAGGAAATGGTAGGTTAATCTGAACCTAATTAATTTCAGCTATGTATTTAAAAATAATGTATATCCCTGCAAAAATATAGGAAACAAATTGATGAAAAATAAGACATTAAGTGTACGTGTTATATTACCTGTTGTTATGTCTGTTTCTATTGTTGTATTATCAACTTGGTATGATGTTATTTTCTTATCTATTCTCTTCTTATTTTAAAAAAGATGCAGTAGAGAAGATGGATCGACAGACAATCTCATTAGCACAAAAGTTTAGAAAATGAAGTCAGTGAGATTAATAGTCTTGTGAATGATATCTATTATCAGAACATTAAAGTATGATTGTGAAAATGTTCAGTTTAAAACAGTTATGACTCAGAAAATCACCAATGAATCAAATAGGATTTATAGTATATCTCTTTATGATATGAATGGGAATAGGGTTTGGAGTTTTGGAGAATCATCCATTGGTTTCGATACTCAACAATCATGGTTTGAAATGCGAAAAAAGAATACTGAAACCATTCAATATGGTCATCGACACTTAGTGAAATCTGATCTATCAGGTTATGTCATGGATATTAGCCGTTATGTAGAATATATTAATGCTGGAAATATAAGATCAGGTATTTTATTGATGCAGTATTATACAGAGCCTATAGAAGGTATTCTAGATCGTTATCAGAACCAGAAGTCAGCTTATTGTTATTTGACGGACGAATCTAAATATTTTATATATCATCCCTTTGAAAAACGTATCGCCTCTGGTTTATATAAAGAAAAAAACAGTATCCACTGCATTCAAGAACAACCGCAGTATTCATAATGGAGACTGGCTTGTAGAAAGAAAACAGATTGGCTATACGGGATGGAATATTGTGGTAGTGAATTCAATGTCAAATCTATTAGTAGAAAATCGTCGTTTTCATTATATTATCTGGTTTATTCTACTCTTAGTAGGTTTCATTTTGATATTATTTGATTTTCAGGTATTTAGAAACTTTACCGACCATGTTTATCAATTACTTGCTACAATGGAAGATTTTGGTAAAGGTAACTATAATTCTCGTGCAAAAGAAGAAGGAATTGGAGAATTAAAGAGTTTAAGTGCTAATTTTAATATAATGGCAGATAAATTACATAAGCAGATGGAAGAAATCCGTCAAAATGAACGTGAAAACAGAAAATGGAGAAGAAATTACTTCAATCACAAAATCAACCCTCATTTCTTATACAACACGCTTGATTCTATAATATGGATGATTAGAAGTGAAGAATATGAAGGGGCAGGTGAAATGGTTTCATCCCTTGCGAAGTTCTTCCGTATCTCCTTAAGTCAGGGAAAAGATATGATACCTTTAGGTAAAGAACTTGAACATGCAACAAGTTATTTGAAGATTCAGAATATCCGTTTTCAAGATAAATTTGACTTTAAGGTAGAAGCAGATCCTAAACTAATGAAATATCTGATTCCTAAACTTTCTATTCAACCCTTATTAGAGAATGCGATTTATCATGGAATGGAAGGCATGTATGAGGATGGAGAGATTATTATCAGTGTTTATGAGGAAGAGAATACTATTAAGATTGATGTAGCAGATAATGGTCTTGGTATGACAGAAGATAAACTTGAGTATATTATGCGTCATCAGGTTGTTTCTAGTAAACGTGGATCGGGTATAGGCGTAAGAAATGTTCATGAAAGAATTCAGCTTATTTATGGTGAACAGTATGTTATTACTATCACAAGTGAATTAGACGAAGGAACAACCGCTACTATTACTATCCCTAAAATGGAGGAAGCAGATGAAACAGAATAAAAAGAAAACACATGATCCTGATTGTGATATTGTTGAGTATTGCATTTGTTTCTATTTTATATGTAAGAGATAGGGATTATACACAGAAAAATAAAAAGAATTGCGATCATCTATCCTAAGTATTCACAATCATTTATTCAAGAAGTACAGGAAGGAATACAGGATTGTGCATATGATAAATCAAGTGAAGCTTGATGTCTGGTATAAGGATGATTTGTCCCAAAATGAACTAGATGATCTTATTACACAGGAATATAAAAATCAGGCCATGGGCTTATTACTTGTATATCCAGAAAAGTATATGAGGAAAACACAGTATGAATATGCGAATGTATTAGCTCTTACAGATACAATGCAGGACTCATTCACTTACACCGCTTCTTTTTAGTCAAACTTCTCATGAAACAATGAGATTACCTGTGGACTTTAATCTCCTAAAAAGAGATATCTACAGGAAAAAGAGATGCCATTTATATTGAGGATGCTTATAAACTAGGTTATAAGAGTATAGAACTGATTAGTCATTGTGAAGGAAAAAGACGATTATCAAATATTTCTTTAAAACCAGAAAAAGTAGATCAGAAAGTAGTAGAAAAAGAGGCAGTAAAGCCTCATTGTTTACATATTAGAGGGTTACTATGAAAAGATGAGAAAATATAAATGGTTATTATTTATAGTGCTGATTATATGTTTAACACTTACAAAGACTAGGAGGCTCACGTTCTAAAGAAGATCAATATATTCATGTAGGTATTGCAGTTTATGATCTTGATGATACATTTATGAATAGCTTGATTACTGCGCTAGAAAATAGAATTGATGAAGCACATATGAAAAAAGAAAATCTCTTATGAGATATGTGATGCGAAAGGAAATTCAAGACGTCAAAATAAACAGCTTCAGTATATGTATACTCAAAGCTATGATATGATGCTTGTAAATCTTGTTGATCCTTCTTCTGACAAGTGTATTGAATAATGCAAAAGGAATTAGATATTCCTGTTATATTATTTAATCGAGATTTTGCTGAAAAGGATTTAAAGATTACAGATAATGTCTGGTATGTGGGAACAGATGCCTTTCAAGCTGGACAAATACAGGGTGAGATGTTAAAGAAAATCTGGAATGAACAGAGAAGTACGCTAGATAAGAATAAGAATGTTAAAATAGATTATATATTAGTAGAAGGTGAAGAAAATCACTATGATGCCATTCGTAGAACAAAAGGATTCCTAGAAAACAGTAAAGACCTTCCTTTAAATACACTAGGTACTTTATCTGCTTCATGGAATAGACAACTTGCTTATAAGAAGTTTTCTCAATTAGATAACAATGCGATTTCTAGTACCGAAGCTGTTATCTGTAATAATGATGATATGGCATTAGGAGTTTATGATTATTATAAAGAAAAGAATCTAGCTCTACCTATTATTTTAGGTATCAACAACAGCCAGGAAATGAATGAGAAAATTATGTCTGGTGAAATATATGGTAGTGTAGATAATGATATGGATAACCAAGTATTAAGAATAGTTAAATGTATGGAATCTGTATTAAATGGAAATACTAAAAAATATAAAAAAGTCTGGTATAGTACACCTTATGCAGTTACAAGAGAATAAATTATTTGCTTACATAATTCATCTATGTTAGTATGATTAGCATAAACTAACTAAGGAGAATTGGATGAAAGCACATAAATATTGGTCTATTGGTGCAATCGATCACCATGATTTGTACTTTCTTAACAGGACATATGAACAAGATGATTCATGCAGGATTTGGTTTGATTGCACTCATTTGTATGATCATGTCTGTTTATTCTGGTCATAAGATGATTTCAAGAAAGAACTAGATTAAGTCAGCAACATAATAGTTGCTGACTTTTTAATAATTCGATTAATAATACTATATGTCACAAACAACATGATATGTAACAGTGATAGCGATTACAAATATATATTTATAAGGTATAATAATTGAGGGTATTGCATAAGAAACGGAGGGTAAAGAAACGAGGAATAAGTTTTTAAACTTGCATTATCAGCAGTCCTTTTCAGTATCCTGCTTAGCAAAGACGTTTCACTGGAGCATCAGGATTAGATGGAAATGCGAACAATATCACAAAAGATGGTTATACAATCACTAAAGTATCTCATTCAGATAGAGGGGCTGGACAGAGTGATGGTATTCTTCCTTTTTGAAGTGATGGGTGAAGAAAGCAATCGTAATCAGAGCTATGTATGGTCAAGTGTTGAATATGGAAACTATATATATCTTTGGTACTTGCTAACCCAATCTCAGGTATTTATTACAGAAATTTGAAAAAATAACCTCACATCTCTTTTTGAAAAAAGAGGAGATAAGAATCCCGGTCAGAAGGCTGGAACAGTTGCGACAAACATCTTAAATGTGATGTATGATGGAAACTTCCCGGATGGAGCAACTTCTACAAAAGGGACACCATGTATTTTGCGTGTCAATAAGTATACTTATGAAACAGAATTAGTTTATGTTGAAAAAGAAAGTTCAGCATTCGTTAACTGGAACGGATATAGAATGGCTATAGAATACAAAGGTAAATTATACTTTGCATGTGCTGGTTATCCTACATCTCGTCTATTACAGATCGATCCTAAGACAAAAGCAACAAAGGTTGTTATGCAAAAGACTGCAGAAAACTCAGATTTTTCAAATGGTATTCGTGGTTTAACAGTGATGAATGGTAAACTACTCGTTTCTCTTGCGACTGATGGCGCCTGATCCCGATCATATGTTTGAAAATGGTTCACAGCTTCCACAAGATTATCAGAATGCCATTAAAGCAATCGCAAAGAAGAATGTACGTTATAAGGATGATAATCCAAGAATGGAAGGTGTACGTCTTCTTTGAAACAGATGATCCTGAAAATGTAGATAGCTGGAAAGTCATTGCAAACCAGGAAACATTTGATAACTTGCCTGCATGCTGGATTCGTGATAGCATCAATGGTGGTGGATTATGGGATCTTTGCGGAATTTAATGGATCTCTTTATGTATCTATGGTCACTGGTAAGACAGACGCAACAACTGGTGTGACAAATAAACAGGGCTTTGCTGTCTATCGTGGCGATCCACAAAAGGATGGTTCATGGAAATGGACTCCAATCATTGGTGATACATCTAAAGGGCTAAATATGAATTTGGTCTAGGTAAGAAACAGTCATGCTGGTAATCTTTACGTATATAAGGATCATCTTTATATTGGTGGGTATAACGACCCAATGCTTGACTTAGCTGAAATTGGTAATAAAGCAGATTTCCACTTACTTTATCAGGATTTAAAGAATCCTGCCTGCTTGAACCGCATGGATAAAAATGGAAACATTGAACTAATCAATGATGATGGATTTGGAGTCGCTTCTACGCAGTATCTATGGAGATTCTCTGAATACAACAATAAACTTGTTATTGGTACATTTGATATCTACACTTGCTAAAGGATTTACACAGCTCACTGATGGTAGTCTTTCAGAAATGACACCTGAAGAATTCAAGAAGAAGATGGATTATGTAGAAGACCTTCTTGAAAGCTTAAAGAAGGATCCTTCTGATATCGCAGTAGCTTCTGAAGATGAATTCGTGGATGAAATGATGGATCAGCTAGAAGATATGAAAGATATCGTAGAAGGAGACAACAGATCAAGAGAAGTAGATCAAATATTGTTGAAGTATATGATGAACTCATTGAAAACTATAAGAAATTTGTTAAACCTTTATTACATGAATTGATCCAGAACTTGAAAAACAGATTGATGATATTATCTTGAATAGTACAGTAAAAAACTTTGTATACTATTATGGATGCAGTCAGATTGTGTCTAAACAGGAAGCAGGATGTGATGTATTGGTTTCATCTGATGGTGTTCACTTTGATGCATTAACTCGTAATGGATTCAATGATAAGTATAACCATGGTGGACGTGCATTTATTCCTACTGATAATGGTTTATTTATTGGCATGGCTAACCCATTCTGGGGTACTCAGCTTTGGAGGAGAATCACAGATGGATCGGAAAAATCAATACCAGATACAGATAAAACTGATAAACCAAATACAGATAAAACTGATAAACCAGAAATCAAGGAAGATCAGCCATCTGATAAAGGAGTAATACAACTATAAAACCTACAGAAACTAAAAAGAAGATAAGAAGAAGGTCAATACAGGTGATCGTACTCAGGTGATGATCTATGTATCTGCAATTGTCATCTCAAGCTTAGCTTTAGTATTATTAAAACGTAAAAAGTAGAAAACTAAACAATGCCTATCTCCCAGGTCAATGAATTTTATTCATTGACTTTTTTTTATTGACAAGAATCTCTATCTGTCTACAATGTTCTATATAGAACATAGAGGTTCTAAATAGAACAACGAGAGGAGGCCTAATATGTATTTCTGGGATCAAACATAAGACGATTACTCTTTATTATGAGATGTTAACCGCATCTACTTGCGATAAGTATCATCTAAAAGATGGAATATGACATACTGATGTTTTGTATCATAATCAGAGTACAATAATGACAGGTATTGTTAGAATAAGAAAATCAACAAAATCTCATGTGTCGACCGCTTTAAAAAGTATTAGAAAAACGTGGTTATTACTAAGAAGACATCTTCAAGCAATAAAGAAGCGAGTGGAGCTATATTTAGAGGATTCAGCCACTGAAATCGTTAAAGAAAAGGATTAGATGTAAAAATCAATTTGCGCATGATATGCTTCAAGGCTTAACTAAAGACGAAATAAAGTATGTAAAAATGTATTTGAAAAGATTTTGTAAGGAATGGAAGAATGCATTCAAAAGAAAGGATTATGATTATGAATAACCAAAAATATGTACCTAAAATACCAGATATCATGGAGGCTATCTTTGATACTTGTTACTTATTATTTGACTTAGTAGCTGGTGTAATCTTCCTTTACAAACATAAAATGGCAATATGTATTTATACTATATAGTATCTTAACTCTTACATTGTGTGGTGGTGATACCGCTTCACTTAGTTCCTAAATTATAAGAGCATTCAAAGGAACTAATGAAAAAAATTAAAGACAACTTGGTATAGGTTTCAGGTTTCTTCTATTACTATGACTGTTTTCTATATTATCTTACTTTTATCTGGGAAACTCACATTTCCCCAACTCTTTTTGCTCCATTTATTGTAGAAGCAATGATCTACATTTCCGCAATCATTAGAATTGTAGTATGTTTCTTACCACAAAATGACTGGTATGGGGATGAAGGTAACTTAAAACTATCTATTATCAGAAATGCCGTATTTGCAGTTACTGGTGTGGAATTATTATTCTATATGCAATGAGCAGTAATACTGGTAATCTTCATGACTAGAATGGTTGCAGCTATTATTATCTCATTTGGCTGTTGTTACCAGTCACTTTATTAAGTAAGAAAAAACCTAAAATTGGTTTGTTAATGATTTCTAAAACATGTGCCTATATGGGTGATTGTAAATGGGATTCTGACTATTATTTAATTAAGAATAGTGTTATATAGTATTGTAATAAATCATTAAGTAGAAGAGTAGAAATGATGGAACAGAAAGATAGTTTCAATACTATATAGAAATTCTCAACAGAAGGTGTGATTATAGGACCATGTAAAAATAGATTCAGATATGTTTTATATTGGTTTTCATGACGGACGCCAACTATTGAAGCCTTAAAGAATAAGAAGATTTATTTTTTGGACCATTGTAAAAATATTTGAAAATTCAAATATGTTTTATACAATTTGGAACATTTCTGGGGACAGATAAGGTAATGCGGATAAATAGGCAAGCCCGTATGCCTAAATTGATAATAAGATAAAGATTTTCTTATTTGAATAATTTGATGCTAAAATTAAAGCATAAGGGGATGTAAAATTGCCATAAGGAGGATGATACCCACCTTGTGGGTATCTTTTTTCATTTCGTTGTTGAAATTATGCTATGCAAAAAGGTTCACTAATGAAGAAATTGAGTTACTTTCTAAATCGCCCTATGTCAAAGACATAAAACAAGACAGACTTACATTAACACATGAATTCAGATGCATCCTATATGATGAATGGATCAAGCGACCATCTACCTTTCAGATAAGAGAAACACTTAAATCATTCGGCTTTGACTGTTCGATGTTAGGGAAAATTATAATAAATAACATCATCATTAACTTTAAGCGCTATGGTCGTCCTACTAACGGAAAGAATAAAGTATTTGGACAGAGCCTATATTCAGTTGAATTATATGATAATTCATTTCTGATTGACTCCAGAGTATTCGTTAAATCAAGAAAAGGAATTAATTTTAGTTCTGATTTCATCGATAAAGCCTTCAAGGAATATCCTTCTGTGTCCATTGAATCCCTGCTTGAATCTTATGGTCTTGATTCCAATAAAGTCGGATATCATAGAATATATGAATTAAAAAAAAACTTGAAGATGGAGAAAAACCTAAAGAAAAAGATAAGTGCTGATGCAGTAGAGAAATACTCTGGTCATCCATATATCAAGAGATGCACTGCAACCCATTTCACACTCAAAAAAGCAGTTCTATGATGAAGCTATAATATTCATTAGTTATTCCATCGATGAAATTCTTGGCATATTTGAGATTGATGGTTCTCATCTTCCTATCAGAGTGCGAAATAAAATAAAGAAACAGCTCATATCCTGGAATGGCGATTCTGATAATATGATGATTGAGTGTGATCAGGAGTTCAGATGCCGCATTCAGCACAACAGGATGAGAGCACTAGAAAACTGTCAATGATGCATTTTGAAAGGATCAGGAAAATTCTTCCTTCCCTTTCCCCTGAACAGAAGAAGGCATTATGCATATGGATCAGAGACCTTCCACACGACAGGTATGACTATTCCATCCGTTCCATACTAAAGAGAGTTGGCATATCCAAATCTTCCTATTATTCAATACTCTCAGATGATAATTACGGCATGAAGGAAAGACAGGATGAGATTGATTTTGAATACAATAAAAAAGGTCATGGATTATAAGGGATTCAGAAAAGGAACACGCACCATCTATATGATGCTTCCTGATATATGTGGTGTTCATTTTGGAAGAAACAAGATTCTCAGACTGATGAGAAAATACAACTGCATATGCGCCATCCGCAGGGAGCGTACTGAATTGAAAACGAACAGAGAAAACTTAAAAAGCAACAGGAAGCCAAACCTTCTTAAGAGAAGGTTAGTCCGTCTGGCAAGACCGGGTGAGATACTGCTTACAGATGTGAGCTATCTGAAATACGGGCTGAATAGAACTGAATACCTGTCATGTGTAAAGGATGCAGTAAGCGGGCGAGTTGTGAGTCATATCACTTCTTCAGGCAAGCCCATCTTAATCTAGCTATGGATACAGTAGATACTCTTGACCCTGCTGAAGACGCTATTTTCCATTCTCGATCAGGTCCTCTATTTAAATGACTTTTTCCAGAACAGAATCAAGGAACTGGGATACACCAGTCCATGTCACGCAGGGGTAACTGCTGGGATAATGCGAGCCAGGAATCCTTCTTTGGACATATGAAGGATGAATGCGACCTGTCAGGGCTGTTCCACTCCGGAAGGAGTGAAGAAAATGATTGATGATTATGTATACTACTACAATAATGAGCGTCCTCAGTGGACACGTAATAAGATGACACCAACTGAATATGAAGACTATCTTAATTCATTATCTGATAATGAATATTCAGATTATCTTCAAAACGAGCAGGAAAAAATATGATAAAATGATGAAAAAGCGAGAGAAAAGGCGCTCAAGCGTGCGGTTGAGCTTGGCGCTCTAACAGAGGAGGATATGGAATTATATGGCTCAGGAAAGAAAGAAGAACAGGCAAAGCAGCAGACAGAAGCGCAGAGACTGGCACATAGAGATGCAGTTATTGAACATTCAGATAATAAGTTCGTTGCAGAGCTTTAAAAAAATATGGATGCATTCATCTATACAAAGGACTTCTATGTTGCACTTTATAAGCGACTTTTTGAAAGCGGAATGACATCAATCGAGGCTTATGAATCATTAGGTTTCGATACTAAGAAGCTTGGAAAGAACTGTGCTCAGTCTGCGACCAAGCGCGCAAGACAGAAAGCGAAGAACGGGGAGTTTGAACCAAAGGCTGAGAACTATGATGGAAGCATCCCTATTGAGGAGATGCCTGAAATGAGCCTTGAAGAGAAGGTTGCATACCAGGAGGCTCGTATCAGATATCTTGAGGATTACGTAGAATTTCAAAAAAAAAAAAATGCCTTCCATACTGGAGGAGATATACTCATCCTCGGACGACAAGAAGTAAAGGAGGACAAGCTCTTCATGGCTTATGACTACATAAGCAGAGGAAAGGCAAAAGAGAATGGTTATACCAACACCAGAGTCTTCAAGATGTTTGGTGTAAGCAGTACGGGCTATTATAATTATGTGTCACGCAGGGAGGATAGAGACGGTAAGCAGGCAGCTAAAGAAATGGATGAAAGCCATGTGATTCAGTGCTTCAAGAAGATCATTAAAACACTTGGATTCGTTCCTGGAAAGCGAACCTTCCGCCGACATATGTTCAGAAGGTTCAATTACAACATCAGCGTATCAAGAGCTTCAGGCATCATGAAAAAGATGCAGATAACTGCACAGCTTCCCAAAAAAGGATGCATACAAGGGACAGGCAACCCACCATCATGAGTGCATGGCAAAAGCCTAATCTCGTTAACCGCAATTTCAAGCTGGGAGTAAGACAGGTCATCCTTACCGATATCACTTATATACATTACGGCTATAGCCGTACTCCAGCCTATATGTGTGCATTCAAGGATGCCTATACAACTGAAATACTAGGTCATTATGTATCAGGCAGAATGGATGTATCTCTTGTTCAGAAGGCATTCAATAATATGATGGAGAATCATAAGGACGAGTTCCCTAAGAATCTGGAAGTATACTGCCACAGTGACCAGGGTTCACAGTATCTCTCAACATCGTTCAAACAGCTTCTTAATGAGAATGATTTCATCCAGTCAATGTCCAGAAGAGGAAACAGTCAGGACAACGCCCCTATGGAATCATTCTTTGGGCGCATGAAGACAGAGGTCATTGACATCATCGCAAGATGTGGGGATATAGATACTGTAAGAAGACTCATCGATGGCTATATCAATATGCATAATAATGAAAGATATCAGGATACCCTTAAAAAGACTATCTCCAAGTGAATTCTATACATACAAGGTGACAGGTCAGTATCCATTAGACAACTATTATGGGGTGAAGGCATCAGAGCTTATGCCTCTTGATAAGATCATTGAAGCTAAGCTTGAAATGCAGGAAAAGAGGAAGCAACTCCGTAAAGAACGTCAGAAGATCAATGAGCAGCAGTCCAGATTATTAAGGAATGCAGGCGATATCATCATGCGTGATATGAAGAAGATGAAAGACGAAAACAGGAAATGGGTAAAACAGCAGGAACTTGTAGAGAATCAGTTGAAGAAGATCTCGGAAATCATTGAGAAGATTAGTAAGGCTTTAAATTTCTATTTTCATGAAGCAACAGCCGAGGTCAAAAAACTGCTTAAGGATCCATTGAACTGGAAGAACTATCCAGAACTGGACTATTATAAGGATCTTGATGCATTATACTAATTAGACAAATCATAAATAATATATCGGGAAAAGTCCATAAAATCAGGACTTCTTTTCGTCGTGGAGATAGAGAGATAGAGGGCGCGAAAAAAGAGCATCACCTTACGGTGATGCTCTTTGGCAAGGGACTGTCAACATTCTGTCCTTGACTTTTGAACCAGTTTAATTAATTCTGAATGGTTTTTTTGTTGGCGGCTGTGCAATAATAATCGCAATAAACATAAGTATACGCCCAATCCTTCTTTAATTGTAAGACTCTGACCTAAGATGACCCATCCTGCAAGTACTGAGAATACAGACTCCATACTCAACAAGATAGAAGCCACTGTAGGATTCATACCCTTCTGTCCGATAATCTGTAATGTATAACCAGCTCCACTTGATAATAATCCTGCATAGAGAATAGGTGCACATCCTGCTATGATATTATGCATTGATACATCTTCAAATAGGAACATAGGAATAGTATTTAATAATGCACATGTGAAGAACTGAATACGACTCATCTTTACACCATCTACTAAAGGTGAATAATGATCAATGACAAGAATATGTAATGCGAATACACAGGCACATACACATACTAATAAGTCACCTTTACCTAAAGAAAGTGATCCTGTCATACATAATAAATAAAGACCAATCACTGCTAGGACAACAGATATACCAATCTTAGGACCTAACTTCTTCCCTAAAAAATAAGCTAAAGAATGGTACAACAATAATATAGAGTCTTTGTAATAAATCCCCTTTACCAACAGTTGTATACTGAATACCAAACTGCCGCAGGGCACTTGCTAGACCTAATACAATACCACAGGCAATTCCACCTGCCCATAATTTCTTATCCTTGAAGTTCATTGTATGATCAAAGAAATAAATAAGTGGTAATAAAACAAGTCCACCTAAATAACTACGTAAGGCAGTAAAAGTAAATGGTCCTACATAATCCATACCAGCACTTTGTGCTACAAAGGCACAGCCCCAGATGAAGGTTGTAAGTAGCAGTAATAAATGATTTTTATAACGCATGATTTCCCTCCTACAAAGGGTATTCTACACGAAATCATCTCTACTTACAAAAAAGATATTTATCTACGATTACTTTTATTCCATCATGATCATTATCTAATGTGATTTCAGTGGCTAGATTCTTAATTTCTTCTGTTGCATTCCCCATCGCAACTGCTTTACCGGCACTTTGGAATGCTTCAATATCATTTCCACTATCTCCTATCATGATTGTATTTTCAATAGGGATATTTAAGTAAGATGATAAAGATTCAAGTCCTGCACCTTTAGTAATACCTAAAGGTGTGACTTCAATAGCTGTTTCTTCTACCACAGCACAGCTGACTGGAAATACTTCTAGTTTCTTTTAAAAGCTGATTCATTGCGTCAACACTTGGATTATATAAACAGAACTTAAGAATCTCATTCTTGTGTTTATTGGCATATTCATAGATATCCTCTACAGCCTCTGCACGGCTTTCAAACATGGATTGATAGATAGCCATATTGTAGTAAGGCATATTCTCTACATCTTTTTGAGAGGCAATAGAATGCGACGAATCGAGTAAATACAACATCACATCCTCTTTCTTCACAATATCCATCATCTGTGTAAATACATCTGTATCAAAAGAATGAATTTCTAATGGTTTGTTGTTTTTGAAATCATAGTTCAAACATCCACTCAGTAATATTCCATAATCACAGAAATCTAATTCACCTTCATAGTCTTTTTAATTCTGCCAGCCCTCTTCCTGTACATAAACAGATACTCTGTCCTCTATTACTTGCTTCATATAAAGAAGATCTTTGTATTTTTAGAAATAGTCTTATCAGACTTTAGAAGTGTACCATCCATATCGAGGGCCAAAAGATATCTTTCCTTGATCCATCCATAATGCAGACAGGCATTGTAGATACCATCTTTGTCGGCATCAGTAGTCACATAAGTGGCTTTCTTCTTTAATTCATCTATACCATTACCCATCGCAATACTTGTCCACTCTGGAATAAACATAGACAAATCATTCTTTTCATCACCAAATACGACAACATCCTTAATATCACCACCAAGATGTTCCACCATACGTTTAATACCCTTGCTCTTATCTCCTGGTTCTACAAACAAGTATTCCTTATGAAAACGACACCAAGGTAACTTCTTTAAAGACTCTAGTTTCTCTTCTTCACCCTTGAAGCAGGCAATATATACCTTATAGATTTGATCATAATCACGTGGATCTAAACCTTCTACCACTTCTGTCTTCATATAAATATCATGAGTAAACTCATAAAAACGATTATCTGGTGCAAAGTCTTCTTGTTTTGTTGTCAGGAGAAAAAGCCCATATCAAACCCTTCTTCTCACATTCATCTATTAAATCAAGACATAATTGATAATCCAATGGTTCTATGCCTTTTAACTGATCATCAATAGTAATTCCATTCCCTCCATCACTGATCATATTATGAAAACCTAATTCATGCATATAATCATGTGCCATGGCATAACTTCTACCTGTCGCAATCGCAATAAAATGACCCTCTGCTTCTAGCTGTTTTAAAGCATATTGTGTTGATTCAGGAATATATTGATCTCCTGGTGTACCTACGGCTAAAGTCCCATCAATATCAAAGAAAAAGTATTTTCTATTCATCATGTACCCCTCACTTTCGAGATACATTATACACGCATGAATATGCATTACTCAATCATCATTGATGCATGTCTAGAATGAATAGTTAGAGTCTTCACATACCATATGTTCTGGATAAATTTCCATAGCATATGAAGTTGTTCCTGAACGATTTGGATAAAAGCGTCCTCTGACACTTCCTTCAATAGACACAGATTGACCCTTTTCAAAGTGGTCTACAACATACTGCGCTTTCTCATCCCAGATTACACAACGTATATAATCATAACGTGGTCTATCTTCTGTCCCTCCTTTCGTAGTAAGTAAGAAAGAACCTCTTAATATTCCATTTCTAGATTCTTTCACTTCTGGATCAGATGTAATCTGACCTTGTAATTTAACTTCATTCATATTTTTATTCCTCCTTCTATATACTTATTCCTAAAACAATTAGAAATTACTTAAGATTTTTTAAAAAAAGTTTAATTCCTACAACCCTTATGGTATATAATGTTTAAAAACGGAGGAGATTATATGGAATTAGAAACAAAAGCAATCCATGAAGGCTGGAAGCCTGGTAATGGAGAACCTAGACAGTTACCAATTTATGAAAGTACTACTTTTAAATATGATTCAAGTGAAGAAATGGGTATGTTATTTGATTTAGAAAAAAAGACGGTTATTTCTATTCACGCTTACAGAACCCTACTAATGATGCAGTTGCAGCTAAACTTACAAGCATGGAAGGTGGCTATGCTGGTATGTTGACAAGTTCAGGACAGGCGGCTAACTTCTTTGCGATTTTTAATATTTGTGAAGCAGGAGGACATGTTGTTGCTTCTGGTAATATTTATGGAGGTAGTTATAACCTACTTTCAGTGACTATGAAAAAGATGGGTGTTGATGTGACTTTTTTATTAACCAGGATGCATCTGTAGAAGAAATCAATGCGGCATTTAAAGAAAATACTAAGTGTATGTTTGGAGAAACATTATCTAACCCTACAATGGAAGTATTAGATATTGAAAAGTTTGCATCTATTGCCCATGCACATGGTGTCCCTTTAATTGTGGACAATACATTGCAACACCTGCAAATTGTCAGCCTATTAAATGGGGTGCAGATATTGTAACTCATTCTACAACTAAATATTTAGATGGGCATGCATCTGGTGTAGGTGGCGCTATTATTGATAGTGGTAACTTTGACTGGATGAGTCATGCAGAAAAATTCCCAGGACTTACAACTCCAGATGATAGTTATCATGGAATCACTTATGCAAAGAGATTTGGTAAAGCAGCTTATATTACTAAAGCCACTGCACAGTTAATGCGTGACTTAGGATCTATTCCTTCACCATTTAATAGTTATTTATTAAATATTGAATTGAATCATTACCAGCACGTATGCGTGTACATTGTGAAAATGCCTTAAAAGTCGCTACATACTTAAAGAATCATCCAAAAGTAGAATGGATCCACTATCCAGGACTAGAAGATGATAAATATCATGAAGCAAGCCTAAGAAGTATATGCCTCGTGGTACATGTGGTGTTATGTGCTTTGGTTTAAAGGGTGATAAGAAGGAAGCAGAGTATTTACTACTACCTTGAGCGTTCTGACTCTTTTTCGTATATCAAACCCAAAAAAAGGTTATTCACTATTGCATGGTGAATAACCTTTTCATATTTCAGACGCACTTAAAAAGAACCTGCTCATTTCTTAAAAAAATTTTATCAGCAGATAAATAATCTGAGCCTCTCCCCGACCTGTTTCATCTGTTTTTCTTCTGTTTCCTTGATTTTTTCTTCTTCAGTTTCTGGTATTTCCTGATATTATGCCCCATTGCGACAAGGCAGATCTCCATCTGAACATTGTCATGTCCTCTTCTGTAGAGTCTGTCATAACCCATATTCTCCTTAAGATCACCAAAAGCTCCTTCTGCTTCATTATCTCTCTTGAACATGAGTTTCTTGCCTTCTTCACTTGTGACATTTTTTCTTACTTCCTTATGAAATTCATCAAGTTCCTTGCAGTAATTTATGCTTCTTCCAATTCTGGATTTAGTACATCTTGATCTGAATGGACAGCCATCACAGTGATGATTTATTAGTTTTATATTGTTTCGTGCATATATGCCCCTTGTATCAGTAGTTACCTTATCCACCTCGAACTCATGACCAGCAGGACATATATACCCGCCATCTTCAGTTCTCTCAAAATGAGAGGCTCTGAATCTATTCTTATCATTCGTCTTCTTGGATTCCTCATAATATCCTGGATACTTCATAAACAGCTCAATACCGTTTTCTCTGCAGTACATATAGTTATCATAGCTACCATAGCCTGCATCAGCAGGTGTCTTTAAAGGAAGCTTACCATACATGAGCTTATACTTCTCCATGAAGGGAATATATGTCTGAATATCAGAACAGTCACTGCTTACGTAAATGTTTCTGATGAAGCCGTCACTCACGCCTACCTGGACATTGTATCCAGGCTTGAAAACGTTAGTATGATTATAATAGTCATACTTCATGTGCATGAAGGTTGCATCAGGGTCTGTCTTGGAACAGCTGTTTCTGTCACCAAGCATATCAAAATGCAGTGCATATTCAAAAAGCTTCATCGCTTCTTTCGCTAGCTCATCATAAAGCTTCTGAATATCGCTCTTTCTGCATCCTTTTCCATGAACGAACTCTATTCCATTGTCCTTCATGTAAATCTCTATTTTATCTGTAACTCTCAATAGATAATCAATATTAGGCTCCCTAAGAATGGAATATCTGCAGTTGATATTCTTTTCCTTAAAGAACTTATTGATTCTCTTGATAGTATCATTACACTTCTTCCACTGTCTTTCCCTATGTCTGACAGTGTTCTTTCTCCATATGAATGTGTTCTTGTTGGCATTGGCTTCGTACTTAGTACCATCAATGCATAACACATCTGTATCAATAGGAAGTTCATCTTCCATAATTCTGTTCATTTCGTAGAATATATCTTCAACAGACATAATAAGATCATCATGGATGAATCTCTGAAATGCCTGATGAGAAGGCTTCTGATTCTGTGCGATGAACATATATCTGATGTCAGTTCTGCATAGTTCTGCAAGCTTTCTTGTAGATGCATAACCATTATCCGCAAAAAGCGAGCAGAAGCAGTCTGAGCATCATGAGACCATCATACCCGTGAGAATTTCTATGAGTGAAGTCAACAAACTTGTTTATATCTATCCTTTCCGTAACTTCAATCACAGCTCTTGAAATATCATCAGCAGGTACATCTTTTTCAAAAAGAAATATTAAAATCTAGTAGCGCATATGTCTGATATGCCGTATAATCTTGTTGGTGTATCATTGCAAACTAAATATACCACAAAAAGACGGACCTCGGTCCGTCTTTTGCTTTTTATGAAACTATAATGAGTTATTTACCCGTTACTGACCACTAATGATATGCTTTCTTTTACAATATTTAAAAATCAAATTGTAAAAGCATTGATTACAAAAAGGGTTTTTTAAAGTATCATTTGTGATTTTTTTACAAAATATTCTTGTAAATATTTACAAAAGGCATTATTATGTAAATGGAAATATAAATAGAAGTTTTATATGGAGGTGATACATATGACTAGTGATTTTAGTATTGCTGTCCACGCTCTCGTCTATTTAGGTAAAAACCAAGACCTTATTTCTAGTGATGAACTTGCAAAGCATATTTGCACTCATCCAGTACGTGTAAGACGTGTTATGATCAAATTGAGAGAAGCTGGCCTTATTAAGGCTAAAGCAGGTGTTGATGGAGGATATCGTCTTGATAAAGAAGCAGATAATATTACTTTATCTGAGATTGCGAAATCTGTCTCAAATGATTATATCCATGTGACTTGGCACAATGGAGAAGATGGAAGAGAAGCCATTAAGGACTCTAAAGTAGAACAAGCCATTGATTCTATTTTTGTAGATCTTAATGAAGCGTGTGACAATTTGTTGAAAGACAAGACCATCGAGGACATTATGAATATATCGAAGTAGAAATGGTCTACAATCAAAGAAGCGACCTAGATGGTCGCTTTTTTAAAGTCTAATACTAAATTTAAGATAATACCTCCTACAACCATTCCTGCACCAAGTAAACTGATACCGGATATTGTTTCATGGAAGAAGATAAAAGCCCACAGAGGCGCTAAAATGACTTCTAACATACAAATAAGATTGGCTGTAAAAGCTTCTGTACAAGAAATACCTAATGCAAGAAATATACCACCTAAACACATTGGGAAGAAACCATAACCACATACACCAAAGGCATCGGTGATATGGAAGTGAGGAAGTCCTCTAAAGACAATTAAACCTACTGTAAGAGAGAACATATAGGCAAATATTGTCGAAGAGAAAGCTTCAGCATCTTCTTTGTTGTTGAGGTAGAACTGCATTCCAAAGCAGGCTTCCTGATATAATTGCGAGTATATTTCCTAATAGATGCGAGAAGGAAAGAGTATCCGCAAAAAATAGTGCCATACCGATAAAGACAATCGCAATGATCCCCATTTGTCTTTTTGTCGGTAATTTACGTAAATCAATTGATTGATAGATCAATACAAAGATTGTTGATGAGTATTGTAATACAATCGCATTGGCCACTGATGTCAGCTTATTGGCATAGATGAATGTCAAACTCATAAGAAACTGAAAGACCCCTACTGTAACTGTCATTTTATTGAATACCAGTTTCTTATGATGAATAATCATACTAAGAGGTATTGCGACAATAGAACTCATCATTGAGAATCCTAGCCCACTTAAGTGGCTTGCACGTATAAATAAACCTGCAAGTGACCAGCAAAATGCTGTCATAAGCAGGAAGAATACACCTTTTGTACTTATTTTATTTTCCATAATACTGACCACTAATAATGCGATGATTAAAGGAATAAGTACCGGCACAACACACATAAACCAAATAAAAGCATATTATTCATATAGTTCACGCTCCTTTTCCCCATTATAGCATGCTATAATGAGGAAAACAAAGAGGAGATGATATCATGTGGGTTGTTGAAAGAATTGATGAAAAAGGGTATTATCATCTAGAAAACTTAAAAACAGGTGAAACCATTTTTAAAGAGAGATTTAAATGCACATGAGAATGATGTATTAAATGAATGCTTCCATGTTTTACCTGAAGAAACTAAGAAGAGAAAACAAGAAGTGGATGATTTGTTCCACTCTCTATTATAGAGGTGACTACATGTTAATTAATATACAGAATTTATCTTATGCAATTGGTGAGAGACAGTTGTATAAGAACTTGAATATGATTGTAGAGGATACAGATAAGATTGCCTTAGTTGGTGTCAATGGAACAGGTAAGAGTACTTTATTAAAAATGATTGCCCATCATGACAGTCCTGCTATTACTTATAAAAAAGGATCTAAAGATTGCATACTTATCTCAGAATCCTGTATTTAGAGATAATGAAACGATTCTTAATGAAGCAAAAAACATATTCTTAAGGATGTCCCTGAATATTCTATTAAGTCTTCTTTAACACGTTTTGGTCTAGAATATATGGATCAGGTGATCAGTACACTATCTGGTGGTCAGAAGAAACGTTTAGCTCTTGCTATCGTATTACTAGAAGAATGTGATTTACTTATTCTAGATGAACCAACAAACCATCTAGATACACCTATGATTGAATATCTAGAAAAATATTTAATAAAACGTTCTAAAGGATTACTTATGGTCACTCATGATCGTTACTTCCTAGAACGTATTACTAATAAGATTTATGAATTAGATAGAGGTGAGATTTTCCCTTATGTAGCCAATTATTCACACTTCCTAGAATTAAAGGCAGAAAGAGAAAACAATGCCTTACAGGCACAAAGAAAAAGAAACCTCTTCTTAAAGAAAGAACTAGAATGGGTCAGAGCAGGTGTTCAGGCACGTTCTACCAAGAGTAAAGACCGTTTGACGTGTTTTGAAGAATTATCTTCTATTGAACAGATTCAAGAAAAAAGGAACTGTTGAATTAATAGATACTACAAGTCGTTTAGGTAAAAAAGACTATTGAGTTAGTGAATGTGTCTAAGAGTTATCCTGATAAGGTGATGTTTAAGCCATTTTCTTATTTATTTAAGAGATTTGACCGTATTGGTATCTTAGGACAAAATGGCTGTGGTAAGACAACACTACTTAATATGATTGCAGGTATTATCACTGATTATGATGGAGAGATTATTATTGGTGATACAATCCGTATGGCCTATTTCCAGCAACATTTCCATTATGATGATCCTACAATGAGAGTGATTGATTATATTAGAGAAACAAGTGATAATCTAGAAACAAGTGAAGGAACACTTAGTGCTCGTAATATGTGTGAACGTTTTTTTATTTGATGACCATGCCCAGTATACACAAATTGGTAAGTTATCTGGTGGTGAACAAAGAAGACTCTACTTATTAAAGGTATTAATGGGTGCACCTAATGTATTACTATTAGATGAACCGACGAATGACTTAGATATTGAAACATTGAATGTATTAGAAGATTATCTAGATACATTTAAAGGTATTGTGATTACTGTATCCCATGACCGTTATTTCCTAGATCGTATTGTAGATGGTTTATTTGTCTTTAAGAATCAGGAAATTCATTATGTGAATGGTGGCTATAGTGCTTCTATTGATATCACTAATACTAAGAAAGAAACAGAATCTCAGAAAGAAGATTATCGTAAACAAGCTAAAGAAAATAGAAAAAAAGAAGATTAACTTTCAGTGAAAAAGAAAGAACTAGAAGGCATGGACGATCTTCTTATGAATCTAGAAACACGTTTAAGTGAGATTGATGAAGAAATGGGTTCTACCCTGGACTTTGAAAAGCTTGATGAATTAAGTAAAGAACGTGATGAAGTTGAAAAGACTTTTAGAAGAAAAGAATGAACGTTATCTAGAACTATTAGAAATAGAAGAAAGCTAATGAAAAGAGAACCCATTTGGATTCCTCTTTTGCTATATAAGGAGAAGCATTAGACTCATTTGAATAATTTATCAAACCCATCGTATTGATATTGAGTTCTTTTTTATTATTAGACTTTTATGGGTTCAACATTTTATTAGAAATTTTCATTTCTCACTGAATATAAGATCGAATCTTACTATAATTGCCGTATTACTTATTTACTTTTCGGTTCATTAGACTAGGAAGTCAAGTAACATGTCTTATATTTAATGTTTTATCTTCTGTCTTCTCTTTTCGTTTATATCATACATTATCGCTCACACAAATGCAAGCGTTTTCACACATTTTCATAAATTGAAAATACAGTGATGAATAGATGCTTTTTCACAAATATAATTGACGTTAGTATACGTATACTATACAACAGCGGTAGAAGTACCCCGAGTGAGCCTACTTGCGCAAAAACTCTTTGTCTATCGACAAAGGAGGCTTTGTTTCAACTGAAAAAGCTATGGCTTTTACATCACCATAGCTTTTCCTGCTGGATACTAGGATTACATCTTTTGGATTCAATTTCCAGCGTTAATAGATAAATAGAAAACTTTTTCACAGCCTTCTGATATATAGATTAACGTACCTTATTATTATATTCAGGAGCTATCTCCCGTTTTCCACCTTTCTTATAAACCATATTATTAATAAAGCATATAAATCATTATTAGTGGATAAATACGTTTTTCCTAATTTAATTGAGTATCCTCAACGGATACTCAGTCACAGTATCCCATGGGAATCTCTCCTCTCTGACCAAGTTCTTTGAGATGAATGTATATGTTAAGGAGCTTTTCCTCCTCTCTTTCTGACTTAATTATAGCCTAATAATTGCAGTTGTGCAAGCGTTTACATTCTATTTTTATATAATGAAAATACTTGTTTTATAACAATCTTTTCACTATAATGACATTAGTTATATGACTGACGGAAGTGGAATTGACCACAGGGAGTATAATAAATCAAATGAAGAAGCCGACCGTCTGGGCAAAAGAAGCCTGGGTATGTGTCGGCTTCTTTTTTTGAGGAATCTATGAAAGAATTAGAATTAAAGTATGGGTGTAACCCTAATCAGAAACCTGCTAAGGTATTTATGGAAGAAGGAGAACTTCCTTTTACTGTCTTAAATGGTAAACCTGGTTATATCAACTTATTAGATGCTTTTAATAGCTGGCAGTTAGTGAAGGAATTAAAGGAAGCAACTCATATGAGCTGTGCCGCAAGTTTTAAGCATGTATCTCCTGCTGGTGTAGCTATTGGGACACCTTTAACTGAAGTAGAAAGACAGATGTATTTTGTAAAGGAAAGTGCCGAAGTGTTAAGTCCTATCGCAAATGCCTATATTAAAGCAAGAGGTAGTGACCGTATGAGTTCATATGGTGATTTCTGTGCTCTTTTCTGATGTATGTGATGAAGTGACTGCAAAGCTTATTAATCGTGAAGTCAGTGATGGTATTATTGCCCCTGGTTATACAAAAGAAGCATTAGAAATACTTAAGAAGAAAAGAAGAGGCACATATTATTGTGTATTACAGATGGATCCTCACTATGTACCTAATCCAGTAGAAATTAAGCAAGTATTTGGTATTACATTCCAGCAAGGTAGAAATAACTGTGTGATTAATGAAGAAATGTTTAAGGATGTTGTATCTAAAAATAAAGATATCCCTGAACATGCGTTACATGACTTAATCCTTTCTATGATTACATTAAAATATACACAGTCTAATTCCGTATGTTATGTCAAGAATGGTCAGGCTATTGGTATTGGAGCTGGTCAGCAGTCTCGTATTCATTGTACAAGACTTGCTGGTAATAAGGCAGATGTATGGTTCTTACGTCAGCATCCTAAGGTATTAAGTTTACAGTTTGCTGATGGTTTAAAACGTGCTGAAAAGGATAATACAATTGATGCATATGTATCAGATGATTATGAAGATGTGCTAGGTGATGATGTATGGCAGAACTATTTCAAAGTAAAGCCAGAAGTATTCACTAGAGAAGAAAAAGAAAGAATGGTTAAAGAAGAATACAGATGTCGTAACTAGGTAGTGATGCATTCTTCCCATTTGGAGATAATATTGAACGTGCTCATAAAAGTGGTGTGAAGTATGTAGGTGAACCAGGTGGTTCTATCCGTGATGATCATGTTATCGATACTTGTGATAAGTATGATATGGTACTCGCATTTACTCATCAAAGATTATTCCATCATTAATCCCCTACTTTTGTTGTAACTGTGTTATAATGCACTTTATGAAAAATTAATGAGAATGTAAAAATTCAAAAAGAATTTATCTGGTATTATGGTCAGGAAATAGAACAGGTATTAGAGTCTGTGCATGCTTATGATTTAAAGGAAGAGAAGTATGTCACTATTAAGAAAGAAGATATGAATCTAGGTTATAGACAAAGCATCTTTAATCAGGGGTAAAGATGCTGGACGTTATTTGATTATCTCTATAAGAATTCATTTAAGTCATGATAGACTTACTCCTCCTTTCTATACTTCTTTACAAAGTTATGTAGAAGAACATCAGATTACTGATTTTTCTCCTAAATCTATTAGAGAGATGGTTACTGAAATACGTTGGTCTAAGTTACCTAAACCAGAAGAAATGGCAAGTTCTGGATCATTCTTTAAGAATGTATATTTAGATGATCGGGGAAGCAGAACGTTTTAAGAAATATGAATGTTCCTGTCTGGGAAGGTAATAAAGTCCCTTCTGGATGGTTAATAGACCATGCTGGATTAAAGGGTAAATCATTTTATGGTATGCGTGTATCAGAAGAAGTTGCACTGATCTTAATTAATGAAAGTGCACAAAGCTATGCTCACTTAAAACAGGCAAGAGAAGAAATTGTTTCTATTATTGAAAAGAAATATGGTCTAACTCTAAAACAGGAACCTGTTGAACTGGAATAAGATTTATTCCAGTTTTTTTGTGTTCTTTCTTATGATATAATTAGTTAGATTAGGAGGAATTGCTATGTTATTTATCACTGACAATGAATTTGAACGTGTTGTATCTAGAGCACGTAACCGTGATATTGCACGAGAATATTATCGAAGAGATTATGTTGTAAATGTTTCTATCACTATAGATAATCGTGGTTATTATCATATATCTGGTAAAGTTATGATTAATGGTAATATCTATCTTCCCCGTGTTCTTGTGAATCCCAATTCTAAAATAGTATCAACAGACTGTAATTGTATATATGCTGATGAATATACAGCCTGTGGACATATAGGAGCCCTTATTTTAAAGGTTCAGGAGTTATCTCCCAATACATTCCCTTTATCGTTATGCTGTTGATTTAGAAAAGCGTGCACAGGAAGAAAAGAAAAGTGCTATGAGAGAACGTCTTTTATGGGAACAGCAGATGGCTGAATTTAGAAGAATGGAAAGAGAAAAGGAAAACCAATGCATTGACTGATTATATTAAGAATCAGTTAGTCAATCAGTTTACACCTGTAAGTTCTAAACCCGTTCATTTAAAGTCGCTTCGTGCAGATGGATGGAATTTTAATATCACATTTAAGGTAGGACGTGAAAGAGATTATATTGTAAAGAGTATTCCCTAACTTTGTATCACAAATGCAAAATAATGAATATCATGCTTATGGAAAGACGTTATCTTTTGTTCATAATCCTGATATTCTAGATGAACCATCTAAAAAGATTTACCAATTCATTCTGAGATTCTATCATTCTCATCTTGCTAATAATAATACGTTATTTATTGACAATGAGAATATTGATGCTTTATGGGAGTTACTTACAACTATTCCTGCATCTTTACATGCTTTTAAATGTATAGAGGGTGAATTACATCCTATGGTATCAGTGACTAAAGATAAACATGATACAATTCTAGAACTAGAAACAAATATAGCACCTTATTTTTCTGGAAAAAAAATGTTTATATCAATATACACCTTCAGAATTCACTATCACTCGTTATCCTTTCGATAAACAGGGTGTTACTATTGAGTTATTGAATCGTTTTGATACATTACAGCGTCTTTATGTAGCGCATGAACAGTTAGAAAAACTTTACTCGTTATATTATTTCTCCTACAAAGAAATATATTGAGTATGTAGGTTTAGAGGATACAATCCAAGAAGAATCACATCTAGAAATCTATGCAGATGTAGATGAAGATGAATATGCTTTTAGTTAGCCTAATTGGAACATATGAGGATGGAACACATGATCTTCTTAAAGAAGATGTACCTCATTCTTTAAAAAGCAGATCTCATTATTAGTTTCTTAGAGAAATATAATCCTGATGATATGTCAGGACCTATGCGTTTTGATACACATCGCGATGAAACAATAGATATGATTCATGATGGTTTAGGACATCTTAATAAGATGACAGATGTTTATGTATCTGATTCTTTACAAGCGATTGGTTCTAAGAAGTCTATGAACTTATCTGTTGGTATTAAGGTCTCTCATAATCTATTAGAAATGGACTTAGATTCTTTTAGATGTGCCTAAAGAAGAATTAGCTAATATTATTGCAAGTCATAGGAAAAAGAAACGTTATCATCGTTTAAAGAATGGTCAGTTATTATATATTGATACACATGAATTAGATGAGTTAGGTAATATGATGGATCAGTATCATATTCTACCTAAAGATATTTCTGAAGATGGTACAATTGATTTAAATCTAAATAGAGCACATCAAATGGACTTAGCAACACAGGACTTCCAGTATGTACAGGTCAATCGTGAAGAATCATTTAAGGATGTATTGGATCATTTAAAGAACTACACATCATAAACATGCATTAAATGAACGCTATGATGCCATCTTAAGAGATTATCAGAAAGAAGGTTTCCAATGGCTTTCTACTATGAATGATCTACATTTTGGTGGTATTCTTGCAGATGATATGGGTTTAGGTAAAACAATCCAGATTATGAGTTTATTAGAAAGTAATGAACATCACTTTTCTATTATTATTTGTCCTGCCTCATTGATTTTAAACTGGTTGGATGAGTTTAATAAGTTCTCTTCTCATTTAAAGGTGACTTGTGTAATGGGTAGCGCAAAAGAACGTAAAGAGATTATTAAAACTATAAGCAGTTTGATGTAATGATTACTTCTTATGATTATATTCGTAAGGATTATGAACAATATAAGGATATTGTATTTGATTTTATTGTTTTAGATGAAGCACAGTATATTAAGAATCAGAAGACTAAGAATGCGATTGCAGTTAAATCATTAGAAGGTAAACAACGCTATGCATTAACTGGTACACCTATTGAAAACTCACTTGCTGAATTGTGGTCCATCTTTGATTTCTTAAATAAAGACTATTTATATAACTATCGTTATTTTAAATCTCATTATGAAGCACCTATTGTAAAGGATCATGATGAAGAGGTTCAGACACAATTGCAGAAGATGATTTCACCTTTTGTATTAAGACGTACGAAAAATGAAGTATTAAAAGATTTACCTGATAAGATTGAAAATACTGTACTTGTAGACTTCAGTGAAGATGAAAAGAAGCTCTATTTAGCTCATTTAGCACAGGCTAATCAGTTGTTAAAGACTTTAGATGGTTCTAAGGACCGTATTCAGATTCTTGCGATGTTGACAAAGTTAAGACAGATCTGTTGTGAACCTCGTATTGTCTTTGATGATGTAAAACATATGTCTTCTAAGATGGAAGCATGTTTAAATATTATTCAGACATATAAAGATAATAACAAGAAGATTATTGTATTCTCATCATTTAAGAGCTTATTGAATCTTCTTGCTAAAGAATTAGATAAGAGTAAAACATCTTATTATATGTTGACTGGTGATACTGATAAAGCGGATCGTAAAGGTTTAGTAGATGCTTATCAGAATGATGATACAACAGTCTTCTTAATTAGTTTAAAAGCAGGAGGTACTGGTTTAAACCTTACTGCAAAGAGAAGGTGTTATTCACTATGATCCATGGTGGAATATGTCTGCACAAAATCAAGCAACAGATAGAGCTTATCGTATTGGACAGAAGAATAAAGTATTTGTATATAAGTTGATTATGGCTGATTCTATTGAAGAAAAGATTCAGACATTACAGGCAACTAAGAAGGATTTAGCTGATCGTTTTGTGGAAGGTAACAGTGGTTCTATTACAACTATGAGTGGTGAAGAAATCATGAGTTTATTTAGTGAGGATTAACATGAAGAAGATGACTATGGCCGATATTGCAAAAGTTGCAGGTGTGTCTAAAACAACTGTTTCTCGTTATTTTAATGGCGGCTATGTAAAAGAAGAAACACGGCAGAAGATAGAGAAGATTGTAAAAGAATACGATTATGAACCTAATGTGCTTGCTGCAAATTTAAAAGCCAACAAGACACATACTGTGGGTATTGTATGCCCTACTCTTACTTCATATGCTTCTAGTCGTATGATGATGAATATTGATCAGTTCTTAAAGAAGCATCATTATACGACAATCATCATTAATACTAATCATGATGAGCTCGATGAAATCAAGTCCATTACTAAACTTATACAATTAAGAGTGGATGGTATTATTCTCCTTGCCACTTCTATCACAATGGCACATAGAGATATTGCCTCTAAGAGTTCTGTTCCTATTGTCTTTATGGCTCAGGCTTATGATGATGGTGTGAGTGTTATTAACAATGATTATGAAGCAGGCTATAAGATAGGTGAGTATATTTATTCTAATGGTCATAAGAATGTTGTATATGCAGGAGTAAACCGAAAAGATGTAGCTGTAGGAGTGATTCGTAGACAGGGTGTTTATGATGGATTACAGGATGTACATCCTCATTTTCTAGAAACAGACTTCTCTGCTGAAAAGACAATGGATAAACTTAATGATTATTTAAAGAATCATACATGCCCTACTGCCATCATCTGTGCAACAGATACAATTGCGATGGGATGTATGAAGGTTCTAAAAGATCACGGTTTACGTATTCCTGAGGATGTTTCAGTGACTGGATTTGGTGGTTATTGGACTTCTACTGTAATGTCCCCAGCTCTTACAACTATTAAGTTCCATTATGCTCATGCTGGTCAGATGGCTGGACAGATTATTCTTGATATGATTGAAGAAAAAGAGGTCGAACGTGCTACACTTATTGACTTCACATTTATAGAAGGAGAAAGCGTCAGAAGTATCTGATGCTTTTTTTTGAAAAAAAATGTGGTATCGGTTTCATATTTTTGTTGACAAGTGTTTACACTTAATATATGATACAGATGTGGAATCGGTAACATACCGATAAAGGAGGAAATTTCAATGGACTACAATAAAGTCGCAAAAGAAGTCATCTCCCATGTTGGCGGACCTAAGAACATCAAAAAGGCATTTCATTGTGCTACACGTTTAAGATTGATGTTGAAGGATCCATCATTGGCAGATGAAAAAGCTTTTAGAATCTGTAGATGGAGTTAAGGGAACATTCCTTGTCCAGGAACAGTTCCAGATCATCTTCGGAAGTGGTACTGTGAACCTTGTCACAGATGAAGTATTAAAAAAGAATTAGGTATGGACTCTCAAGATCAGGCTGATGAAGAGATTGTAGAAAAGAAGGGAAATCTAATCAGCCGTGCTGTTAAGACATTAAGTGATATCTTCGTACCTATCGTTCCAGCCATCGTTGCTGGTGGTTTATTGATGGGGATCAATAACGTATTAACTGCACAGGGATTATTCTTTGCGAATAAGAGTTTGATTGAAGCTTATCCAATGTGGAAAGACTTTGCGACAATCATTAACTTATTCTCTAATGCAAACATTCACATTCCTTCCAATTCTTGTTGGATTTAGTGCTACTAAGAAATTTGGTGGTAACCCATATCTTGGTGCTGTCATGGGTATGATCATGGTACACCCTGATTTATTAAACTGTTACAACTATGGTAAAGTAGCAACACCTTTCTGGAACCTATTTGGTTTAAAAGTTGTCGCAGTAGGTTATCAAGGAACAGTTCTTCCTATCTTATTTGTATCTTGGTTAATTGCAAAGTTAGAAACTAAGTTACATAAAATTACCCCTTCTTGGTTAGATAACTTAACGACACCATTATTATCCGTATTAATTACTGGATTTATTACATTCCTAGCTGTTGGTCCTGTATTAAGAGAAGCAGGTAATGTACTTGCAAATGGATTACAGTGGTTATATTTCTCATTAGGCCCTGTTGGTGGAGCAATCTTTGGTTTTTCTTATATGCACCTATCGTTATTACTGGTATGCACCAGAGCTTTATCGCAATCGAAACACAGTTGCTTGCAAGTGCAAAGACATAGAACATTCATCTTCCCTATCAAACAATGAGTAACGTTGCTCAGGGTGCCGCAGTATTAGTTTGTATTCTTCTTATCTAAAGATCCTAAACAGAAATCACTATGTAGTGCATCTGGTATTTCAGCATTACTTGGTATTACTGAACCTGCAATGTTCGGTGTTAACTTAAAACTTAAATATCCATTCATTGGTGCTATCTGTGGTTCTGCTGTTGGTTCAGCTTGGATTGCAGGCACTAAGACTCTTGCAAGTCTTTGGAGGTACTGCTGGTATTCCTGGTTTCCTTTCTATTCCACCAGAAAGCTGGGGTAACTATGGTATTGGTATGGTTCTTGCAATCGTAGTGGCATTCATTGTTACTTGTATCCTGCACAAAAGAAATGTAGAAGGTAAAACTCCTGCTAAAAACGAAAACTTTCTTTGCACCTATGAAAGGTACAGTCGCTTCTATTACCGAATGTCCCGATCCAACATTCGCTTCTAAAGCTATGGGTGATGGTTTCGTCGTATTCCCAGAAGATGGTAAGTTTTATGCACCAGCGAATGCTGAAGTGACTATGACTTTCCCTACTAAGCATGCATTTGGTTTAATGACAAATGATGGTACAGAAATTCTTGTACATATTGGTTTAGATACTGTTGAATTAAATGGTGAACCTTTCACTATGCACGTTAAAAAAAGGTGACAAAGTAAAGAAAGGTCAGTTACTCGTTGATGTTGATTTAAAGGCTATTGAAGCAGCTGGTAAAGAAACTGCGACTGCAGTAATTATTACAAATGGCAAAACAGTGAACTTAATTAAGAGTGGTGCTGTTGATGCTAAAACAGATGTTGTAGAAATAGCGAATCCAGTTGTAGAAGTTAAGGCTGCATAAGGAGATTCTTATGAAGGAAATGTACAAACTAAAATATCATCTAGAACCTATATCTGGATGGATGAATGATCCTAATGGTCTTGTAGAAAAAGATGGAGTATATCACATCTATTATCAGTATTCTTACGAACCTGAAGGTGGATTAAAGTATTGGAAACAATTCACCACTAAAGATTTCCTTCACTATCAGGATGAGGGGATTGCCCTCTCTCCTGATCATCCCTCACGATCAGGATGGTGCTTATTCTGGGTGCCGCTTCAATGATCATGGATTATTACGTTATTTCTATACTGGTAATGTAAAGCTGCCTGGTGATTATGATTATATCAATGCAGGTAGAGAACATAATGTGATGAAGGTTGATTCACAGGATGGGCTTGTATTAGATCATAAGGAAGTTGTGCTTTACAACAAGGATTATCCTCAAAACATGTCTTGTCATGTAAGAGATCCCTACGTTTATGAAAATGATGGTATGTATTATATGGTTCTAGGAGCAAGAACTCTTGATTCACATGGTTGTGTGATTTTATATTCATCAAAAGATTTAAAGAAATGGGATTACATGAAAACTGTTGACTACCATAAACCTTTTGGTTATATGTGGGAATGTCCGAATTATTTAAGTTTTGAAAAGAAGAAGTTCTTATTCTGTTGTCCTCAGGGACTAGAAAGCCATAACTATGATTATGAAGCTATTTATCAAAATGGATACTTTCCTCTTCAAACAGATTTAGAGAAGGATTGCGTTTTAGAGGACTTTATCGAGTTTGATCATGGGTTTGATATCTATGCCCAGCAGTTCTTCAAAGATGAAAAAGGTCGTATGATCATGGCAGGTTGGATGGGGCTTCCTGATATTGATTATACAAATCCTACCATAGAAGAAGGACGTCAACATGCCTTCACTCTCTTTAGAGAGATTACTGAGCATGAAGGTAGACTCTATCAGTTTCCTATTGAAGAATATAAGTCTTTAAGAGAAGAGAAGAAAGAAGTACATGGAACATCTCTTACAATGAATACGTCTTGTTTTGAATGTCATATAACTGACCTCCCTCAGTCATTCAAACTTCATTTAAGAGGTGTAAATATGAATTATGAAGATGGTCTTCTCACTATCGATATGAATAAAAGCGGTTCAGGTCGTGGTGTGAAACACATTAAAATTCCTGAAATGAATAATATGACTTTGTTTAGCGACACATCTTCCTTGGAGTTATTCATCAATGATGGTGCTTATGCCTTTACTACACGCATTTACAACAATTCAGATACTATTGAAATTATAAGTAATAAAAAAATTGATATGACTGCCTATCAATTAAAAGCTATTGACTAAGAACCTGCCAAATAGGCAGGTTCTTTTTCTTTTTTAGCACTCCATAAAAGAAAGTGCTAATTTTTAGCACTCAAGTGTTGACTTTGCTAAAAAGAGTGACTATAATAGTAGTTGTAATCGATAGAGAGGTTACTAAGAAATAAGAAAAAACGTTGAGAGAGGCGAACAAATATGAAATATTATCCAAATTTTAGTGATGTGTTTGATGATTTATTTGATTCAGGAGTCAATACTACAAAAGCAAATACAATGTTATGTGATATTCGTGAAACTGAAAATACTTATGAAATGAATATTGCTCTTCCTGGATATAAGAAAGAAGATATTGCTTTGGAACTTAAGAATGGCTACTTAAAAGTATCAGCATCTGCTAAAAAGAAGAAACAGCAGGACGTATTGTAAGACGTGAAAGATATAGTGGTAACTGTTCTAGAAGCTTCTATGTAGGTGAAGAATTTACCGAAGAAGATATCAAAGCTAAGTTTGATAATGGTGAATTAATGATTTCAGTTCCTAAGGAAGCTCCAAAGAGAGTAGAAAAGAAATCAATTACAATCTACTAATAACACGAGACGAAGAATCCCATGTTTAAATTTGATAAAGGAGATGTTATTTATGAGATTTTTACCTGGTTTCTATGATGTGTTTGATGATATGTTTGATGATGGCTGGATGAGTCCATCAACTAATGCAATGCAGTGTGATATCAAGGAAGTAGACAACAACTATGAAATGAATATTGCTCTTCCTGGATATAAAAAGAAGATATTTCTCTAGACTTGACTGATGGTTATTTAACAGTTTCTGCTAATACTAATCAGGATAAGGAAGAAAAAGATAAGAATGGTAAGGTTATCAGAAGTGAACGTTATACAGGCAGCTGTTCAAGAAAGTTCTATGTTGGTGAGGGTTATAAAGAAGAAGACTTCACTGCTAAGTTTGAGAATGGTGAATTAATGATCACTTTCCCTAAGACTGAACCTGAAAAGATTGAAGAAAAGAAACCTATTATGATTGAATAGTTCATAACACGAGACGAAAAATCCCATGTTTAAATTTGATAAAGGAGATGTTATTTATGAGATTTTTACCTGGTTTCTATGATGTGTTTGATGATATGTTTGATGATGGCTGGATGAGTCCATCAACTAATGCAATGCAGTGTGATATTAAGGAAGTAGACAACAACTATGAAATGAATATTGCTCTTCCTGGATATAAGAAAGAAGATATTTCTCTAGACTTGACTGATGGTTATTTAACAGTTTCTGCTAATACTAATCAGAATAAGGAAGAAAAAGATAAGAACGGTAAGGTTATCAGAAGTGAACGTTATACAGGAAGCTGTTCAAGAAAGTTCTATGTTGGTGAGGGTTATAAAGAAGAAGACTTCACTGCTAAGTTTGAGAATGGTGAATTAATGATCACTTTCCCTAAGACTGAACCTGAAAAGATTGAAGAAAAGAAACCTATTATGATTGAATAGGCATTTGAAAAGGAAGTACGAGCTTCCTTTTTTTTTTATACTGTTCGCATGTAATTATAGACCTGTTTCTTAAAAACTCTCCCAGCTCATTGACCCAAACTGCCCTTCTATCATTGGTCTAGGACATTCTTTTCCTGACCAATCATGATGCATACGGAGTTGATCACACTGAGGTTATATTGTTTTAATAATGCAGTTTGCTAGTTTGGTTGCATTTTTTCTGCCATATATAAATGGCCATCTGAATTGACACATATTTCTATCGCAATAGACGCACCATTACCTGGCATGACACCATCTCCAGCATGTCCTGCCTGCTGGTTAAGTGGTAATGATTGGTAGATACAATGATTATCCACTGTATAATGCCAGGAAGCAGAACGTACATTACCTGTATATTGAAGTTTAGCATGACTCAAAGCATCGGCTCCTTTACTTGTATTATCTGTTGTATGGATTGTAATATACAGCGGTCTCATAGCGTAATGTGTACGATGGCTACTTGCTTCAGGAATCATATAATCTTTGTAGAGTGGTATACCTGTCGTATTCTCTATAGAATTATTGACATCTATACTCACATATTGAGAAGACACCCACCCCTTCCCTTCTATATACATATAGCGTCCTGCTTCTTTTTGTGACATGATAACTTCCTGCAGGAGCAGTATTAGAAGTGGCATAGTAAGAGAATGGTGCACTATACAGACGTCTTAGAAGTACTAAATGTAATTGTATTAGAGATTGTAAGAGGATGTACACCCACATAACTCTTATGACTATATTTCTTACCATCTAGCCCTGTATAAGTCAGTCCATCAAAACTACTACATTCTATTGGTCTAGATAAGAGATGGTTACTTATTAATATATGATCACTTTTAATAATGACTTGTGTTGGTGTATAGCTAGGAAAACTAATAATAAGTAATACTACAACCAATATATTCTTCAGTATTCTCTTCTGTTTTATTGTCAGCTTTTGATGTTTCATGAGTTTATCCTTCTTCCATTGCATTGTCATTATAATACTATTACAAGATTATGAATAATTTTTAACTTCACCAACCCATTAACATACTGTAATTTCCATTGATCCAAAAATGAAAACGCTTATTTTTTCACAAGACCTTTATAAGCCTAAAAATCGCTATTTTAAGCCCTTTTTATACTATTTTTTACATGCTGTTTTCTTGAGTTTCATTGACTTTAAAAGCATGGTGTCATATAATTTTGACAGGTGATAACCCTCACCTTGAATCAACAGTCATTTAGTAATGAAAGGAGTAAAAAAATGATTTATTCAAAAGAAGTTGAAGAAATGTATTGCGTTAAACAGGGCGGCAATCATGGTTGTGCCCCAATTCCTGAAGAAGGAAAATGGGTATATTCAAGAGAAATCAAAGATATTTCTGGTTTAACACATGGTATTGGATGGTGTGCTCCACAACAAGGTGCATGTAAACTTACTTTAAATGTTAAGGAAGGTATCATTGAAGAAGCACTTATCGAAACTATCGGATGTTCAGGTATGACTCATTCTGCAGCTATGGCAGCTGAAGCTTTAGTTGGTAGAACTTTACTTGAAGCATTAAACACTGACTTAGTTTGTGATGCTATCAATACTGCAATGAGAGAATTATTCTTACAAATCGTTTATGGACGTACTCAATCAGCATTCTCTGAAGGTGGATTACCTGTAGGTGCTGGTCTTGAAGACTTAGGTAAAGGTTTAAGATCAATGGTAGGTACATCTTATGCTACTAAGAAGAAAGGTCCTCGTTACCTCGAATTAACTGAAGGTTACATTACTAGAGTTGCTTTTAGATAATGATGACCAGATCATCGGTTACGAATTCGTAAATCTTGGAAGAATGATGGACATGATCAAAGCTGGAGAAGATGCTAATGAAGCTGTTAAGAAGGCAACAGGTTCTTATGGACGTTTTGCTGATGCTGCTAAAGTACATCGATCCAAGAAAGGAATAATTAGGAGGTAGAACAATGGCTATTACATTTGAAGGTTATGAAAGAAGAATCAACCAGATCAATTCTGTTTTAAACGAATATGGTATCAAAGATATCGAAGAAGCTAAGAAGATCTGTGATGATAAAGGTATTGATGTTTATAACATCGTTAAATCTACTCAGCCTATTTGTTTTCGAAAATGTTTGCTGGGCTTACACTGTAGGTGCCGCAATCGCAATCAAGAAAGGTGATGTTAAGGCTGCTGATGCTGCTAAAACAATCGGTGTTGGATTACAATCATTCTGTATTCCAGGATCAGTTGCTGATGACCGTAAAGTAGGTTTAGGTCATGGTAACTTAGGTTCAAGACTTCTTGATGAAGAAACTCAGTGTTTCGCTTTCTTAGCTGGTCATGAATCATTCGCAGCTGCTGAAGGTGCAATCAGATCGCATTAAACGCTAACAAAGTTCGTAAGCATCCTTTAAGAGTTATCTTAAATGGTTTGGAAAAGATGCTGCTAAAATCATCTCAAGAATCAATGGTTTCACTTATGTAGAAACCAATTCGATTATTTCACTGGAGAAGTTAAAGAAGTATTAGAACTGCTTATTCAGATGGTGACAGAGCAACTGTTAAATGTTATGGTGCAGATGACGTACGTGAAGGTGTAGCTATCATGCATAAGGAAGGTGTTGATGTATCAATCACTGGTAACTCAACAAACCCAACTAGTTTCCAGCATCCAGTTGCAGGTACTTATAAGAAAGAATGTATCGAACAAGGTAAGAAATACTTCTCAGTTGCATCAGGTGGTGGTACAGAACTGGTACGTACTTCACCCAGATAACATGGCAGCAGGTCCAGCTTCTTATGGTATGACTGATACTATGGGAAGAATGCACTCAGATGCACAATTTGCAGGATCTTCATCAGTTCCAGCTCACGTTGAAATGATGGGTCTTATTGGAATGGGTAACAACCCAATGGTTGGTGCTACAGCAGCAGTTGCCGTTTCTGTTGAGGGAGGAGCAGCCAACGCTGGCAAGTTTTAATTAGAAAAAGCCTATAAATAAAGGGATTGCGGAATATTTAGCAATCGGAGAAGAGATGTTAAGAGAGGTGTCTTCGGATACCTCTTTTTTGCTTTAAATCACGTTTTTTATTACACTTTTATGTTGTTTGCATTTGAGTGCGGAACAAAGATGATGACACAGTTTGTTATTGATAATGGCGGCATAATGGGACAGTTTATAAAAAGCCGGTAAGGTTAATGATGTAATGACTAATTCCGGAATAAGTAAAGTTAAGGATGATGATAAATCTTTATATAGAGTTGAGAGCATATATGAAGGCAGTTCAAATTATTCTCTGGTAAATGACGTCCCGACAGTTTCCTCCTATTACAGTATAACTTCCGGTAATATATCTGAAACAATGGAAAGTTTGAAAATTCAGATATTTTTACGGCAGTGTGGACAAAAGATTTGTCAAGAAGAACCGGTCTTATGGAACTTGCCGGAGTGAAATACTACTTGAAAAGAGGCAGTGGGATAGATTTAACCAGCGTACCATATGGATATAAATTAAAGGATACTTTGGAGACAAAGGCGGAAGACGAAAATAATGATAATGTTTACCTTTATGAAAATTCTTTGGCACTTCCTCTTGTTTATGGCTATGATAACTATATGAAAAAAAGCGATTGGGACAGCTTAGACTCTTATGATAAAGAAAATGCCATGCTTCAGATTGCGGTTGTTCAGGATGACATGAATGGCGAGTTGAAGGAAAGAACACCTTCCTGCAATTCAGTAGTAGTTGTTAATAAGAAGAAATTCATGTCTAAGCTAAAGAAAATGAAACTTCCTAATATGAAAGTAAAAGGCGATAAAATTACCGTAAAAAAGCGGTATGGTGAAAATACCTATTTCTTTTTAAAGGTATTGCAAACAGTGAAACATACCTAAATATTAAGGGAATTGATTACAATCATTTCAGTGACGAATATGTAAAAGAAAAGCTTAAAGCATCTGACATTTCACAGGATGAAAGAAGTGATGTTATATATAATAAGCGTGTGGATAATTTTTTTATCTTGGCGGGATAATTAATGACAAGTATGCCGGATTTAACTATTGCACTAAGTATTATATTTATAATGGAGCAAAATCGACATTGTGCAATTATGGCTATAATAAAAATTTCTCTTAAAGAAGCATATTTCTATATGTCGTCGCCGGGCGTGTATACCTTTGATGATATAAAGATTGTGTGTCAGCCTATGGACAACTATATAAAAAAGTATGTTAAGAAATTAAAATTAAATATTAAGAATTTGGAAATTGAACATAATAAAATATCTTATAATGCAAAGCTTAACAACAAAAAACTTATTTGTACCGCAGTTCCTTATTCAAAAGGCTGGTCAGCAAAATTGATGGAAAGCCGGCAAAAATAATAAAAAACAAACGGAATGTACATGGGTGTAGTTGCAACCGAAAGGAAATCATAAAATAGAATACTCTTATGTAACTCGGGACTGGGGCTTGAAGTGCTTTATCTCTGGCAGGGTGGCTTGTTACAATATCGTTATTTATAATATTTAGGAGAAAGAAAAACACGAATTAATAAAGTGTAGAAGAATCGATTTTAAAAGGTCAGAATTATAATATGACTTTTTAAGGTCGATTTTTATTTTGAA
>VOFC01001981.1_pt1 | contig 41762 bp, 49 predicted proteins | sample 5384161 | NCBI WGS metagenome assembly VOFC01 (sample SAMN12384722, study PRJNA508395) | human gut metagenome | isolation source: healthy gut B | host: Homo sapiens
AATTCTTCCCAAAGTCAGCCATTTCCATCCAACCCATGACAGGTATAATAAAAGAAGAATGTGCGAATGGTTACCTGATTCGCGCAGTTCCCTTTCGAAGGCCGCTAAATAACCTATCCGTTCTCGACATAGCTGTATCAGGGGATGGAAGTTGCTGACCCGATGAAATAACTCTCGACCAGAAATCCCCTGAAGGCGTTATGCAACGCATAGCCTATTCGCATCCAATAATTGCATAACCTGCGGTAACATCTACCTTTTTCTGCTCTGATTATCTGATATACTTCTTGAGCACCTCTTTCAGCGGTTCGTCTTCACTGTCCGTTCCGGATAGGTTGCGTCTCGGTAATGTCAGCAGCTGCCCCGTCCGCCAATCCTCAAAGATTTGCCCTTTGGTTGATATATGGCTCCGGATCAAAGACACGAACCGTTTCGGAAATGTCAGCTAAATAGGACGGGTCTATGGTAACTCCTATCGCAGAAAACTGGGTCTGCAAACCTGGAAATGCAACAGTAGCTTTCTTTAGGCTGCGCCATGGGACAATCAGTATCCTTCACCGCCGGCAGACCGTCCGCAAAATGCAACATAGGGCATCAATGAGCTGATCTTTCAACTCCGTCAAGTACCCCTCGACCTGGCAGATTATTCTTCCGTCGGCGCGTCAATACAAATCAGTCCGGTGGGCTTCAGCAACGTGTTTGCCGCCCCGCCCCGAACAAACCGCCGGACGGCGTGAATGCAGGCAGTCGAGTTTTCAACCTTTTTTCTTCCTTTGCGTCTGATTCTGTCCGGACAGCCAGAACACGGGATTTGTGGTAGTTACTTGTGTCAAGAGGTCGATTAGAGTCGCCTTTACCGGGAATTTTGTATAGATGCCTCGTAGTAGCTGGGATAGCCATCCAGTCTGTTTTCATACCGAAAAACTTTAATACTTCGGCCCAAGGTTGGAATGGTTAAGAAGGTTAATTTTTATGAAGACGGAATGAAATTCTATTCTTCATCGGATTTATGTTTCTTCAAATATGCAACGTTGCCTACGTTTATCGTCGCAACCTGAATGCCGTAAGGATTTAAGCTGCTTGATGAAATTCAGTTTGGTCAAATGGTAAAACCCGTTTTCCTGACAATAGTATTTATATTCGATATATAAATCGACAATCTTTTGTTTTCACATTGACATCCGATTTATACCTTTCGTCGTTGAGGAACTGCCTCAAACTGTCGGACTGCAATCTGTAATCTTCAACGGCTCTACGCGCCGCAATACATTCGGTAAATCCATTCTGTTCCCAGAAGTCTCAAAAGTCCGCGAAGCACCCAATTGAATACTCCGGCAAGCTCGTTTCGATAATCCGGCTATGTAAGTCCTTAATCTGTTCTTCGGGCGGAATCGTTACATCGAACGGGACAATCAGAAAACCGACGGAAATAAGCATCCGTAAACTCGTTACCTCTCGGAAGTTCATTACAGTTAAAAATAAGCCGGGCATACTGCGTAAGATGAAACGGTTTTTTGCCATAGGGCAACCGGGCCGACACAGGCTCACCGGAAACAAGTTGCTTAAATATGGACGATTCCAATTTACCATTGATTTCACTCGCATAGTTCACCAGTTTATTCGCTAACTGCGCCCCGATAATATCCACCCCTTATCGGTCAAATCTTTGCAATGAATGACAGATGACATTTTCAGCACCGAGCAGCGCGTTTACAATTTCGAAAAACACCGACTTACCGTTCGCGCCGCCGCCATAGAGCATCAATGCCTTTTCCTCTTTCAGAATCGTATTGCCCGTCTTTATAAAGAGGTAGCCGATGTATTCGGCCAACACCTTTCGGGCGGATTCGTCCGGCTGTACTTTGGATAGGTATATGTCGAATAGAGGAGCCGCCGCATCTGGATTGTATTCGAAAGGGAGCTGATGCGTCAGAAAATCATCCTTGCAGAATTCCCGCAGTTTCCCCCTGACCGTTTTTAATCTCATACGTTCCGTTCAGTAGATTTATAAGCACCACATTGGAATTGGCCGCCGGGCTTTGCAAATAGGACTGCATCATAAACTGTTCGAACAGTTTCTTCCCGAATTGGTAGTATTTGGACGATACGATAGGGACGCCATCCGCTCCGATGCTTTTAGCAGAAATTTCTGGAAGGCATCGACATCGAGCCTCGACCAGAACATTCTGTTATACAGGTATATTTCGTTCTGATTGCGGCACAGCCCCCAATCGTTTTTCTCGGCCAACCTCGCAATTTCCTCAATGGTGAAAATCACGTAGTGTTTCTCATTGACTTTCATTTTCAACAGTTTCTTCTGAATGCTCTGCGCCACATCGCTGTCAGGGGCGCATCCGGCAAGCTGTTTTGGAGCAGCTTCGCTTCAGGGTAAGCCAAATTCTTGAAACTGACAGGAGTTACCTGTTTCACCAAGGTATTCAGTATATCCTGTTGTAGTTCTGCATAATTAATCGTTCCCATACTTATTCCCTTCCTAACGCTTTAAGTACCTTTTCGGCATCGAATACGATTTTCTTCCCTGCCTGCGAGTAGCATCCCCGCAAACGAGGATCGTGCTTAATTTTATTCGCAGTAGTGCGCGAACAGCCGAGTAGTTCGCACAACCCACGCAGACCATAGACCAATCGAGGCTCCTTCACCTCGGCGAATTCAGCTCTTTTGGGGTGCGGCTAAACGTTGGAGTTCCAAAAGTTCCTCCCCGTTCATCTGCCACACCGGTTTCTTTAATAATACGTGTATCATCGTATAATTTTTTAATTTTTGCATCGCTGTATCTGGCCAGTATACTGCTCTGCGGAAACAAAACTACACAATGATAAATCTTGAATCAACTGATTCAAAACAAACTACCCACCCATCTTCCAATGGGCGGGTAGTGAGCGGTATCTGAAAATAAAGCATTTACACCGAGCGAGTATTTATGCTTTTCGCTATCTCTTCCAAGATTCCATAATCTTTTGTCGGTTCTCCTTTCTTTGGATTCGACAATTCACCTATAGTTTTATTGTTTTTTAGAAAAAGATTTCGGGCATTCCGTTTCTTTTCACGAGAAATTGAAGGCTTTCTTGTAAGCAGTAAAATTAATTCACCGATAGCTTGCTTGCTTCTATTCCAGCGTAGCGGCTTGAAATCTTGTGGATACAGACCGCCGCCAAACACATAGTTAAAATGTGTCTGATTCGTTTTCTCCGACAGGAAGTGCCCGTATTTAGTTAGTTTCCCATATAAATATTGACATTGGGCAGGATTTAAGTCTAACAAATGCGGCGGTATTCCTGCATTTTTTTGAAATACTTTCATCAGAACGACCATTCACAAACTCCTCAATCCGCTCCATCTCTGTTTTCACATATCGCTCGTATTTAAGTATTTCCATCTGAATAGCTGACGATGTTTTAATTCGCTTCTTTCTCTCCGTGCGGATAGGTGTCCGATAACCATTGCCCGATAATTTGAAGTTCATTCTTCAACCACCCATAATAGAATACAGATTTCTCCCAATCGCCAGTTTCCACCCGATTTATAGTTCGTTCTACGATATATTCTTGCTCCGCCTTATCGTACATTTTCAGACGGCATGCTTTCAAAAGCTCAAAATTATGAGTCGGATTTATCGGAGCATCCGGATCCATCGCTTTAATAAAATCATAAACAGGTATTTGCTGTTCGTTATCCCTGATGAAATAAATTTTATCATCCATATCCTAACTATTTCTCATTAAACAATTTCATCGCCTCGGCTTTAGCCGAATCCGCAATGGCTATATAGGGCTTCATCGCTTTATAGTCGCTGTGCCCCGTCCATTTCATCACCACTTGCGGGGGTATGCCCATCATAATTGCATTGCTTATAAATGTCCGCCGCCCCGTATGTGTACCCATCAGTTCGTATTTCGGATAAACCTCATCGACCCGTTCGTTCCCTACATAATAGGTAACCGTTTCGGGTTGATCCAGACCGCACAATTGGCCGAGTTCCTTGATATAATCGTTCATCTTTTGATTCGATATTACGGGCAATGCCTTATTATCCTCAAACGGAACCCCGTCGTATTTATCGAGTATTGCTTGACTGTATTTATTCAGGTCGATTGTAAGGCTGTCCGCTGTTTTTACCGTTGTAATATGAAGTGCCCCATTTTTGATATCAAACCGTTTCAGATTATAGACATCCGAATAACGCAGCGAAGTGAAACAACAAAAGCAGAACACATCCCGAACCCGATCCAAATATTTCTTACTCTCCGGTATCGAAAAGTTGTAAACGGTCATCAGTTCATCCCAAGTGAGGAAAATGATACGTTTCTCGGTCGTTTTCAATTTGGGCTTAAAGGAGAGGTAAAGCCATATTCTTTGTGGTAACCATTGTTCGCAGACCATTTCAGAAACCATTTTAAGAACCCCAACTGCTTTCCTATCGTGCTGTTGCGAAGCCCTTTTTCGTCCCGAAGATGAGTAATGAAATCCGCAAGCCCCTTTTCCGTCAGATCGTCGAACGACAAGTTTGGCGAGAAGATATACAGATGATTCCGCAGGGCGATGTATTTTTTCATACGTGCCGTGCGTCCACCCGTTTATATTTCCTATCTCCTTAATGAACTCGTCGAAGACATCGAACAGCGTTTTTTCACGTATCTCCCCCACTCATCCAGTTTGTTTTTGTTGGTGCTGATATTTTGCTGAATCAGCTCCTTGGTAACCTTCAGTTTTTCAGTCAGGCATTTATTCTCGAAATCAATACTCTGCTGAACGATATTATTGAGGTGGGAATTGATGACGTTGTACGTTATTCCCTTCGCATTGGACGCCCCTGCCTGACCTTCTGCTTGAACTGTCCCATTTCGCAGGGTTGATACTGTACCCCACGGACGTAAGAAGCCTTATTCCGCCGATGGCTATGGAAACACGTATCGGGAAATCCCCGTGTTTATCGCCTCTGCTGTTCAGATAAAAAAGTTTACCGCCATATTCTACACGAAATAGTTACGCACAAATATAAGCACACTTTCCCGTAAAAACACGATAAACTACAAAAAAATTATTCTGAACAATGCAAATGCAAATCGTTTTAATACAGTACTATTTATCAATTAATCCAAATCAATGTGAATTATAGGTTATGAAGCCTCTCTTTTCCGCCAGCGAAACCCTGCAAAGATTTAATTTGCAGGGTTTCGTGCGTTTAGTCCAGAGGCATTGAAAAGCGATGCAATGCAGGTCAGCCGCGGCCTGCCCGCCGTACCTGATTCGGTAATGCCATGGATTGGGTGATGAAAGCCCAACTGTCTCTCATCCCTCACCCGTCTCTGCTATATTTTTTTATCATATTATGATACAAACCGTTGAACCTAAGCGTTAAGAGTTCATCCATTTCTGGCAAATCATTTGCACGCACGAGCCATAGCCGCGCCTTTTTGAGTACCATCCTCTTCAAGGCGGACACCGGACGTATCAATTTCATCCGGGCACTTTCGGGACAATAAAAAGATATGGTAATGAATAAAATTTATTTCATGCTGGCAATCCTGCTGGCATCGGTAAATTCATCCCTGGCCCAGAAATGGGCCGTCAAGAGCAACTTTGCTCTACGATGCCACCGCTACGATCAACCTGGGTGTCGACGCGGCGCTCGGCCCCCGCGTAACGCTGGACATATCAGGCAACTACAATCCGTGGGAGTTCGGCGACGCCCGGTGGAAACATTGGCTGATACAACCCGAAGTACGCTACTGGCTTTGCGAGCGCTTCAACGGCCACTTTTTCGGATTGCACGCCCATTACGCCGAATACAATGCGGGAGGGATCAATTTCAACGCCGATTTCCACCGCAACCGCTATCAGGGGCACCTCTACGGTGCGGGTTTATCCTACGGTTATCAGTGGCTGATCGGCAAGCGGTGGAACCTCGAAGCCACAGTCGGCCTGGGGTACGCCCGTTTGTGGGATCGGAAATATCCGATCGCCGAATGCGGCGAAGTGATCCGCACCCGCTCACGCAACTATTTCGGGCCGACCAAAATCGGCCTGGCACTCATCTTTATCATCAAATAATACAGCAGGATATGAAACGCCATACAAAGCAACGCATAACCGGCTTACTGGCCGTATGCCTGACCTTCACCGCGGCAGTCTACGGTCGCGAAGGGAATCCGGCCGCTTACAGGAGCGGCGACCGGCTTTGCGTAAGGCTCCCGATCACCGCCGGCATCGACCTCCCGGCCAACGGACAACTGACCGTCACGCCGGTCGTCAGCGACGGCGAAAACCAAATACAACTGGCCCCCGTCGTTTTCACGGGACGCATCCGGGAGAAAGTCAACGAACGCCGGGAACGGCTTTACGGCATACCCGCTGTTACCGAAGGTGCTTTCAGCAATATGGTCATCCGCCGCAGCCGGAAAAATTCGTCGGCAAATGCGGTTCTTTTCGAAGGTGATATTCCTTACGAGCCGTGGATGGCGGGCGCACGGATCGTCCTTTACCGCGACCTGGAGGATGTGCCCAACACCGGACGGCCCCTTCCGCCGCTGGTCGCCGCCGAGATCGCCCCTGCCGTACAACCGCGGCTGTCGTTCCTCGTTCCCACAGACGAACCCAAACGCCGCAGCGAACAGATCACGGCTGTCATACACTTCCCGCAGGGCCGTTCGGTACTGCTGCGCGGATTCGCCGACAATAGCAGCCAACTGGCGCGCATCGACAGCCTGACTGCACGGTTGCTGGGAAACGACGGCCTTTCGATAGAGAACGTCTACCTGAAAGGATATGCCTCGCCCGAGGACACCTATCCCTATAACACCCGTCTTTCCGCAAACCGCGTACGGTCGATCCGCAACTACCTGCAAAAGAGAACTTTCGGACTGGACAGCGCGGTCTTCATCACCGCGACCGAGCCGGAGGACTGGGACAGCCTGCGGCGTTGGGTCGTCCTGTCCGACCTGCCCGCAAGGAACGAGGTGCTGGCCGTGATCGACACCGTGTCCGATCCCGATGCCCGCGATGCCGGCATCCGGCAAATCGACAACGGCGCAACCTACCTCAGGCTGCTGCATGAAGTTTATCCGCAGCTGCGGCGCGTGGATTACCGCATCAGTTATACACTGCCCCCGTTCACCGTGGGCCAGAGCCGCGAACTGATCGACTCCCGTCCCGAATGGCTGAGCCTGGGCGAAATGTGCCGGCTGGCGGAATTCTATCCCGTCGACTCACCCGAAAGAGCCTATGTCTGTGCAACCGCGCTGGAGTTTTACCCCGACGATCCGTACGCCTGCAACAACATGGCGGCACTGGCCCTGCGCTGCGGCGACATACAAACGGCCCGTCAATGCCTGAACCGCTGCGCCGGGAACCCCTGCACACTGAACAATCTCGGCATCCTGTGCCTGATCGACGGAGATTCGGAAAAGGCGCGTTACTGCTTCTCGCTCGCCGCGGAAGACGGCTCCGGGAGGGGACATACAACCTGGCGCATTTCGACGAATTGAGTTGCAAATGGTAAAAACGACTTCATATTCCAAATAATATTATAAAAAAATAAAACCATGAAAAAAATCTACAACTTGCTCTTATTTACGGTTCTTGCCGCCGGCCTCGCAGCTTGCTCCAGCGACGAAGAAAACGGATGTTGCCGGCCCTGCCGCCGGGAACCTGCAAATCATCACGCGGACACCCCAGGCGGCTGCGGGCCGCGGGCCGGTCTTCCGCACCGGGAATTCCGGATCCTGGCATTCAAAAAAACACCGGCCCGGATTATGTCTATATACAGGACATTCCGCTCGGCGGCATGAATTTCGACGGCACGGCGCTCACCGGCACGGTGCAGCTTCCCGCAGGCGACTATAAGTTCCTGCCCTCCTACGGGCTGGTAACACCGGGCAATTACACGTGGCCGGACTTCACGGACGCCACCCTCTCCGATGCACTCTACGTGACCCATACCGGGGAGAATTTCCCGGCGGCGTTCATGCTCAACACACCGCTCGATGCGGTTCCGTCCTACACCATCTCGCTCGACGGCCCTCAGCAGACGGTGAGCGCCACGCCCGCCGTGCCGTTTCGCGCGTGGACGTGCTCTTCATCCGCGCAGAGAAGGATGCCGCAACGGGCGTCTATACCGAAAAGCCGGGCGCTGACGTTTTCGGCCCCGAGAAACTGGCCGGGGTGAAACTGGCTTACACCGGCGCCAACAGCCGTCTGGGGCTTTTCGGGCGAGAAAGTGTCCGGTCTTACCGACGTGTCCCACACGATCGACACCCCTGCGGACGTGGTCACGATGGGCACGGGCGAATCGACGGTCGTCGGTGCCGACAAATACGATTTCGAGAACGTACAGCCCGCCGACATCATCTCCGGCTCCGCGCATCTGAAAGGCACCTATTTTGATCCCCAATCCCGACAATACGGCCGCGACCGGATTTTCGATGCAGCTCACCTCGGGCGAAGGATCGGCACGCACCATCGCCCTGCGGGACAAAATACCCGTCGAACGCAACAAGGCGACACTGATCCGGGTTTACGTATTGGGCGAAAACGTCTTCACCACGGGTGTCGATTTCGAAGTCGAGGTCGATACCGTCTGGGACGGATCGAACTTCGTGGACGGGGAAATCGACTGACAAAAGCTAAGCAGACCGAATCATGAATAATCGGATTCATACGACCATCATCCTGGCAGCCGCCGCTTTCGCAGCCTGTTCGGGGTCGGAGCGAGCAGATATCGCTCCGGTCACGGAGACCTCGCGGATCATGCTGGTGCGCGAAGGGGCCGCGGATGTCTCGGTTTACGCCTTTCGCCGGCAGGAGCGGTTTTCCTTTTCGACACGCTGTTTCGCGAAGGATGGACACCCGACGGCAAACTGTCGGTACGCATGCCGAACGGCCACTACAAATTCCTGTTCGCCAGCGGGCGGCCGACCGGATCGCCCTGCAACCCGCTCCGTTAACGCGGCAAACTTCATGGGAAGAGGCGGCCTTCGTCTTGCGTGAAAACACAGCCGTGCCCGGCACCTGTTTCCCGGCCGACGAACTGTTCCTGCAATATCCCGCATCCGACGCCAATACGGTCTACACGATCGACGGCGCGGCACAAACGGTTCGCGCCCGGCTCACGCGCGCTGTCTGCCGAATCGCCGTCATTGTCAAGCGGGGCTACCACGACGGCACGCGATACGTCGAGGTTCCCTATGCCAAACCGCAATCCGTGCTCGGCCAGATCGGGCGCATCGAACTCTCGGCCGACCACACGGGCCTGCGCGTGAATCCCGACGGAAGCAGCGGAACGGCCACGGTGACGGCGACACTCGCGGCGGCGGATTATGCAGAACTTACCGACGGGGATTTGTCCGGCTCGAAGGGCCCTTCGTCATTCCGCCCGCCGACGGCGGGGAGATAGGCCTGGACATCACGGTCGTACCCGCGGCGGGAGCCGCCCTGCAACCGGCGCAGCTGCGCCTGACGGGTAAAGCCGAACGTAACAGGCAACTCGACATTACGCTCTGGATCACGTCGGATTACCCCGTTATCGGAGTAGAAATACAAACGGCCCCGATCACCGAGGAACAGGACGGCGATACGGGCATTTGGGAATAAAAGATTGAACGTGATGAAAAGAAAATACCTATATCGAATTTTCGGAATGCTGTTTTGCTTTCGTTCTCCGCAGCCTGCGGGCTGGAGGCGCAGGAAGAGGTCTTTCCCGGCAATAAGTTCCGCTACACCGAACTTCGCCTGGAGGGCACGCTTCCCGTATCGGGATACCCAACCCCGCTCTACCTTTTCCGCCGGGCGGCGCGAACGCAGGACGGATATGTTTTCGACCGCAGTTACACTTCGGTTGCCGACGGTGAGACGCTAAAACTTCCGCTCGCTGAGCTGAAGGCCTACGACTACCGTTTTCTGATGGTCGCCCAGCCCGGCGGCACGCAATGGCTGTCGCTGTCCACAGCGGCCGGGACGCAGTTCGTCCCGGGAGTAGCTTTGGGAAGACCTGCGGCTGGGATGCGCCTCGGGCGCGGCTGCGGCAGACGGTTACAGCGGCTATACAGACCTGAGCGGCGCGGACATTCTCCGCGACGGGACTATCCGCCTCACGCTGACACGCATCGCAGGGCAGGTGCTCTTCGACATCTACCGCACGGGAAGCTCGCTCTCGCAGCCCGAAAGCATCCTATCGCCCGATGTGGAGTCGGTGATCGACCGGATCGCACGGATCGAAATCTCCTATGAGAATCCGACCACCGAACTGCGGTTCGATGAAAACGGAACGCTGGTTCCCGCAGCGTATGCTTCGGAACCGCTGGTGCAAAGCATTCTGCCACAGATGACGGATTTCAAGGTTCCACTCCCCCAGACGGACAAGGGACTCGGCATATACGACGACGGGGTGCGCGGCAGCCTGCGTATGAAAGGAGCTTTCCTGCTGCCGTCCGATTCGAAACTGCGGGTGAAACTGCTCTTCACATACTACGACACGACGCCTGCCTGCGGCAACGGCCACGCGGGTGTCCATTCCGCAGACTGTTTCCCGCAGCGGCAGCTGACCCTCGCCCTTCCGGCGGCCGATGCCGCGACGGGGCTTCCGGTGGCTGCAAATTGCTTCACGGTCAACCGGGCGGGACTGCACTGCGACCGGATCATCGACATTCCGGTCGGAGGGGGCATCGAAACGAATTTCGACTGGTTGTGAAACGGCAAAAACGTACGATTATGAGAAAGCTTTCAGTCTTATTCGTAATGGCGGCCTTCCTGACGGGCGGCTGCTCAGAAGGGGAACCCTTCGGGCACCCGTCCGCGGAGAGGGAAAAACGCGTCGAAGTCTCGTTCCGGCTGGAAGCCGTCGGCACGGACGTCTCGCTCGTACCCATGACGCGCGCCACCTCCTACACGCAGTGGTTCAGGAACACGGCCCGGCTGCTGATCCTGAAAAAGGCGGACACCCGCTGGATCGTGGACACGACGCAAACCGTCCTGCTCGACGCACAGTCGGGGCCATGGGCCGAACTGAAGATCGCCGGGGATCTTCCGCCGTGCCCGTTCAATCTCGAACTGCGGCCGGGCGATTACCGGATCGTAGCCGTAATCAACTGGGGGTCGGCCGACTGGAACAACGATCTGGTTCCGGGGAAAGTCGTCTCCGATGAGACCGACGGCTCGCTGCGCACGCCGCCGCTGCTTACCTACACGATCTCGACGCACTGGATGAACAACGGTTACCGGCAGCTGAGCCGCGAAGTTTTTGTTGCCGTGGCCGATTTCCCGGTGCCCAAAAGCGGCGATCTCCATTCGGCAGGCGTTCCGCCGGTAACCCTGCGGGCCGAACGGCGCGTGGCGAAGTTCCGCGTGCTGCTCAAAGACAAACCTTCGCCCGTCAACGGTTTTTCGTTCGACATGACAGCCCATACCGTCCAGATGCTTCTCACGTCCAAGACCGAACCTTTTGCCGAAGGCATCGACGCACTCGGAGGAATGTATTACGGCGATCCCGCACTCTATGAACTGCCGTGTTGCATGTCAACGATGGGAGATTTCCATTCCTCGGGTACGGAGCGCTACCAGATGTGCCAAACCAATTCGACGGTCTTTTCGCCCTTCGTCTTCGCCGACCCGGCCTCGGAACTGCCTATCGGGATCGTGGATATCGACATTTCCGGCGCCAGCGGCGGATATACGTATAAAACCGACCAGACGTTCGCACGCACGCTCACCGCAAGCAAAATCTCCGGCATCGTTTTCGAAACCACCGACACCTATGACGACTCCTCGTCGCAAATCCGGATCGATGTCGTCGAGGCGACGGACGACGCGGGAAACCCCGAAAATGCGGCGGCGCTCTTCGACTCCTTTTTCGAGTGGAACGCCTCGCCCTACTAAAATTACGAAGTCATGAAAAATCACCTTACATACCGTTCGCGTTCCTGTGCCTGCTGTCGGCAACGTCGTGCATCGAAGAGAAACTCGACCCGTGTCCGCCCCAGGGAGGAGAAGTCACGGTCGCGCTCCGGGTCGAGAAATTCCAGGCCCGGCCGTCCTACCGTCCGTCGGATTTCGAACAGGAATTCGGGAAACGCATCCATTCGCTCGACTACCTGCTCTATGCCGACGGGCAGCTGATCGGGCAAGGCCGCGCGGACGACCTACATACCGCCTCCGGCGGGGATTACCTCTTCCGCATCGACACGCTTCCGTTCGGGACATACCGCCTGGCGTTCGTGGCGAATGTCACGCCGCGCATGATGACAGGGACGATGGACGCTCCGGAGGCACGTTACATCGTTTACCAGGGAGAAAAGAACGGCGACGACCATTTCCGCGCCGACGTGCCGTTCGAAGTGACCTGCCCCTGCCGCAATGAATTCGAAGCCGTACTTCAGCGCGTACACGGCATAACCCGCTTCCGGTTCGAGAATATTCCCGCCCGAATCGCCTCCGTCGAAGTGGTGCTCGACAACGTCGGCCAACGCATGCCGCTCTGCGGGGAACCCGACCTGGCGTGCGAGGTTTCCAAACGCATCCCCGCAGCGCAGCTGAGGACACGCCCCGCCGGGTCGTTCACGCTCGGCACGTTCTGCACGCTGCCGGGCGAAAGGACATCGTGGCGGCTCAGACTCTACGGCGAGGACGACGCACCGCTCTACGACCGGGTAGTCACCGACACCCTGCGGATCGAATGCAACCAGTTGATCGACCTTACGGCACGTTTTCGAAGAGGGCGATTTCCGGGAGAAAGCGAGTTCTCGGTCGACGTCGACACGACATGGGACGGAGCCAACGAAGGCGGGGGCGAAATCATACGATGACGGGGAGCAGGTCCCCAGCCTGCCCGCCCATCCCGTGCGGACGGGCGCTGTCCTTACCCCGGAAAGGCACGGGCGGTACGTTCTCCGACGGCCGCGGACGGAATGCCGGGGCGCGGCGCTCCTGCGGCGGATTTTTATTTCAACAGGCAGCCGTTCAGCAGCTCGATCCTCCCGGGCACATCCGCTTCCTTCATCCGCCGGATCAGGGCGACCAGCTGCATGGAATCGATCTCCAGCCCCATCGTACGCAGATAGACCGCCTTTACGCCCTTCGATTCGTAAAGGCGGTCGAACCGCCAGAACCAGGCCGGCCGTATGAGCTGCGGCTTGTAGTTGCTCTCGAGCAGCAACCGCACCCAGTATTGCCCCCGGAAATAGAAGTCGTCCGCATAACGGATGGCCTCCCATTCGATCTGCCCGCGGATCGTGAACATCTCGGTAATGCCGTCTTCGGTAAGTACGATATAGGGTCGGCGGTCGTACAGCGAGCCGATACCGTATAAAAGGGTAAAACCCGCCGTCGCCACGAAACACCAGCCAAGAACCGCATCGCGGACATAGTACAGGATAAGCCCGCCGGCGATCCCGGCAAGGAATCCCGCGACGGTGATACACACCGCCTTTTTCCTGGATTTATGCACTATCATCTTCATCCTCAACCTGATTTTTCATTTCGGGATCGTGCAAATTCTTCTCCAAAGGCATAGAATTTGAAAGCCGGGATAAGAAAAAAACCTCGCATTATGCGCCGATGTTAAAAACAGGATGGCAAAAGAGGAAACACAAATAACAAATGTATAATTAAAAAACAACCGGAAAATGTTAAATTACGAAATCTGGGGAAACAGCGTCCAGACATGGATCGTTTCCATACTCATCGTAATAGGGGCGTTCGTCGTCGTAAAACTGCTCTCCCTGCTGGGCAGAAAGGTCATAAAGCCCTTTATCGCCCGCACGAACAACCGGGTGGACGACATCATATACTATTCCCTGGAATCGCCCCTGAAATTCGCCGTGATGCTGCTGGGCATCTGGATCGCCATCCATCGGCTGGTCTACCCGGATCATCTGGTAAAATACGTCGACAACGCTTACAGCATACTGATCATACTGGACATAACCTGGGTCCTCGCCCGCCTCTCCACGGCCCTGCTCCAGCAATATTGGGGGCAGCGGTCGGACGGCCATGCGCTGAAAATGATGCCGGTAGTCAGGCGGACGATCCTGGTTCTGATCTGGATCATCGGTCTGGTAACTGCCCTGAGCAATGTAGGGGGTCGACATCAATGCGTTATGGGGCACGCTGGGCATCGGCGGTATCGCCTTCGCCCTGGCGGCGCAGGATACCGTGAAGAATATCTTCGGCGCGTTCACCATCTTCACGGACAAGCCCTTCGGCATCGGCGACACGATCAACGTGAACGGCTTCGAAGGGACGGTGGTCGACGTGGGCATGCGCAGTACGCGAATCATGGGCTACGACCGGCGCATCACCAGTTATCCGAATTACAAAATTACGGACGCCTCGATCGTCAACATCTCTTCGGAACCGATGCGCCGCGCCATGGTTAAGGTGGGGCTGACCTACGACACCGGCGCAGACAAGATGAACGAAGCGCTGGATATTTTGAGGGGCCTCCCGGCGAAGGTAAAGGACGTTTCCGAAAATCCGTCGGACATCACGGCCTACTTTTCGGACTACACCGATTCGGCGCTGGTCATCACATTTTACTATTACATCGAAAAACAGGGGGATATTCTGAAAGTGACCTCGGACATGAACCTGGCCATACTGGCCTCCTTCAATAAGGCCGGGCTCAATTTCGCCTTCCCGACACGCACGCTGCTCGTGCAACGGGGCGGGGAGGACGGCAAAACCGCGCACGAACCCGCACCCGGCGACGCCCCGCAAACGCCCAATTCATAAAATACGACCACCATGGAAAATATCAAAAACCACCCCGCACCCGACCAGTTGGATTCGTTCGACAAATATCCGCCGTACTACGGCCAAGACCTCGAACTGGCGTATACGCCCCAACGCTCCGTCTTTACGCTCTGGGCGCCCACCGCGAGCAAAACCCGGCTCAATATCTACTCCTCGGGCGAGGGAGGCAATCCGGAGGAGCAATTGGAAATGGAGCCCTCGGACGACGGAACCTGGCGCATTGCCGTCGAACGCGACCTGAATGGCTCCTTCTATACCTTCCAGATAGAAAAAGAGGGGAAATGGCTCGCCGAAACACCCGGCATCTTGGCGAAGGCGGTCGGCATAAACGGCGACCGGGCGGCCGTGATCGACTGGAACCAGACCAATCCGGAAGGCTGGGAATCGGATCGTGCGCCCGAATTGAAAATGTATTCCGACATTATTCTCTACGAACTGCACCACCGCGATTTCAGCATCGCCCCGGATTCCGGAATCCGCAACAAGGGCAAATTTCTGGCCCTGACCGAAACCGGCACCAAAACCCCCGAAGGGCAGGCATCCGGTCTGGATCATCTCAAGGAACTGGGCGTAACGCATATACACATCCTCCCCTCCTTCGACTATGCGACGGTGGACGAGACGAGGCTGGCGGACAAGACCTACAACTGGGGATACGACCCGAAGAACTACAACGTTCCGGAAGGCAGTTACTCCACCGATCCGGCCAACCCCGTGACACGCATCCGCGAGTTCAAGGAGATGGTGAAAAGCCTGCATCGGAACGGGATGCGCGTCGTCCTCGACGTGGTCTACAACCACACGGCCTCGGTCGACCGTTCGAACTTCAACCTTACCGTCCCCGGTTACTTTTACCGCCAGAATGCCGACGGTTCCTACTCGGACGCCTCGGGCTGCGGCAATGAGACGGCTTCGGAACGCGAAATGGTACGGCATTACATCGTCGAATCCGTCAAATTCTGGGCGAAGGAGTACCATATCGACGGATTCCGGTTCGACCTGATGGGAATACACGACATCGACACGATGAACCGCATCCGGGAAGAACTGTCGAAGATCGACCCGACGATCTTCATATACGGCGAAGGATGGCTTGCGGCCGACTCTCCCCTGCCTCCGGAAAAACGGGCGGTACGGGATCACGTCGGCGAAATGGAGGGCATCGCCGTTTTCTGCGACGATTTCCGCGACGCCGTGCGCGGCAGCACGTTCGACGAACAGGCCGCCGGCTATGCCTCCGGGAATATCGTCGGACATTACGAACCCGTAAAATTCGGGATCGCGGGCGCCACGCAGCATCCGCAAGTGGATTATAACGGCCTGTTATACAGCTCTGTGCCATATGCATCCGCCCCTTCGCAGGCAGTCAATTTCGTCGCCAGCCACGACGGCTACACGGTGATCGACAAACTGAGACTTTCCGTCAAGGGCGACCATGCCGACGACGAGCTGCCGCCTATCGACAAACTGATACACACGATTTTGCTCACGGCACAGGGGGTTCCTTTCATCCGCGCCGGCGAAGAGATGATGCAGGACAAACAGGGGGAACCGAACAGTTTCCGTTCGCCCGACGCCGTCAACCGGATCGACTGGGCCCTGAAAGCCAAAAACCGGGATATGTTCGATTATGTCCGGGGGCTGATCGCACTTCGGAAAGCACATCCGGCATTCCGTATCCCGACGGCAGAAGGGCTGCAGCAGGGGCTTCATTTCCTCGACACGGGCGACTCGGGAGTGATCGCCTATACGCTGGGCGAATATGCGAACGGCGATGCGTGGAAAGAGATTCTTGTGGCCTATAACGGCAACCGCCACCAGGCCGAGTTCCACATTCCCGAAGCGGACTGGACCGTAGTCTGCCGCGACGGCCGGATCGATCCCGGCAGCCGCGACCGCATGCCCGGGGGCATTGTCCGGATAGCGCCCTCTTCGGCCATTATCGCATACCGCGAATAATTTCCGGGCCGTTCATCCTCCCGGGTACAGAATTTGTATTATCCTGATTGTCAACCAAAATTAAAAAACATATGTATTTCTTATGGTATTTACTCATCGGCCTGGCGGCCGGATGGATCGCCAGCCTGATCTTCAAAGGCAGCGGCTCCGGATTGCTGGTCAATCTGATCGTCGGCCTTGTCGGCGGCATTCTGGGCGGCTGGCTCGTTTCGCTGTTCGGATGGGTGCCGACGGGCACCTGGGGGACTTTCCTCTCCTCCGTCATCGGCGCCATCGTGCTGCTGTGGATCGTATCGCTGTTCACACGGCGCAAAACCGTTAAAACATTATAATTATGGAAAAGTATTCGACAAAAGAGAACGAAACGTATCGGGAACACGCCGAAAAAGCAGTCCACAAGGCGGAAGAACACGGCCAAAAGGCCAGACACGACCTGCAGGAAAACATGCAGAAGCTGAAGGACGACGCCCAGGAGACCGCCATCGAGGCGGAAAACGAGGCAAAGACGGGTGTCCGCAAAATGGCCGGCAAAATTGAAGAAGCCGGCACGAAGGTCAAAAAAATGCGGCCAAAGAGGGCATGACCAAAGCCGCACACAAAGTAAAGGAGACGGCCACGCAAGCCTCCAACCGGATCAAGGAGAAGGTACACTGAGCCCGGTGGCCCGACATCGAAAAAGAGAAGTCTGAGACTTCTCTTTTTTTGCCGCAATATTTCGGGGAAAGGCCGCCACCGGGAACCTATGCCGGCATGAGAATGCCCGAATCGCCGGAAACTTTGCGCATGAAATCGGGCTGCGCGGGTTCGCAGACCATCATCTGCTCCGGATAGGGTTTCAGCAACGCGGCGATCTGCCCGTCGGACAGTTCCGGATGCAGCCAGCGCTCCTCGTCGCCATCTTGCAGAATAACCGGCATCCGGCAATCCCGGTTGTTGATATGGCGCATCATCGGATTCGCTTCGGTGGTTATGACCGAATACGTCATCACGACCTCGTCCGATTCCCGGTCGATCCAGCAGTCGAAAACGCCCGCAAGGGCGATGACAGGCCGATCCTTTACCGTCACGTAGTAGGGAGTCTTCTGCGCCTGCCCGTGGCGCCAACCGAAAAATCCGCTCACCGGGATCAGGCACCTCCTCCGGCGGATCGGAACCCGGAACGAAGCGTTTTCAAAAATAGTTTCCGCACACGCGACGACCGTCTGATTGCGGATCGTCACGGTCTGGGCGGCCTTCCCGATCCAATACGGGATCAGCCCCCAGCGGAAATACTGTATCTGCTCGTCTCTGGTGACGACCGGGTACGGGAGGTGCGAAAAGGCACATACATGGTATGCAGGTCGGAATTTTCTGACCAGATCGGTTTTACGGCCGAAACGCCGGGCCAGTTCTTCGGCTCCGGCAGCAAGGGAGATATGATAACACATGGCACACACTGGTTTATCCTGTTACGGCCCGCCGGGCCGACAGCAAAAAAAGCAGGGAGCACAACTGCGGGCACTCCCTGCGATTTTCACACTGCAAAAGTTATTTCGTCGCTTTCGTGAAGTTACCGTCCTTGTCGAAATCGAGAACTGTCTTGTCCGAAAGCGCTACTTTGTAGCCGTCGGCAGTCGTCTCCATCATGACGATTCGCTGCCCCGGATAAGTGTTGCCTGCATAGGTTTTGACCTTGGCGGGAATCACGGACATCGGAACCGAACCGTTCTTCATGATAATCTGGCTGCAATCTCCGCTGCCGCCTTCGAAGGAGACCTGGTTGCCGCTGTTGAAATAGACGGTGTATTTGTCCCACGACGCCTCGCGATCCATTTCCACGGCCTTCACTTTTTTCGCCCGGGAAATTTTTCTGGATGAATTCCTGCGAATTCTTCGGCAACTTACCGAAATCCACCTTCTGGGGAGCTGCATTCACGGCCAAAGCGATAGCCGCCGATGCGATGAGTAAAAGAATTTTTTTCATAATATAAAGAATTTAAGTGATGATTGACATACGGAATACTTGCAAATGATATTCCATTGAGGTTGAATTTATCGAAAAAATAATCTTCATATTGGAAATCATATATTTAATGGATTTGCCGTACAGTCCGGCATCCTGAGTCCGAACCGGCCGGCTTTTATCGGCGCACGGTTATTCTACATCTCTATGCCCGTAAAATATTTGAGCCCGTAGCCGATCAGAAAACTGATCCCGGCGATGCCGAAACTCAGAAGCGCCATTTCAAAAAACGCTGCCTGAAACTTTCGCTGCGCACCACGGCGTAATAGTAATTGAACAGGGCTATCACGGTCAATGCGGCCAGAAGCATGACGCTCAATGCCATGACGGCATTCGAAAAAAGCAGATAGGGAATTATCAGAATGGCGACCGTCACGAGGTAGGCGGTTCCGGTACAGAGGGCGGCCCGCAGCGGATGTTTCTCCCCCGTAGCGTCCGATTTGGTCGAAAGGTATTCGGAAGCGGCCATCGAAAGGGCGGCGGCGACACCTGTGATGCTGCCCGTAAGCGCCACGAGCCGCGGTTCGTTCAGCGCAAGCGTGAACCCGGCCAGCGCCCCCGTGAATTCGACCAGAGCGTCGTTCAGGCCCAATACCACCGAACTCATATAGGACAGCCGCATTCCGCCGGCCAGGTTGGTCAGATCCTCCCCGTGGCGCTTTTCCTCCGAAGCGATCTGAATGAACTCCTCCCCCTCGGCGTACAGGGAATACCCCGCCTCCGTACCTTCTTCTCACACGGCTCCATCTGCCGGACGACAAAAGCCGGCCCCAGCACCCGCATTATCCACACATACCAGAAAACCCGTTTCGGATCGGGAGCCATTTCGCGTCCCGTCCTGCGCTTCAGGATCGCGCAATGCCGTCTTTCGTCGTGCATGATACGCACCAGGGTCTGCCGGCGAACCGGGTCTTTTTTCCAGTTCGGCCAGCCGGCGGTAGACTTCGCACAAGGTGGCCTCCTCCCGTTGAAGGTTCAAAAGGTTTTTGCCATTGCATCCATATTTGCGGGGTAATTCCGCCCAAAGCCTCCGGCACCGGGAGTGGCGGACGTTACAATCCCGAATCCGCAAAAAATCTGCCGAAACAGCGCCCGAACCACCGCAGGAAGAAGGTTTTACCCCGGCGGACGAGGTCGAAAAAAAATCCATCCCCGCCTTACTGCGTGTTTTGCAGGAATATCCATCCTCCCGCTTTTCCAATCCATCCAAAAGTATTTTTCATGGCATAAATGATGCACGGAACTGCACTGTAAAGGGTGCCGGACAACAAATACGAGCACATACCTTAATATAAAAAACACTTATGGTTTAACCGATTGTTAACTTTATTTAATTATCAATTCCACTATGAAAAAAAGTACTTTTGCACCGCATTCGCTGCGGCGTTGCTTTTCGCAGGATTCGCTTTTACCGCCTGCGACGACGATGACGACAACAGCGCTCCCGGCACGAAGCCGACGATCAAGTTCGAAAACGTCATCCCGACGAAGAATTACGTCCAGAGCGGCACGTTCGCCGCCGTGGCCCCCGGGCAAACGACGTCGTTCACATTCCACGCAGCCAAAGGGCAGCGCCTGATGTTCGCCACTATGTATTCCAATTCCAACGACCTGTTCTTCGCCCCAGAGAATCCGGGCATCCAGCTCTTCAACGATTCGGGAGTACCTTATACCGGCATCATTGCCGATGCCGTGAAACTCTGGGACAACGGAACCCGCGTAAACGAACAGCCCGGCCCCGATGTCAATCATCCGGGCGTAGCCCAGGCCGGCGTGGTAACCGAAGTGAAGGGCACGGACTCCGAAGGACACAACTATCTGGCCGCATCGAGCCTGCTCCAGGTGAGCCTGACCTTCGATGCCGCACAGTCGCTGTTCACCTGTACGATCTCCAATATTTCTGCCGGCACGGCGAATGAGACCCCGTTCTCGGGCGGTGTATTCGTCGTATCGAACCTGCTCGACGGCGACCTGGTGATGGACAAACCGTTCTTCAGCGTCGACCAGAAATCAGGCGTGGAGCTGACCAAGCTGGCCGAAGCAGGCAATGTCGACCCCCTCAAATCGCTTGTCGCCGACCAAACGGGAATCATCACCACGCTGCACGGCGCCATCGTAGTGGTTTACACGGGCAACACCAACCCGATCTACCAGTTGGGACAGAAAGATGCGCAGCTGGGTCTTGCAGCGCTCGCACAGCGCGGCGATCCGGCGCAGCTGAAAGCTTCGCTCGAAAAAGTCCCGCAGGTACGCAAGATCTACACGCTTACGGACACCGTCCTGCCGGGCAAGAGCATGGAATGCACCTATGAGGCTGCGGCCAACGAAAAAGTGGCGTTCGCAACGATGTTCGGTTATTCCAACGACTGGTTCTTTGCAAACGGCCCCGAACTCAACGCCTGACCAAAGGCGAGGTGACGAGCAAGACCGTCCTGCTTGACGACGGCACGGCCGTAAGCCAGTATCCCGGAGCCGGCAACGCCCAGTTCGTATTCGGCGGCACCCGGATGCCCGAGGACAAAGCCATCAGCGCTGTGGGCGACACCTTCCCGGTTCCCGCCGTGGAAGGGATCGTCAAGATAACGATCTATTAAAGGATCGTCTTAAGTGTCAATTACAACCGGAGCAGTTCCCTGCTCCGGTTTTTAAACCAGCAAAACCATGTCGAACAATCAACCGCAAGAAGGCAACGCCACTGTTGCCGTAGAAAAAAAGACGTCCAAAATTCCCTCGATGGTCTATCTGTGTGCCGGGCTGAGCGCATTGGCAGCCTCTGCCTGCATGATGTGCCGCGGCCGGAAATCCACCGCGCTGCTGGTCGGGCAGTGGGCCGCCCCGCTGCTGATCATGGGGCTTTACAACAAGCTCGTCAAGACCGAAGGGCACGACGGATCCGCAACCGAAACACCTATTAAACCGAATCATTAAAAATTACGATTATGAATAAGAATGACAACATCTACGGCGAGAGCCGTGAGCAGGAAAAACGAAATGCAGAACAATCCCAGAACCAACGCCAACACGAACGATCTGGACAGCCGGAGCAACAGCGGCGACAACAGCGGCATGCACGCTGGCGGTACCCAAGGGAGTTCCTATCAGCGGCAGCAGCCGGAGAATCCGTCGCAATACGGCTCCAAGACGGGTTCGTACTGGGAAGAGAAAGGTTCCGACAGGGAACAGAGCGCCGAAAACCGGATGAACGGACAAAATCCGGACAAAAGGCACTAATTACGCCGGCAATGCGGCCGGCCGCAACGGGACGTCCGCAGAAGGCCCGTCCCCGGGAAATACGACCGGGAGTGGAGGCCTCTGCGACGAACCTCCCGGGGAAACCCGGCCTCCGGCATGTTCAACTTAAAACAACGAATCTATGTTTTACCACTCCAAAGAACTCCAGTTCAAAGCGCGGGTATCGAAACCCGATCCCCGCTTCGCACGGCTGCTGCTCGAACAATTCGGCGGCGGCAACGGCGAGCTGAAAGCTGCGATGCAGTATTTCGTGCAGGCCTTCGCCTGCCATAACCCCTATCCGGACAAGTACGATATGCTGATGGATATCGCCACCGAGGAGCTGGGACACCTCGAAATCGTCGGGGCCACGATCCAGATGCTCCTCGCAGGCGTAAACGGCAACCTCAAAGATGCGGCCGAGCGAAACGACGTCTTCGGCGAAGGCATTTCGAAGGACGACTTCATCCATTCGGCCTTTTCGGTCAACCCGCAGTTCGGCGTGCTGACGGGCGGCGGGCCACGCCTCACCGACAGCAACGGCGTCCCCTGGCAAGGCTCCTATGTCAATGCCAACAGCGACCTGACGGTCGACCTGCGCTCGGACATCGCCGCCGAATCGCGTGCCAAGATCGTCTACGAATACCTGATGCAGTTCACCGACGACAAGGACGTGCTCGCGACACTCAATTTCCTGATGACACGCGAAGTGGCGCATTTCCAGCAGTTCGAGGCGGCACTGGACACCATCCAGCCCAATTTCCCGCCCGGTGTGCTGCAAAGCGACCCCGCTACAGCAATATCTACTCCAACCACTCGATGGGCGAGGATGCCCGCGGGCCGTGGAACGAAGGCGAAAGCACCGGCCTGGGCGAAGAGTGGCTGTATGTCGAAAATCCGCGCCAGCAGGTACTCGAAACCGACGGGCTCACCGAACTCGAACCGCAGGGCACACCCCGCACGGAGGCTTCGGTGCGCAGCGCGGACAAGAAGCTCAGCAAGCAGCGCAGCAGCGAAATCCGCAAGGCTACGCCGGAGAAAAACCTCCAGTGGAGCCAGTACGATTCGCAGGACACGAAAGCGCCCCGGCGCCAGCCGGTCGGACAGGATTGACGCCACCGCCGGCTTGCAGGTCAGAGCGCCCCGGGGAAATTCCGGGGCGTTCATCCTGTTTAGCATGTACTTTGCAGCGAAAACGCGTAAATATTAAACATATATCGGCTTTATGAAAAACGGAGTAATGATGCAGTATTTCGAATGGAATCTGCCCAACGACGGTAAATTATGGGTGCACCTGAAAGAGGATGCCAAACACCTGCACGACATCGGCATCACGTCGGTCTGGATACCGCCGGCCTACAAGGCCGACGAACAACAGGACGAGGGATACGCCGTGTACGACCTCTACGACTTGGGGGAGTTCGACCAGAAAGGCACCGTCCGCACCAAGTACGGCACGCGGCACGAACTGGAAGAAGCGGTCGCGGCGCTCCACGAGAACGGGATAGCCGTCTACCTCGACACGGTGATGAATCAGAAGACCGGCGCCGACTATACCGAGAAGTTCATGGCCTGCGAGGTCGATCCCGAGAACCGCGAGCAAGTGATCGGCGCACCCGTCGAAGTCGAAGGATGGACGGGTTATTCCTTTCCGGGGCGCGGCGACAAATATTCTCCCTTCAAATGGCACTGGTACCACTTCTCGGGAACCGACCAGGTTTACGAGACCGGCAAACGGGCCATCTACCTCATCCAGGGCGAAGGCAAGAAGTGGAGCGAAGGCGTCGACGGCGAGAACGGGAACTACGATTTCCTGATCTTCAACGACGTGGATTTCGACCATCCCGAGGTGGTCGAAGAAATGAAACGCTGGGGCATATGGATCGCCCAAACGCTCGATGCGGACGGCATGCGTCTCGATGCGCTCAAACACATCAAGAATGCCTTCATCGCCGACTTCATGCACAGCGTCCGGGCTTCGCGGGGCAAGGAGTTCTACGCCGTCGGCGAGTACTGGAGCGGCGATTTCGAGTCGCTGGAGGCCTACCTCGACGCCGTAGACCACCAGATCGACCTGTTCGACGCGCCGCTTCACTTCAAACTTTTCACGGCATCGCAGCAGGGCCGCGACTTCGACATGCGGACGCTGCTCGACGACACGCTCGTGCAGAAATACCCCACGCTGGCCGTGACGTTCGTGGACAACCACGACTCGCAGCGCGGCAGCTCGCTCGAATCGCAGGTCAAATCGTGGTTCAAACCGCTGGCGTACGGACTGATCCTGCTGATGAAAGAGGGGTACCCCTGCGTCTTCTACGGCGATTATTACAGCATGAAAGGCGAAGGGTCGCCCCACCGTCCCATCCTCGATATTCTGCTCGATGCACGTCGCTCCCGCGCCTTCGGCGAACAGACGGATTATTTCGACCATCCCAATACGGTAGGTTTCACCCGCTCGGGCGACGCACAACATCCGGATTCCGGCCTGGCACTGCTCCTTTCCAACGGCGAGGACGGCGAAAAAGTGATGTCCGTAGGCGTAATGCATGCCAACGAAACGTGGCATGAGATCACGGGAAGCTACGACGACGAACTGACCATCGGCGACGACGGGAAGGCCCTTTTCAAAGTACACGGAGGCAAATTAGCCGTTTGGGTACGAAAAAAGGATTGATTCGCATAGCATTTCCCGGCTGAGCATCATCCACTTCGGGCTCCGGTAAATATTCCGTAAATATTCGGTATCTATTTTGTGTTGTCAGCTATACCGTACATCCCGGCGGGGAGATGCGGTACAGGCTGGCTTTCAACCGCATGGCTTCGGCCCTTCGGCTGGCGGGCAGCATTTATGTCTCACTTAATTCTTTAAAAGTCATGAAAGAGTCTAACAACAAAACCTCCGGCCATACACAGTCCGGACAAAGTAAATCGGCGGAAAAGTCGTCGCGTACGACCACTTCGCGCACCAGCTCGGCGAGCCGGGGAACCGCAAGCAGCCAGTCGTCCGGTTCAGGGCGTACTTCGCGCAGCAACAATCCCGAAGGCCATAACCAGTACACGAAAAAATCGCAGGACAATCGTTAACAACGCAATTTGTTTTCGATAGTGTGTCGCAAGGGACTGCCTAACAAGTTTAGACAGTCCCGTTTTCATTTTCCACGATGATATGCCTGCCGATGGCGGCCAACGGAAACCGGCTGAATGCGATAACCTCCTGCTGGTTCGGCCGGCTGCGGGCAAACCGCCGCGTTGCACCCGCCCCGGAACCGGGCGCTTGCCCCCTGAAGGAAAAACGGCAATTTTTGGTAAAATCTGAAAATAATTATTACCTTTGCGAACCGAAAGGAGAGGTGCAGGAGTGGTTGAACTGGCCCGCCTGGAAAGCGAGTAAACCCCTAAAGGGTTTCAGGGGTTCGAATCCCCTCCTCTCCGCAGGATGATCCGCCTGACCGCAGGATCGACAGACAAAGACCGACCGGCAAGTCTGTGCTTTTACAAAATCGCCTCTATTACAGATTTCTATCATCTGTAATAGAGGCGATTTTTCATTTCAGACCTGTCAGACTACCGATCCGTCCAACGTCGTTCCCGCACAAAACACATACGGCTGCCTGAAATGAAGAGAAAACCCTCCGTTCCAAACGAACGGATAAACAATATACAATTTAGTATCGCAAGCAAAAACATCCATTATCTACCTAAATTCAGTTTATTATGAAAAAACTATTTCTTTGTTTCGCACTGGTGGGAATGGCATCGACACTATGTGCACAAGAACGCGGCGACATGCTCGTTTCCGGATCGCTTTCGTGGAGTTCGTCCAGTACGAAGACCACCGTTATCAAACAAGACGGCGACAACAAAGTATCCAATCGGGACTTCTCGCTCGGCCTAAACGTCGGTGCGACGATCGCATTCAATTACTATTTCTAATACGTACGACAACCAGCCGGATGTTTGGCCTCATCATCCCCTGCCGCCCCCGGAAGCGGCAGGGGAATAATTCCGGGTCAAAATCCCGAAACAATGTAACAATTTATCGAAAGCCGAAATCCCAACGACTCAAACACCCTAGAAATCATAAACAAACGGAACCGATGAAACTAATCAATATTGCCATATCCATATTGGTAATCGGATACTTCATGCTTGTATCATGCAGCAGCGACGAAGGTGGAGAAAGCGGCAATGGGCCGCAGGCAACCGGCCAGGAACTCGAACGGCAACTCCTGAACACACATTGGAAACTGGCCAAGGAAATCAAAGTAGAAGACGGCAGTGAAAAGGTTCTGAATAACCCCTACGTATTGAATACAATAACATTTTCGGGAGAAACCGACCGTGCATGGCACTACCTGTACCTGAACAGCACCCATTCAGGCTGGTGGTGGATCGACGGGGAAATGATCCGTTGCCAATGGGACACGGGAGACCCCAAGACGAATGGAGCATACAGCACGGCCTTCGGCTTCGGCCACAGCCGCGTCGGGAAAATGACGGACTCGGAACTGGTAATGGTAGCCGACTACGACACGTATAGCAACTATTTCTATTATGTGTCAACTTCCGGAAGCGGAGCGGATCCGCTCCCCGGCAGAAAAGCCCGATATCGGGTTTTACGATTTTACGGCGACCAAAACCTCGGTAACCGTAACCTATAAGATTTACAACAAGGATGAAGCGAAGGTTTCGGACGCCAAGATATATTACGGCACCTCCTCCAACCCCACAACGGGTAAGAACGCCTCGGTAAACGGCACCCTCATCAAAGCGACGATCAGCGGACTGAAAGCCGGGACGACCTATTACGTAAAGTGCCGGGCCACGGGTGCCGGAGGTACGACGACGAGCGAAACGAGCCGGGTCATAACCACCTATTAGAAGATGGAAACCAACATTGCCGACCAGGAAATCCTCGACAGCTATACATTAAAAGGGAATTGGCAACGACTAACGGTCGTTGCCAATTCCCTTTTCTGCGCGCTCTTTCCCATCCTGAAATCCAGCCCCGCGGCGGTCAGCGGATGAAATGCGTCCACTCCCGTTCTTCGGGCTCCGGGGCCAGACGGGGGCCGACACCGGCCTTCAGCAGTTGCGCCATGTTCCTCGCCAGCACCCGCATCGTCTGCAAGCCTTCGGCATCTTCGTGCGCCTCGCCCGGCACCCGTCCGTGCACGCTGTTCCAATATTGCGACGACACGACGGGCATATTCGAAATCGTAAAATACTTGTTCAGGCGATCGAACGTCGCACTCGCCCCGCCACGGCGACAGACAGCCACGGCTGCGGCAGGCTTGTAGGCCAGATCGCGGCCGCACGAATAAAACACGCGGTCGAGCAGCGCGCAAAGCGAACCGTTCGGCCCGGCATAATAGACCGGCGAGCCGACCACAAGGCCGTCGGCCTCGGCAAGCTTCTCCCGCACGGCGGTATACACGGCATCGGAAAAGACGCAATGCCCCAGTTCCGCACATTTCCCGCAGGCGATACAGCCCTGCATGGCCCTCGTCCCGATGTGGACGATCTCCGTCCCAATGCCTTGGGCTTCGAGCGTCCGGGCAACCTCGGACAAGGCGATAAAAGTGTTCCCCTCCCTGTGGGGGCTGCCGTTTATAAGCAATACTTTCATAGTGGTAATGTTTGTGTCCATGCAAAGATAGTTTTTTTGGCATAACTTACACCGCTGCATGTTCCCTGCCGGAGGGGATTCCCCGCCCGGAATGCGCCCGGCATATCGCACCCTGCGCATCGGGAGGGGAGGAGCTCCACGGGCAGCAATCCGCAGCCGGGATGCCCCGGGAAAAACAGGGCGGCATCCTGTGCCGCCCTGTCCGTTGCCCTAATCCTGGAAAGAGGCTTGGTCGAGCCAGTCGAGGCGCGCCGTCAGCCACTCCTTCATCGCCCGAACCTCCTGCCGGAACGCGGTTTTCACCTCGCTGTCCGCCGCTCCCTCCGGTTTCAGGTTATGCCACAGCCGGTTATCTTCGACGACCGAAGCCTCGGCATAGGCGGCCTCGCCGTCCACCTGCGCCAGGATGACGGCGAGGTTGGACTTGAAATAGCCGATGCGTTCCTTGACTTTCCGCACGAAGGCCGGATCCTGCAGCATCCGCTCGAACCACGGCGATTCGCGGTTCCAGTACCCTTCGGGGCCGCGCCCGTCCGTACCGTTCCACTTCGTATTGCCCATGCAGATGTCGAAATCCCAGATCGGCCCCATGTTCAGCTTCCCGCCGGGCGCGATATTCATATAGCAGCTCGTATAGAGCGACGCGTCGTTGGTCTTGGTGATCTCGCTGATCACGTACCAGTCCACATACGTATCGACGTTCAGGTACTTGGCATACCCCGTTTCGGGATCGGCGAAATCCGCACCATAGGGGCATTCTCCGCTTCGTTGACGTAATTCCTGATCCATTCGTATTGCGGGCTCCCGGGCTCCACGTCGGGGTCTTTGATATTCATCAGGATACGCTCCGTGCGGAAATAAACGTCGTCCGGATCCAGGCGGTCGAGCTGGTCGGCCTCGAGCAGGTATCCCTCGTCGGTCACGTTCACCCGGTCTTCGGAGATCTTCATGTGCTCGCAAAGCTGGTAGGTGCCGTTGTAACGGTCATTGAGGAAAACATCGACGAAATGGGTCGTCGGCGTAAACTCCAGACAGCTCAGGTGGCCGATCGCATAGGCCGTCGCATTGCGTATCCCGCAGGCGTTGTCCATATAGTTGGCCAGCAGCACCCACGACTTGTCCTTGGGTTCGCCCAACAGGGACTGTTTCTTGTCGAATTTCAGCCGGTAAGGTTTCTTCGGCATGCCCCACGTACTGTTCCCGCGCCCTTTGATATTGACATCGCCCCTGAAAACGCCCGACGGACGGAGCCCGTTGTTATCCACGACTTTAAGCGACGCGGCCACATATTCCTCCTTCGAGACGACCGGTATTCCGCCGGTGTCGATATAAACCACGGGCAGCCCCGTGAAGCTGACCAGGCTGACCCTGTATTCCCGCTCCCCGCCGCCTTTGTTCCTGACCGTCAGCACGACCGGGCCCGAAAAATCCACCTCGGTTTCTCCGCTGGCGATCTCCTGCGACCCCATATAAACCCCCTCGCCTTCGAATTCGAACTCGGGGACGAGCACCTTGTTCTCCACCACGAATGAAGTCCTGCCGGAAATAATGCCGTCACCGACCTCCAGCACCACATCCTGCGGCAATTTCGCCGCATTCGCCGCCGTCCGGAACCGGAACGACTTGATGACGGGCGAGAGTTCTTCCGCGGCCCCCTGCGTCACCGTAACGGTTTTCACCGTCCCGTCCGCCCCCGTCAACGTGATTAGCGCCTCGCGCCCCTTGAGAGGGCGTTGTTGCCATCCACGCCGACCCTGAAGGTCTTTCCCTCGCACGGCTCGTTCAGGACATCCGCGCCCAGCACGTAACACCACCCGGCACTGACCCGGAGGCGCCATTGCTGCGGGCAGGAAACCACCAGGTCGAGGGTCGATTTCCCGGCCGGGAAATCGAGGGTTTCCGTAGATAACCGTATTCCGGGAGAGGGGTCGTCGCCCTCTCCGCACGCCTGCAGGGCAAAGAACACCGCCAGCGCGGCAACGATGCCGATCAGTTTTTCATAATTCTAAATTTGAGATTAAGTCGAGGCACAATTAAAACCCGTAAAAATCAAAACTACACAAATATAACCATAATTATGAAAAAACGCGGCACATGTCAGAAATAATAAACAAGCCGCAGCCGCCTGTCGTCAGAAGCGGCTGCAAGGCACCGCCACCCCTTCGCAGGATTCCGGCCGGGCCAGGAAAACCGGGCACAAAAAAAGGGGATTCCTTCGAATCTCCCTCACTCTCATGCCCGACAAATTATTTGTTGCAGCATGCATCTTCAGCTTTCTCAGCGCAGCACGACTTGGTCGAATCGCACTTCTCGGCGCAGCAGGATTTGGTCGAGTCACATGCCTCGGCATCGCACTTCGCGTCGCAGCCAGCGCAAGCCGAAGCTTCGGTCGCAGCAGCGGCAGCCCCGCTCTCAGCAGCCTTCTTGTTCGAATTACCGCAGCAGCTTACCATTGCTACGGCAGCCATGACGACAACAAAAGAAAAAATCTTTTTCATAAGCGTTAAAGGTTTAATTATTAGTTATTCTGTAACGTCGCAAAGATATATATTCGTAAGAATATTGCAAATAAAAATTTCCGATATTTTCAAGGCGTGCGTATGTTGTTGGCAAGCAGGGGCATAGGCTGCACGCAGACCGTGCCAGGCGCCGAAAACGGAGCAGGGAATCCAACCTTTCAGTTCAAAAGGTCTGCCATAGAGAACTCCTCGCTCTTCACGAATGCCTTGGGAAATGTCGATGCGATCTTACCCTTCAGGATGATGGCCTCCTCGGCCGTCAGGCAGTTTCCCACCACGACCTTGAAATAGGGATTCTCGTACACCGGGTATACCATGATTCCGGGATAGGTCTCCTTGAAAAGGGCTTCCGCGGCAAAGGCCCCGGCGCGGGCATCCTGCCCGTTGTCGAAGAAGATACAGACCCTGTAACCGCGCAACCGCAGGCGCTGCCCCACGCGCGAAGCGTCGTCGACAGCCTTCTCCGCATCGCCGTACTCGGTGACGGTGACCCTGGCCGTGCCGAACGCAGCGTCGGAGACCACCGGGGCGGCCAGGCGCTCCTTGAAGGCATCGAGCGACTGCGCCCGCAGCGGAGCGAAAGCCGCCGCGGCGAAAATCACCGCTATGAAAGTCGTCAGTCTGCGCATTACTCGTCCAGATAGTTTTTCACGTCCTGCAAGGACAGCCCAAAGATATTCAAAAAAATTCCGACAACGGCACCATCTCTTCCGAATTTTTTACCGAAGCCGGCCCCCGCGCCCTCGACCGCAAACGAAACGGCGACCTGCGAAATATCGTCCTCGCGGATTTTTTTCACCATCACGTAATAAGCCATCGGGTCGGTAGTCCTCACGCGCCACAGCGACGTGAAACTTCCGGTCGTCCGGCGCGGCACCTCGACACGGCCGTGGAGGGTGATGCTCATCACGCGGCTCCCGGCATAGAAGAGATCGACCTTCGCACGCTCCAGCACCAGTTTGTACCCCGTGCCGTTCTTCACGCGCACTACGGCCTCGGCGCCGCCCATCCCCTTGCGTTCGACCTTTTCGACCGCTTCCAGGCGGATATTGCGCCGGGCCTTCTCGACCGCCCGGCGGCACGAAACCATCGGCAGCACCATCGCCGTGAGCAATATGCAGTATAACCATTTCCTCATCGCTGGCCGGTATATATCTGCGCGATCCCGAAACTCTGGCTCCGGGCCCGGCAGCCGCGGAACCCCGCCCGCTCCATCATGGACATGAACTCCGCGGGCGCAGGGAACTCCCCGACCGAGGCAGGCAGGTATTCGTAGGCACGCTTGTCCTTCGACACCATGCCGCCGATGCGCGGCAGTATCTTATAGGTATAGAACTCGTACAGCACCCGGAACAGCCGGTTGCGGGGACGCGAGAACTCCAGTATAACGACCTTGCCCCCGGGTTTTATTGTGCGGGCCATCTCGCGCAGGCCGGCCTCCAGGTCGCCGAAGTTGCGCACGCCGAACGCTACGGTCACCACGTCGACCGAAGCGTCCGAGACTCGCAGGTGCTCCGCGTCGCCCACATCGAGCACGACCCGCTCGTCGAGGCCGCGGGCGGCGACCTTGCAGCGCGCCACGTCGAGCATCTTTTCCGAGAGGTCGACGCCCAGCACATGCACGTCCCGTATGCGGCGTGCCATCTCGATCGCCAGGTCGCCCGTACCGGTCGCCACGTCCAGGATACGGTGCGGGCGGCTGCGGCACACGATGCGCACCACGCGGCGGCGCCAGATGCGGTCGATGTTCATCGAGAGCGTATGGTTCAGCAGGTCGTATTTGGGTGCGATGTTGTCGAACATTTCGCGCACCTCCTCCTTCTTGGTCTGTCCGGTGTTATAGGGTTTCACGGTCATTCGTAACGGATTGATTCGTCGGGTTTCACGGTCGATACTATATAGGTCGGCACCACGAGCAGCGCGACGATCGCCGCCACGGCACCGGCATTCAGCGCCAGCCACCAGCCCCACCCCAGCGAAATAGGGACTTCGGAGAGCAGATACCCCTCGGAGCTGAGCCGCACGACATGGAAATACCGCTGCACGAAGCACAGCCCCAGCCCCACAGCATTTCCCCACGCCAGGCCGCGCAGGGTGATGAACGACGCCCGCCACAGGAACACCTGCCGCAGCTGGCCGTTGCGCATGCCGAAGGCCTTGAGCAGGCCGATCATCCGCGTGCGTTCGAGCACGAGGATCAGCAGCGCCGAGGTCATGTTGAAAAAAGCCACCACGAGCATGATGACGATTATCACGGCGGCATTCACGTCGTGCGCCTTGAGCCAGTCGAAGATGCTGGCATAAAGTTCCGTCACGCTCGTGACAGCCAGGTTCGCCGTGGCGTCGTCCTCGTCGTAGAGGAGCGTATGCCCCAGCCTGCGGGCGAAATCGTCCGCCCCGGCCAGATCGTCGGTAAAGACCTCGTATCCCGAAATCTCGTCCGGCGCCCAGTCCGAGAGGCGCTGCACGTTGCGCAGGTCGGTCAGGATGACCGTGTTGTCCATCTCGTCCATCCCCGACGAGTAGATCTCCCGCCACCTTGAAACGGTCGCGGCGCGGCGTTGTCGCCGGCCTCGACGAAAGCATCTCCACACGGTCGCCCACGCCGAGCATCAGCCGGTCAGCCAGGCTGCGCGAAAGCAGGATGTCCTTCGTGCGGATCGAATCCCCCACACGGGGCAAATCCCCGTCGACGAGCCATCCGCGGAAGGCCGACCAGTCATAGGCCGTATCCACCCCCTTGAGCATCACCTCGCCCACGGCGTCGGCCGTACGGACGATGCCGCCCTTGACGGCGTACGGAGCCATCGAAGCGAATCCCCGGGTCGAGCGGATCAGCCCTTCGGTGCGGGCGCTGCGGCGCACGGGCTCCGAATCGAGCGTCCCGACACCCCGCACGTCGGTCACGACGGCATGCGCCGCAAAGGCCGTTACCTTGCGTGCCACCTCGTGCTTGAACCCCATGATCACGGCCATGGCCAGGATCATCACCGCCACGCTCAATGCCACGGAAATCACGGCGATACGCTCCATCACCCCGGGTTTGTTATCCGGGGTGTGCTGCGCCGTCCGGCGGGCGATGAAAAAGGCAAGGTTCACGGCTGCTGAATTTGCTGGAAAATTTATGCAAAGAAACACAATTATTTCGTATTTTTGTCCGAAATAACCCAATTAATTGGAAGCCCCGCTTCGTGCAGGCGGGATCCGGGGGGGGGGACGGACACGGAGCCCGGCAGCTCGGGAACGGCCGAAGGCAAACCGGGCCCCCAAGGGACAGCTTCCGACATGGGTCGACACAAACATATTCACGTTATTCGGATGAAAAAAACAGGCTTTGGTCACAGGGGCCACATCGGGCATCGGACGCGCCACGGCGCTCCGGCTCGCGGCGGAAGGCTACGACATCATAGCGACGGGGCGGCGTAGCGAAAGGCTCGAATCGCTCCGCCGCGAAATCGAGGCGGCAGGCGGCCGCTGCACGACGCTCACGTTCGACGTCCGCAGCGAAGAGGCCGTGCGCCGCAATCTCGAACCGCTCGGGCGCGTCGACCTGCTGGTCAACAACGCCGGGCTTGCGGCCGGGCTCGAACACATCGACAAGGGGGACACGGCCGACTGGGACGCCATGATCGACACCAACGTCAAAGGGCTGCTCTATGTCACGCGCGTCATCACCCCCAAGATGGTGGCCGCAGGCGGCGGGCACGTCTTCAACATCGGGTCGATCGCCGGCACGGAACCCTACGAGAACGGCGCCGTATACTGCGCTTCGAAGCACGCCGTGCACGCCATCTCGCAGGCCATGCGCGCCGACCTGCTCGCCAACGGCATCAAGGTGACGGAGATCCGTCCGGGCATGGTCGAGACGGAGTTCTCCGAGGTGCGCTTCCACGGCGACAAGGAGCGCGCCGACCGGGTTTACGACGGCGTCGAGCCGCTCACCGGCGAAGACATCGCCGAGGCGATCGCATGGGCGGCACAATTACCGGCCCATATGACCGTTAATGAAATGGTACTGATGCCCTCGCAGCAGGCGGGCGCATATTACACACACAGAAAAAACTAAATGACTATGACACACATGCTTTTCACCCTGCTCCAGGCAGGATACTACGCCGAACCGGCCTCCGGTGCGGCACACTATTCGGCGGCGACGATGGGAATGTTCGTCCTGATCATCGTCATCGGTATCGCCGGCTATGCCGTGCAGGCACGCCTGCAATCGGTCTTCCGCAAATATTCGAAGGTCCAGTTCCCCGGCGGCCTCACGGGCGCCGAGGTGGCCGAGAAGATGCTCCGCGACAACAACATCCATAACGTCAAGGTGACGCACGTGGGCGGAAACCTGACCGACCACTTCAACCCGCAGACGATGACCGTCAACCTGAGCGACAGCGTCTATTCGTCGACGAGCGTCGCAGCGGCAGCCGTGGCAGCGCACGAGTGCGGGCACGCCGTGCAACATGCCCGGGGCTACGCACCCCTGACGCTGCGCTCGCAGCTGGTACCCATCGTGCAGTTCTCCTCGACCGCCGCCACGTGGGTCATCATCCTCGGACTGGTGATCCTCGCCACGACGCAGAACGAACTGCTGTGCTGGATCGGCGTGGGGCTGATCGCCATGTCGGCGGTCTTCTCGCTGGTGACGCTGCCCGTCGAATACAACGCCTCGGCACGCGCGCTGGAATGGCTGCAGGTCAGCCGCACGATGCAGGGCGCCCAGCTCGCACAAGCCCGGGAAGCCCTCTCGTGGGCAGCGCGCACCTACCTCGTAGCAGCCCTCAGCGCCATCGCCTCGGTGCTTTACTACGTCTTCCTGATCCTCGGAGGGCGACGCGACTAAACGGCCGATGAATACCCCCGAAAAAGACTACTCCCACCGGGGATGGATCGCGGCCCTGGCGCTGATCGCAGTGCTTGGGGCCGTGAGTTTTATCCCCCCGCAAAGCCTCGGCGGCGTCAAGCTCCGCCGGGCCAACATCCTGTCGGACATCCTGTCGTTCGAGGACGCCGCGACGGAAGCCGCCGAACCGGCGCTCTTCGACGAGGACGATTTCCACGTCGACATGGCACAGGTCGCCCGACGCATCGAGGCCGAGCGCATCGAAGCGGACACAGCGCCCCGCCCCGTGCAAACCACCTTCGAATGGCTGCTGCGGCAGGACAGCTCCGGCCGCAGGGCGGCAGTCCCCGACACGGTGCGGCTCAACCCGGCGCTCGTGGCGATCGAACAGTTCGCCCCGGCCGATTCGGGACGCCTCCGGGCGTTCTACGACACGCTGCTCTATGCCCGCCGTCCGGTGCGCATCGCCGTACTGGGCGACTCGTTCATCGAGGGCGACATCCTCACGGCCGACCTGCGCGAGAAGCTGCAACAGGCCTACGGCGGGGGCGGCGCGGGCTTCGCCCCGATGGCATCGCCCCTGACGGCCTTCCGGCGCACGATCAAAACCCAGTCGAAAGGCTGGACGGCATACAACATCATGCAGCGCAAAGCGGCACCCCAGAACCTGCGCGGGCACTTCTTCGTCTCGGGATGGGTGTGCCAGCCCTCGGAGGGCGCCTCCACGCGGTGGGAAAACACCGACTACCGGCAGCGGCTCGACTCCTGCACCGCGGCACGGGTGTTCTTCATCAGCCCCGGCGACAGCCGCATCGAACTGACGCTCAACGATTCGCTCCGCCGCGAATTCGAGGTCGAAGGAGCCGCCGCCGTCCGGCAAGTCACGGTCACGGCGCCCCATATCCGTTCGCTGGCATTCAAGGTGAACTCCGGGACGGAAGGGTTCATCGGCTACGGCGCTGTCTTCGAAGCCGACGGCGTCGTGGTCGACAACTACCGGTGCGCAGCAACAACGGGCAGGCGATGTTCTGGACAAACCCGTCGGTCAATGCGCAGATCAACGCCCACGCGGGTTACGACCTGGTAATCCTGCAATACGGGCTCAACACCATGCAGACGTGGGTGCACAACTACACCAACTACGCCCGACAGATCGAGAAAATGGTCGTCTACGTACAGCAGTGCTTCCCCACGGCGGCCGTGCTGGTACTGGGCGTGAGCGACCGTTCGGTGAAGACCGACGCAGGCTTCGAACCCATGGATGCCATCCCCTACATGCTCGACTACCAGCGCGGGGCTGCGGAAAACACGGGCGCGGCATTCTGGCCCACGTGCGATGCCATGCGTTCGCTGGGCGGCATGGAACAGTTCGTCGCCAACGGCTGGGCCGGCAAGGACTACACGCACATCAACTACGCCGGCGGGCGCCGCGTGGCCTGGTCGCTCGTCGATGCGATCAACGCCGGGGCGTACGAAGCCCATGCCGCCGCGGAAGCCGCACGCATCCGCCGCCAGGCCGAGCAGGCCGTACTCGACAGTGTCCGTCTGCTGAAGATCGACCGGGAGCTGCGGCCCGTCTCCGCAATCGGAAACCTCAACACACCCCGGAAATGACACTCCCCGCAACGGACGGCATCCTGGAAAAACTGCAGGCGCTGCTCGCGTACGACGCCTCTTCGCCGCTGATTTTCAGCAGCGGGCTGTTCCTGTTCCTCTTCGCCGGGTTCATGCTCATATACAATGCTTTCCGCCGTGCGCCAATGGCCCGTATCGTCTACGTCATCCTTTTTTCGCTCTATTTCTACTACAAATCAAGCGGCATCTATTTCCTGCTGCTCATCTTCGCCGCCACGAGCGACTTCCTGATCGCGCAGGGCATCTACCGCGTGCGGAGCCGCGCCGCGAAACGGTGGCTCGTCGTACTGAGCGTCATGGTGAACCTCGGGATGCTGGGATATTTCAAATACACCAACTTCCTGGTCGACATCGCCAACCAGATGTTCGGGCAGGGGTTCCTCCAATTCCAGAACATCTTCCTGCCGGTCGGCATCTCGTTCTTCGTGTTCCAGTCGATGAGCTACACGATCGACATCTACCGCGGACAGCTCAAACCGCTCGGCAACTGGTGCGACTACCTTTTCTACCTCTCGTTCTTCCCCCAGCTGGTCGCAGGCCCGATCGTCCGGGCCCGGGACTTCATCCCCCAGATCCGCCGCAACCCGGTCGTCGTGACGCGCGAAATGTTCGGCACGGGAGTCTTCCTGATCCTTACGGGACTCTTCAAAAAGGCGATCATTTCGGACTACATCTCGCTCAATTTCGTCGACCGCATCTTCGACGAGCCACTGCTCTATTCGGGCTTCGAGTGCCTGGCAGGCATCTACGGCTATGCCTTGCAGATTTACTGCGACTTCTCGGGCTACTCGGACATGGCGATCGGCATCGCCCTGCTGCTGGGCTTCCGCTTCCCCAAGAACTTCGACGCCCCGTACAAGTCGGCCACCATCACCGAATTCTGGCGCAGGTGGCATATCTCGCTCTCCTCGTGGCTGCGCGATTACCTCTACATCTCGCTGGGCGGCAACCGCAAAGGCAAACTGCGCACCTACGGCAACCTGCTCGTCACGATGGTGCTGGGTGGGTTGTGGCACGGTGCGGCGATCCGCTTCATCCTCTGGGGCACGCTGCATGGCGTAGCGCTGGCGCTGCATAAACTGTGGATGGCCGTCGTCCCGGGGGCCAAGGCCACCGGGGCGCAGATGCACTGGTGGAGCCGTGCGGCGGGCGTCTTTTTCACGTTCAACCTCGTCTGCCTGGGCTGGCTGATGTTCCGCGCCGAGTCGATGCAGACCGTCGAACTGATGCTGCACCAGATCTTCTCCAACTTCAACGTTCCAATGATCCCGCAGGTCATCGCGGGCTACGCGGGTGTCTTCGCCCTGATCGGTGCGGGCTACCTGCTCCATCTCATGCCGGGCTGCGTCGACCGCGCGGCACAGCGCCTGGTAGCCAACGCCCCGCTGGTGTTGCAGGTCGTGATGGCCGCCGCGATGATCTGGTGCGTGATGCAGATCAAATCGAGCGACATACAACCGTTCATCTACTTTCAGTTTTAAAATGCGTATGACGGCCGCCTTGCATCCCGGTATGTTCTTCCCGCGGCCGACGGCCGTGTTTGCAAGTCTGGCCCCACCCCAAGCCCCTGCTGAGGGGCTTCCCGCAATGCGGCAAAAACAGCCCACAGCCATTTACGACAAATCCATCGACCCATGTATACTTTCGACCACGGCCTGTTCATGGCCCTCAATTTCGACGGCGGCACGGCCCTCGACCGCGTGATGCTCACCATCTCGGGCACGGCGATGTGGCTGCCGCTCTATGCATTGATCCTGTGGCTGGTATGGCGCCGCAGCGGCTGGCGGGGCATGTCGGTTTTCCTGGTGCTGATGCTTCTCGCCCTGGGGCTGTCGGACATAGTTTCGGGCATCTTCAAGCATAACGGCCTGCTGGGCGACATGCTGCCGCAGTTCGAACCGCGCCCGCGGCCGATGTTCACCCCCTCGCTCGAAGGGCTGGAGATCACGCCCGATTCGCTGCGCGCCCTGCGCCGTGCGGCAATGCCGCATGATTGGGCAGTGCACGTCCCGCCCGAGGCCGTAAGCGGCATGTACGGCACCGTCTCGGCGCACGCGGCCACGATCGTCGCGCTGGCCGTACTCTCGTGCGGTGCGATCCGCCGCAAGTGGTTCACCGCCCTGATGGTCGTCTGCACCCTCGTCATCTGCTATTCGCGCATCTACCTGGGCAAGCATTTCCCGATGGATATCGTATGGGGCACGCTCGTCGGCCTGGGACTGGGCTACGCCGCCTGCGGCTGACGCATCCCTACCGCAGGCTGGCACAGAGCCGGAACAGACGATTCACCCATCCCCCCGGCTGAAGCATATTTGCGCAGAATTTATTAACTTTGCACGGTCAATAGTCCAAACATTCAAAAAACACAAGATATGAGCATCGAACTCAGTGAACAGGAACAGCTCCGGAGGCAGTCGCTTGCAGCCCTGCGCGAGCTCGGCATCGACCCCTATCCCGCCGCCCGCTATGAAGTGACGGCCACGGCACGGAGATCGCCGACAACTACGACGAGGCCCGAGGCAACTACCAGGACATTCGCATCGCAGGCCGCATCATGTCGCGCCGCATCATGGGCAGCGCCTCGTTCTTCGAATTGCAGGATCACACGGGCCGCATCCAGGTCACATCCGCCGCGACGACGTCTGCCCCGAAGGAGACCCCACGCTATACAACACGGTGTTCAAAAAACTGCTCGACATCGGCGACTTCGTCGGCGTCGAGGGCTTCGCGTTCCACACCAACACGGGCGAACTGTCGGTGCACTGCCGCAAGTTCACGGTGCTCTCGAAGTCGATCCGCCCGCTGCCCGTCGTCAAGGCCAAGGACGGCCAGACGTTCGACGCCTTCACCGACCCCGAAGTCCGCTACCGCCAGCGCTACGTCGACCTGGTGGTGAACCCGCAGGTGCGCGACGTATTCGTCCGGCGCGCCAAGATCGTCGCCACGATGCGCCAGTTCTTCAACGAGCGCGGCTACGTCGAGGTCGAGACGCCGATGCTCCACCCGATTCCGGGCGGCGCCACGCCAAGCCCGTTCATCACGCACCACAATGCGCTCGACATGGACATGTACCTGCGCATCGCCAGTGAGCTGTACCTCAAGAAACTGATCGTCGGCGGATTCGACGGCGTATACGAGTTCGGCAAGAATTTCCGCAACGAGGGCATGGATCGCACGCACAACCCCGAATTCACCGTCATGGAGATTTACGTGGCCTACAAGGACTACCTCTGGATGATGGAGTTCACCGAGCAGATGCTCGAACGGGTGGCCGTGGCCGTGAACGGCACGACGGAGCTGACGCTCGACGGCAAGCAGATCTCGTTCAAGGCACCGTTCCGCCGCCTGACGATGACCGACGCCATCCGCGAGAAAACGGGCTACGACATCACGGGGCAGAGCGAGGAGCAGCTCCGCGAAGCCTGCAAGCGCCTCGGCGTCGAAATCGACGACACGATGGGCAAGGGCAAGCTGATCGACGCCATCTTCGGGCAGTACTGCGAGGAGGAGTTGATCCAGCCCACGTTCGTGTGCGATTACCCGCGCGAAATGTCGCCGCTCTGCAAGCGCCACCGCTCGAACCCCGACCTCACGGAACGTTTCGAACTGTTCGTGAACGGCAAGGAGGCTGTGCAACGCCTACTCAGAGCTCAACGACCCGATCGACCAGCTGGAACGCTTCCAGGAACAGTTGCGGCTGAGCGAAAAGGGCGACGACGAGGCCATGTTCATCGACATGGATTTCGTACGCGCACTGGAATACGGCATGCCGTCGTGTTCGGGCATGGGCATCGGCATCGACCGCCTCACGATGTTCATGACCGACCAGGCTTCGATCCAGGACGTGCTCTTCTTCCGCAGATGCGCCCCGAAAAAAAGGTCGTGAACGACCCCGTGGAGAAATACACCGCCGCCGGCATCCCCGAAGAGTGGGTGCCCGTGATCAGAAAATGGGGTACATCACGGTCGAGGGCCTTGAAGAAACTCCCCGGGCAAGTTCTTTCAACGACCTGTGCGGCTTCAACAAAAGAACAAGCTCGGCCTGAAGGCCCCTCGATCGAAGAGGTCAAAAAAATGGTGCGAGGAATAACGTGACAATTCGGAAAATTTTTTAACAATAAAAACCTAAGAAAATGAGAAAAAAAATTGTTGCCAGCAACTGGAAGATGAATACGCTTCCCGCCGAAGGTGTAGAACTGGCCAAAGGCATCGCAGCCGGCCGCGGCGAGGTATGCTCGTGCGTCAACTTCATCGTGTGCCCCCCTTCACGCACTTTCGACGGTTGCCGAAGCACTCAAGGGTTCGGACATCGCCCTCGGGGCGCAGAACTGCGCCCGAGGCCAAAGGCGCCTATACGGGCGAGATCGCCGCTTCGATGATCGCGGCGCTGGGTTGCAAATACGTGATCCTCGGCCCTCGGAGCGCCGCCAGTACTACGGCGAAACCTCCGCTACGCTCAACAAGAAGATGGCGCAGGCTTACGCCAACGGCCTGACCCCGATCTACTGCGTAGGCGAGAACCTCGAAGAGCGTGAGGCCGGCAAACACTTCGGTGGTGAAGGCCCAGATCGAGGAGGTGGTTTACAACCTCACCGCCGAGCAGTACAAGAACCTCGTGATCGCATACGAGCCCGTATGGGCTATCGGCATAAACAAGACCGCCTCGGCCGAGCAGGCACAGGAAATCCACGCTTACATCCGCCAGGTGCTGGCAGCCAAATTCGGCGCGGCAGCGCAGGTTTTCATCCTCTACGGCGGTTCGTGCAAGCCCTCGAACGCACCGCAGGGCTCTTCGCCAAAGGAAGACGTCGACGGCGGCCTGATCGGCGCAGCTTCCAAAGGCCAGTTTCCTCGGCATCGGCGAGGCTTCGCAAAATAAACCGACTCCACACACAGAACAATCCCCGGAACGTTGCAGAGTTCCGGGGTTTTTTCAAACTTTCATGAAAACCATTGGCCCGCACGAAGCCGGAAGAGGGACATGAAAGCGGAAAGTGCGATGAGGCACCATTGCCGATCTATCTGGCGCCGCCCGGCCTCCCGCACCTCCGGACACGGATACCCAAGGTCGAAAACATAAAGATGCCGGTCGCCACGGGATCGAAAAGCCCAGGTTCGTCCGTCGAACCGGCAGGCAACCGCCACTCCCCGGCAAACAAGCAACCGATACCCGGCCAAAAA
>VOFC01003024.1_pt1 | contig 41760 bp, 76 predicted proteins | sample 5384161 | NCBI WGS metagenome assembly VOFC01 (sample SAMN12384722, study PRJNA508395) | human gut metagenome | isolation source: healthy gut B | host: Homo sapiens
TCAATATGAAATTACTTAAAAATTCAAAAGTAAAGCTAATTTTAGTTTTAGCATTATTAATTTGTTGTTTTGCATCATTTGCATACGCAGAAAAAAAAATGATATTGCTGTTATTAGTGCAAATCCAGATTCAAACTCTGAGGCAGTTGTAACAGAGGAGGATAAAAATACAAATCCTGTTTCTACTTCAACTATAAACAAAAAAGATCAATTTTTAGGAGGAGATACTGTAACCTTAGACACTCCTACTGCTGGAAATGTATTTATTATGGCAAATACCGTAAACATTAATACAACAATTGACGGAAAATGTGTTTATTATGGCAAATAAAGTTACATTTGGAACAAACACATACATTTATAGTGACGTATTTGTTATGGCAAATGAAGTTTCTGTTTCTGGTGCAATGTACGACATATATGCTTTGGTTAATAAATTAGATTTAACTTCAGAAGCATATGTAATAAGAGATATAACAGCAGCTTCAAATACTTTAAATTTAAGTGGTTATATTAAGAGAAATGCTAACTTAGCTTTTTTAATACTGTTACAATTGATGAAGCAAATTGTCAAATTGGCGGAGATTTAAATTATTCTTCAGGTTCTGATTCTATACCAAGTTCTATAGTTGTTGGTGAAACAACTTACACTGAAACAAAATCTGAAGTTCCAACAGTTCAAAGTGTTGTAAAACATACATAAAAAGACGCTGTAAGTGCTATTGTAATAGCATTGATTGTTGTTCTTATATTAACTTTTGCAACACCAAAATTTGCAGAAAAAGCTCAAACAATATTAACAACTAAACCATGGGCAACTCTTGGTTATGGAGCATTAGCATTAATTGTTGTTCCTGTTGTTTGTTTTATATTATTCTGTACTGTAATTGGTATTATACCTGCAATAATTCTTTTATTAGCTTACATATTTGTATTAAGTATTTCTTCTGCAATAATTTCTATTCCTGTTGGAAGAATGCTTTGTCAAAAGATGAAAAAAAGATTCAAAAAGGTATGTCTATATTAATGTCTATGGTAGCTTTCATTGTAATCTGGCTTGTTAGACAACTTCCAATTATAGGCGGAATTGCAACATTATTTGCAAATCTATTTGCTCTAGGACTTATTGTAAATTTAATTTTTTGATTCTAAATCAAGAAAAAAAAAAGATTCAAATGTTGTAGCAAAAGAAACAGTTATAGTTGAGAAAAAAAGAAGAAAAAATAAAACAAAAAATGAGATTTAAATTTTAGTTTAAATCTCATTTTTTATGCTCATAATATTTTATAATATTAGCTTAAATTACTTAATGTTTTAGCTCCATTATTGTTTTTGTAATCTTTAGATGATGTTATAGCCGTTCCAGCAACTAGTATGTCTGCACCTGCATCTATCAATTTATTTGAATTATGCAAATTTATTCCACCATCAGCCTCTATGTCGTAGTTTAATTCATTCTCTTCTCTATACTTGTTTAACTCCCTTATTTTGTCTATTGTTTCTGGTATTAAAATTTGTCCACCTTTACCAGGTTCTACTGTCATTACTAATACTATGTGAACATATGGTAAAAAATTCGTAAATCTCTGATACTGGTGTTTCTGGTTTTATAGATATTCCAACTCTTCTAACTTTTTTTTTTTATATAATCTATTAATTCCTTTACTTCTTCTTTATTTTTACAAGCCTCGTAATGAAATGTTATTATATTAGGCTGAAATATTTTATAGCTATCTACATAGTTTTTTATATCTTTTACCATTAAATGAATGTCTATTGGCTCACGAGTTATCTGATACAAATATTCGCTGTATTCTAGCATTAAATCGTGTGTATCATTTTTTACAAATTCTCCATCCATAACATCTATATGAAAATAATTTGTTTTTGCTTTTTCTAATTCTTTTATTGTATCTACTATATTATTTTTCTTTTGCACTTAATAATGATGTTGAAATTTTTTCTGTTCCTTCGTCAATCTGATTTTATGTTTTGGCTTAGTACTATTCCATTGTCCTTGGTTGTGTCTTCAGAGTATTCCACATTTACTTTTAGATTTTTTCCTTCTAGTGTTTGTCTTGCGTCACTCTCTGTTTTTCAAGTACACTTGGCATTACAACTTGAGCTATTCCTGTTCCAATACTTACATGTATTTTTACTGTCTCTCCGGCATTTGCTTCAGTATTTGATTTGTTTCTTGGCTTATTACTATTCCTTCTTTTATTTCTTTGCTTGTTTCTTCTATTTTTTCAGCCTTTAATTTGTTGTTTTCTAGTTCTTTTACAGCCTCATCATAAGTCATTCCCGCTACTTTTGGAACTGTAACTTTTTCTGTTCCTTTGCTAACTTTTTACTTTGATTGTTGTGCTTTTCTCTTTTACTTTGTAGTTTGGTGTGTATGCAGGACTTTGCTCATATATTTTTCCGGCTTCTTGGTCTGCATTATAGTCTTCACTTACTTTTTCATAGTTTAGCTTTAATCCTTAAGTTCAGCTTTTGCCTCTTCCTCTGTTTTTCCTATTAAGTTAGGAATTTGTACGTCTTTTGCTTCATTAGCACTTAATATCGCAGATGTAACTGCTATGCTTGCTACGAATAATATTAAACATATTAATACTATTATTGGTCCTTTTGCCTTTGGGTGTTCTTCAAAGAATTTTGCAATACCTTTTTTTCTTTTTTCTTTTTGTTTGCAGTAGTAGATTGTTTTAACATATCATCTGTTATTGCTCCCATTCTTCTAGTTAATCCGTCATCTAAGTTTTCTTCTTCTACGAATTCTCCTTCTGGGTCTTTTAATGCTCTTGATAAATCTCTCATCATTGCTGTTGCAGTTTGGTATCTTGCCATTGGCTCTTTTTCCATTGCTTTTAATATTATGTCATTAACAGCTTGAGGAATATTGTCGTTTATTTCCATTGGTGGTACAGGTGGTTCTTGCATGTGTTTTAGTGCAACTGATACAGATGTATCACTGTCGAATGGTACTCTACCAGTAAGCATTTCATACATTACAACTCCAAGAGAGTATATGTCTGATTTTGCATCTGTGTATCCACCTTTTGCTTGCTCTGGTGAGAAATAGTGTACTGATCCTATTGTTGTTCCAAATGCCGTTATTGTTGAATTAGATACAGCTTTTGCGATTCCAAAGTCAGTTACTTTTGCTACTCCATCTTCTGTGATTATTATATTATGTGGTTTTATATCTCTATGAACTATGTTGTTTTTATGAGCTGTCTCCAACGCTGATGCAATTTGCATAGCTATATTTACAGACCATTTCCAAGGAAGTGCTCCTTCTTCTGTGATTATTTGTTTTAAAGTTTTTCCTCTGACTAATTCCATAACTATATAGTAGATTCCGTCTTCATTTCCAACATCATATATTGACACTATATTGGGATGTGTTAGGCTAGCTGCAGCTTGAGCCTCTGAATTAAATCTTTTTATAAATTCTTCATCAGTTGTAAATTCATATTTTAGTACTTTTATTGCAACTTTTCTATTTAATACATTATCTCTAGCCGTGTAAACTGTTGCCATTCCTCCAACACCAGTTTGGCTTATAATTTCATATCTATTGGCTATCGTTTTTCCTATTATATTCATATAACTTTCTCCTCATTTATAGTATTAATACTATTATTGTTTGTGCACTGTTATATATTACAACAACAGTAATATTATCAAGTCCACCATTCTCATTTGCTTTTTTTTATAAGATTTACATCTGAGTTTTCGATATCTTCTTTTATTATTTTAAAGATTTCATCTTCTTTTACCATGTTTGTTAAGCCATCAGATGTCATCAAAATTATATCATCTTTTATAAATGTTTTTGTGTATATTTCTGGTTCAACATCTGGTGTGCATCCAAGTGCTTTTGTAAGCATATTTTTCTTAGGATGTCTGAAGGCTTCTTCTTTCGTTATTTTTCCATCTTCAATTAGAGTTTGAACATAACTGTCGTCTCTAGTTATTTTTCGCATAAACTCTTTTCTTATTCTATAAACTCTACTGTCTCCAATATGTCCAATATATAACCTACTATTATATATTAAACAAACATCTAAAGTAGTACCCATTCCTCTTAAATCTTCTTGCTTTGTGCCTTTTTTATAGACAACATCATTAGCATAAATCATAGCATCTTTCATAAGTTGTTCAATTTGTTCTTTGCTTTCTTTGACTTTTTGCAAAGTTCTTTTGAATATAGTCTCTTGCCGCTTCTGTAGCCATTTTGCTTGCGACTTCTCCACCGTTATATCCACCCATTCCATCTGCTAATATGAATAGTTTTATTTTGTCTTCTGGTTTTGATGCGTAAAAATAGTCCTCGTCTAATTTACGTTCTCTTCCTATATCTGTTTTTGCAAATATTCGCATACTTCCCTCCAATCTTTTTTTGATATATATTATTTTATTCTTCTTTATTTCCGCTCTTTCAGGTTCTGTCTTCTTAGCTGTCCGCATGCAGCATCTATGTCTGAGCCTAGTTCTCTTCTTATTGTTGCTACAATTCCATGGTCATTTAGATAATCTCTAAATTTTATAATATTTTCATTCGAGCTTTTTGAAAATTTTCCATTTTCAATTTTATTGATTGGTATTAAATTTACATGGCATAACATTCCTTGTAATAATTTCACCAATTCTTTTGCATCATCCAAATTGTCATTATTATCTTTGGCTAATGCATACTCGAAAGATATTCTCTTATTTGTTATTGCAATGTAGTCTTTGCAAGCTTTCATTAGCTCGTCTATGTTATATCTATTATTTACAGGCATCATGCTTGAACGTTTTTCATCATTGCTTGCATGTAGTGATACAGATAGAGTACATTGAATTTTTTCATTTGCCAAGTCATATATTCTTGGAACTAATCCACTTGTAGACACGCTTATGTGTCTTGCTCCAATCTCTAGTCCTTTAGGATTATTCATTATTCTTATTGCTTTTTATTACATTGTCGTAATTATCTAATGGCTCTCCTATCCCCATAAATACCACATTTGAAATTTTGTCTCCTGTATCTTGCTCTACTGCAAGAATTTGCTCTACTATCTCTCCTGCTGTTAGATTTCTTCCAAATGGTATTCCTGTTGATGCACAAAATTTGCAACCCATTTTACAACCAACTTGTGAAGATACACATATAGTCTTTCCAAAATGATATTCCATTAATACAGATTCTATTGCATTTCCATCTAGTACATCAAAAAGATATTTTTTCGTTCCATCTTTTGATTCTAGTTTCCTTAGAATTTTGTAATTACACATTGTATAGTTTTGCTTTAATTTTTCTCTTAGTTCTAATGAAAGATTTGTCATCTCATCAAAACTTTTTACCTTATCTACATATAACCATTTAAAGATTTGCTCTGCTCTAAACTTTTTTTTTCACCAATAGATTCTAATTCTTGCTTCAAATCTTCTAGGTCGTAGTCCTTTATATTTTTCATTATTATTTATTTTTCCCTTCCGCCTTCACAAAGGTGATTTTCTCATGCATTATGTTATATTTATATCACATTACAAGCATTTTTTCAAGGGTTCTACGCAATAATAGCACAATAACGTCAAAGTTCTTAAACACATAAAAAACAGGTAAAATTTCGCCATTATTTTCTACCTGTTTTTCCATCCTTATTGTTTCTAATTATTTATTAGCACATATTCAAATAATTAAATATCTTGTTCTAGTCTAATAATCTCATCTTTTATTATATTTTAGTCAAAAGCTATATTGGGATTTTCAAATTCCTTTAGTCTTATGTTGTATGCTTCAACTGCCTCTTTCTCGAATGCAAGTTTTGGTTCTTTTACTCCTAATAATCTTAGTAAATACTTTGTAAAGTCTGGATTAAATATTAAAATTGGTCCTAACACATAAGTTCCCATGAAATTATTTATTCTAACTCCCTCGAATTTAGATTCATCATTTAATCCAGGTCCTCTTAATGCTTTAAATAAATAATTTTTTAGAGTTATCTCCATAAGACTTTGCAAATTGTGACATAAATCCTACTATTTTTATTGTTTCTTTTTCCCTCTAGTTCTCCTAAGAATAAAGAATTGTATCTATTCATCATGTCTCTTTTTTGCATAAAGTTCTGTAATACCAAGTCCTTCAATCTTGCTACCATCTTCATTTTCTATGTATTTTCCAAACACTTCTAAAGCATTTCCAATCATAAAAAAAGCTTTATTTTCTTGTATTTGTTTTTTTTTATTGTTTCGGTGTAAGGTTTTAGCTTTTCTATTACAAGCTCTTGAGTTTTTTCAGTCATTGGCGCCATGTAAACTAAGTCTATGTCTTCTTTTACAAAGGTTGGCTCATCGTTTAATGATGTATTTATTATTTCTATGTCTTCTACTGATTGCTCTAAATATTTTATGTTATATGTGTTTCCAAATAAGTTACATACTTCTGGATATAAAACTTCTACTCTAAGCATTAGCCTCACCTCCTGCAATTCTTTTTTCTATATGTTCTCTTATATCGTCTGCAAGTTCCCCATTATAAATATCATATAAAATGTATATATCTGTTCCCTTATTTAATGATAAACAATCGGCAATTTTTTCTGTATTCTTCGTGAATACTAATTTTTCTCTTGGAACCCCAGCAATTAATAATCTTAAATAGAAATCTTCTGATCTAGGTCCTCCAATTACAACTCTATCAATGCTTTCGTCATTCAAGAATTCAAAATCGCAGTCATAAAGCCATACCATGCTCTCAGATGTTTCTTTTTGCATCATATCTGTCGAATAAAACCAGTACAACTTCTTTCTTGCCTTTTTCATTTTTAACATAATCGCATACACAAGAACATGCAACAGGATTTTGTCCCTTTGCCAAATGGCTTACGATTTTTATTCCGTCAACTGTTTTTTCTTGGTATCTACTCTCTACTATTTTTTCTTTTTCAAAAGCATTCTTTATTTGTTCTTCTGTAAGTCCTATTTCTGTAAGTGCAGATATAACTGCAAGCTCATTGTAAATATTGAATATACTATCAGAAATCAAATTATAGCTGTTTGCTTCTCCATTATGTTCTATTGTTAGTTTTCTGTTTTCAAAGTCTATATTACTTACTCTAAAATCTGCTTCTGGTGATTTAAAATCACAATTTGGACAATATGCATTTCCGATATGATGATATCTTACATAGTTGTATTTTAATTTTGTATGACATTTCGGGCATACTCTCATATCATTTATAATATTTACAGATTCTGTTTTGTCTGTTGGTAGCTTATCTATTGCAAAATAAACTGCCTTATTACCGTTTCCTAGTCTGCTACTAATTAAATCATCTGCATTTAGAATTAACTTTGTTTCTTTTGGAAGTGCTCCATTTATAATATTAAATATAAATTCTGGGTGAGCATTTCTCTTTATAGAATCTCTAAATAAATTTGTACAAACAAGATATGTAGGCGTAATGTAAGAATATACCTTTATAGAACTTCTCTCATCTACCTCTAGAACTGCAACATCATATTTTGTTTTATTTGTAAGAGTTGAACCTGCAATAAAAGCAGATGCAACACCAGAGTTTATGTTTGCACCAAGTCTGTTATCAAGTACCTTTTTTCCACTTGATTCTAAGGCTCCAATTAATAAATTACATACTGTAGTTTTTCCATTTGTTCCAGTAACTGCAATAATTTCCTTTGGTTTAGATACTTTTGTTAAGAAGTCCTTATCTATTTTTAATGCAACCTTCCCTGGAAAGAAAGATGCCTTGAATTTTACAATTTTAAGTTTTTTTAGTAATTTAATTCCAAACATTATAAACTTTGCTGTATAAAATGCAATATAAAATTTAAACATTATTTTTTTTCTCCTTGTTGTTTTTTCCTTTGCATTATATCTCTTTTTGTTATAAGTCTATATGTTATAAAATAAAAAATCAAAATAGCCTGGCTTTTGCTATTTTGATTTTCTAACTTTTCACTATTATCGTAGCTTTGATTGGAAAAAGAATTAAATTTTAACGCAGTCAAAATTACAATTTTTTTCAATCCTATTCATCTATCTTAATATGAACATCTTTCAATTGTTGCTCTTCCACTCTACTTGGAGCATTCATTTGAGTATCTGCAATTAACATTATCATTCTGTCAAGTCCAGGAGCTGCACCTGCATGTGGAGGTGTTCCATATTTAAATGCCTTGTATAAGGCTCCAAATTTTTCCTCAACTTTTTCTCTGAGTATCCTGCTATTTCGAAAGCTTTTACCATTAATTTTGGATCATGGTTTCTAACTGCTCCAGATGCCATTTCATATCCGTTGCCAACCAAGTCAAATTGGTATGCAAGTATGTCTAATGGATCTTTATTTTCTAGAGCTTCCATTCCACCTTGTGGCATTGAGAATGGGTTATGATTAAAGTCGACTTTTCCTTCGTCCTTCATTATATTCATACATTGGGAAATCTACTATAAAGCAGAATCTGTATACATTCTTTTCTAGTAAATCTAGTCTATTTCCAATTCTATTCTTACTTGACCTGCTATTTTTTGAGCTGTTTCTAATTTATCTGCTACGAAGAATATGCTGTCTCCAGCCTTTGCTCCAAGCTTTTCTTCTAATCCTTTTAGAATATCTTCTGTGATGAATTTTGCAATTCCACCTTGTGGTGTATTGTTCTCATCAACCTTTGTCCAAGCTAATCCCTTTGCACCTTGCTCTTCTACTGCAAATTCTGTCATACTATCAAAGAATTTTCTTCCTTGAGCTGCACCGTTTGGAACAACTATTGCTTTTATTGTCTTATCTTGGAAAGCATTAAATTCACTGTCTTCCCGCAAATAATTCAGTGGCATCTTGTATTATTAATGGATTTCTTAAGTCTGGCTTGTCTATTCCATATTTCTCCATCGCTTCTCTGTATGGAATACGGATGAATGGAGCCTCGTCTACCTTCCAGTTTGTAAATTTCTTAAATACAGTTGGTACCAATTCTTCCATTACAGCAAGTACATCTTCTTGAGTTGCAAAAGCCATCTCAAAGTCTACTTGATAAAATTCTCCTGGAGCTCTATCTGCTCTTGGGTCTTCATCTCTGAAGCATGGAGCAATTTGGATAGTATTTATCAAATCCAGAAATCATAAGCAATTGTTTAAATTGCTGCGGTGCCTGTGGTAATGCATAGAATTCACCTGGGTGAAGTCTACTTGGTACTAAGAAATCTCTTGCTCCCTCTGGAGATGAATTTGCAAGTATTGGTGTTTGAACTTCTGCAAATCCCATTTCGTCCATTTTTTCTCTTATTGTTTTCATTACTTGAGAACGTAGCAATATGCTGTTATGTATTTTGTTGTTACGTAAGTCTAAAAATCTATATTCTAGTCTTAAATCTTCTCTTATTTCTTCCATATTAAAACTTTCCTCTTTTTTTCTTTTATGTTTTACTATATAAAGGTGTAGGTTTTATAAAAGCAATGATCTCCTATTCTTGTATGCAAACTGCCAGAGCCATTATATGGAAAAGTGCTCAAGCATGTTGGTTTAAAAAGGATTTAAATACCACAAGCATAGGTCTACTTCATTTAATCTGTTTCCAGATAAAGCCCAATCTGCAATATTATATTCTATATCACTTGGGTTCATGTTGTATATGTTTTGACTGTTATAGCTTCCACGTATAGTTTCTCTTGCACAGTCAAATTGTCCTTGTTGAAATAATATGTTTCTAATATTTCCCCCTTGCGATACCCTAAAATATTCGCCTTCTTGCACATTTACTCTGTTCATTATAACAGAGGCAACAGCTTTCATTCCGAATATCTCCTTCTCCACCTGCCTCGCATTGTATCATTCTTGCAATTAATTCTCTTTCCGAATACGCCATAAAACTTACACCTCTTTTTATAGTATATGTAGGTGTAAGTTTTTTGTTTCGTTTTATTCTTATTGTTTTTCTATTATATCTTCTGTATTTTTTTTCTTTTATTATTTCTTTTCTATCTCTAAATGTACTTACCATAGCTAAAATTGCGCTCAATATAACAAATAAATAGAAGTTTATTCCTCTATTTAATATCATTGCACTCCCAATTACAGATTGAGGGAAAACATTTTTAAATATTCCTAGAAATCCACCCTCGCTTACTCCAACAGCTCCTGGTGAAGGAATACCAGATACAGTAGCATAAAGTACTGCCTGTAATGTTAGTATTTGCCATATATTTTGCTCAGTAAATCCAAATGATAAATATACCCAATAAGGAATTGAATAGTATATTAACATTTGCACTAATGTTGTAGCAACAGTCTTTAGCATTAGCAATTTATGTGCTTTAATGTATTTTGCACTTTCTTGGTATGACTCTAATTCTTTTTCTATTTTTTCTTGTTTCTCTTCAATGTTTTTTACTCTAAAAATTTTAATATTTTAACAAAAAGTTTAACAAGTCCTTCTGATAATCTGTGTGAAAATATTGCAATTAAAAATAATCCAAGTGCAGAAGAATTAAGAACTATTCCCAAGATAAATAAATATATTAGCCCATTTTTTTAATACATCGAAATGAATTACTGCGCTTATTATTCCAAATGTTAGAGTTACTATTTGGTAGCTACAAAGTTGCATAAGAAGTGTAAGCGTAGAATTGGCTACAGATATTTTATCTTTGTGCATATAATATACTTCCATAGGTTGACCACCACTTGCAGCAGGAGTTATTGCACTAAAGAAAAATCCTATTAATGTATATCTAAAGTTTCTTACAAAATTCGATTTTTCTCCAAGTTCTTTTTAATATTCTTCCAACATTAATTGCTTCACAAGAAAAATACATTAACATTAGAGCAACGCCTATTAGTATAAATTTTTTTTTTGCATTTCTAACAATTTGTATCATTTGTGATATCTTGATCTTTCAATACTATATAAAATGTTAATATTATTAACAATATAAATATTATTAGGTTTATTATATTCTTCTTTAATTTCTTTTTTCTTTCCATCTATTACCCCTTTTGTTGCAGTTACATTTTAACACTCTTGTGTGACTATAAAATGACTACACCTTTTATAATATCATATGCCATATAAAAAAACAATACAAACGCTTTGTTTTTTTATGTTAATTTATGATATAATTAACTTTGCCGAATGGTTAATTACAATAGAAGGGAGTTTAAGAAACTATGAACTTTCGGTCAGATTCAGAATTGTTTAAAACTTTCCATGAGTTTTTATTCTTGCAAAAGAAGAGTTGGAAGATTTAAAACAAGCTAAAAAAAAATTGCATTTAACATCAATGGCAAGCATCCCGAAAAAATGATTGGAATGCTATTCAAAAAGCTTGGTGTCATTTTGCTTTTTATTTTTAACAGCAGAGATTTTCCAGCCTTTAACGCAGCACTTCAAAAAGTAGATGATTTCAGAGCTGAAACTATTTCCTACTCTGAATTAAAACCTCTACTTTCAAAAAGCAATTACCGAAGTTGATACTTATTTGTACACATTAGAGGTAGAAACTTCTGAAGCTGAAGGCACTTTTTCTGGTGTTTTTTATGAAGCATATCAAAACTTTGTACGTTCCACTTCTAAGAAGAACGGCATATTTATGACATCGGTAATGAAAGAGCAGTCTGTCGAAAACTTTTTCTTTAAATTCCTAACCTCTTAAAGTAGAGATTATCCCTAATAATATTTACTGCAAACTTGCAGTTTTATTACTAGGGATTTTTTATTTATTTTACTATCCATTTAATTAAATCTAAATTTGCAGGGTCTAGTAACATTTTATGTTTTGGCATTACTCTAAATGTATAACCATAATTTCCACCTGTTGTAAGTTCAACTGTTGCCTCATATTCGTATTCTTTTTTATCTTCGTCTGCATTTATAAGTTTCATAGGTATAACTTGAATATTATCTACTACACCTTCATCAGATATTTGTCCATAATATACTTGTGCTTCTATACTATCTTCTGTTATATTTGGAAGATATACCTTGCATTTACATTTATTCTATTGCCTGCATCTATTGTTATATTATCTAAATTTCCTTTTTTCTTGTTTTATAGTAATGTTGTCCCAATTGCTATATAAATTTTCTTTCAAGAATTAAATTCTCCAACTGTTGATAAATCTTTATAATATTTGTTATATAAATTGCATAAAAAAAGGAATATAAAATTTATTTGTATAATCTACTAACATTCTAGCTGTACTATATCTACCAGCATTAGACATTATAGAATTTTTTCATTATATCCATCCATTTTGCAGATATTCCATTTTCATCTTTATCATAGTAAATTGGAATAATTTTATTTTCTAGTGTTTGATACAAGCTTTTCGCTATCTGCTTCATCTTGCTCTTCGTATGATGGATATTCTGCATTTGAGCCAATTGTCCAACCATTTTTTTGGTTATATCCTTCTGCCCACCAGCCATCTAGTACGCTGAAATTAATTACTCCATTTACAGCAGCTTTTTGTCCAGATGTTCCAGAAGCTTCCATTGGTCTTCTAGGATTGTTTAGCCAAACATCTACTCCACTTACCAATAATTTAGATACAGCCATATTGTAATTTTCTAGTAAGAAAATTTTACCCTTAAACTGTGGTTTCATAGATATTTCGTGTATGTATTTTATTAAATCTTTTCCTTGTCCATCCGAAGGATGAGCCTTTCCTGCAAATATTATTTGAACAGGCCTATTCTCATTATTTAATATTTCTGTAATTCTTTCTAAATCTCTAAAAATTAAAGTAGCTCTTTTTGTAAGTTGCAAATCTTCTAGAAAATCCTATTGTTAATGCATCTGGATTTAATTTAGATACTATTTGATTTATCTCTTCGTAGTGGTAGCCTTCTCTTTTTTAATCTTGTTGTAACATTTTCTTTTTTACCATACTTAATAATTTTATTTTTCTATCTCTGTGTTCTTTCCATAACTCCTCGTTTGGAATATCTGCAATCTTTTTTCCAAGTTGTATCTGATTGAATATCATCTTGCCAGTATGGTTTTAAATATTCGTTGTAAAGTCTTTTTAAATTTGGTGCAAGCCAAGTACAAGTATGAATACCATTTGTTACATACGAAATTGGAGCCTCATTTGAAGATATGTTTGGCCATACCTCACTAAATAACTCTCTAGATACAGCTCCGTGTAGCTTACTAACTCCATTCTTCTTCCCTGCAAATTTTAATGCTAAAATTCCCATATTAAATCCAGTGTTAGATAAATCTGCTCCTGGTTTCATTCCTAATTTAAAGAATTCTTCTTTAGTAATTGAAAATCTATTCCAATAATCTCTAAAGTATTCTTCTACTAAATATAATGGGAATATATCGTTTCCAGCAGGAACTGGTGTATGTGTTGTAAATACTGTTTTACTAGATACTATTTCTTGAGCAATTTCAAAGCTTACTTGCTTTTCTTTTATTATATTTTCATTAATTCTAATATTAAGAAAGCAGAATGCCCCTCGTTCATATGATAAACTGTTGGGTTTAATCCTAAAACTTTTAAGCAAGCTTACTCCTGCCATTCCAAGTACTATTTCTTGCTGAATTCTAGTCTCTTGGTTTCCTCCATATAAAGTTGATGTTATTCCTCTATATTCTGGAATGTTTGCTTCTATATCTGAATCCATTAAATATAATTTAATTCTACCAACATTTATTTGCCATACTTTTTAAGTATAGTCTCTTCTTTGGAAGATTAACATATACCAAAAGATCTTTCCCTTCTACATCTTTTACAGGGTGAATTGGTAATGAATCAACATCATTTTGTTTATATTCTTCTTGTTGTTGACCATATCCATTTATTTTTTTGATGGAAGAATCCATTTTTATATAATAATCCTACAGCAACTAATGGTATTCCTAAATCACTTGCAGATTTTAAATGATCTCCAGATAAAACTCCAAGTCCACCAGAATATATAGATAATATTTGGTCTAGTCCATATTCTGCTGAAAAATAGGCAATTAAGTCATTTGAATTATCTGGATAGTTCTTCTTAAACCAAGTATTTTTTGCTATTCATATAATCTTCAAAATTTTCAACTATTCTGTCGTAGTCCTTTAAAAAGTTGCTGTCCTTTGCTGCACTTTCCAATCTATCTTGAGAAACTAATCTTAAAAACTTAACTGGATTTTTTTCCAACTGTCTCCCATAAATCTCCGTCTATTTGCTTAAATAGTTTTAAAAAATCTGTATTCCAAGTCCACCATAAATTACCTGCAACTGTTGCTAATTTTTTAATTCTATCTGGTAATTGAGGGGTTACTGTTATCTTATTAAAACGTACATTATAATTCCTCCTTAGTAAATTTCTCATTTCATCATTTAAGTTTTTTCATTCTATATTATCTATTAACCAAATGAAATTTGCAAGTACTTTAAGGAAAAATATAAACATTTTTTATTTACGTAGGACGTCTATTTTTATTTCCAAGCTCCACTCGAATCTTTTTTGTTCTTTAAAGACTTTGTATTTTCTCTTCGCTTAATCCAGTAAGTTCTTTAATTTCTTCAATGCTCATCTTATTTTTTAACTTTCTAGCCATCATCGCAATTCCTTCTGCTCTTCCTTTACTTTCTCTCTTTCTCATCTCTCTATTTATTATTTTTGATGCATTTGTCATAGTCTCTTTTCCTCCTTTTTCATTTTTATTTTTTCTATGAATTCTTTTATCATATTTTCATTTTTGGTTCCTATTAATTCATATTTTATTAAATCTTCTAATTGTTTACTTTCTTCGTCATTATTTTCTTTATTTTTGCTTTGGTTTTCTATTATATCATTAATGTTTTTATATAATTCTTCTTGTCCTTTTGAACTTTCTATTAACATTGCTTTTGATGTTATTAGCTCATCTTCTATTAATTCTTCTCTATTAAAATTATTTACATCTATTAATTTATACACTCCTTGGGGTTCTATAAAGTTTTCTAGCTTTTCTTCTATATCTTTTAATTCTTTTTGGATTCCATTTTTTTATTGCCTGTATATAATACTACTGCCAATACCTTTGGTATTTTATAGTCTTTATCCTTCATTTTTTTTTAAGTCTATTGCTGAATTTATTATTGCTACTTTATAATTCAATATTCTATATACCATTTTTTCATCAATAGTGGACTGATGTTCTATTAGTATAAAATAATCTCTGTCTTTCATTTTGTACACTATGTCGGCTTCTATACTTCCGAACACACTTGTCCTAAACTCTTTTTCATATTTTTCTATGTCATTTTCTGTTAAGTCCAAATTTAAATGTACTTTTAAAAAGTTTACTGCTTCTGTTTTATTCGATAGCAATTCTTTAAATAACTTATCGTGTTTTTTGTTAATTGATACTATTCTTACATATGGTTCTTCATCTTCATACACATACATAAATCTCAGGGTTTTATTGTTATCTGCTATTTGTTTTCTACGTTTTCTTTCTTGCCTTTTTATCTCTTTTTCTCGAGCTTCATCTATAAGCATTTGCTCATAGATTTCTGCTGCCTTTTCCATTCTTTCCTTAACATATGTAAAATAATATTCTTTTGTGTATGTCATTATTTCTTTGCCGTCCATTGTTTTTAAGCCTATTGGTTCGTATTTTTGCATTTTCTTCACCTCACATTATAATACATATTTACTTATTAGTCAATATTGCATGGTTAATTTTATCTTTTGCCATTTTATTAATTATTAAATTAGCATTTTTATTATCTTTGGATTTTTTAGAATTAATTTTCTTTTGATTAAATAAAATTTTACTGCTAGCTAGGTTTGTATAAACTTTTATTATTATATGCTATAAATACTTATATTTCAAGCAAAATCGTTCGTCAAATTCTAACAGATTTTGACTTATATACAAAAAGTATGCAACCACCTCCTTGGTGTCCACCTTCTCCTGTTGGGTTATAGAGTGTTATTAATATGCATACTTCTGGGATTTTCTATTGGAGATGTTCCAATAAACGACGTTACGTATTTCCCTGTGTTTACTCCATCTTCAGATGTTCCAGTTTTTCCACCTATTCTATATCCTTTAACTTGTGCATTTCTTTCCTGTTCCTTCAGCCTACAACACTCTCCATCATGCTTAACATTTTTTTGGCAGTATCCTCTGATATCACTCTATCTTTTTGTACTGTTTGCTATGTTATTGTGTTCTCCAGTCTGACTGTTTATTATTTCTTTTACGACTCTCGGCTGTGTATAAATGCCTCCATTCGCAATTGTTGAAACCATTGTTATCATTTGAATTGGTGTTACCTCAAATCTCTGTCCAAAGGCTATTGTTCCAAGCTCTACAGGGCCAACCTTTGATTCTTTCAAAAATATGCTTCCTGCTTCTCCTGGTAAGTCAATTCCCGTTTTGCCTAAAAATCCATACTTTGACAAATATTCATAGTATTTTTTTACTCCTATTTTTCTCTCCTAGCCCGATAAACACTGGGTTACAAGAATTCATTAAAGCTTTTCTTAAGGATTCTGGACCGTGGGGTCTATAATATCTCCAACACTTCATTTTTACACCAGCCACATCTATATATCCACACAACAAAACTCTCCTTCCTTATCAGTTTCTGTTACAATCCCTTCCTGCAGAGCAGTAGAAGCAGTTACAAGTTTAAAAGTAGACCCCGGTTCATAAGTATCTGATATTGCTTTGTTTCTCCACATTCCTTGTAATGCATTAGACCTTTCCGTTGCAGTCATCGTCTCCCAATTTGCTTTTTTTGTTCTTCATTATTTATTGTATACGGTTCATTTAAATTAAAATCTGGATAACTTGCAATTGCTAAAATATCTCCATTTTGTGGGTTCATTAGCAAAATGTTTCCACCATCTGTGCACACATTGTCAATACATGCTTCTTTTAGATACTTTTCTGCTATTCCCTGTATTGTTGCATCTATTGTAAGTACTAAATCATTTCCATCTATTGCTGATTCATAGCTTTCTGATGTATTACTTATATCTATTCCCTTCGCATCTGTCATTTTTAGTATTTTGCCATTTTCTCCTTTAAGCTCTTTTTTTCGTATGTAGCCTCAATTCCTGCCAATCCCTGATTGTCGCTACCACAAAATCCTATTATTTGCGAAGCTAAGTTGTTATATGGGTAAAATCTTTTTGTGTCTTCATCTATGTTTATTCCAGATCCCAAATTATTTTCTTCTAGCCACACTCTTAGCTCATTTGTTTTATCCTTCTCAACCTTTTTTAACAATTGTTTCTATAGCTGTTTTTTATTTACCTTTTTTTAATACTGTATCATAATCAAGTTCAAACAAATCACTTAATTTTTCTGGCTACAAGCTCTTTATTTTCTTAGCAATATTTAAAGGATTTATAGTAATAGTCTCCACACTGCTACTAGTTGCAAGCAAAACCTTTCCTGTTGTATCGTATATATTTCCCCTTTTAGGGCTTATTTTTCTATCAAGAGTTTGTTGTAAATAAGCCATTTGCTTTTAAGCTATCACCTTTTACAAACTGAATATAGCCAACTCTAATAATCATAACAGCAAAAATAAAGCTTGCAAAAAATAAACTCAAGCTTTACCCTTTTTTCTTTCTAGAAATTTCTCCTTTTTTATTTAATTGATAATTTTTTATTCTAGATTCTTTTTTAACTTTTTCCAGCTTTATTGTCATTCTTCTTCTTTCTATTTAGAAAAATTTTATTAATCTTTTCGTCTCTATTACTTTTTTTCTCTCTTTCAGTTAGCTTTTTTTATATTTAACTTCTTATTCTCTCTAAACACAATAATCACCTTTTTAAGTATATGATTTAGAAAAGAAATAATAACTTATAATATTAAAATCTATAAAATTTGAACTTCTAAATTTTATACTTTCACTTATTGCATCTCTTAATATCTTTTACTATTACATATATTCCAGATAGTTCTCCATTTATAAATATTCTATCTGTATTTTTTAATTTACTAAAGCAATAGTCTGCAAGTTCATTATAAGATTTTATTTTTATTACCTGTTTATCATCTGTTTCAATATTAAACATTGCTATTGATATATTTTTAGAATTTATTATAAATTTAAATTCTATTTCATTTACTATATTTCCTATTAAAAATACTTCATTCATAATTTTTCCTTATAATATACAATACATTTTTCTATAATTTTAATTTCTGTATTTTCTATGTCTTTTCTTTTTTATATAAAATAAATACTAGCAATTTATGCATTAGCTTATGCTAGTATTTATTCGCAATTTACATATATTCCTCTTTGTTTCAAGTTTACTAATATGCAATTTGCTGATTCTTTTTACCTTAATTAGGAAGGAATAAATCTCTTTAATACTAATACTTTCATTGTATATATTCCTTAAAATATATAATCTAGAGCTTGTATTAGAGTAGGGCGAGAACCATTGTTGCTGTTGGTGTTGGTAGGATTGTTGTTGTTACGATTAGAAGCTGGATTGTTAGATCCATGGTTGTTATAGTTGCCTCCTCTGTTAGCTCTGTTGTTGGTGTTGTTCGCTTTTTGATTTATCCCTAATTTTATTCTTCATTTTTATAAAAGAACAATTTTTGTTCTAATGAATATGTATTTGCTATTTTATATACCCTAAATGTCCGCACAAATATTTATTTGCTTCTTTACTAGAAATGTTTCCTTGTTTTATTTGTTTTATGAGATATTTAACTTTTTTTTCTTTAATTTCTGTTTTCCTCTATCTCTTATCTTCATTCTATATTCATTTATCTTGTAGCCGCAAAAGTTTACTCCCTGCTTGTTCTTAAATATTTGCGTTTTATTGTTTAATTCAAGTTCTAATTTATTTTTTAGAAATTTTTTTATCTTTTCTAAAATTTGTTTGGCTTCTTCTTTTGTTTTTGCAAGTATTATACCATCATCCATGTATCTAAAATAATATTTGCATTTTAATTTGTGTTTTATATATTGGTCTACTTCATTTAAATATATATTTGCAAATGTCTGTGAAGTATAATTTCCAATTGGTTGTCCTTTCTTTCCTTCGTTTGAATACACAATTTATTTTATTATCTTCAAAAGTTTATAATCCTGTATTTTTCTTGCTAATATTCTATAAAGTATATCTTTATCTATATTGTCAAAGAATTTTCTTACGTCCATTTTTAGTATGTAATATTCCTGCCATTTATTTTTACAATGTTTCATAGCCTTTTGAACATCTTTACACGCTTTATGCATTCCTCTATTTTTTATGCATGCATAGCTTGTGCTTATAAAAGTTTTTTCAAAATATTCTTTTAGGAAATTATCAACTATCCATCTATGAACTATTCTGTCTATATATCTACTTTTTTTCTATTCTTCTTAACTTTGGTTGTGTTACATAGAATACTGTATAACCTCCATGTTTGTATCCTCCATTCTTTAAATTTTTATACAACCAATTTATGTATTCTTCCTGTTTCAAATTAAATAGAATTATCTCATTTCTATAGCCTTTTCCTTTTTTACTTAAGTTATGTGCTTGCATTATTTTTTCATAAGTTAATTTTTTATCAAATTGGTTTCTAATTGTTCTTGGCATAGTATTTTGCAAGTCCTCCTATTATCTTACCAATTTCATATATCTTATTCATTGCTATATCAAATCTTTTGGTGTCTATCCATTTTTGTTTATTCATTATTCTTAAATATATCCTTTGACAGTTCATTTCTGAATCTATATTGTTTATAGTTTTTAATTGTTCTTGCATATAATTAAATGTATTTTTATTTGTTTTATAAACATATAAAACATTATTTAACATTTTATACATACTTGTTTTATACTCTGACCCAATGCTAAACTTCTCTGTCCTTGGCAATTTCACCATAACATTTAACATATATTCAATGTAGTCTTCTATTTTTGGTATTAATATTAATTGTTTATTTTCTAATTCTTTTTTGCTGTTGTATTATTTGAAGTTTCATATATTTTCATACTACTTTTAGTTTTTACAAATTCCCATCAAAAAATTTATTTAATGCTAGTACATACTATTTGGTACCACCTAAAATTTTATATGGTATTGATGTAAATTGTAAATTAATTTTTTTACATACCATATTTTTTGTGCTCGTGAAAGGAGTAGAAAATGAATCAATTAACATTATCAGAATGTAGTAAAAGGAGGTTAGATGAAACATACATAGTAGTGTATGCAATAAAAAAATGAGATCAATATAAAGAAGGGAGATTACATCGAAAAAAGCGATATTTACACTTTAATAGGAATAGACGTTAAAGGTTACAGACAATTTTTAAACATATATCAGGACAGAGTAAACAATAATAGATTTTGGTTAGATTGCTTTGAATCGTTGAAAAGTCGAGGATTAAAGAATATTTTATTCTTGTCAGTTGATGATAATAGAAATATGAAAAGGACTGCCAAAATAGCATTTCCAGATATTATATTTGTAGATTCATTAACAGATTTAGTACCAAAGTTTTATAAATATAGTCCAGAAAAAGATTCCAGAAAGTTAGCCAGTAAGTTACACTTATTATATACTCGAAAAACATTAACGGAATACAAGGAAGAAATGAAGAAATTTAGTGAAATATATAACAATGTAATACAGCAAAATTAATATCAAAATATTTGAGTAACATGGAAAATGTATATAAATATAGTCAAAATATAAGATTTTTATTGTTTAAGCATTCCGCAAACATGGAGTTTTATGATAGAATAAGATTGTCATTTAATAGTAACAACAATTACATAACAGAATTTGAAGAAATATATGAGAAATTAGGAACAATAGACAATTATTTTGGATTTATATCATTCAAGAAACGAGAGTGGTTGTGGATATTAAATGATATAATACAATTATATCCAAAAATAGATTTTATATAAAGGAAAAAAGAAAATGAGCAAGAAAAAAGACGAAAAAAAAGAGCATAAATGATATGATAATAGAAGAAGCAGTAAAACAATTTAAAGAAGGAAAAATACAAAATAGTTTAGACGTAGAAAGTTATTTAGACGGATTATTACAGCCATTAATGCAAAAGCTTTTAGATGCGGAATTAGATAATCATTTAGAATATTCAAAATATGAACATCCCAATAATAAAGTAAGCAAAAATTTTAGAAATGGTTATTGTAAGCCGAAAAAGTAAAAAACAAAATACGGTAACATATTGGTAAAAACACCAAGAGACAGAAATGCCACATTTGAACCAAAGATAATAGAAAAAGGACAAACAAAATTAACAGGATTTGAGGAAAAGTGTATAGCATTATATGCCAAAGGAGTAAGTTTACGAGATATAGAAAAAAACATTAAAGGAAATTTATGGAGTAAAAATCAACAAAGATGATATATCAAGACTCATATCCACAGTCTCAGAAGAAGTAGAAGTATGGAGAAAACGAAAGTTAAAGCCAATGTATGTATTCACATATGCGGATTGCTTATATGTACCAATAAAAGATGATATAACGACTTCAAAGAAAGCAGTGTATGTCATAATAGGAGTAGATGTAGATGGATACAAAGAAATACTTGGTATGTGGATAGATAAAAGCGAGTCTAGTAGTTTTTGGAGCAACGTCTTTGAAGATTTAAAAGAACGTGGAGTTAAAGATATCTTATATATGTGTAGCGATGGCGTAGCAGGCTTTAAAGGCTCATTAGAGCGAGTTTTTCCAAAGACACAAAGTCAAAGATGTGTAGTACATTTAGCAAGGAATATATATGGATTATGTCCAAAGAAAGAAGCAAAAAGAAATAATAGGAAATTTTAAGAAAATATATCAAAGTAGTAATATGGATGAGGCAAAAATACAGCTTGAATTTTTCCAAAAAAAAGAATATGGTAAAACACAGAAAAGAATAGTAAAAAAGTGGAAGAATTTATGGTTTATTTAGAGCCATTATTTGAGTTACCCATAGAAATACGAAAATGTATATATACAACAAATGCGATAGAATCAGTAAATTCAGCATTAAGAAAGGTTACCCGTGGGAAAGGAGCATTCCCAAGTGAAAGTTCTGTTTACAAAGTAATGTATTTAAGAATAAAGGAACTTAGTGAAAAAAATGGAAAAAAACCAATGCAAAATTGGGAAAAAATAAGAAAACAGATAGTTTCTATATTTGGAGATAGATATTTAAAATATGTAAATTTATAAAGATTATAAAGAGCACATTGAAAATTAAATATGAAATTAGCAGTACAATTTTGTACTGCCAATCAAAAAATTATTAAAAAAAACCAGTCTTTACAAGCTCAGTATTCCATTCGCTATGCTTTTAGGTGCATAGTCATCTTTATGTCAATTTCTTGTCATTGAAGTTCTGAGTTCTTATTTAGAACTCATCGCTTCCATATCTCATGGTATCAAATATAAAGTAGGGCGAGAACCATGGCCGCGACGGGTGCTGGTAGGAGGGTGTCGTAACGGTTAGAAGCCGGAGAGTCAGAACCATTGCCGCTACAGCCGCCTCCTCTGAAAGCTCTGCTGCCGGTGCTGCTCGCTTCTTGGGTCAATTCCCAACAGTTTCCAGCAAAGTCATATATATTATTTGCCTTCCAACTTTCACTATATCCTGTATTTTGCTTATTTCCATGGCCATCTGCTGTATTAGTTCTTGTAATTTCCCCAAGTACTTGAATCTGTTATACTAAATCCTGAATTATCTAGCCAATTACATGTTGCATCCCACTGCAATCCCCATATCATTCTGGTTTTTACTTTTTGAACCCGAAGCAGAGTAGTACAATTTTTATACGATGTATACCAATTTACATCGGTTTGAGTTGCTCCTGTCTTCTCTCCATTTGCTGTTAACTCATATCTTCCTATATAAAATCCTTTATATCTTTCTAAACTTGTTATCATCTCTTCATAGTCGTTTTTCATATTCTCTGCCATATTTGCTAAACTACTAAATCCTGCTGTTGCATAATTTGTATCATCATAACCTGAAATAGTTGATATATCTGGCTCTCTCCAATTTGTACTTCCAGGTAATCCTCTTGTTTTTCCACTTATTATTTCTGAATTTGTATATTTTGTAGTTTTTACTCCTGTAGTTCCTGAAAGTGCTATTCCTGCATCTACTGTTGTATATAAGCTACTAGGTGTTTCTACTGGCACCCACACCCATTGGTTTCCTGCTAAATCTCTTCTTACATCTTCTTTTCCTTTATCTAATTCCTTATCTGCTTCATTATCTGAAATTACTAGTCCTTTTGCTTTTGTTCCTCCCACGTAATAGTAGCCTTCTGGTATTACTACATTTTCTACTGTCGTTTGTGAACTTCCAGAGCCGCCTGAACTACCTCCTCCAGAATTTCCTCCTCCAGAATTTTCTCCATTTCCAGTATTACTTCCGTTTCCAGAACCGTCTGAACTACCTCCTCCAGAGTTTCCTCCATTTCCAGTATTACTTCCGCTTCCAGAGTTTTCGTTTTCTGATATTAAGTCTTCCATTTCATCTGTTAATGCATTTACAGCTTTTTTTCAGTATTTACTTGTCCCTCTACTGTTTGGTTTCTTGCATCTTGTGCTCTACTTATTATTCCATTTTGTCCTAGTACTAAGTTAAGACTTATTCCTGCTAAAATTAATAAAACTACTATTGTTACGACCAAAGCAACTAGGGTTATTCCGTTTTTCTTGTTTTACATTTATATTTTTATTATATAAATATAAACATTTTTTGTTATCTTCCATTTTCTTATTCCTTTCGTTTAATATTTCTAGCTTTGTTTTCTAGATTTATTCTTATTATTTGCATTTTGTGTTCTTTTATTCTTTTTTTCTTTTGTTTTAATTTTTTAGTTTTTCGCTTTTAATTATTTTTTAGCTTTTAACTTTAAATATTTAATATCTATTTTAAAGTTTATGCTTTGGTCATACTTAATTCTATAAACTTTTTATATATATTAAATACTTGCTATTTATTTTTATCACACTTTTATTTAAAATACAAGTGGGTAATACCCATAATTTTAATATTGTTTTGCTCATAAATTAGTGGTATTAACACTAATTAAATTCAAAAAAAGTGGCTATTTTAGTGGGTAATTTTCAGGAATTGTGTTTTTGGGTTGTTTTATGCGTTGTTTTAACCATTTATTACCAGTTTTTCGTATTTAAAATATCAACCCACTTAGGCATTTCGTAAATTCAAATTAAATTTTATTTTTAAAAAATATATTTTTATAAATTTTTTTAAAATTTTTTCTATTTATTATATTTTGTACTGAATCGAATATCAGAATTTTTTTATTTTTGGTAAGTAATTAATTTGAGTGGCATAAACTACCCCCAGATTTTTAAGTTTTGCTTAAATTTCTGGGATATTATTTTTATTCAAATTTAGTTCTGTATATTCTTCTTCATAATTTCTTATTTCGTTTGGCAACTCTTCTGACCATGGTAAATATTTTTTGTCTATTTACTAGTGGTATGCCTCTAAATATTCTGATTTTTTCTTCTTCACTATAAATTCTTGACATTTTAAAATTCCTCCTCATATTTTATAGATCTTATCCTACTATAAAATATGGGGAAGAACAATCCGCCTTTTCATTGATCGCTTACCTAAAATTTTCCACATAGCGTATTCCTATTTACTATGCTTTAGGTGCATAGTCATCTTTATGTTAATTTCTTGTCATTGAAGTTCTAAGTTCTTATTTAGAACTCATCGCTTCCCATATCTTATGGTATCAAATATAAAGTAGGGCGAGAACCATCGCTGCTAAGGGCGTTGGCAGGAAAGTAGTAGTTACGATAAGAAGCCGGACTGCCAGAACCATCGTCGTAACAGAGGCCTCCTCTGTAAGCCCTGCTGTGGGTGTCGTATGCTTCTTGGGTAAATTCATAGCAATTTCCAGCAAAATCATAGATATTATTTGCCTTCCAACTTTCACTAAAGCCTGTATTTTGTAAACTTCCATGTCCATCTGCAGTATTATTACTGTAATTTCCCCAAGTACTTGAATCCGTTATGTCAAATTTAGAAGCTGCTAACCAATTACATGTTGCATCCCACTGCAATCCCCATATCATTCGTGTTTTCACTTTAGTTCCTTTAGCTAATGTTGTACAATTTTTATATAATGTATACCAATTTACTCCATTTTCACATGTTTGAGTTGCTCCCGTCTTCTCTCCATTTGCTGTTAACTCATATCTTCCTATATAAAATCCTTTATATTTTTCTAAACTTGCAATCATTTCTTCATAGTCACTTACCATCGTCTCTGCCATATTTGCTAAACTACTAAATCCTGCTGTTTTTGCTCTATCATCGTTGTCAGAATGAGTTAGTATATCTGGCTCTCTACAACTACTTGTATCTCCAGGTTTTACTCTTGTTTTTCCACTTATTATTTCTGAATTTGTATATTTTGTAGTTTTTACTCCTGTACTTCCTGCTAAAGCTTGTCCTGCTACTACTGTTGTATATAAACTACTTGGTGTTTCTACTGGTACCCATACCCATTGGTTTCCAGCTAAATCTCTTCTTACATCTTCTTTTCCTTTATCTAATTCATTATCGTTTACATTGTCAGAAATTACTAGTCCTTTTGGCTTTTGTTCCTCCAACATAATAGTAGCCTTCTGGTATTGTTACTCCATCTGCTGCTGGATCATAATCAACAGAGCCGCCTGAACTACCTCCTCCAGAATTTCCTCCATTTCCAGTGCCTATTTTATTTACATAATCTGATAATTCTTGTTCTAAACTATTCATTGACTTTTCAGTATTTATTCTTGCTTGTTCTGTTTTATCTCTTGCTTCTTGCGCCTTAGTTATTATTCCATTTTGTCCTAACACTAAATTAAGACTTATTCCTGCTAATATTAAAAAGTACAACTATTGTTACGACCAAAGCAACTAGGGTTATTCCGCTTTTCTCGTTTTTTGTTCATATTTTTATTATATAAATATAAACATTTGTTGTTATCTTCCATTTTCTTCTTCCTTCTGTTTCGTATTTCAAGCTTTGCTTTCTAGATTTATTCTTATTATTTGCATTTTGTGTTCTTTTATTCTTTTTCTTTAGTTTTTGTTCTTAGTCATATTATGACTATTGCTTGGTAAAAAAAGAAATTTTTATCACTAATTTTTTTTGCTCTAAAATTTAATATCTATTTTAAAGTTTTTTTTGCCTTTGTAATATTTAATTCTATAAACATTTTAGTGAATTAGAATTTTATTATCTAATTCACTATTTTATTATTTGTGTTAGTTTTGCTAAAAGTTTTGTGAACCAAGTTAAGTTATCGTTTATAACTACTTCTTCTGATGCTGGTTCTACATAATCTTTCTTTTGTAGATTTAAGTATATCTTTTGGTTGTTGTCTAATTTTTGCATTCTAATTTTTCTTCTGCTGATTTTTTCTACAGAGTTTAAGTTTAAGCTATTTTCTATGCTTACTTTTAATTGTTCATTTTGCTTTTGTACTGCACTTACTTGTAATTTTATGTTTTCTTTTTTGATTGTATTTTCGTTTATTAATGAATATCTATAGCTTATGGTAAACAGCATAGCAAAGCCAAGCATTATATATACAACTGGTTTGTAGTTGTATTTTGCCTTTTACTTTTTTATTTGCTGTATTTTTTGTAACTTTTTTGGCTTTGTTTACATTACTAGCTCTTTTTTTTTTGCAGATGTTTTTCTAGGTTCATATTCTGGTCTTATTTTTCGTGGGCTAGTTTCATATTGGTAACCATTGTAGCCTGCCATAAACTTATATTCACCTCTTTTCTTATAATTTTTATCTTTTGTTATTTTTTTATTATGTCTTTCAAAAATTCTTAATTTTGCACTTTTTGATCTAGAATTTTCTTGTTTTTTCTTTATCTTGCGCCTCTATTGGCTTTTTATTTATCATTTTTTCCTAAAGATTTATAGTTGCACACACAATATGGTAAGTCTTTTGGACAAGTGCATTTCCTGTGCTTCTATAAATGCATTTTTACTGCTCTGTCTTCTAAAGAATGGAATGTTATTATGCATAGTCTTCCATCTTCTTTTAATGATTCTATGCAATTTAGAACTGTGTTGTATAATGGTTTTATTTCGTTATTTACTTCTATTCTAATTGCTTGAAAAGTTCTTTTTGCTGGATGACCGTCTTTTGTTTAGATTTTGGAATTGATTCTTCTATTATTTTTACTAAGTTCTTCTGTTGTTTCTATTTTTTTTCTTGTCTTCCTTACAAATATTTTTGCTATGTTTCTAGAAAATTTTTCTTCTCCATATTCAAATATTATATTTGCAAAGTTCTTCTTCTGAGTATTTGTTTACAACATCTTTAGCTGTTAATTTTTGGGTTTGATCCATTCTCATATCTAAATTGTTGCTTCCTAAATAGCTAAATCCTCTATTTCTTTGGTCTAACTGATAAGAAGATACTCCTAAGTCTAATAATATTCCATCTACTTTTTCTATTCCAAGTTCTTCCAGTATTTCTTTTTATTTCATCATGGTTTCCATGAACATATTTTACATTTGCTATATTCTTTTTAAATTTTCTTTTGCTGCTTTTAGAGCTTCTTCGTCTCTATCTATTCCAATTAAAAGTCCTTTATTTGAAAGATGTTTTAGTATTTCTCTACTATGGCCTGCGCCTCCTAAAGTGCCATCTACATAAATTCCATCTTCTTTTATATTAAGGCCTTCTATACATTCATTAAGCATTACTGGCACGTGTTTAAATTCCAAATTTCTAATCCTCTAATTTCATACAAAAAATATTTTTTAGGCTAAATTAAAAATATTTAATCTAGTCACTGGTACAACAGTTGGTAGACTATTTCTGCCAACTGCTGCGCCCTTTTTTTTTTGGTAAGTATTAAGGCTTGTTTGTTATTCCGTCTTTTTTGTTATATTTTAATGGTTAAATTTTGCTTTGGTAATTTTAATGATTAATCTTTTGAATTTTTAAAATTTCTTTAGTAACTTGAAAAATTCAAATTTGTTTGAAATTATCTTTTGATAATTTTCATCTTAAGTGATTTTGGTTGTAGGTTATTTTTTCTTTTGTTGGATTACAGTTTTTATCTTTTGTAATCTTTTCTTTTGTTCACATTTGACTTTTGTTCTTTTAATTTTTTTCTTTTGTTTTCTTGAATTTTCTTTTGTTAGAGACTATATAAACTTTTTATGAAGATTATATACCAAGTTCTTCATATTTTTTTCTATTTCTTCTATCGAAAGATTTTCTGCACTAGTTTGTTCTTCCCACTTTTTAGTGTTCCAAATTTCTATTCTAGTACCTGCTCCTATTATTGTTACATCTTTATCTAAATTTGCAACTTCACGAAGTTTACTAGCTATTAAAATCTTCCCTGTTTATCTAGTTCACACTCTGTTGCTCCAGATAAAAAAGAATCTTACAAAGTTTCTTGCATTCTTATTAGTGATTGGTAGTGTTTTTAATTTGTCCTCAAATTTTTGCCATTCTATCATAAAAAGCCAAATAGACAACCGTCTAAACCAGTTGTAATTATAAACTTTTCTCCCATATCTTCTCTAAGTTTTGCTGGCATTATTAATCTGCCTTTAACATCTAAAGAATGGCTATATTCTCCTATTAACACTATTTTCACCTACCTAATATTAATTACCACTTTGCACCACTTTTCTCCACTACGATTAAATTCTAATACACTTTTTTATATTTTGCAATAGTTTTTTAAATTTTTTTTTTCATAATTTTTTATAATTTTTCATATATCTCTATTAGATAATATACATGATTTACTCAAATTTATTTTTGTGCTTGAAAAAACTTACTTTTTTAAGTATATAATATGTATTGCAATTTATATGTAAAGGAGAACTAAAATTGACTAATTTAGACGAATTAAAACAATATAAACATATACATATGATTGGAATAGGCGGTACTAGTATGAGTGGTATTGCAACTATTCTAAAAAAATGGGGATTTTACGTTACAGGTTCTGATGCAAATCAATCTGAACTAGTAGATAAATTAATAGAAAATAATATTCCCGTTGTAATCGGGCACGACCTAGAAAGTATTAAAAAGAGCAAACCTTGTAGTTTATAGTGCTGCAATTCCAGAAGACGATGTAGAAATGTTAGAAGCAAAACGTTTAGGTATTCAAACTATGGAAAGGTCTACTTTTTTTTTTAGGTTTAATTACTAAGGCTTATAAAAATACAATTTGTGTTTCTGGTACTCATGGAAAAACAACAACAACTTCTATGTTATCTGTTTGTTTCTTAGAGGCAAAAAAAGATCCAACAATTCAAGTTGGTGCAATTCTAAAACAGATTGGTGGAAATTACAGAGTTGGAAATTCGGATTGTTTTATTTTGGAATCTTGCGAATATGTTGAAAGCTTTTTAAAGTTCCATCCAAGAACAGAAGTTATTTTAAATATTGATAATGACCATTTAGACTATTTTAAAGATTTAGATCATATAAAAAATGCTTTTTGTAAAATTTGTAAAGCTTTTACCAGAAGAAGGTTTGTTAGTTGTAAATGCAGATGATGAAAATTGTGCAAGTTTATACAAAATACTACAGCCAAAATTGTTACATTTGGTATTAATAACGAAAAATGTAATTTTGTTGCAAGAAACATTTCTTACGATAACAACGGTTTCCCTCTATTTGATGTATACAGAAACAATACGTTTTATAAGAGTATAAAATTATCTGTACCAGGCTTACACAATGTTTACAATGCTTTAGCTTGTATTGCAACTTGCCACGAATATGGAATAGAAAAAGAAACAATTAAAACAGCACTTGCAAAATATACTGGTGCTCATAGAAGATTTGAACTTGTTGGTGAAACAAATGGAGCATATGTATATGACGATTACGGTCATCATCCAACAGAAATTAAAGCAGTTTATGATGCTATGAAAAAAAAAAATATAATAGATCTTGGGTCGTTTTTCAACCTCATACTTATAGTAGAACAAAAAATTTATTAGCAGATTTTGCACAGGTTTTATCTGGTTTTGATAATATAATTATTACAGATATATATGCTGCAAGAGAAAAAAATACTCTTGAATTTCTTCTACAGATTTAGTTAATCAAATAAATATAAATCGTATTGGAAAAAAAAGGCAATTTATATGTCTGACTTTAATGAGATAGCAAAATATATTAGAGATAGAGTTATGCCAAACGACATTGTTCTTACAATTGAGCTGGAACAGTTACAAACATAGGTCCTATGATAGTTAATAGTTAAAATTTTTAGTAAATTTGTTTGCTCGAAAGAATTTATAAAATAAACTTTCTGTGTAATATTTATATAATGTAAAGAACAATATAGCTTTTCCTATTATATAAAATAATTCCCTGTCTTTTTACAGACAGGGAATTTTATATTTTGCGAAAAAATATTCTTTTTTTATGGCTTGGAATTTTATTCCATATTTTATATCTTTATATTTTGACTACCAATTTTTCCATTTTAATACAATTTTACTATTGCGTGTAATGTTTTTTTCATCTTTGTGATTTTATAGTTACTATGTTTTGGTTTTCTTCCATTGTGTATATGCAGGTTATTGGCTCTCCATATTTTATTTGTTTTTGTACATTATTTCTATGTTATTATTTTCTTCTGCTTTGTATATTTCTAAAAGGCAATGCTTCATATGCAAAGTCTAAATAATATAAATTATGTACGTGTTCATTTATATCCATATCACTTCTTAAAATTTTGTAATCTATTTTCGAAATTTGAGTTTGTGGTTCTTTTAATTTTTGTATTGTTCTTTCTTCGAAAACGCTTTTTTCTTCACCTTCATATGCACTAATTAGCTCTGGTGTTAAGTTTGCAATTTTTCCTTCAAATATGTTTATTAGTGTCCACTTGCTAGTTGCAATTACAAGTAGTTCTCCTTTTTCATTGTACATTTCGTAATCTCTGTATGTAAATACTTTGTTTGAATCTCTTGCCCAAGTTCTTACTTCTATTACTTCGTTATACAATGCTCTTTTTAATACTTTTACTTTCCATCCAAGTAAAATCCAGCTTAGTCCCGTTTTTTCTGTATTTGTAAGTCCATAGCCTATTTTCTCTGATTGCATTCCTCCAGCATTTTCTAATATTCTTAAAATTGCTTTTATTAGTTATTTTATTAAATTTTCCTACATCTTCTAATCCAAGTCTATAATTTGTTTTATATATCATATTTATTTTTTGCAATAATTTGCAACTTTCACTCCTTATTTTTAAAAGTCTGGCACATATTCTTCCTCATGTTTTCCTAGGTCTTGCATATAGCCATTTTCTATGTTTAGCAAATATAAATATTCTTCGATTTCTTCATACTCTTTTTAGTTAATTTTCGGTTTAAATATTTATCTTCTTTTGCTTTGTATGTTGGAAAGTACTGTGCCATTATACTTACCATTGCTTTTCCTTCTACATTTTCTTTTAGCCATTTTAAAATATGTTTTGAATTTAGAATGTGCCCTGGTAGTACTAGATGCCTTATTATTACACCCTTTTTATTATGCCATTTTCATCAAATTTTGGGCTACCAACTTGATTTATCATTTCTAGTATTGCATCTGTTGCTATTTTAAAATAGTTTGGTGCCTTAGAATATTTTATTGCAATTTCATTGTTATAATATTTTTAAGTCTGGCAAATATACGTCTATATAACCTTTTAAAGCCTTTATTGTTTCCACATTTTCATAACTGTTTGTGTTATAAATTATTGGAATTTTTAGTCCATTGTTTTTTGCAATTTTTATTGCTTCTATTATTTGATACGCATACATTGTTGGTGTTACTAAATTTATATTATTAGCACCCGCTTCTTGCTGTTTTATAAATATATATGCTAGTTCTTCTATTGATATTTCATATCCTTTATGTTCCTGGCTAATTTTATAATTTTGGCAATATATGCATTGTAAATTGCAATTTGAAAAGAATACTGTTCCAGAACCGTTTTTTCCACTTATGCATGGTTCTTCGAAGTTGTGGAGTGAATACATTGCAATTTTTACTTTGTCATCACATCCACATCTTCCTATATTTTTTTTCTATTCTATTTACTTTGCACTTAAATGGGCACACTTCGCATTTTGCTAATTGTTCTAACATTTAGTTTTCCTTCTTACTTTGAAATTAAATTATATTCATATACTTTTACTTTTTTTTACATAGTTTTCAAATTCATCTTTAAACATATTAATATTAAATTCTTCGCTGTCTACAAGTTCTAGTCTATATAAATCCATATTGATTAATGCCTCTTGAGATACGTCCATTCAAGTGGAAGTGTTTGATTGTTATTTTCATAGAATATTATGTTTGAATAAAATAAAGCTTCCATTCCTTTTTGAACATTTATTTTGTAAAGATATGTTTCTTTTTTGAGTATTCATTTTTTCTAATTTGTCTAGAGTATCAAATGGACTTAAACTAAATTTGCTAAATCCTTTTTCCTCTATTTTGTCATTACTTGCTTTATATAAAGCTATTCCATAAGGCACTTTTATTTTATTAAATACTTGCTCTAATTCATTTTTTGTTTTATCTATGTATTCTCTAAATTCTTCTATTTCTGTGTTTAAATTTACATTTAATACTTTAAATTTGTCTTTTTCATTTCTCTATGTTTGTTGCCATTTAAAAGTTTTATTTTAGTTTTATCTTCACTTACATTTCCAAATATGTCAAAGTCTTTCTTCTCTATTTTTTCTATGTCTTTTTTGTATTCTTCTTGAAGACTGTTTAATATTTTACTTGCATTTTCTATTGTATTATTATTTATTGCATCTAATATGTAGTTCGAAGCAAATAATAAATCTTGCTCTTTATGATTTAATTCTTCTCTTTGTGTTTTATCAATTTGAGCCGCAAAGTCTTCTATATCTTCTTCGTAATCAAATGTTTTCTTTTTAAATTTTTTTTTGGTTTTTCTGTAGGTTCTATTCCTTCTGCAAGCATTTTAGATTCATCTTTATTTGCATATTTCCAAAATTCAAATATACTTTTTTATGACTGTCTATTTCCTCTAAATATTCATCAGCATTTTGTAATTTTCTTGTAAGACTATCTACCTTACTTTGAGCAGCCTGTGCATCTAGTTTTGCATTTGTATTTTCCTTCAAATTCTATTTTTTGTCCAGACCTTACTGATCCTCTATGAAATTTTGTTTCTGATGTTGCTATTTCTTTGCAATATGTTTTTGTAATTCCGTGTAGTCCTAATGTTCTTGGGCTATCAAATTTTATTTTTACATCGAGGTGCTTTTTTATTAATTCTTGTATTTCGTCTATTTCTCTATTTTTTAGTACTTTTCCTGTTATTACTATTGGCGTTTTTTCACTCTGATATAATTTTTTTAACTCTGGTATTTTCTTTATTAGTGAGTACATTATATCTTCTTGTGAAAAATCTTCATTTATTTTTATTACTATGTCGTCTTTTTTTAGATTTATTGTTATGCAACTTTTCATATTTACATCCTCTTTTATATTAGTATTTGCACTTTCTATTTTAGCTTTATCAGATGTTCATTTTTAGTTTATTATTTGTACTGTTGGTATTGCTGTTGTGTTTTCTGTAACTTGATTGGTGTTCATTCCAAAATATTGTGCTATTACATCTCTAGCGACTTCTGCGGTATAATTTCCGTGTCCACCATTTCTTACGAATACTACTATTGCAATTTCTGGGTCATCAAATGGAGCAAATCCAACGAACCATGCATTTGTTTGTCTTGTACTCCTGTTTGAGCAGAACCTGTTTTTCCTCCTACTTCTATGTTGAAGTTTCTAAAGGTTGAATATGCTGTTCCTCCAGATTCGCTTGTAACTCCCCTCATTCCTTCTAGTATTGCTTCTATGTTTTCTTCTTTGAAGTTCATTTTTCTGAATTTTCTTTTGTAAGTCCTAATTTTTGATTTTTCATATGATTCATATTCGTCTCTTGAAACTTCGCTTCCGTCTGGGTTTACTACTGATTTTACTATGGTTACATTAAGTTCTTGCCTCTGTTTGCAATCATCGCAACGTATTTTGCCATTTGTATTGGAGTAAATGTGTTGTAACTCTGACCTATTGCAGCTGAAATAGTTTCTCCTGGATTCCATACTCTGTTTTCTTGTTCCGCGATTTCGTTACTTGCAAGTACACCATCTATTTCTCCTTTAAGCTCTATTCCTGTTTTGTGTCCAAGGCCTAAATAATATGCATATTTTGCAAGTGTATCGATTCCAAGCCTATCTCCTAATTCATAGAAGAAGTAGTTACACGAGTGTTCTATTGCCTGCGATACATTTAAATATCCATGTCCATATCTATTCCAGCATTTCCAAGAGCTGTTGTATTTTCTGAATACTCCTGTATCATTTATTTTTGTTTTTGGGGTAATTGTACCTGTTTCGAGTCCTGCAAGTGCTGTTACCATTTTGTACGTAGAACCCGGAGAATACATTGCAGATATTGCCTTGTTTTCCAATGGTTTTGTATCTCCGTTTATATAGTAATTCCATGTATTTGTGTCTATTCCATTTACGAAAGCCGATGGATCGTAGTCTGGATAACTTGCCATCGCGATTACTTCACCTGTTTTTACATTTAAAACAACCGCTACACCAGCATCTGCTGGGTTATTTTCTTGCGAGAAACCATGGTTTGCAATTTTATTTATGTTGTCTGCCAATGCCTGCTCTGTTACAGCCTGTAACTTAGAATCTATTGTTAATATTACATCAGAACCAGAAACAGCCTCTTTTGATACATATTCGTCTGTTATTGTACCATCAACGTTCATGTCTATTTGCTTTACTCCATCTGTTCCCTTTAGGTATTTTTCAAATACATATTCAATTCCAGATTTTCCTATGATATCGTTCTGATTATATATGTCTTCGTTCCCTTCAAGCTCACTGCTTTCTATTCTACCAATTCTTCCCTAATATATGAGAAGCTGTTGTTTTTACCAAGTGGATAGACTCTTACTGGAGTTTCAACAACCTCTACACCAGAAAACTCTGCATTTCTTTCTTTTATCTGCTCTAAACTTTTGTCTGCTTATATTGCTTGCTATTTCTATAGATTTTGTACTACTATATCCCTTATATGATATTTCGTATCTTATTGCCAGTATTTTTCTTGCATCTTCAACATTGTCTGTTTTAATTTCATATTTGTTTTTAAAATAGTTGAAAGCTTCTTCTGCGGTTGCATCTTCATCAATGTTATTCGCTTTTTTCCACTTTTTCTGGCTCTCTTCTTCTTCCAGTTTAAACCTGTATGGATTAACATCTATAAGAAAGTTGTCCACATATGAGTCACTGTTTGTGGATAATATATTTAACAATTTCAATATTGTTGTGTTTAAAGTCTCGTTGTTAACCTTTGTTTTATATAAAACTATTGAATACTGGGCATCAACTGATGCAAGCATTGTTCCAGAACTATCTTTAATACTTCCTCTATCTGCCTTTAGTACACTTTCCCTTGTAAGCTTTGTGTTTGAAGTTTCCCTATACTCTTCTCCATGCACAATTTGAAGATTAAATAATTGAGCAAGTAGCACAATTCCAACTATATATACTAATATTGTTAATATATTATATCTAATTCTATCATTTTTAGCTTTTTTCCTTTTCCCAATTAATCACCTTCTTACAAATAAAACTAAATTTTAGTATTTCTATTTTTTAAATTTACTGTGTAATAATTTATCCATTAGAAAACTTTGCACAATATTATTAATAATTTAAAAATACCTTGTTAAGATAAATTTATCATCAAATAAATTTTCTAAGTAATATCCTGCTTTTTTTATTAATGGATATATTATTATTGTTATTAATGTGTTAAACACAAGCTCAACAAAGTATTTTTGAAAATGATAATATTTCAATTTCCCTTCTGTTCTAAGCATTGTAAAAATATATAAAACTGTTTCATAGATAGCTGTTGTAATTATAACCATTAGTGTTACTATAAAACGACTATCTTTTGCAAAATTTTTACTCAATATCTCGCCAATTAGCCCGATTGCACCTAGTGCAAAAGCAGATATTCCAACGGTTTTGCCAAGTATTATATCTAAATATAGCCCAAATGCAAAACCGAATACTACTCCTAATTTTCTTTTCATGAACAAGCCCATAAATAGTACAAGAATTACGTATAGATTAGGCATTATACCAGCTATGTTGAACCAAGTAAAAAATTTGCTTGCAAAAAATATATTAGAAAAAATATTAATATTAAACATAGTATTGTAATTGTTTTTTTCATCGTTGTACGTTGAGAAATAATTACAATTTTGGCTACGTCAAATTTCATTCAAAACGCGGTTACATACAACAAGTATGCGCCCTTACCTTTTGAATTCATTTTCCTTGCCAAAATTTAATCCTTTTCCAACTCAGCTCCTTTCATAAAAATGCTTATCCTATTTAATAATTACTAAAACCGTCTCCAACTTATCAAAATTAACGGCAGGTTCTACTAAAATATATCTGTTAGTTAAATTTTTTGTTTCTATTATTTGTTTTACAGTTCCTATTGTAATTCCCTTTGGGTATATTCCACCTAACCCAGAGGTTTCAACCTTGTCACCTTCTAGTAATGCCGCAGAAGTTGGTATATATGTTCCTTTTAGCATGTTTGAATTTTCTAGATTTCCTTTTATTATAACAGAATCTCTTGCAGTTCCAACTACGCTGCTTACCGCACTAGATGTATCTAATAAAGTTTGTACCTTTGCAGTTGTATCTGTAACAGAAATTATATGTCCGACTAATCCTGCATCAGCAATTACTGGCATTCCAACATCTACATCATCATTTTTACCAATGTTTATTACTATTATGTTGCTGTAGTTGCTTGTATTTTTATTAATTACATAGCCTGGAATAGTTGTGTATTCTGTATATTTATCTTTTAAATTTACATATTCTTTTAATGTTTCATTTTCAGACTTTATTACTTCCAATTCTCTTAAAGATTTTTCAAGTTCACTGTTACGTTCTTTTAAAGTTTTATTTTCTTCTTTTATAGTTGCAAGGTCTGAAAAAATGTGCTGTTTCCACTAAATTTTTATTCTTTATGTAAGTAATTCCATTTTGAACTGGCATTACAAAAGAACTTAATGCTCCACCTATATGTGAAAAATCTTCAATTTTTATGTTTGAAATAATTACAATTACAACTAAAACTATAATAGTAATATACTCCTATTATGCCGGTTTTCTTGTTCCTATACATTTATAGTTAATGCCTCCTTCTGATATATTGAAAAATAATTACAATTTTGTCTATAGTTTATCTTCTTCTATTCCTAATTAACGCCGTTCTAAGCTTGTCCATATCTTCTATTGTTTTACCAGTTCCATTTGCAACACAATCAAGTGGTCTATCTGCTACATAAACAGGGATTTCTGTTTTCTGAGCAAGTAATGTATCTATTCCTTTTATTAAAGCTCCTCCACCTGTTAATACAATCCCTCTCTCTACTATGTCTGAAGCTAGCTCTGGTGGTGTTTTTTCAAGTGTAGCTTTTACCAAATCTATTATTTTTTCTATAGAAGGTGCCATCGCTTCTTGTATTTGTTCTGATGATACAACTTTATTTTCTGGAAGTCCTGTTGTAAGCTCTCTTCCTCTTACTTCCATAGATTTTTTGTGTTACTAGCGTAATTGCACAACCAAGTTCTAAGCTTAACTTCTCTGCTGTTGTACTTCCTACTGCTAGATTTAGATTATTTTTTATATAATTAATAATCTCATCATCCATGGTATCACCTGCAACTCTTATAGAATCGCTTACAACTATTCCACCTAGAGATATTACGGCGACTTCAGTTGTTCCTCCACCTATATCTACTACCATATTTCCCGTTGGTTCTGCCACGTCTATTCCTGCACCGATTGCTGCCGCCATAGGCTCTTCTATTAAATACACTTCTCTTGCTCCTGCTTGAGTTACAGCTTCTTCAACAGCTCTTTCCTCAACCTCTGTAATTCCAGATGGAACGCCTACTACAACTCTTGGTCTTCCAGCATTATATCTTTTACAAACTTTTGTAATTACATTTTTAATCATCATTTGTGCTGCAGTAAAATCCGCAATAACACCGTCTTTCATTGGTCTTACTGCCCTAATTTGTTCTGGAGTTCTGCCAAGCATCTCCTTTGCTTCATGTCCTGTTGCAACAATTTGGTTGTTTTGTCTATTTATTGCCACAACAGAAGGCTCGTTTAGAACTATTCCCTTTCCTTTTATTGTTAGCAAAATGTTAGATGTTCCTAAATCCATCCCTATGTCTTTCGATACAAATGTAAAAAAAAAATTCATTGTTTACCTCAATCCTCCTATTGAAAATACGCTTGTGTATCTTTCGTTTCCAATTACAATGTGGTCTAATAGCTCTATGCCTAATAATGTAGCTGCATTATATAATCTTTTGGTTGTTTCTATATCTTCTTTGCTCGGCGTTGGGTCTCCACTCGGATGATTATGTACCAAAATAATCTTCGGTGCTCCCATCTTTGTTGGTTCTGCTAATATATCCTTTGGCTCTATTATTGCTGAATTTGTGCCACCATATGACACATCTATAATCTTAATTAGCACATTTTTTGTATTTAAAACTAGTACTTTTACTTTTTCTCTTTTTTTCGTATTTCATCTCATTCATTAACAAATTTGCCACTGATGCTGATCATATTTTACATCAAAATGCATGGTTTTGTCAACCTTTTTGATAAATTTTTTTATTTTTTTAGCTAATAACTGTTATTTATCAATATTCTTCCAATCCTCCATATAAGTTATAAACATTCGTATATCCCATATTTTTTAATTTCAAACAAGCTTTTTTACTTCTATTTCCACTTGAGCAATAAACAACTATTATTTCATTATTACTTATGTTTAAATTTCTAAATTTATAATTAAATTCATACTCAGGAATATTTATAGCTCCATCTAAGTGTCCCTCTTCAAATTCTTTTTTAGCTCTTACATCAATTAATATTGCCCCTTTTTTTTGCATTTTTTTTAATTCTTCCAAATTAATATCTAATTCCTCCATACCTCTATAAAAGCCATGTTTGAATAAATACATAAACCTTTTTAACATATACATTCCACCTTTTTTCACTTAATACAACATATGTGTTTTTTTAACAAATTGTTCCTTTTTTTGACAAATAACTATAAAATTTCTTAATATTCGATTTTATATTATGTTTATCTAATTATGTTACAAAAAAAAATGTTCTATATGTGGAAACTGTGGATAACTTTGTGAATAACTTTAAAAAGTCACATTTAAGTGCTATTTTATTCACACATCAGCTGTTGATAAAATGTTTATTATTTATATTTTTTCATTTTATTGTTTTATGTCTATCAAATCTTTGTTTTTATTTATCTTTTTATATCATAAATCTAAAATAAATATATATCAAAATTTCTAGAATTAATATTGCTGGCATTCCTATTATAAATTTTAATTTCTTTGTTTTATGTCTAAATATATACATTCCAAGAATAGTACCTACTCCACCACCTAAAAAAGTAAATGCAAATAAAGTATTCTCTGGAATTCTCCACATTCCTTTAATGGCTTTAAGTTTATCTATTCCCATAATTAAAAAACCAATTATATTTATTATCAATAAATATATTATTATATTCTTTTCCATAATCTCAATCCTTTTTTATTTAAAATTTTATATTAAAATCCCTGTAAATAATCTATTATTATGTTTTCTATTAAAAAATTAAAAAGGTAAAAAGGGATTTTTCCCTAAATTACCTTTTTTGACTTAAACAATTTTATCCCCAAGTTTTTTTCCTGATAATATATGAAAATGCAAATGCATAACCTCTTGACCAGCATCTTTACCACAATTAACTATTAATCTATATCCATTTTCGTCAAATCCCTCTTGCTTAGCAATTACATTAACTATTTTATGCATATGTGAAATTAGTTCTCCATCTTCCTCTTTTACATCTGCAAGTGAAGAAATATGTTTTTTTGGTATTAATAATATATGAATTGGCGCAGCTGGATTTATGTCTTTAAAAGCAAAAACTTTTTCATCTTCATAAACCTTTGAAGATGGAACATCTCCTCTGATTATTTTACAAAATAAACAATTATCATCCATTTTAATATCATTCCTTTCTAAAGATTTTTAAACTTTATTCGTTTCTTTCTTTCATCTATTAAATTAAAAATTTTATTCCTTTTTATTCTAAGATAGCTTTTATTCTTCTAACTCCAGATGAACTAGACTCTTCTTTCTTTATTTTAAATTTACCCAATTCCTTTGTATTAGATACGTGAGGTCCACCGCATATTTCTAAAGAAACATCTCCAATTTTATAAACAGATACAACATCTCCATATTTTTCTATAAACATAGCTTCTGCCCCCATATCTATAGCTTCTTGTTTTTTCATTTCCAAATGTTCAACAGGAATTGCCTCTTGAATCCATTTATTTACTAAATCCTCCGTCTGTTTCTTTTGCTCATCAGTCATTTTACTATCATGCGAAAAGTCAAATCTCATCCTTTCTGCAGTTATATTGCTACCTCTTTGATGAACATGCATACCTAAAATTTGTTTTAATGCTGCATTCAATAAGTGAGTTGCAGTATGATACTTTGTTTCCATTTCTCCAGTTGACGCTAATCCACCTTTAAATTTCTGACTTGAGCCTTGTCTTGATTTTTCCTGATGCTCTTTAAAAAGTTTATTAAATCCATCCATATCAATTGTAAATTCGTTCTCCTCAGCAAGCTCTTTGGTTACCTCTGGTGGAAAACCATACGTGTCATATAATTTAAATACTATCTTTCCATCCAAAACTTTATTTCCAACAGCTTTCGCATTCTTTAATTCTTTATAAAATTCCCTTTCACCATGTGCTAATGTTTTTACAAATTTATCTTTTTCTTCTATTATTACAGATTTTATAGAATCTTTTTTTTCTTCTAACTCTGGATACATGTCTTTTAGCGTTTCAATATTTAAGTCTATTAACATTGATAGTTCTTCAAGATTAATCTGCAATTTATTTATATGTCTTATCATTCTTCTTATTAAACGACGAAGTACATAACCTCTATCTAAATTACTTGGCCTTCCTCCATCTGCAATAATCATAATACTTGAACGAAGATGTTCTGCAATTATTCTTCTACTATAAATGCTATCTATCTTTTGAAGTTCTTCAAGCTTTTTCATAATAGGTATAAATATCTCTGTATCAAAAGGTGTTTCTTTTCCTTGAAGAAGCATTGCAACTCTTTCTAGTCCAAGACCTGTATCTACATTTTTTTGTTTCAAATTCGTTAATGTTCCATCTTCATTTTTATAAAATTCCATAAAAACGTTATTCCATATTTCAACATATTTCCCACAGTCACAATCTGGATTACATCCTTCTGAGCATTTTGGTTTTCCTGTATCATAAAACATTTCTGTATCAGATCCACATGGACCTGTTTCACCTGCAATCCACCAGTTATCTTTCAAGAAATATATTCTTTCCCTTGAAATACCTGCCTCTTCCCATAATCTAGCAGACTCTTCATCCTTAGGTAGTGATTCGTTTCCTGCAAAACATGTAACTGATATTTTCTCTGCCGGAATTTGTAATTCCTTTGTTAGAAATTCATAACTCATTTTGATAGATTCTTCTTTAAAATAATCACCTAAAGACCAATTTCCAAGCATTTCAAAATAT
>VOFC01006747.1_pt1 | contig 41756 bp, 52 predicted proteins | sample 5384161 | NCBI WGS metagenome assembly VOFC01 (sample SAMN12384722, study PRJNA508395) | human gut metagenome | isolation source: healthy gut B | host: Homo sapiens
ATCCCAGGAAGTGAGGTAGGTGGAAGTCGCTGTTCCCCCGCTGACTGTTGGGGGGCGAGGTTGACAAACAGCGTGTTAAATGCCGGAAACATAATTCCAAACCCGACACCCATTAATAATGCAATGCCAAAAAGAGCAAGGTACAGGCTGTATCATTCCATTGAATCACATATACACAAGTTGAAAGCAGGGAAGAAACTGAAAACAACCAGGTATAATCCGGCAGCTATTACTTGCGTTATTTTTCCGCGATCCACCAGTTTTCCTGAAAAGATACGCGAAATGGCCATACCGACTGCCATAAAGGTGAAGAAGAACCCGGTTTGTGTGTTCAATCCTATTTGGCGGGCGTACATAGCAACATAGTTGGTCGTCATTCCGTAAGGGATGGAAAGCAACAGCAGACTAAGTCCGGCAGGCAGTCCTTTCATCAGGATAAAGCGGTCGAGCGAGATCGGCTCCCGTTTCACAGGAGGCTTGTAGGGCGTTTTAACTAGACTTGCGCATAGAAAACCTAAAATACAGGAACCGAATGCATAGCAGAATATCGTAGCAAAAGAAACTCCCGCATCATGTAGAAACAGTCCGAACATCGGTCCGATGGACATGGCTGTGTTGTTGGTAAGCCCGTAATAGCCCAGTCCTTCCCTCGTCTGGAAGAAGGCATGATGTCAATCACCACCGTGTTTCCGCCTACGGTGACCATTCCGAACGAGACGCCGTGAATGATTCGGAATATAATAAATAAGGTAAGGGAACCGGCAATTAAATATCCGCCGAACATCATCATAAAGATGAAATAAGCGAAAAGATAAAGCGGCTTTCGGGCAAACGTATCCAGCAGATAGCCGGAAAACGGGCGGATGCAGAGTGCAGCTACCGTATAACAGGAAAGCACGATGCCGATAGTGGAATTTCCAGCCTGGAAGAATTCGGATAAATAGAACGGCAAAACAGGAATCAGCAACCAGAAACCGAAGTAGAGCAGGAAGTTGGCTGCCAAGATGAAACAATAACTGGGAGTAATGAGTCTATCCTTTGCCATAATGAATGATCGTTCAATCGACCGATTCGCGTTGATTGGAAACCAACGCCGTTGGTCTGATTGGTCTGTTGATGAATATGCCAATGTCCCAATTACCGTCAGACGGTTTTATTGGGCACATTGGCATACTGGTAAATTCTGTGCTCTATTAATATGCCGCTTCGAATTCTTTTAAGAAGCGTGTATCGTTTTTCAGAGAACATACGGAGGTCTTTCACCTGATATTTCAGGTTTGTGATACGCTCGATACCCATACCGAGGGCGTATCCGCTGTATACTTTGCTGTCGATGCCGTTGGATTCGAGTACGTTCGGGTCTACCATACCGCAACCGAGGATTTCCACCCAACCGGTATGTTTGCAGAACGGACAACCTTTACCACCGCAGATGTTACAGCTGATATCCATTTCGGCACTGGGTTCTGTAAAGGGGAAGTATGACGGACGCAGGCGAATCTTAGTATCTGCACCGAACATCTCTTTAGCGAAAGAGCAGCAATACCTGTTTCAAGTCGGTGAATGAAACATCTTTGTCCACATACAAAGCTTCTACCTGGTGGAAGAAACAGTGTGCACGGTAGCTGATCGCTTCGTTACGGTATACACGTCCCGGACAGATGATGCGGATAGGAGGTTTGGAAGTTTCCATAACGCGGGTCTGTACGGAAGAGGTATGAGTACGTAGTACAACATCCGGATGAGCCTCGATGAAGAAAGTATCCTGCATATCGCGTGCCGGATGATCTTCGGCAAAGTTCAGTGCCGAGAATACGTGCCAGTCATCTTCTATTTCCGGACCTTCAGCGATACTGAAACCCAGACGTGCAAAGATATCGATGATTTCGTTCTTTACAATTGTGAGCGGGTGGCGTGTACCGAGTTCCACAGGATAAGCCGAACGCGTCAAATCCAGTCCGTCACAATCGTTGTCCTGACTTTCAAACATTTCTTTCAGCGCGTTGATTTTATCCTGCGCTTTAGTTTTCAGTTCATTCAGTCTCATGCCGACTTCTTTTTTCTGTTCGGCAGCTACGTTACGGAAATCTGCCATTAAGTCGTTAATGGCTCCCTTCTTACTTAGGTATTTGATGCGGAGAGCTTCGAGTTCTTCGGCATTGGAGGCGTGTAAGGCTTCCACCTCTTTCAGAAGTTGTTCAATCTTAGCTATCATATTTTTGATGTATTGTTATTCAGTTTCTTAGTAAAAACCGTGCAAAGATATAATTTTATCACGAACCATCGAAATAATTTGTATCTTTGTTGCCGATATGTACCGAAAATCCGGCAACTTATGAAAAAGATTGTTTTCTGTCTTCTGCTTTTAACCTTTTCTTTTCGCCTTGCGGCCCAAATTGACTATTTGGAGCCGGTGAAACCTTTTCCACTTATACAGGCGAGTTAGGCGAATATTATCGTAGTGTGTTTTCTTTACTTAATACGGGCTTCCAGAAACAGCCTTATGCGCGTTTTGCAGCTATCCCTTCCTTTTTCGCCGGAGTATGCAATGTCGGTAGAGAAGAGGAATGGACGTTATACCCTGGTTTCGAACACATTATCGCGTACTTATTGGCAGGCAGAGAAGGGGACGGTGACGGTGGATACTAAATCGGTTGTCATTAGTGCTTCCCTATATCAGTCTTTAGGGGCTATCTTTCGTTTGGTGACAGAGCAGGTACAGGATTTGGACGGTTCTACGGCTGGTTTGGATGGAATTGTTTATTTTTTTCTCTTCTACGGATGCTAAAGGTAAAGAGCAGATGGGACGTAAATGGTCGCCGGAAAAGGAACGTTGATGGAACGTCTCGTGTTGGTTTGTCAGTCGGCTTATATGTTATCCAGGGGAAAATATTTCGGAACAGACGTTGGCAGTGGAGGCTGCTGCTTTATTAAAAGCATTGCAACAGCGCACCAAGGAAGAGCCGGATGCTTATAAGCGGCCGATGTATATCGGAATTTATCCGGTGGGTCCCCGTTCAAAGACACTTTCCGGAAGACAGGTGGAGGAACCTGCTCATTTCTCTGTGATGACTCCGGAAGAATATATTGCCAGTGAAATGGTTTTATCCGTCAGGGCTTTTTGGAGAAGAATGTTTCGGGTTATGCTTTATGTGAGTTTACTATTGATAAAGAAGGGTTATCCTTCGTCCTCATATTCTACGTTCCACTCATCCGGAATTTGCAGGAGGCTCTCCGCATTGTCAAAGGAATGCCGAAATGGTCACCTGCATTGGTGGGAGGAAAACCGGCGGATAGTAATTACACTCTTTATGTTCCTTTCCGTCCGCAACTCTATCGGAATAAATAAGCAACTTTGCATCTAAAGTCCGATTAATAAAAAAGAAATATTGCATTTATAAGTTGAACTTATACTCTCTCCAATAAATAAAAAAAATAAATTTGCTGTCATCTGTCACAGATTGTAACTTAACTGTTTGATTATGAAAGTTAATGGCGTGACAGCAACATGGTGACAGCACTGTGACGGCAATAATGCTGTCACTGCAAAGCAAAAGAAGAGATAAACGCACTGCAAAGACGGTATGGTAGAGATGCATACCCAAATCAAGTAAAAATCACAGATGAAGTTTCATTGCCTGAATAGTATTAACCACAGGCAGATAAGCTATTTTATTTATTACCCCTGTACTTACGGGGCGGGACCTGCCTTGTAACCGATAGTTTCAAGCCTTGAAACTATTGGTTTTGCGGTTCGAAACTATAGTTTCATCGCCTTGAAACTTTAGTTTCTCTTGCTTGGAACTATTAGTTTCTTACTGATGAAACTATAGTTTCACACTGATGGAACTTTAGTTTCTCACCGATGAAACTATTCTCCCGTGTAGTTGTTTACTTATTTGTCTTATATAAAATTCTATTGTAACTAAAAAGCTTGTCATTTATTATCTTTCTTTTCAGAAAAAAAAGAAGTATATTTGCAATCAAGGACCGGACCTTTGACAGCCGGACTTGTATTTATAGGACATTTAATTTATCTAACAGGAAACTAGCAATTTTCAAACAGATGATAAATCAAATGTCCGTGCCAAGCTTTATATCCCTATCGATATATAAGTTCTGGTGCGGGCATACTGTATTTTCATCTGTCGGTTTTGCTAGTACCGCTGTTAAGGGAAATATATGTATCGTTCGCACCTTTTTTTTTATATCCGGTTGCGACGTATACATCTAAAAACAAACGAGTTATGGCAACAAAACAATGGATTGGTATTGAAGAAGCGGCAGCCAAGTATCAGGTATCTACCAGACGTATTATTACTTGGTGTGAAAGGCAAGAGATTATTTATTCAGAAGTCGGCGATTATCTAATGCTTGATGAAAACAGTCTGACGGATTGTCTTGAACGAAATATCGGTTCAGTCTTTCCGAAGAAGAACACAAACGCCGGATGGATGAGAAGATGAAGGAAAATGAAGAGGAATTTTTCTACTTCAATCACTGAAAGAGTTAACCCCATTGATCCGGTTAATAATAAAGGAGCTTGCCGGAATGATAAGGAATGATGAAAGACGGCAACTATTTCTTTATACCGTCTTACAAGGAAATATTAAGGATTTTAGTGTCCGGAAACGCATGAAATATCGTCAAGCGCAGAAGGCATTTGAAGGACTTGTGCAGGAAATAAAATCTCAAGCGGGATTCCTTAGGACGTATAAAGAAGAAAATATCCGTCTTAAAGCAACAGTACGGGCGTATGAAATGAAATCCGCCAAAATGGCTTTGATAATGATATGCTCATGAGGGAAGCAGAAGAAACGAATCCGGAAATTTTATTCCCGAAGATATAAAAGCGATAAAGGCCTTGCTCGATACTCCTATTACAGAATTGAAATTCGATATTCGGTCGCAGCGGATCATTTCTGAAGCTGATATAAAAACACTCCGGGAACTGTTACAAATCACTTCTCAATATGGGTTTAGGAAATTGCGTGATATGTTACGGAATTTCGGGCTGGTTTCACAAAAGAAAGTGGAAAAACGCTTGAAAGAGCTGAATGTACTGGACGTTGCCGGTAACTGCAATTTGTATAGGTATCTGGATGAATGACACAGATTGGGCTGGAGTGTTTCTTTGATAGTATAATAACATGGCTGATTTCTTCAAAAATCATTAAAATAGAAAACTTTTCTTCGTTTGTATTGTCTTATAGCCATAAACTTTTTAAAACGAGAACTTATGGATGATATGATTAATAGGCATGATTCGATAGCCGAAGAAAATATCGAACCGAATGGTTGTCCGGCTAAGAACCAGTTTGAGGAATGGAGCGTCGAGGTTGCCGACCGTGCCGATGACGCATTTAAGAATGACAAGAAAGACGGTCCCATTAAAGACCGTGAGAAACGTATAAAAAGAAATGGACGAAGTGATTAAAAAGGACCTTGAATAAAGGTCCTTTTTTTGTTTTCTGCGATACGGAAAAATAGTACAGAAAGATGCATACGGATGAATAAAAATAAGAAATTACACTATCATCCAGTAAATCAATATAGGTATTAAAATTCCTATTATCGTTAGAATTCCGCCGATGCCCCACAATCCCTTTTTCCGGGAACAATCAGTAACCCGGTGATGAGCAAAATAAACATGAGTAAGAGGAATGCATCGGAGGTTATTATCCATAAAGAACCCGGATTGCGATGTAACTTATTCAATGCGGTTAGGAAAGCGGGACGATGCATTTCTTTGATAAATGCCTGCTGGCTGGTTGCATCCAACTTGATTACCAATTGCTCTTTGCCAAAAGATGGTCAGTTTGTTTTTACTGAGGCTGAAACGGTTATACAGGTCGGGATTGCATGAGAGATCGGAGATAATCTTTCGTGCATCGGCTTCTGTAAAATCGTCTTGATTGGCAGGGAGCTGGAATATATAGTCTACTGTGCGTTCCTTTTTCTGATTCATGAATGTAAATTCTTTCCGGTGGTTGAGCAGGAAGCCGGAAAGGAGATAGACAAACAGGATGCCTGCACAAATGAAAGATACATAACGGTGCGTTAAACGTAAGTATTTTAGTGTTTTGGGAGATAACATTTTTATATAGAATTTACTAAGTTAGTGAATGTCCAATTCGTTTAATATGTATTGGGAATGTGAGTATTGCTCCAAAGTCCATAATACATAGCGGATATCTACCGCGATGTTACGGCTTTTCTCATTGCCTGCAGTTTCGTAGTCGGAACTAAGTCCCTGCCAGATACGGTCGAAGTTGATACCCACTACTTCTCCTTTGGCATTCAATACCGGACTGCCCGAACTACCAGAAGTGGTATGTGCATCTGTCAGGAAACAACAGGTGGGTGTCACTTTCTGGCTAAAGTAGTTACTGGGTTGGCGGTGTTCGATGAGTTTGACGAAACGTGCCGGCAGATTGAAGTCCTTGTTTCCGGCATAAAGGCGATGACGGCTGAGCATTCCGTCAACAGTTGTAAATGGAGTATAGATGACTCCTTCGCTGGGAACGGCTGCCTTTACTTTTCCGTAGAATAACGCAGGGTGCGGTTGGCGTCAAATGCAATTTGTGTCCCCTTGTTCTTTTCAGCGTATGCTTGCAGATACAAGGAGTAGAGTTTCATGTTTTTATTCTGATACGCTTGTTTCAAACGGTTTATTTTTTTCTACATACACCAGATAGAAACCGAGTGACAACTGATACAGCCCATCTTGTGACAGTGCAGCTGTTCCTTGTGTCGGTACACTGTCTAGAAGTGCGAGCATACTTTCCTGATTACGCAGGGGGGAAATGATCGTACAGGCTGTCTATATAGGCAGAAAGATGTTGAGGGTAATGCTTTTCTACCTTTTTCAATGCTGTGGAGTAGAAAATAGAATCTACGTGATCCAGATAATAAGCCAACATCTTTTTCATGATATATTTGTCGTCTTCAGGTCTGAAATCACGATAGAATGCTACGGTAAGCGGTTTCAGTTTGCGGATTTCTCCTTTCATGGCAGTCTTTACATTCTTTTTTTCTTTGTTCCATTTGCACCAGTTTTTCAAATTTTCCGGCAAAAGGGATGACGTTGGCACCGTAAAGTGCGACTTCGCGAAACATCTGGTCTGTGAAGTTCAGCTGGGTAAGACGCTCGTAGTTTGCTTTCATATCATCGAGCAATGTTGCCCCGTAGCGTTGCGTACGGGTGTCATCAGACAGAATCCATTCTGTCATCGCCTGTTCCTCCTGCTGTTTCCGGGCAATGATGCCGGATTCTTTCACACCACTGATCTCACCAATTGATTTTAGATAGACATTAGCAGCGCTTCCGGCCTTAATGTTATAGTAGGAGTAAAGCGAGTCGGCAGCCGTTTCTTTACGTTGTGTGTAGAAGTCGAGCTTGATTTTGGCAATATCTGCTTCTGCTTGCGTGTCTTTGAATACAATTTTCTCAAGGGCGAACGAAGGGACATATTGCCTTGTTTGCGCAGGATATCCGGCAACCATCACAAAATCATCGGGTTTCACTCCTTTGGTAGAGATAGACAAATGAGCGTCGGGTTGATAGGGGGCGGTTCTGCTTGTTGTAGGCTGCCGGTTGGTTTTTATCGTTGGCATAAACGCGCAAGATGGCGAAATCGGCGGAGTAACGGGGCCATTGCCAGTTGTCTGTGTCGCCTCCCGAATTTCCCTATCGAGATGGGGGGAGCGGCTACGATACGCACATCCTTGAAGCAGCGAAAGACAGCCAGGATGTATTGTCTGCCACCAAATAAGGAGTAGATTTTCCTTCTACACCGCGACCTTTGGCTTGGGATTTGACAATTTTATTCCCGTTCTCGTTGATCTTTTGGGTAAGTGCCTGATCGGTAAGATTTCCGGCATTTTGTGTGATTTCCGTCGTTACGTCTTTGATAGTGATTAATTGATTGACCTGTAAATTCGGAAGATAAGTCTCTTCGCTGCGTTGGGTAGCCCAGCAGCCATGCTTCACGTAATCGTGGTTTGCATCGGAGATATGTTCGAGATAACGTGCGACACAGTGGAAGTTGGTCAATACCAGTCCTTCACCGGAGATGAAAGAGGCACTGGCAGAGGGAGAAAATGTACTGTTGTCATAACTTAATGAAAGGATAGCATTCGACAAGCACGACTGGTTGATGTCGTAAATGTCTTTTTCACTAAGACGCAATCCCTGTTTCTTCATTGCCTGATGTTCTTTTCCTTGTATTTGAGTAGGTAGCCAGAAGCCTCCATCGGCATGCACGGGCTGTATGCACAACAGGCAGAGAAGGTAGAAGGCGGAAATAATGGTAGTTAGCTTCATTGTATTTTTGGTTTTTTAAATAATTATTCCAGGTAGAAGGATTAGTTGTTAACTGTTCGCGGATGCGGGTAAGATGCTCGCTGACCGTAGGGGAGAAGAGTACACTGAAAGAGGAGGTACGTGCTTCTGTTAGCAATGATTGCAAGGTCTGGAGATAGCTTTCCTGCAAATGTCGTGTGAATATGTCCGGTGTCTTGTCCGTAAAAAAGATAGTTGGCAGAGACTTCCAGATAATGGGCGTAGGTAAATCCTGCTGGTGTTTCGTTCGAAGAGATTCGTTCGGCAATGATTCTGCCAAACATCTTTTCAATAATTGTCTTTTTTGTGCTTTTATGATGGCTTCGGTTGGGTTGCCGGCATATTTGCATACGGCATCCGTCCGTAGGAAGTTGTATCCGCCAAGCAGTTCTTTCCAAAAGAAATTCGACAGCTTTTCCGGATACTTCATCGGAGAAACCAATAAAAAGGAATCACACGTTCCAGATGGTCGAAATAGGCTTGCTGCAAATCGGTATAGGTGGCGGGCATCTCCTCAAACGGGTTATCTGTCAGACGTTTTTTGTTCCATTCCGGCAATTGCGTCAATATTTGTTGAAGGTTGCGGATTCCGTAGGTTGCCGATGCGACAGGGTCGTTGCCGAGATCGGAGGTTTGAACGGTAGGATCAGTGGGGATGGTGCTCGGTGCCATGCGTCCGCAATGATACATGGGGTCGTTTTGTTTTTCATCTATCCATCCGGCTACAGTCCGGGTGTTCTCGCGGGAGAGATAGGCGTATCCGATACGGATGGCGTATCGGTCGTACACTCCCCAACAGGGGAGGTAATACGTAACGGACGCCGTCTCCCGGTTGGGCGACATAATTGAACCGGGCATAATCCATGATGGACGGGGTGGTGCCGTAACGTTCTGTAAATTCCGGACGACGCAGGTCTTCTGTATTATCGGCATACGAGGCTTTGAAATTATGTTCCAGTCGAGGCAGTGGCCTATCTCATGGGCGGCGGCGTAACGGATTAATTGTGCCGTTATGTCATCCGGTAGTGTTTTCGTGCGTGCCGCAGGATGGTAGGCTGATGTTTGCAGGAAATACCATTTGCGTAGCAAGGCTATGACATTACTGTGAAACAACACATCTGCTTGCAGAATTTCTCCTGAACGCGGGTCTACCCAGTGTTTCCCCATTGCGTTCGGGAAATCGCTGACTACATATCGGAAACAGTTGAAACGTATATCGTTCGGATCGAACTCCGGTCCGGCTTCAGCGTATGTCTTTGCTTGCATAACTTCTTTAAAACCAATCTCTTCTGAATGCTTTGTTCCAATCCAGTATTCCTTTGCGTATGGCGTTTTTCCAAAGAGGAGGGAAGGCATCGTCTATATAAAAAACGATGGGTTGTTGAGGCTTCACTTGTTTGCCTTGCAAATAACTGCGTACATCTTTAGGAGGGGGACAATCCGGAAGCGGGTGATGTAGTTTTCCGCTGCGATTGAGGGAGTATCGAAGTTGAATTTCCGTTTAGGGATATTGTCATATCCTACCCGGGCATCGTGTATACGTGGTTGCATGGGTTGCTCTGGCAGTAGTAACAGCGATTTCCGTATCGTAGTGAGGAAAGGTTGGGTGGTTCCTTCAAAACCATACTGTACGCTGACTTCCAGGTTCTTTTTCGTGGACGTCTACCTGAAGTATTTTTTATTGAGTTGGGGCAGGGGACGTCCTGGTGACGTTTTCCCTCCAAAAGGGTCTACACCTTCTATGGGCTCACTAAGAAATTTGCTCCAGTTTACAACAATCGAGCTGTCTGTCTCCTGTTCTATTTTCCAGGATTCCGCTATGGGAGTGATGGCATTGCGCGCATAAGCCGGATATGAAAGATGAGTTGTGTCCTCACATAAGTTTTTGGAGTCGGGACGTAACAGATATAACTGTTCTTTGTCATATTTGAAACGTATCCATACCGGATCATAAAGTCGCTGGCCTGCATAAAGTTTGACTTTATTATTGGGAGAACTGACGGTCATCACACGGGCTGCTAACAGGAAATCCCGGTTTATCAATCGTTTGGGTATTTCTACCAAACATCCTTTGGCGTTTTGCCGGATGTGAAACATGGGGGCAGAGTTACCCCAAAGGAGGGTGGGAAAGAGTAGCAGGAGTAGTAACCGAAGTTTGTTATTGGCAATTCTCATCATGATTGGTGTAAATTATCTGGTTGGTTTTTGTGGGGGGTGAGGAAGGTTAATGGTACAGTCCGAGACTTATTCCGAACATTTTGGAATCGGTTTTCTTGTCGGTCTTCAGATATGCTCCTGTGGCTTTGACGAACCACACGTTGGTGTGTTTCTTTATAGTTACAGGCATTTGATATTGTATTTGCAGTTTTCCGTGCGCATACGAGGCTCCATAATAGGTCATGTCGGGTAAAAGCACACTTTTGGGCGTATTCAGTGGACGGATCGTTGGTGACAGGTCCGATGATAGCGAAATGTGATATCCGGCTTCTGCTTCTATCCATAATGAACGGTTGTTTTTGCGCAGGAATGAATATCCGCCTTCCATGCAGATAGTTGCCTGACGGACTGTAAGCGATGAAGACGGAAGATTGTATTGATCTTCTACCGATTGGAAATAGGCGCGTGCACCTGCGTAGGCTGTGGCTTCTCCGGTGTGATGATTACTCCACAACAGGCGGTAGTGCAGATTGGCATTGAGTAAATCGACAGTGTAACGTTCGTCATACGAGAAGTGTGTTCCAGTAGGAGGATTCGATACCTGTTACCGGATCTTTTTCTATTATTTTTCCTGACGGTATTCGTCGGCTTTTCCTGTCTGATAGTTAATGGAAATGTCGATGATGTGTTCTGTGCGTCGGATTTGATCCGGTTCATAGAAAAGCAGGTTGTAGGTGGTGGTGTGATATTTTCCCGGTGAATATTTGATGTCTCCCCATACGTCTTCGTTGCCTTTGGCGTATGAAAGGGTGGTAAGCGTTTGAATCCGTTCGTTCTTATATTGATAAGACAATTCACCGCCAAATTCATGGTTGACGAATTCACGTTCAAAACCGGGTAACCACCAGTGGTACCATCTGCATTTTCCATTCCGGTGAAGGTGTAGTATTTGAGGTTCGGATCGGTTTGTACGGTGGTGATGTTGGGGATTTTTTCTTTTCTGCGATGGTAATAACCGCTAAGACCCAGCGAGTGTTTGTTCCACGTGTAGGTGACGGCAGGAGTCAGTTGATAGTCTGCCAGATTGGTGCGTGAACGGGGGGTCTTTCAGTCGGGAAAGATCTCCTACTTTATAATCCAGTCGTGCGCCGAAAGTGAAGTTTTTTGATAGGCAGAGTGGCTAATGCTGCCGAGAGGTCGAAGTTCTGGAAGTCGTACTTTCCTTTGATGGAGCTTCCTGAAAGTAAGGATTGGAGTGGTGGCTACGCAATACGTCGCTCCATGAACGGTTGAACTGCCGTCCCATGTCAAAGGTAAAACGCCCGTATCCGTAGAGAAATTTCCCAATTTTTTGGTATCGTTCTGAAGTGAACAATAATTTGTTTTTTGCTCATCGCCGTCCTGAACCCGATAGTGTGTGCCTTGCTGATGAGAGAATTCGAAATAACTGATTCCCCGGTTGGTCAGCGTATCCAAAGAGAGCCCGGCAGGATTCAGGGTACGTCTCCATAACTGGGTAGCATCGGCGTACTCGTATTTTTCTTTTGTCTGTAATTCGATATCTTGGGCATGTATGCACAGTGTAGTTACCATCAGACCGGTAAAGAGTATATATCGATGGTTCATCATCATTTCTGAATTGGTTTAATTATTTCGTGAAAGTAGTTGAAGAGACTGTACCAGGAAGGTTATATGTTCTTGGGGCACAGTCTCTTTTTGTTTTCTATTATTTGTATTCCCTCGGTTTTGATTTCAGTTGATACGGCAAAATCGTTACTGCTGTTATTGGTATCAGCAAGAATGGTGCGCCCGTTTTCTGTCTTGGCTGTTTTGCGGTAGACTACTTCTCCGGTATATCCTATGGTAGCCTCCGTGTATTGATAGCCTGCATCAATGTAGTTGTGAAGACGTTTGGAATTTTTATCTACTCCCGTACTTTTGTTTTTCAAACATTCTACACCATCCATTATGTATTTTACAGGGGTTTTGACAAATTTGTTACCTTTATCTTTACCGTCAACATATACAGTTTCCCATGAGGTTACATCTTCATCTGTACTGAATAATACAACAGAACAGGGACCACCTTGTACCAGGTTCATATTACTGATTGCGGGAAATGTTGTATATATCAGTTCCACAGCCGGGGTTGCAGGATTGTTGGTTGTTTTCCCCTGCGTATCTTTAGCCTCAAAGTCGGCTTTGGATAAATCTACTTCATTATTTTCTGTGTGGTCGATGGCGCTATTGGCAACGATTATCGAGGCTCCCGGTGCAACTTCTGTGACTACATTAGATGGGAAACGGTAAATCTGCTTTAGGTAAAATATATTCCGGTGTGGAGCCAAGCGTATATGCTGGAGTACTTTCCGACTCTACCAGTCCGAAATAAAGTCCGGCTATATCAACGGTTTGGTCCGAGTTATTAAAGAACTCAATGTACTTTCCTGCCAGATAATTTTTATTCTTGTTGTCTTTGGTTCCTGCATAGTAAACTTTGCTGATAACAATTGATTGTTTGGCAGAAATACTTGTTTGAAGTTCGATGGTTGCTGACGAACCGACAGTATATTTCAATAGACTGCCGGAAATCACATAATTTTCATTTTGCGGATCGTTGCCTGTCATTTCTTCATATTCTTCTGCAGTGATTTCGCAGGAAGTAGAGATGTCATACAAATCGGGAATCACTCCTTCGAAAGTGGCTATACCTTTTTTTTCGTTTGTAATGGCGGTGTATTTACCCATTGTAACAGTGTGCCCTGTATATAGAATGTCGGACTTGAATCCTTCGGGCATGGATACTTTCACTTGTACGGTCAATGCTTGTGTGGCATTGTCGTCAGAGGAACATGCAGCCATGATAACTGTGACAGCCGCAAACATCATTTTTGTAATAAAAGAAATTGTTCTATTCATATTGTGATTTATAAATTAAAGAATAATTCAACACCAAAACTGAAATTACCTGTATTACGCTGCACTAGCGTGTTGGAGGTAGAGTTTTTGAGAAAAGGTTCGTAAAAGAGTATGTTGTTGGCATAGAATGAAATGCCGCCTATATTGCCCAGCTCCTTGGTGAGGCGTCCCGCCATTAACCATGTAATAGGGGCTTTGCTTGGCACATTGTCTTTAGGATTCTTGCGTTGGCTTTTCAATGATACTCCTTTTATTTTGTAGTTCTCATCTGCCAGCATATCTGCTGTTATTTCATGATAAGAGAGGTCTGTGTCTATCCATCCGATGGGGTCCATCGGAGGATTGTTGCTCTTGGAATAATTGTACCAGATGGCTTGTGTTGAGAACGAAGCTACCATACGCAGTGCCGGGATATTGGTCACAATCCGCAGAGTGTTCGTAAAGCGGCGGTAAGTGCTATAGTTTAGCCCGGATGGATATACAATTTTGAATGGAATGGTATTGGTTACCTGATATTCAGTAGGTAGATCGGTAGGATTGCTACTGTTGATGTCTGTAGAGTAAGTCTTGGATTCCATATATGCTCCTGACAGATAGAATGAAGTGTGCAGTGCCGGAATCTCGCCGAAGTCAAAGTCCATTTCTATCCCTTTATTGATAGAGACATTCGTGTTTCCTATTTTACCGGTCGTACTGAGTACAAGGTCCGTGCGTTCTGGATTATCCCAATCTATTTTTGTAGCTTGTCCAGGAGTGATAATCAGTCCTTTTTCCGCAGAATAATAGTTGGCTGTATACGTAAAATATTCTGTGGCCGATCCGAATCCGTTAGCGGTTTTATCATGATAACCGATGAGGCTTAATTTATGCTTGTCCGATAACTTTATGTCGAACCCTGCCTCCCATTTGCGATTGGTCGCATTCTTCAATCCTTTAGTTCGTTGTACGTTGTACACTTGGGTGTGGTACATCAATATTTGTCCGGCTTTGTCGTCTTGAGGCATATAATTGGCAGCTACACGGTCGATGTACTTTTTGTCGGGATAGAGATAATCCAAACCGGGAGTTTTTGAGTTGAGTCCGAATCCTCCACGGATATTCAGCCATTTGTTGACGGAGAACGAAGCATTCACACGAGGAGAGAAAGAAAGGTTGCTTCATCCGCCCACGGCTGTAAAAGTGGTGAAACGTCCGCCTAACTGTATTTTCAGAAATCTGTTTTCTGATATATCCCAACGGAAGTTATCTTCTATGTAAGCGGCCATCTGATGGATGCTCGGAATATCGGAGAAAGGACGGGGACGTCCGTTACTGTTGGGTTGCAATGGGTAACGGTCGTCATCATTATAATATCCGCGGGCATTATTCCAGTCGTAGTGGTATTCCACTCCCATTTTGAAGTTCTGATATGTTTTCTTTGATTTTACGAAGAACGTGTTGCTGACTTTGGCATATACATTTCCGGGACGGCTAAGGGAACCTCCGCTTGCCTGATAGGAGCTTTGCTCGAAAGGCACATTATAATACCCTGTTTCTGTGGCAGTAAGTATCGGTAGCAACCCGGACGAATTGGCAACAATGGCGCTCTTTTCCATCTCTGTTTGAGTATAGCTGACACCTAATGTGTAATTAACAGTACGTGAGAATGGTTTATTAATTGATAGTTTGCCATTATGGCTTAGTGAGAACAACTGGTTGCGATTCTTTTGAAAAGTGCCGTCGTCGATGGCATCCGGGTCTTTTCCATTCCAGTCTTTACCCATCATGTAACGTACCTTTGTGTCTGTATGCCAGATACGTGAAAAATCTTTGCTGTATCCCAAGCTAAAGGTGTAACGGTCGAATGACTTTGTTTTCTGGCGTGGATCTCCCCCATGCTTGTGCATAGTCGAGATTGAAATTCAGGATACCGGCATCTTTGTTTAAACGCAATCCTTTACCGAGCGAGTAATTCATTGTTCCGGGATTTATCTTTCCCTTGATCTGCCAGGGTGTTTGTCCGATTTTGGAATGAACAACTACAAGTCCGGAGGTTAAATCACCGTATTCGGCAGAAGGAATACCACGGATTATTTCTGGATTCAATATCGTCCGCGCTAATTTGGCGTAAGTCTGTTCCGACAAATGCGGTACTTGAAAATCCTCCTTGCGATAGTGTACCATTGTTGGACATGGGAACTCCGTCCATTATGATACTCGAACCGAAGGCATTGGTGTTATTGTTAACAAGAGTACGGAGCTGCACATTGGAACGGGACGTTAAATCTGTATTTTTCATTAAGTGTCCCGGTATGAGTTGCATCACGTCATCAAGGCTCATAGCCTGTAAATGGTCTATCGCTTGTCTGCCTATAATGGAGCTGGTAGATTCTCCGGCCGCATTTTGTTTTGCTACCACTACTACCTCTTTCAAAGCTAGCGAAGTGGGAGACATGCGGATCGTCAGATCCAGGTTTTGTTCAACGTTGATTTCCGTTGCACAGTCTCGAAGCCTACATACGAAATATTTAATATGTATTTTCCTGTGGGGACGTTTTTTTTAGTACTGCCTTTCCCTCCATGTCGGTTGCGGCATAAGCTCCTAGCGGATTGAGAATGCAGGTTGCCATTGGTAGCGGCTGTTTGTTTCCCCTTTCCAATAACAGGATATGGATGTCATGAGTGGTGGTTTGCTTTTGAGCAGGATAGAGTAGAATAACGGATTCATTGATTTCGTACGTCAGTCCTATTTGCTTGCAAAGGTTGTTGAGTAAAGTGTTCAATGATGTCCCTTGCGGATAATTGAGTGTTACAGTCTGTTGGCTATTATTATTCTTCTCTTCATAGACAAAATGTACATTGGCAGCTTGCCGAATCTGGGTCAGTGCGGTACGTACCGGGATATTCCGTACTGATATGACCACATTTTGGTTTTGTGCCGATACATTGGCGGCAAACAGGATAATGGCTACTGTTTGCATCATCCGGATTAAAAGATATTTTTTCATATTTGAACAACGCTTTTTCCTGTTTAATATTGGGGACGGTTCTCTGTTATCTCAATAACATTTCCCTTCTGTCTGAAGTGTACATTAGAAACTTTGGATAATATATCTACTGCTTTTTGTAATGGTTGGTCGCGGAAGATGACTCCTGCAAACTTTCGTTCACGCAATTGCGGGTCGGTAAAGGTTATGTTGACGTTATACCAGCGCGAAAGTTGTTGCACAATAGTTTCCAGTGACGTATCGGTATATTCGTATATACCGTTTGCCCAGGAAGTATATTCCTGTACCTGAACTGTTTGTGTATTAATTGTTTTTGATTGTATGACAGCTTGTTCACCGGGTGAAAGAGATTTTTGTTCTGTCCCTTTCTTTTCCTCGCAGTATACTTTTACGGCTCCTTCTTCCAAGGTTACGGTAGTTTGATTCTTCTCGTAAGTATTGACATTAAACCGTGTTCCTACTACTTCTACTATACCGTACGGGGTATGTACAATGAAAGGATGGAGCGTATCTTTGGCAACTTCAAAGAGAGCTTCTCCTGTGAGGTAGACTTCTCTTTTTATTACCGGTAAAAAGAAACGGGATAAGTAAGACGGCTTTCGGCATTGGCGTGTACGCGTGTACCGTCTGAAAGCACGTGAGTTTATATTCTCCTCCTCTGGGTACATTTAAAATATGCTTTTTCTGCATTCTTTTTGTATACTCGTTTTGAGTGTCGTATCTTAATTCTTTTCTGTATTTTGAGCAACTTGCATGCCGTTTGCATTGAATATGGATTTATCTTGCGACAGCAGGTCGTAAGATTCTCCGTTATTTACAAACAGGGTTGCTTTCTGTTCCCCCTCTGTGTGCAAATAGAGATTGGTCATATTCTGTGAGTGTGTAAAAACTGAAAGCTGCTATTAACAGGCAGGCAGCGGCAGTGCTGCTCCAATAGGTGTACATTCGTATCCGTTTACGGTGGCGGATGCGTTGCTGGATTGATTCCCATGCTTGTGCTTCATCGCATTGTGCCGCAAATTCATTTACCCGTTTCAACCGGTACCAGTTGAGCAAAGTAATCAGATTTTTTCTCCGTTTTATTAAATAATTGCTATGTTTGCGAAAGAATTTGAAAAAATAAGTTATGCTGATATATAATACCACTTATCATGTAGAGGAAGGAGAAGACAAAAACTTCCTGATATGGATGCAGGAACACTATCTTCCCGAGGTAGAAAAGAACGGAACATTGTATGCTCCACGTATAGCCCGTATCTTGAGTCATATTGAAGAAGGAAGCATCTGCTATTCTGTACAGTTTGAGGTGGAAAACTCTGCCAAACTGCATCGTTGGCATCAGGAACAGGGAGTGAAGCTGAACGAGGAATTACTGAATATCTTTAAAGATAAAGTGATTGGCTTTCCTACATTGATGGAGGTAATAGTGTGATACAACCGGTCAAAGAGAAAATAATATTGGGTATAGACCCTGGTACCACCATTATGGGGTATGGAGTATTGCGTGTGGCAGGTGTCAAGCCGGAAATGATAGCCATGGGAATTATCGACCTCCGCAAATTTGGAGACCACTATCTGAAGTTACGCCATATTCATGAACGGGTACTGAGTATCATAGAGAGTTATTTGCCTGACGAGCTCGCTATTGAGGCCCCTTTCTTCGGAAAGAATGTACAGTCCATGTTGAAGTTGGGGCGTGCGCAAGGCGTAGCAATGGCAGCTGCTTTGAGCAGGGATATTCCCATTACGGAATATGCTCCTTTAAAAATAAAGATGGCCATCACCGGAAACGGACAGGCATCCAAGGAACAGGTGGCGGACATGTTGCAGCGTATGCTGCATTTTCCTAAAGAGGATATGCCTACTTTTATGGATGCAACGGACGGGCTTGCTGCTGCCTATTGTCACTTTCTGCAGATGGGGCGTCCCACGGTGGAGAAAGGCTATCATGGCTGGAAAGACTTTATTGCCAAAAATCCGGATAAGGTGAAGAAGTGATAAGAATTGAAATGTAGAATCTAAAAATAATATCATGAAATTGAATGAACTTGCTATCATTGGAGTGGCCGCAACGACGGTTGTAAGCTGCACTCCCGCGAAGACGGAGTATGCTTCGTACGAACTTTACCCTGTCCGTTCGGGTAGTTTGACAGAGATGGAATATACACCTGCTGCCACGCAATTCACATTGTGGGCACCTACGGCGGATGAAGTTCGCCTGATGTTGTTCGAAGCAGGAGACGGAGGGCATGCCTATGAAACTATTTCAATGGAATCCTCTGAAGAAGGAACTTGGAAAACTAAAGTTGAAAAGGACTTGATAGGTAAATTCTACACATTCAATGTGAAAATCAATGATAAGTGGTTGGGGGACACTCCGGGTATCAATGCCAAAGCTGTAGGGGTGAATGGAAAGCGTGCCGCCATCATCGACATGAAATCCACGGACCCCGAAGGATGGGCAGATGATAAACGTCCGGCATTGGCCTCTCCTGCCGATGTGATTCTTTATGAAATGCACCATCGTGATATGTCCATCGACCCGTCGTCGGGTATTGAGCATAAAGGAAAGTTCCTGGCATTGACAGAACAAGGAACGGTAAGTCCCGACAAGCTGGCAACCGGCATTGACCATCTGAAAGAATTGGGAGTGACACATGTACATCTCCTTCCGTCTTATGACTATGCCTCCGTTGATGAGACAAGGCTGGACGAGAACAAGTATAATTGGGGATATGATCCGCAGAACTACAATGTGCCTGACGGCTCTTATTCTACCGACCCCTACAAACCGGATGTTCGTATCCGGGAATTCAAGCAGATGGTGCAGGCTCTGCACAAAGCAGGTATCCGTGTTGTTCTGGATGTGGTGTATAACCATACTTTCAATACATCCGACAGTAATTTTGAACGTACAGTGCCGGGATACTTTTACCGTCAGCGACCGGACGGAACGTATGCAGACGGTTCGGCTTGTGGCAATGAAACTGCCAGCAACCGTCCGATGATGCGTAAATACATGATAGAGTCTGTATTACATTGGATTAATGAATATCACATTGACGGATTCCGTTTTGACTTGATGGGTATCCATGACATCGAGACAATGAACGAAATCCGTAAGGCGGCAACGTCTGTAGATCCGACTATATTTATATATGGTGAAGGATGGGCGGCATCGGCTCCACAGATGGCGGAAGATTCTCTGGCAATGAAAGCCAATACTTATAAGATGCCGGGTGTTGCTGCTTTCTCTGACGAAATGCGTGATGCTTTGCGCGGTCCGTTCAATGACAATCATCAAGGTGCTTTCCTTGCCGGATTGCCGGGAGGAGAGGAGAGCATAAAGTTTGGTATTGTAGGAGCCATCAGGCATCCGCAAGTAAATAATGACTCTGTGAATTATAGTAAGGCTCCGTGGGCGGAACAACCTACACAGATGATCAGCTATGTTTCCTGCCATGATGATATGTGCTTGGTGGATAGGCTGAAAGCAAGTATCCCGGGTATTACTCCCGTAGAATTGGCAAAGCTTGACAAACTGGCGCAAACAGCCGTATTCACTTCCCAAGGTGTACCGTTTATTTATGCCGGTGAGGAAGTGATGCGTGACAAGAAGGGAGTACACAATAGTTTTGAGAGTCCCGATTCCATCAATGCGATTGATTGGAGACGAAAGGCGGAGCATGCAGATGTATTTGCTTATTATAAAGGTTTGATACAGCTTCGTAAGAAGCATCCGGCTTTCCGTATGGGTGATGCGGATTTGGTGCGTAAGCATTTGGAATTTCTACCGGTTGACGGCAGCAATGTGGTGGTTTACCGTCTGAAAGAAAATGCCAACGGTGATGCATGGGGCAGAGAGTGATCCCATCCATTTCGGGCATCATAACATCACTGATGACGAGATCGGGTTTCTCCTTCAAAATGGTTTCCAGTCCTTCCCGTCCATTTGTACATTCATAGATACGGAAATCACTATCCAGTTCGCTACGTATGTAGCGGCGTATTTCTTCATCATCTTCTACGATTAAGACGCGATAACGTGTTTTTTGCTTTTGTGTTTCCTGTACTCGTTAGTTTTGTTTTCTTCTTCCGTTTCATAGATCGAATCTTTGGGAAGTTGGGAGATTGTTGGTTCGCTTCCGGTTTCTTCAGGATTTTCCAGTTCTTCTGCTTTCAAGTGATTACTACCTAACGGCAGGCGGATGATGAAACGGGTTCCTTGTCCGTCTTCGCGGTTTTCTGCTTTGATGATGCCGTGGTGCAGTTCCACTAACGACCGTGAAAGATGCAGTCCGATTCCTGTACCGAAATTAGATTGTGTCATGTCGTTGTCAATCTGATAGAAACGCTCGAATATTTGTTCTATTTTGTTTTTGTCAATACCGATTCCGTTATCGGTGATATCTATCTCGAAATAATCTTTCAAAGCACCCCGGTAGGCATCGTTGTGACCGGTTTTCAATAACACTTCGATATTTCCTCCCTCATGTGTATATTTGAAAGCATTGGAAAGGACATTCATCAATACTTTGTCAAAGTTATTTTAGATCAATCCATACTTTCAGAGAATCAGCACCTTCCAGTTCTTTTCGAAAGTAAATGTGATGTTCTTTTTTTGCGCTTGATAATTGAATGTTTGCATCAAGTCATTGATAAATCCTACGATGTCTGTTTCCCGGAATTTCAGATGCATTTGTCCTTTGTCCAGTTTTCGTATGTCCATCAGTTGATTGATCAGACGTAGAATACGTTGGGCATTCCGGTAAATCATGAGATAAACCGGTTGTTTCTCGGAATGTTCGGCTAACAGTTTCTCTAACGGGCTGATGATAAGAGTCATCGGGGTACGTATTTCATGTGAGATATTAATGAAGAATTGTAATTTGGCTTCGTTAATCTGTTCCATGTGTTTTTGTCGCATCACTTCTTGCCGGTGGCGGATACGTGACAGAATATACATGGTAAGAGCATAGATTAGTAATGCTCCGAGGCATCCCCAGATTACTTTTTGCCCACCAGGTCTGGTACCAGGGTGGAGTGATGGCAATAGTAACTGTGCGGATATTAGAGAAATTATTATGGTCGCGTGCCTGTACGGAGAAAGTGTATTTCCCCGGTTTCAGACTGCTATAAGTCACCCGGTTTGTTCCCGGTTGCGTACTGATCCATTCATCGCCTAATTCTTTTTATCTTATATTGATAACTAATCGGTCGGGATTGCTGAATTCCAAAACAGAAAAATCAATGCTGAATGTATTTTCATTATATGCCAGTGTAAATTGCTCGGTATCCATGACAGCAGTATCAGTGATGACATTGTTGCCGGATTTATCCCCTTTTTCACAGGGCGGTTAGCAACGTGAAAGCCGGTAATCAATACATTCATTTCTTTTTGATTTCGGTGATATCCTGGGGTAGAAAGCTGTTACTCCATTGGTACCTCCAAAAATATCTTGCCGCGTTTATCTTTAAATACAGCAGTGCGCGTAAACTCATTTCCTTGCAGACCGTCGCCTGCATAATAGTTGATAAACTTCTTTTCCGGAGGATTCAGTTTGGAGATTCCCTGATGGGTACTGATCCATATATTTTTTTCTCGTCTTCAGCCAGGCCGCAAATAATATCACTGGGGAGTCCATCGGCAGTAGTGAAAAGTACAGGTGTTAGTCTGTCTTTATTCAGGCAGACCAATCCTTCGGAAGTACCAGCCCAGATCTCTCCATTACTACTTTCCAATAAACTGTAAACGACATACCCGGGAGGAGATTGTTTTGCTTTTTATAATTGATAAAATTGTCCGTTTGAGGATTGAGTACGGCCAGACCTTTATAAGTGCCGATCCATATCATTCCCTCTTTATCTTCCAGTAGGTAGCTGATCAATCGTTTGGAAGTCGGTTGATGCTCCAGTCATCGTTTTCGTTGCGGGTAGATTCGTAATAGGTGACATGTTGAGTTGGTAAATTGATTTTGTATAAGCCCGAACCATAAGTACCCACCCAGAGATTCTTGTTTTTTGTCTTCAATGATGCAGGAAACTTTGGGCTTGCCTGCGTTAAGATTTCCTTGTAAAAAGCGAGGTGGCATCTTGACATGTTCCGGTTTGTTTGTTCATCCGTGCCAGACCATCAGTAAGATCCTAGCCAAAGTTCCTGATTGGAATCTTCATAGAGACATAGGATAGTGCCGGGGACAGATTGGGGATTACCTGCCTGATGGGTGTAATGGCGTAATTGTTTTCCCTGATCGTTTATGGCATATAATCCGTCGTTATCCGTACCTATCCAGATTGTAGCTTGTTCATCTGTATGAATAGCCATAACACAGCTGGAACCAATGGTGTTGTTGTGTATTGATTTGTAGCCGTAGTAGTCGAACTTATTTGAAATGCCGGGCACTAGTATCAAACCTTTCTGAAAAATGCCCAGCCATAAATTGTGATCTTTATCTTCGATTAACGAGTGAACCTTGGATTTGGAGAAGTCAAAAGGGACCCGCATTAATCTCACTGTCCACAATAATATCTTGTTGAGGCTGATATTCTTTTACTCCTTCACCGTCTGTTCCTATGATAAGTTTTCCACGGGTATCAATGATGAGAGTCCGGATATTCAAATTCATCCGGTTTTGGTAGAGGACAGGTTCGAAGTTTCCTTCCTGTCGGGATGATAGTCTGAAAAGACCTTTTGTCAAGGTTCCTACGAAAATTTGTCCGTGTGCATCCTCACAAATGGCAGAAACGTCATCACCTGCTATATGATAAGGTGCTTTATAGCTTTTAAGCTCTTTACTTTCCGGAGAATAACGGTAAAGTCCTTTTTTCTTCTGTAGCAATCCATAAATTTTGCCGGGAATCTTCGAAAATGACATTCAGGTAGTTACTACCTATCCGGTCTGTCAGTTCGGTTTCGATATGGAAGGAGGCGGGATTGCTGTTCTTTTTTAGGGATATGGCGCCTTGTCCGGAAGTTGCTATCCAAAGATCTCCGTTCCGGCGTTCAATAATGGAAGTGATATGAGGATTCTTTCGTCCGTCTTTCCGAGAGATGAATAATTCGTGAAAGTTGTCTGTGGCGCGGTCATATCGCTGTAAGCCATTGATGCATCCGATCCAGAAATTACCGCGACTGTCTTCGAATAATGTCCGTACATAGTTGTTTTTCAAACTGGTGCTATCCGTAGCATTATGTCGATAGATCGAGAAACGTGTCCCGTCGAATTTATTAAGTCCGTTTTCGGTAGCTATCCAGATAAATCCTTTCCGGTCCTGATATACGGCATTGATCAGACTGTTGGAAAGTTCTTTGTCTGTTGAATAGAATTTGCCGGTCTGTGCTTTCATAACAGGAGTGCTTCCTATCAGGAAACAGTATATGGAAAAAAGGAATAGGATTTGTGCTTTCATACTCATTAATATAAGCAGGGTTTATTGGTGCTTTTTATATAGACAAAGATACTATATTAAATTAAAAATAGCATTAGCTTTGTTACTTTTCCTTTACTGATGTTACAGTGCAAACCCTTTAGGGATGCTTCTGGGGAGGGGTATGTAACGGGTGTGCAATAGCTTGTAACGTACATGCAAGTGTATGTAACCGCCTGTCAATTGCTTGAAACAAAATCTCCACCTATGCTTGATATATTATCCATAAATTTGCATTAACAAAAAAATGAATTGTCGGACACCTTAAAATAATAACTGCTTATGGAAACATGAATTCCTTACTCTATTCCTTATTATAAATAAGAAGAAAAACCTATAACTTGGATTAACCACTATCATTATTAATTAAAAAAAATGATTTTATGGAAAGCACAAATCATTATTTTCGACCGTTAGGTCTTATCATTCTTTTCTGCCTCTTCCCTGTATGGGTATTGGCACAGACTGTTTCCGTGACGGGAGTGGTCAAAGATGCATCGGGCGAACCGATTATCGGAGCCAGTGTAGTAGAAGCTGGCACTACCAATGGTATAGTTACCGATTTGGATGGTAATTTTAAGTTGAATGTATCAGCCAAAGGTAGCTTGAAGATTTCTTTTATCGGATATCAGACACAAACGATTCCTGTAGCCGGGAAAAAGCAGTTTGATATTACCCTCAAAGAAGATGCAAAAGTATTAGACGAAGTAGTTGTAGTTGGATATGGTCAGATGAAACGTAGTGACCTGACCGGTTCTGTTGTATCGGTCAACGATGAAGCCATTAAGAAATCTGTAGTGACTTCCGTTGACCAGGTACTGCAAGGACGTGCTGCTGGTGTGCAGGTACAGGCTAATAGCGGTATGCCCGGTGGTAGTTCTTCCATCCGTATTCGTGGTATCAACTCTTTGAATGCCTCCAATGAACCTATCTTTGTCATTGACGGTGTTATCATCGACGGTTCCACAGGTTCGGGAAGTGATAATGCACTGGCATCTATCAATCCTTCGGACATCGTCTCTATGGACGTATTAAAGGATGCTTCCGCCACTGCTATTTATGGTGCGCGAGCTGCAAACGGTGTGATTATGATTACTACCAAACGTGGACAGAAGGGTGAGGCGCAAATAACTTATGACGGATATATAGGATGGCAGGAAATGCCTAAAAAACTGGATATGCTGAATCTGCGTGAATATGCGGAGCATAAGAATGTTCGTTCAGGGAAAAGACTATTCGGGAAATGATTGGGGAATAGTGAACAAGGATAATAACTTTGTTCGTCCGGATTTACTAGGTGAGGGTACAGACTGGCAGGATGAGATGTTCTCTAAAGCTATGATGACCAGTCATAATCTTTCTGTGACCGGAGGTACTGATAAAAGTAACTATGCATTGGGAGCAGGTTACCTCAATCAGGATGGTATTGCTGTTGGTTCAGGGTTCAGGCGTCTGAACTTACGAGGTAGTTTTGATGCCCAGGTGAAGAGCTATTTAAAAATGGGTATTAACTTTGCGTTTAGTAATTCCCGTCAGAAATTGACTGTATCTGACGAGTCGTTGATTAGAACTGTCTTTATTGCAGAGTCCGAGTGTGGCTGTTCGTAATGCTGAAGGCACATTTGACGGACCGGATACGGACGAATGGGTACAAACGAATCCGGTGGGTCTTGCCATGATTAAGGATAACCGCAATGAGAAAATGGGTATTCGGGCAAACACCTATGCTGAAGCTACTATAATTGACGGACTGACGTTTAAAACGGAATTGTCTTTCGATTATGGGGTAACTAATACTTATAAATTTGATCCCTCATATACTTTTGGTGCGATTGAAAATACGGACCGTCAGGGACTTTCTCCAAATCATATAATAAGTTCTGGAGTTGGAGAAATATCGTGAATTACATGAAAACTTTTGGAGTGCACAATGTGAATGCAATGATTGGTCAGGAAATGCAGGAGAGCAAATGGGAATATCTGATGGGAAGCCGTATGGGATATTTGTCCAATGCCGCAACCGACCTGACATTGGGAGATGCCGCAACAGCCAAGAATAATGGTAATAGTGGAGAAAGTTCGATTTTATCTTATTTCGGCCGTCTGTTCTATTCATACGATGACAAATATCTGTTGACATTTACTCTTCGTCGCGACGGTTCTTCCAAATTCTACAAAGATAATCGTTGGGGATGGTTCCCGTCGGCTGCTTTGGCTTGGAAGGTTTCAATGAATCTTTTTGAAAGACAACAATATTATTAATAATCTGAAATTGCGTTTAGGATGGGGTGTTGTAGGTAATCAGAATGTGCCTAATAATGCATATAAAGCCATTTATTCATCTGTTGCTACCGTTTGGGGAACAGGATTGCTGGCTGGCAATACTCGAATCCCGAATTGAAATGGGGAGTCTACTTATTCAAGTAATCTGGGACTTGATATTAATCTTTTCCAGAACAGGATTGAATTGATAGCCGATATTTATTATAAGAAAACAAATGATTTGTTGTTGCAAGTGCCTCTTCCTGCTTACGTGGGAACTTCAGGTCAGGGCTCTACTTCCGCACCCTGGAAGAATGTGGGTTCTTTGGAGAATAAAGGACTTGAGTTGACTTTAAATACAGTGAATATTGATAAAGGCGGATTTCAATGGAGAAGTAACGTGGTATTCTCTATGAACCGTAATAAAGTAAAATCGCTGGATACGGCAACCAGCCTGATAGATAAGAGTAATCAGACAGGCGAAACAATAACCGTACTGACACGTACATCAGTAGGAAACCCTATCGGACAGTTTTATGGTTATAAAGTGATTGGCCGCTTTGAAAAGGCTACTGACTTTTACTATAAAGATGCTTCCGGAGCAATTAAGCCGGTAGCATTGCCTGAAGGTATGTCGATTTCCAAGAATAGTATCTGGATTGGTGATTATATTTTTGAAGATGTAAACAAAGACGGTGTTATCAATGAACAGGACCGTACTTATATCGGTAATCCTGAACCGGACTTTACTTTCGGCTTCGGTAACTCTTTCTCTTATAAAGGCTTCGACTTGAGCATTAACCTGACCGGATCGGTGGGAAATGAAGTTGTAAACTGGGGGCGTCGTGAACTTGAAAATCCACGGGGCAATAATAATATCCTGAAATCGGCGTTGGATTATGCACAACTGGCTTTGATTGATCCGAATGGTCCGGATGATTATCGGAATATACAGATTGTAGGCGGTGACCCTTATGCTTGCCGTATGGCTATTGCCAAAGGGACAGATGATTCCAATTATCGTTTCAGTGACCGCTTTGTGGAAGATGGTTCTTTCCTGCGTATTCAGTCTATCTCTTTCGGCTATACGTTCCCGCGTAAATGGTTGGCACCGATTGGTATTCAGAATCTGAAACTTTATTGTAACCTGCAGAATGTATATACATTCACAAAATACAAAGGGATGGACCCGGAAATAGGTTCTGCCAATCAGGACGCTTTGCTTACAGGCTTTGATAACTATCGTTATCCTTCTCCGCGAATTTATACATTCGGTCTGAATTTAACCTTTAATCATTTAAAGTGACTAAATATGAAAACAAGTAAATATATATACTCTTTCATGTTGGCTGTAGCTTTGGCGTTTGCAGGATGCAGTGACTTCCTCGATTCTGAAGATAACTCCAATATCGCAGGAGATAACTTTTATCAAACGGAAGATGATTTCCGGGCAGCAACAGCTCCTTTGTATAATAAGGTGTGGTTCGACTTTAACGATAAGTTCTATTATGGACTGGGTGATGGACGCGGATTCAACCTTTGTGCGACAACCTCTAATTATATCTATCCTTTTGCCGATTTGACCGAAACCGATTGACGGGGGCCGTTAGTTTCGGCTTGGGGCTCATTATACAATATAGTACAGCAAACTAATAAGATTATTAACGGGATCAAAGGTAACTCATCCAATAGCGAAGAAGTGAAGAACCCATATATTGCTGAAGCACGGTTCATGCGTGGAGTTGCTTATTCCTATCTGGCGATGTTATGGGGAAATGTTATTATAAATGAGGATACGGATGAACTGGTGGCTAATCAATTGTCAATACTAGCCCGGTAAGTGATGTCTATGAATTTGCGATGCGTGACTTGGAATTTGCGGCAAAATATTTGCCGGAGGTTTCTTCTGCTGCCGGACGTGTCAATAAATACAGTGCCTTTGGCATGTTGTCGCGTGTTTATCTGACGTATGCCGGTTATAGTAGTAACCCTAATAGTGCGACCCGTAATCAGGACTATCTGGATTTGGCAAAGAAAGCGGCTTTAAAAGTGATAGAAAACAGAAATTTTGAACTGATGACTGAGTATGCCGATTTGTTTATGATTGATAAAAATAACAAGTCGGAAACACTGTTTGCTTTACAATGGGTTAGTAATGGTACGTATGGGGAATGTAATACGATACAGGATTATTTTGCTTGTGAGTCGGCTATTACCGGTAATGACCGTGCATGGGGAGGTTATGTTTTGCACAACCGGACGTGATTTGGGAGTATGAAAAAGGAGATAAACCGCGTCAGCCGACTTGGATGGCTTATGGCGATCATTATCCTGAAATACAGAAAGCAAACGGAGGATATACTTGTGAGAAGAAAGCATCGGGTACTGTTTCCGGAATTTATTGTAAGAAATATGTTTGTGGTTCTAGCAAAGATAATGCGAAGATCACTTCCGGAAGTACTCCTATCAATACTTACATGTTGCGTCTGGCAGAAGTATATCTGATTTATGCAGAAGCTATATTGGGAAATAATCCTTCAACAGATGATGCCGATGCAATGGAATACTTTAACAAAGTGCGCAAGCGTGCCGGTTTGGAACCCCAAAATTCGATTACTTACGAAGATATTCGTCGTGAGCGTAGACTGGAACTTTGTCTGGAAGGACAGTATTGGTATGACTTGGTACGTAGAGCTTATTATAAACAACAGGAAGTACTCAATTATATCACAGGACAGGATAGGGGTACTGCTATTCCTGTAGTATGGGATGCGGATACACAGACTTTGAAGAGAGACGAGGATTCGGATGAAACGAAGCGTGCCATAGGTGACGTCGATTCCAGTATATTCCTTCTTCCTTATCCGGAATCGGAGACTGTGCAAAATCCTTTGTTGAAAGCAGATCCTGTGCCTTATGCATTTAAGGAAGACAGAATAACTGATTTGTTTAATTAAAAACGAGAATACGAATGAAAAGCTTGATATATAAAAATAGTATGAAAGCATTTGGCTTATTGGTGAGTCTGCTCATCTGCTCTTGTTCATTTGTTTCGTGCGACGACGATGACGATAATGGCGGAAGTTCTGTGATGAACATAACAGGGATCTATCTGGAAGACGCGAAGTCGAATGTTCCTGACCGTTTGGTTGATTTTGCCCGTTTGGGACAACTGATCCGAATTGAAGGTGAAGGATTCAACGGATTGAAGAAAGTGTATATTAATGGATATAACTGTTATTTTAATCCGGTATTTGTTTCGAATAAATCTTTTCTGGTTAGTGTGAACAGTAAAGTTCCGACTACAGAAGCAGACGAGAATGTACGTAATACAATTCGTTTGGTAAAAGATGGCGGTGAATACGTTTATGATTTCCAGATTCGTGCTGCTGCACCGTCTATAACGAAAATCTCCAACTGTATGCCGAATGTAGGTGAACCTATCATTGTTTATGGAAGTGGATTGACGGAAATAGCAAAAGTCGTTTTCCCCGGAAATGTGGTGGTGACAGAAGGTATTATTTCTGATCTTGACGGTGAATATTTTATGGTGGATATGCCTGCCGGAGTTTCTGAAGAGGGCGGTTCTATTTTCGTAGAAGGTTCGAATGGTGGTGCTTATTCTCCTGCCTATTTCAATTATAAGAAAGGCTTGTTGTTGAACTTCGACGGAGTGGGTGCACAAAAGGGGCATGGGGCGATTCTGAAAGTATGATTCAAACAACCGAACTGGAATCTGCTTCGATTGGTGAAGGTAATGTGTCGCAAGGTGCTTACTGTCGTTTGCCATTAGAAAGACAGTTGCCGGTGGCAGCAGCGAAGAATCGTTGTGCTGAAGTTTGGACAGCTGGTAATGGCACTGATCCTGACTGGTTGACGCTGGGTGTCCCTGCTGAAACTCCTGTTGCCGAATGTGCTATTCAGTTTGAAATTTATGTGCCCTGAACCTTGGTCTGAATCCGGATTCCTGAAGATTTGTGGTCAGAACGGATTCAATGGTGGAGAATGGAGAGAGACTGTTATAATTACGTACCGTGGCTTGTAGGCGGAAAGATCGTTCCTTTCCAGACAACCGGTTGGCAGACTGTAACTGTTCCGTTCAGTGAATTCTACAAATCGAAAGCATCCAGCGGAGCTTGGACCACTTTTTGCCGATGTGGCCGCTACCCGTGCATCTGCTTCTTATGCCAACTTCGGTTTCTATTTTGAGAACTCTGATATTACATTGGATAAGATCACAGGTGCGAGCTCGGATAAAGAAACAGAGTTTCTATCCAAAACAACTTCCGTGAAGATTTATATTGATAACTGGCGTGTCGTACCTTTGACGAAGCCGGAATATACCGATTTCCCGGACGAAGAAGAGGATGCAGAATAATAATGACTTTAAATTGAAAAGATTATGAAATACAGAAATATGCTTCCGTTTGTTGCCTTGTCGGTGCTGATATTGACATCGTGTGACGATAATAAGATGGAGTGGGTATAAAGACCCCTACACATGGAGCGGTTACTTCTTCCGAACTGCCTTTACAGTTGGCTGAAAAGATTTCCCGTTACAAGCCGTTGAAAGAATATTTATCCGATCCCAACTTTAAGTTGGGTATCGGAGTGGGGATGGATGAATATCTTGGTGACGAGACAACGACTACCATTGTGAATGAGAACTTTAATGATCTGACGATAGGATATGCCATGAAGCACGGTCCTATGGTCGATTCTAAAGGGAATTTGAAATTTGATAAGGTCGATCAGTTGTTTACAAAGACCATAGAAGCGGGTATCAGCATTTATGGGCACTGTCTGATTTGGCACACTAATCAGAATGCGAGTTATCTGAATAGTCTGATTGCACCGGAAGTTATTCCGGGGCCGGCGGGCAGTAATTTGTTGGATTTGTCGGGCATTGAAGATGGAACCTTTGATGGCTGGAATCGTAAAAATGGAAGTGATGCGATGTTCATTGTGGAAGGGGAAGGACTGACAGCTACTTCCAAAGCATTGAAATTTGCAGTAGGATCTTCTGTAACGGCTGCTCATTCAGTGCAATTATATACTCCTGACATTTCAGCAGTAAGTGGGCATAATTATGAAATTTCATTTTTTGTCCGTTCGGATAATCCCGGTAAAGCCCGGTTGACTTTTGATGGGTTAGGAAATAATTATCCATATAAAGACTGGTATGCTACAGGTGGCAGTTGGACGGAAGCTTTTGAGACAACGTCTCAATGGCAGCAGGTGAAGATCACAGTGAATGATTTTGTTAGTACTACATTTCAGATTGCATTTGAATTTGGTTATTTGCCGGATGTGACTTATTATGTAGATAATATTGTTGTGACAGACAAAGATGCGGAGCCTACTGTGGTTAATCTGATTTCTAACGGAGATTTTGAAAGCAAAGCTATTACTCCTTGGGGAGCTTGGAGTAGTGGAAAGGCCACGATTTCGGAAGAAGGTGAAGGATATGGAAGTTCATACTCGATGAAGCTGACTAGTTCTGTTGACGGAGGGGCGGGCAATGCATATAAGGCACAGGCTGGATATGGCTTTGATACTCCTTTGGAAGTCGGCAAGACCTATGAGTTCTCTGCTATGATTAAAGCAAGTGTCTCAACTACTTTCCAAATTCAAATTCAGAACTCAACGAGTTATGCAGGTGAATGCTATGTAGATGGAAATGTGAGTACGACTTGGACAGAATTTAAGAAAGAAATTTACAGTGTCTAAAGAGGATATGAATCGATTCTGTATCAATTTCGGAGTTAGTGCGGGTGATTATTATATAGATAATATCGTATTGTCGGAGAAAGTGGTGGAGACACGTGCTGTCACTCGTGCTTCCGGTCCTACTATCATTGAGAAGACCGACGAAGAAAAGCCGAGATTATCAGAGATGCTATGGAAGACTGGATTTCAAAGATGGTTACCCATTGCAAACCTTATGTTCATGCATGGGACGTAGTCAATGAACCAATGGATGACGGAAAAACATCAGACATTAAGACTGGTAAAGGCAAAACTGATCTGGCTTCTGATGAATTCTACTGGCAAGATTATTTCCTGACTCCGAAAGACTATGCAGTAGAAGCTTTCAAACTTGCCCGTCAGTATGGAAATCCGGATGATAAACTATTCATCAATGATTATAATCTGGAATATAACCTCAATAAGTGTGACGGTCTGATTAAATATGTGGAATACATCGAAAGCAAAGGGGCCACAGTGGATGGTATTGGTACACAAATGCATATTGCTATTGATTCCAATAAAGACAATATTGCTCAAATGTTCCAGAAACTGGGTGCTACCGGCAAGTTGATTAAAGTATCCGAGTTGGATATTAAGGTTAACACCTCGTCGCCTACTACTGAAAATCTGGCACAACAGGCAGAAATGTATCAGTATGTCATTGATATGTACAAGAAGTATATCCCAGCGGACAAACAATATGGTATTACCATCTGGGGAGTATCGGACAATGAAAAAGAACATGTGAATTGGATACCGAATGACGCTCCGAACCTTTGGGATGCTAATTATGCACGTAAACATGCTTATAAGGGAGTGGCCGATGGTTTGGCTGGTAAAGATGTCAGCGGAGACTTTACCGGAGATTTGGAATAAATGATTTTATAACGATTAAAGAAGGGGAGAGTGAGGGTTACAGTAGTTGTTATTATCTTGGAGTGGATCAAATGAATAACAATAACTACTGTAATCCGCTCGTTCTAAAACTTTCCCTTTCCTCTTGTTTATCGGTGGTTTCAGCTTGAATGTAACATTGCAACAAGTTTTTGTAACATACGTAAACGATGATGTAACAAGCGAGTAATGATTTGAATCAGAATTTCTGGGTAAGTGGGAAGAAACTTCCTAAGTTTGCAAAGTGGAATCCCGATGGATTTCTTTCTCTTGCTAAATTATCATGAAATAAAGACATATAAAAGAAAAGACAGAATGAATAAGTATTGGTTTTATAAGGTAGGGTTAGTAGTTGTGTTCCTTTGCTTCGCCTTGTTGGGCGGAGCAAAGGTTAAACTTCCGACTCTTGTTTCCGACGGAATGGTACTTCAGCGTGGGGAACCTGTCAATATCTGGGGAACGGCTGATCCTGATGAAACCGTTGATATAACTTTCCTGAAAAAGAAATATAAGACTGTTGCTGATGTACAAGGTAACTGGAAAGTGACTTTGCCTATATTGAAAGCTGGCGGACCTTATACGATGGCCATTAATGATATCGAATTAAAGGATATTCTTATTGGTGATGTTTGGGTATGTTCGGGACAGTCGAATATGGAATTGCCTGTTTCACGGGTTACAGATCGTTTTCGCGATGAAATATCTACGGACAGTAACTATCCGATGGTACGCTATATAAAAACACCTCTGCTCTATAATTTTCATGCTCCGCAGGCAGATATTCCGGGAATTTCTGGCAAGCGATGACTCCTGAAAATGTGACGCCTTTCTCTGCTTTAGCCTATTTCTTCGCTAAAGATGTCTATCAAAAGACAAAGGTTCCGGTAGGAATCATAAATTCCAGTGTCGGAGGTTCACCGGTAGAAGCGTGGATCAGTGAGGGAGGGTTGAAGCCTTTTCCATTTTATTTGAATGAAAAGCGTATCTATGAGTCAGACGATTTGATGGAGTCGATGAAAAAGAGGAGAGGAAGAAAAGTCATGCCTGGAATGTGGCGTTGTTTCAGGGAGATAAAGGGATGCATGAGGCTACCCCTTGGTATGCTGCCGATTATGATGATAGCAATTGGACAGAAACAGATTTGTTTACTTCCGGCTGGGCAACAAACGGACTGAATACCGTCAATGGCTCCCACTGGTTCCGTAAAGACTTTCAGGTGTCTGCACAACAGGCGGGAGAGAAAGCGACTCTTCGTTTGGGATGCATCGTAGATGCAGATTCGGTCTATGTAAATGGCACATTTGTGGGGACTGTCTCTTATCAGTATCCTCCCCGTATCTACACCATTCCTGCCGGATTGTTGAAAGCCGGAAAAATACAATAACCATACGCCTTTTCAGTTATGGCGGTCGTCCTCAATTTGTAAAGGAAAAGCCTTTATAAAATCCTTTTCGGAAAAGGTCAGCCGGAAAAAAGGAGAATCGGAGATCAATTTGGAGGGGAGTTGGAAATATCATCTCGGTGCTCCTATGCCCGCTGCTCCGGGACAAACGGCTTTTCATTATAAACCCACAGGACTGTATAATGCAATGATTGCTCCTTTGCTGAACTATACGGTATCTGGTGTTATCTGGTATCAGGGAGAATCGAATGTCTCACGCAGAAATGAGTATAAAGACTTGTTGACGGCTATGATTAGCGATTGGAGACAACGATGGAATAAGTCGGATATGCCTTTCTATATCATTGAGCTGGCGGATTTCCTTTCACCCACAGATAAAGGAGGACGCACTGCCTGGGCGGAATTCCGGAAAGCGCAGGCGGAAGTAGCCGATACAAATAAAAATGTTACTCTGATTAAAAATAGTGATTTAGGAGAATGGAATGATATTCATCCATTGGATAAAAAGACGCTAGGGCAACGAGTGGCAGCAGCTATCTTGATAGAAATGAATACGAAAAACAGAAAATGACCAATTTATCTATTTTATGGAGAATACAATAAAGACCAATGAAGCGAAAGGTTTCTATAAACTCTCTTGGCTTCAACGTATAGGATTCGGTTCCGGTGATTTGGCGCAAAACCTTATTTACCAGACCGTATGTATGTATCTGCTGATTTTTTATACCAATGTATATGGACTTAAACCGGAAGTGGCAGCCGTGATGTTTCTTATTGTCAGGATAGTGGATGTCCTTTGGGATCCTCTGGTGGGTGCTTTCGTCGATAAACACAATCCTAAACTAGGTAAATACCGTTCATATCTTATTTGGGGAGGAATTCCGCTGACTGGTTTTGCTATTCTTTGTTTTTGGAACGGCTTTTCGGGTTCACTGTTCTATGCCTATTTCACTTACGTTGGATTATCCATGTGTTATACATTGATTAATGTGCCTTATGGAGCACTGAATGCGTCACTTACCCGCGATACGAATGAAATCACGGTGTTGACGTCAGTGCGTATGTTTCTTGCCAATTTGGGTGGTTTGGCTGTGGCATACGGTATTCCGATACTGGTGAAGGTGTTGTCTCCCGATGGTAAAATCAATACTACTGCATCTGCTAACGCATGGTTTATTACGATGACTATTTATGCTGTTATCGGATTGGCGTTATTGATGTTCTGCTTTAGCCAGACGAAGGAGCGTGTGGTTATGGATCAGGAGGAGACATCTAAAGTAAAAGTGTCCGACTTGTGGGTAGAATTTTGTAGAAATAAACCTTTGCGTATTTTGGCGTTCTTTTTCATTACTGCTTTTGCAATGATGGCGATTGGTAATTCTGCCGGTTCATATTATATGATTTATAATGTACGTGCACCGGAGATGTTACCTTATTTCATGGCCTTGGGCTCGATACCCGCATTCATTTTCATGCCGATGGTACCTGCCATTAAACGTGCCATTGGAAAAAAGCAAATGTTTTATGTATTCCTTTCAGTCGCTATATTGGGTATGGCATTGCTGTATATTATTTCTGTGGTTCCGGTACTCAAAACGCAGATATGGTTGGTCTTTGTGGCGCAGTTCATAAAATCGACGGGAGTCATTATTGCGACAGGGTATATGTGGGCTTTGGTTCCCGAAGTAATTTCGTATGGCGAATATACTCATGGTAAAACGTATTTCGGGTATAGTCAATGCTTTGACTGGTATTTTCTATAAAGCGGGAATGGCTCTTGGAGGAGTTGTACCGGGACTTGTTATGGCTTTTGTCGGATTCGACCAGACAAATGAAGTGTCACAATCACCTTTTGCCGAACAGGGAATACTGTGGCTCGTAGCCGTTATTCCGGCGTTGTTGCTTTTGGTCGCTATGTTCATTATTTCTAAATATGAATTGGAAGATAATGTGATTGACAATATAAATGAGGAGATAGAATCGCGCTGTAAAAAAGGCGAATAGATAAGATAGTAGAATGTTTATTACTCAAAAAATATAACGTATGAAACTCAAACGAATAATTCTGTTGTTATTGACAGTGATGTTTTCTTTTTCTTATGGAGAAGTTTTTGCGAAAGATGGAAATTCGCTGAAAAAGGCTTTGAAAAACAAGTTTTTGATTGGCGTGTCAGTGAACACACATCAAAGTTCCGGTAAGGATGTCGCAGCTGTTGAAATTGTAAAGAAGAATTTTAATTCCATCGTGGCGGAAAACTGCATGAAGTCTTCTGTCATTCATCCGAAAGAAAATAAGTATAATTTTGCGCAGGCAGATGAATTTGTCAGTTTTGGTGAGAGCAATCAAATGGCTATCATTGGTCACTGCCTGATTTGGCATTCACAATTGGCTCCTTGGTTTTGCGTAGATAAGGACGGGAATAATGTTTCTCCGGAAGTCCTGAAGAAACGGATGAAAGACCATATCACTACCATCGTGAAACGCTATAAAGGCCGTATCAAAGGCTGGGATGTAGTAAATGAAGCGATTGAAGATAATGGAGTATATCGCAAGACAAAGTTTTATGAGATTCTGGGGGGAAGAATATATTCCATTGGCTTTCCAGTATGCACACGAGGCTGATCCGGATGCCGAACTTTACTACAATGACTACTCAATGGCCCAACCGGGGAGAAGAGAAGCCGTCGTGAAAATGGTGAACGATTTGAAAAGACGTGGGATCCGTATTGATGCCGTAGGTATGCAAGGACATATCGGCATGGACTACCCGAAAATCAGTGAATTTGAGAAGAGTATGCTGGCCTTTGCCGGAACAGGAGTGAAGATAATGATAACAGAACTGGATTTGACGGTGATACCATCACCGAATCCCAATGTAGGTGCAGAAGTTTCCGCTTCCTTTGAATATAAGAAAGAGATGAATCCTTATCCGGATGGATTACCGGAAGAGGTATCGAAAGCATGGACTGAAAGAATGAATGACTTTTTCCGTCTGTTCCTGAAACATCATAACCTCATCACCAGGGTTACTCTTTGGGGAGTAGCCGATCAGAACTCTTGGCGTAATGACTGGCCGATGAGAGGCCGCACGGATTATCCGTTACTTTTTGATCGCAATTATCAGCCGAAGCCGGTAGTCGGCCTGATTATCAAAGAGGCTGAAAAAACAAAATAAGTTTCTAACAGAAAAACCGAAAAGCATGAAAACAGAAAAAAAGATATTTAGTTCCCGGTGATTATATGGCTGACCCTGCCGTACATGTATTTGATGGCAAACTGTATATTTATCCCTCGCACGATTGGGAAAGTGGTATTGCTGAAAATGATAATGGCGATCATTTCAATATGAAAGATTATCACGTGTATTCTATGGATGATGTGATGAACGGTGAAATAAAAGATCATGGAGTGGTGCTTTCCACAGAGGATATTCCTTGGGCGGGCCGTCAACTATGGGATTGTGATGTGGTTTGTAAAGATGGTAAGTACTATATGTATTTTTCCATTGAAAGATCAGAATGATATATTTCGTATCGGGGGTAGCTGTGAGTGATAAACCTTATGGTCCTTTTATACCGGAAGCTAATCCGATGAAAGGAAGTTACAGCATCGATCCGGCTGTATGGGATGACGGAGATGGTAACTATTATATATATTTCGGTGGATTGTGGGGTGGACAACTTCAACGTTACCGTAATAATAAAGCCTTGGAATCTGCCATTTTGCCGGAAGGAGAGGAGGAGGCAATCCCGTCGCGTGTTGCTCGTTTGAGTGAAGACATGATGGAGTTTGCCGAAGAACCCCGTGCAGTGGTAATTCTGGATGAAGACGGTAAGCCATTGACAGCAGGGGGATACGGAACGCCGTTTCTTCGAAGCTTCGTGGATGCATAAATATAATGGTAAATATTATTTTTCTTATTCTACGGGAGACACTCATCTGCTTTGCTATGCAACAGGTGATAACCCTTATGGTCCGTTTACTTATCAGGGAGTCATTCTGACCCGGTGGTAGGTTGGACTACTCATCATGCCATTGTAGAATACAAAGGAAAATGGTATCTGTTTCATCACGATTGTGTACCATCAGAGGGAAAGACTTGGCTCCGTAGCCTAAAAGTCTGTGAACTTCAGTATGATGCAGACGGGCGAATCATTACTATTGAGGGAAAAGATGAATAAAAGGATAAAGAAAACAACCGCCTCTATTTGAAAACATACCTACTTTTTACCAGAATATTAGGTAATAGGGATTTTTCAGGTAGAGGCGGTTATTATTAACTATGAATGCTTAATTTACTTATGCTATCATACTGTAAATTAATTGTGATAACATACTTTTGTACTATGAGAAATATATTTGCATTGACATTCACTATGCCTTTTTTGCTTTTCTTCTATTTGGGCAGAAGATGGAAGTGCCTTGTGGCTTCGTTATGCATCGGGGAGCGAAAGCGGAAATTACCAGCAAGAAACAATCACCTACATTACGTATTGCGGTTTCCGAATTACAGAACTTCTGGCAGGGAGGAATCCCGGTTACTTTGGAGGTCCGAACAATAAAGAACTTCGTGCAACTTGGAAATGAGGGATATACGATTCAGACCTCCAAAGGTGGCAATCAAATAACGATAGCTTCTTCCGGTGAACAAGGAGTACTTTATGGAACGTATCATTTACTCCGTCTGCAAGCTACCGGACAACTACCGGAATCAGCTTTGCAATCCCTCAATATCTCCGAACGACCTGATTATCGAATTCGTATCCTGAATCATTGGGATAACTTGATGGTACAATCGAACGCGGATATGCCGGACATTCACTTTGGAAATGGGACGAACTTCCGTCTGTTGTCTCTCCCGTTATGAAGCCTACGCTCGTGCCAATGCTTCTATCGGCATTAATGCCACTGTAATAAACAATGTCAATGCAAGTCCTAAGATACTATCTAATGATTATTTGCAGAAAGTCAAAGTCTTGGCCGACGTTTTCCGCCCTTATGGCTTGAAAATATATCTTTCTATCAATTTCTCTTCTCCCGCAGCTTTAGGCGGTTTATCCACTTCCGATCCGTTGAATAAAGAAGTGATAAACTGGTGGAAGCAGAAAGCCAAAGAGATTTATTCTCTGATTCCCGATTTCGGAGGTTTTCTGGTGAAAGCGAATTCGAAGGGCAGCCCGGTCCGTGTGATTACGGACGGACTCATGCCGAAGGGGCCAATATGCTTGCCGATGTGTTGAGGTCCTATCATGGCATTGTGATGTGGCGCGCTTTCGTTTATTCTCCTACCGACAGCGACCGTGCCAAACAAGCCTATCTTGAATTTGAACCTTTGGATGATAAGTTTCGGGATAATGTTATTGTGCAGATCAAGAACGGTCCGATAGATTTCCAACCCCGTGAACCATTCAGCCCGCTATTCGGAGCCATGAAAAGACGGCAGTTATGCCCGAATTTCAAATCACACAAGAGTATCTTGGTTTTTCCAATCATCTTGCATTCCTTGCTCCTATGTGGAAAGAGTGTTTTAGACAGTGATACTTATCTGCAAGGTAAAGGCTCTACCGTTGCCCGTGTGACAGATGGTTCTTTATTCTTTCATCCGCTCACGGCTATTTCCGGAGTGGCAAACATCGGTGATGATACTAATTGGTGTGGACATCCTTTGCTCAAGCCAACTGGTATGCTTTCGGACGATTGGCATGGAAACATTCGCTCTCTTCCGAACAGATAGGAGAAGAATGGTTGAAACAAACTTTTTCCTCCCGTTACCGGTGCGCAAACCGATACTCCGGCAGGAGAAGTCATTCAAAAAGAGCAGGTTGACGCTGAACTCTCCCTTCTCAACTTCCAAGTGCTTCAGAAATCGAGAGAAGCAGTAGTAGACTACATGATGCCTCTCGGCTTGCATCATATCTTTGCATGGGGACATCATTACGGACCGGAACCCTGGTGTGATATTCCCGATGCCCGCCCGGATTGGCTGCCTCCTTATTACCACCGTGCCGACAACATGGGAATAGGTTTCGACCGCAGCAGTACAGGAAGTAATGCTACCGGACAATACCATTCTCCATTATGCGAGCAACTGGACAATGTGAATACTTGTCCGGAGAATCTGCTCCTTTGGTTTCACCATGTCCCTTGGAATCATCAGATGAAGAGCGGACGTACACTTTGGGCAGAACTGTGCTACGCGTATGATCGTGGTGTAAACGAAGTGAGAAACTTTCAAAAAGTGTGGGACAGGATGGAACCGTATATTGATTCCGAACGTTTTCGTGATGTGCAACACCGCCTGAAGATTCAGGCACGGGATGCTGTCTGGTGGCGGGATGCTTGTTTGCTTTACTTCCAGCAATTCAGCAGACAATCGATACCTTACGAATTGGAACGTCCCATACACGAGTTGAAAGATATGATGGAATACAAATTGGATATTACCAATTTTGAATGTCCACCTTATGGGTTTAGTAAGTAAATAAAGATATTCCTTCTACGGAACGAATAAGAATATGTTTGCAATTTGGCGTCTTTTATGATAAAATTGTTACCTTTGCGGGCAATAATAAAAACAGAATAAAAAGAATATGAACCAGAATACATTCTGCATGGCGGGGGCGTAGCACGCAACCCGCTTGTGCGTTTAGCCAAACCCATCACGGCAACTATCGGAGCGAATGAACACATAGCTATTGTAGGTCCCAATGGTGGCGGTAAAGTCTTTTTTGTAGATACCCTGATCGGAAAATATCCATTGCGTGAAGGAACCGTACAATATGACTTTTTTCCCCCTCTGCCACCCAGACTCTTTATGATAATGTGAAATACATTGCTTTCCGTGATACCTATGGAGCTGCCGATGCCAATTACTACTACCAGCAGCGTTGGAATGCTCACGATCAGGATGAAGCTCCTGATGTTCGTGAGATGTTGGGAGAAATCAAGGACGAGCAACTACAACGCGAACTGTTTGAACTTTCTTCCGTATCGAACCGATGCTCGATAAGAAAATAATTCTTCTCTCCAGCGGCGAACTGCGTAAGTTCCAGCTGGCCAAAACTCTGTTGACTGCTCCCCGCGTGTTGATTATGGATAACCCGTTTATCGGACTGGATGCTCCTACGCGCGAATTGTTGTTTTCTTTGCTCGAACGTCTGACAAAGATGTCGTCGGTACAGATCATTCTGGTACTTTCCATGTTGGATGATATACCTTCCTTCATTACCCATGTCATTCCCGTTGACAAAATGGAAGTCTTTCCGAAAATGGAACGTGAAGTCTATTTGGATGCTTTCCGCAGTAGAGATGTGGTTACCGCTTTGGATGATTTGCAGCAACGGATTATAGATTTGCCATCTGATGGCAACAATTACGATTCGGAGGAAGTAGTAAAACTTAACTAAGGTCAGTATCCGTTATGGCGACCGAACTATTCTGGAAAGAACTGGACTGGACAGTCCGTCGTGGTGAGAAGTGGGCGTTGAGTGGTGAGAACGGTGCTGGGAAATCGACTCTGTTGAGCCTTGTCTGTGCAGACAATCCGCAATCGTATGCCTGTGACATCAGTCTCTTCGGACGGAAAAGAGGGAAACATATTGGTTACGTAAG
>VOFC01002094.1_pt1 | contig 41753 bp, 39 predicted proteins | sample 5384161 | NCBI WGS metagenome assembly VOFC01 (sample SAMN12384722, study PRJNA508395) | human gut metagenome | isolation source: healthy gut B | host: Homo sapiens
GATCACGCCCGCGACGGACAGCACCGAAAACAGCACCTGCCGCGGCGTGGCCTTTTCATGCAGAAACAGCGCCCCGTAGATGAGCGAGCACAGCGGGATGAGCGCGATCATGACGCCGGAAAACGACGTGCTCGTGAGCTTGAGACCGTACTGCTCACAGGGGAAGTAGAGCACGGGCTCAAACAGTCCCGCCAGCAGCACCGGTCGGAGATCGCGTCCGTGCAGGTGTACATGAAAGCGCCCCGTCAGACACAGCAGATTCATCAGCACGAATGCCAGCGCGAAGCGCCAGAACAGCAGCACGAACGGTGAGCCGTAATTTTGCGCGACGCGCGAAGCGAGAAACGTAAAGCCCCAGATGAAGTATGTGAACGCGGCGAGCCAGAACGCGGCCGTCGGCGAGGGGGTGCGGTGCATGGGTGTTATCCTTCTTTCTCGGTGGTAAAGGTGAGGTTCGTGCCGTCGGAGCGGCAGACGACCGTGCCGTTGAGGTCCGTGCGGTAGACGGTCACGTCCGCGTCGCGCAGACGGCTGAGCGTGTCGTCGTGCGGGTGGCCGTATTCGTTTCCCGCGCCGCAGCTGATGACGGCGTACTTGGGCTGCGCCTCATACAGCAGACGGTAGCCCGTGGAGGTGCGGCTGCCGTGGTGACCGGCCTTGATGACGTCACAGCGGACGTTTTCACCCGCGTCGAGCACATCCGTCTCGCTCTGGTACTCGGCGTCGCCGGTGAAGAGAAAGGCGTTGCTGCCGTAGTCCACGCGCAGAATGAGGCTCTGGTCGTTGACGTCGCTGTAGTGCTTTTGCGGGCCGAGCACGGTCACGGTCGCGCCGCCGAGGGCGAACGTGTCGCCGACGCCCGGCACGGTGATGGCGAGATTTGCCGTCTCCGCCGCGCGCATGACGCGCTGGAACGCGCCGTTGCTGCTCGAGGTGACGGAGCTGTAGAACGTGTGCACCGGGAAGGCCGCAATGACGGCCTTCATGCCGCCGCAGTGGTCGGCGTGTGCGTGTGTGCACACGAGGTAGTCGATGCTTTTGACGCCCTGCTGCTTGAGGTAGGTCGTGATATGGTTTGCCTGCTCGCCGATGCCGGCGTCGATGAGCATGGTCTGCCCGTCGCACTGCAGCAGTGTGCAGTCGCCCTGACCGACGTCGAGATACGTCACGGTCAGACCGCTGCCGGGCACGGGTGCGGCGGCGGCGTCGGGGCCGTTTCCGCCGTCACGGCCGGCACCGAACCACATGGAAAGCCCCGCGATGACGAGCGCGAGCAGGATGGTGATCAGATGGTTTTGGGCCTGCGAGCTGCGGCCGCGTTTCGGTTGGGACATGGGATGCATCTCCTGTAAAAAGCGTGCGGGGCGTATTCCCCCGCCAGAGCGTGAAAGACGAAAAACGCAAAAATGCCTGCGCAAGCAATACACAGACATTTTCTCATATCGCAGCCCAAAATGCAACCCCGCGGCAGCCCGGATGCGGGGGCGGCCGCGGGGATTTTCAGACCTTTTTTATCCGTTTTTGCGCCAGAGCTCGACTGCGCGGATGCGCGCCTTTGCGCGTGCACGCGCGGCCTCGGGCGTGGAGATGTTCATCTCCATGCCGCGCGCCTCGAGATCCGACTCGGCGCGGTGCAGCGCGGCCTCGGCACGGGCAAGGTCGATGTCCGGCGCGCGCTCGGCCGTGCGGGCGAGCACGGTCACGTTCCCGGCGGCGACATTCACCGTGCCGGGGCCCACGGCGCAGTAATGCTCCTTGCCGGCGGTCGTGTAGCGCACGACGCCGCACATGAGCGCGCCGAGCAGCGGCGCATGGCCGGGCAGGATGCCGACCTCGCCGTCGGCGAGCGGCAGCGTGATCTGTGCTGCCGGCGTGTCCACGACGGCGCCGCCGGCCGTGATGATCTCCAGATGCAGTGTGTCCGTCATGGCGTGCCTCACTTGAGCGCGTCGCGCTTGCGCAGCACGTCGTCGATCGAGCCGCAGAACAAAAACGCCTGTTCGGGAATGTCGTCGCACTCGCCGCCGAGGATGGCCTCAAAGCCGCGGATGGTCTCCGAGAGCGGGACGTACTTTCCGGCCATGCCGGTGAAGTTTTCCGCCACGTGGAACGGCTGCGACAAGAAGCGCTGGATGCGCCGCGCGCGGTTGACGGCGGCCTTGTCCTCCACGCTCAGCTCGTCCATACCGAGCACGGCGATGATATCCTGAAGGTCCTTATATTTCTGCAGCACGCGCTGCACGGCGCGCGCGGTGTCATAGTGGCGGCGGCCGAGAATGTCCGGCTCAAGGATGCGCGACGTGGAGCCGAGCGGGTCGACGGCCGGGTAGATGCCGAGCTCGGAGATGGCGCGGTCAAGCACGGTCGTGGCGTCGAGGTGGGCAAACGTCGTGGCGGGGGCGGGGTCGGTCAGGTCGTCGGCGGGGACGTAGATTGCCTGCACGGACGTGACCGAGCCGTTGCGCGTGGATGTGATGCGCTCCTGAAGCTTGCCCATCTCGGTCGCAAGCGTGGGCTGATAGCCGACGGCGGAGGGCATCCGTCCGAGCAGCGCCGATACCTCGCTGCCAGCCTGCGTGAAGCGGAAGATGTTGTCGATGAACAGCAGCACGTCCTGTCCGGACTCGTCGCGGAAGTTTTCCGCGATCGTCAGACCCGACAGCGGCACGCGCAGACGCGCTCCGGGCGGCTCGTTCATCTGGCCGAAGACGAGCGCGGTCTTGCTGATGACGCCGGACTCGTTCATCTCGTTCCAGAGGTCGTTGCCCTCGCGCGAGCGCTCGCCCACACCGGCAAAGACGGAGTAGCCGCCGTGCTCGTAGGCGATGTTGCGGATGAGCTCCATGATGAGCACGGTCTTGCCCACGCCCGCGCCGCCGAACAGACCGATCTTGCCGCCCTTGGCATAGGGCGCGAGCAGGTCGACGACCTTGATGCCGGTCTCGAGCAGCTCGGTCGCGGGGGCAATATCCGTGAAGGCCGGGGCCTCGCGGTGGATTGGCAGATATTCCGCGGCGTTGACCGGGCCTTTGCCGTCGATCGGCTCACCGATGACATTGAACATGCGGCCGAGCGTCGCCTCACCGACGGGCATTTTCACGCTCGTGCCGGTGTCGACGGCACGGCAGCCGCGCTGCAGTCCGTCGGTGGAAAAGAGCGAGATGCAGCGCACCGTGTTGTCGCCGAGCTGCTGCACCGCCTCCATGACGATGCGCCGCTCGCCGGTGTGCACCTCGATGGCGTTGTTGATCTCCGGCAGCTTTCCGGCCGGGAACTGCACGTCCACCACCGGGCCGATGACCCTTTTGACGATACCGTTTTCCATACGTTCTCCCTTCGTGGGACGCGGCGCTGCCGCCGCGGTGTTAATCAGATCCTTGTGATTGCTTGAGTGCGGCGCTGCCGCCGACGATCTCGGAGATCTCGGTCGTGATGGCGGCCTGACGCGCACGGTTGAAGTCCAGATTCAGCTCCTCGATGAGCTCCGCCGTCGAGTCTGTGGCGGCGGTCATCGCGGTCATGCGCGCGGCGTGCTCGCCCACGCGCGCCTCGAGCATCACGGCGTAGACCGTGTTGTTCAGGTACAGCTCGAGCACGTTGTCGAGCACGGTCTGCGCGTCCGGCACGAACAGATAGTTGTTGTTCGCGGCGGGGGCGTCGGCCTCCGGTGCGGCGGGCAGCAGCTGCCGGTGTACCGGGGTCTGGTGCAGCACGGAGTCGAAGCGCTGGTAGACGAGGTGGATCTCGTCCGCCTCACCGGTGCGGTAGAGGTTTTTGAGCGTCTCGGCGATCTCGAGTGCCTCGGTCATGGTGGGCGTGTCGCTCAGCCCGGCGCAGATCTCCCGCACGGGCAGGTCCGTTCCGGCGAGGACATCGCGTCCCCAGCGGCCGCACACGATCACGGAGCAGGGGCGCGTCTCGGCGTGCACGAGCTGCTCCAGATGGCGCAGCAGCACCTGATTGTATGCCCCGCACAGGCCGCGGTTGCCCCAGAACACCACGTAGCACACGTGCCCGATGCGGCGCCGGGGCGTGAGATACGGGTGCTCAAAGGTGACGTCATCGGCGAGCAGGGCGTTGAGCACCTCCTGCCCCTTGTCGGCAAACAGGCGCACGCCCGCAAGGCTCGTCTGCGTCTTGCGCAGCTTGGACACGGCGATCATTTTCATCGTGCGGGTGATCTGCTGCGTGCTGTTCACGCTGCGGATGCGCGCGCGGATCTTATGCAGATTTGTCAAGGGGCGTTCCTCCTCTCTGCCGGCGGCGGGGGATGGTTCATAGATTCTTGAGCGTCTCGTCGGCAAGCGCACGCAGCCGCTCGAGCGCCTCGGGCGGAAGCTTCTTGCCGCTGTGCACGAGGGCATGCAGCTCCGGATACGTGCGGTGGATGCGCGCAAGCAGCGCGTCTGCGTAGTGCGGCACATCCTCGACGGCGATCGAGTCGGTATACCCCTCGCCGGCGGCGAAGAGCACCGCGACCTGATCGGCCGCGTCCATGGGCGCGTACTGCGGCTGCTTCAAGAGCTCGGTCATGCGGCTGCCGCGCGCGAGCGTGTCGCGTGTGGCCTTGTCCAGATCGGAGCCGAACTGCGCGAACGACGCAAGCTCGCGGTACTGTGCCAGGTCCATGCGCAGACGGCCGGCGACCTGCTTCATCGCGCCGAGCTGCGCCGCACCGCCGACACGCGACACGGACAGGCCCACGTTGATGGCCGGGCGCACACCGGCGTGGAACAGATCCGTCTCGAGGAAGATCTGCCCGTCGGTGATGGAGATGACATTCGTCGGGATATAGGCCGAGATGTCGCCCGCCTGCGTCTCGATGATGGGCAGGGCGGTCATGCTGCCGCCGCCGGCGGCTCACATCAGGCGCGCGGCGCGCTCGAGCAGGCGGGAGTGCAGATAAAACCCGTCGCCGGGGTAGGCCTCGCGTCCGGGCGGACGCTGCAGCAGCAGGGAGATCTCACGGTAAGCCACGGCCTGCTTCGACAGGTCGTCGTAGACGATGAGCACGTCGCGCCCGCGGTACATAAAGTACTCGCCGATGGCGGCGCCTGCATAGGGCGCGATGTAGAGCATGGGCGCGGTCTCCGACGCGTGCGCGCACACGACGGTGGTGTAGGCCATGGCGCCGCGGTCGCGCAGCTTCTGCACGACGCCTGCGACGGTCGATTCCTTCTGGCCGATGGCGACGTAGATGCACAGCACGCCAGTGTCCTTCTGGTTGAGGATGGCGTCGATGGCGATGGCGGTCTTGCCGGTCTGGCGGTCGCCGATGATGAGCTCACGCTGGCCGCGGCCGATGGGCACGAGCGCGTCGATGGCCTTGATGCCGGTCTGCAGCGGGACGCTCACGCCCTTGCGCGCGATGACGCCAGGCCGGGCGCGGGGCTCTCGATGGCGCGGCGCTCCGTCGTGCGGATCGGGCCGTGACCGTCGATCGGGCGGCCGAGCGCATCGACCGACGCGGCCGATCATCTCTTCGCCCACGGGCACGGACATGATCTGTCCCGTGCGGCGCACGCGGTCGCCCTCCTGCAGGTGGCCGTGGGGCCCGAGCAGCACGACGCCGATGTCCTCGCGGCCGAGGTCCATGACCATGCCGCCGCGCAGCGTGCCGTCAAAGGCGAGCAGCTCGCCGGCCATGACGTCGGCCATGCCGCGCACGCGGCAGATGCCGTCGGACAGGCTCGTGACGACGCCGGTCTGGAACACGTCGATGGCGACGTGCGTGTCCGCGAGCCGGTCGCGGATGCACGCGGCGAGATCGGGGTTTTCGTCCGTGGTGTGCAGGGCGCTGTTGGCCGCGTCCTGCTCGAGCAGGTCGAGCGCGTGGCGCAGCGTGCCGTCATAGTGCGTGTCGCCGATGCGCAGACAGACGCCGCCGATCAGCTCCGGACGCACCGTCGTCATGCACGTGACGTGACCGTAGGCGCGCGTGAGCGTGTCTTTGAGCGCGTCGAGCGCGGCGGCGGGCAGCGGCTCGGCCGATTCGACTGCCGCGGTCAGCGTGCCGGTCTCGGCGAGGGCGAGCGTCGCTCGGCTGGGTGGTCAGGTGCTCACCGATGTGGGCGACAAAATTGTCAATGAGGTTTGCGCGTGCGGGCGCGAAGGCGTCCTGCGTCAGCACTTCGGCGGTCGGCCGCCGTGATGCGGCCGATGGCCGCGTCGCTCACGCGGTCTTCCATGTCGCTGCGCAGCTGCGCCTCGGTCTGCTACGCGCTGCGGCGAACGGCCTCGGCCTCGCGCGCGGTCTCGGCGTCGGCAGCGGCGGTGTTGGCCGCCGCCTGACGCTGCGCGTCCGCGAGCTGGCACTGCGCCTGCGCGTCGGCAGCCTGCCGCGCCTCGGCGATGTCCTCGGCGGTGTGGCGTGCCTGATCCTGCGCATCGGCCGCGCGGCCGAGCGCGTCGGCAATGCGGTCGCGGCGCTCCTGAAAGAGCTTGCGGATCTGCTTGCGCGTGAAGAAAATCAGCGCCAGCGCCAGCAGCAGGAAGTTGAAGACGGGGCCGATGGCTCTCAGAAATTCCACGGTGTCGCCGCCCCCTTTCGATTCATTTCATTCATGGTTCAGCCCTCATGCGTGGGGGCGACCCACTGGCGGATCTGTGCGGCGCTGCGTTCGGCGGTGTCGCTGCCGAGCAGGCCGCCGGTCAGAGCCGTCACGAGCTCGGGCAGCTTCGCGTCCACGGCGGCGGCAGCGGCGGTCTCTTCGCTGCGCACGTGTGCGCGCACGTCGCGCATGGCCTGTGCGGCCTCCTGATGCGCGGCCTGCAGCGTCTGGGCGCGCTTGCGCTCGGACGCGCTCTTGGCCTCGGCCAGCAGCGCATCCGCTGCGGCAGACTGCCGGCGCTGCGCATCGCTGCGCGCCTGTGCGGCCGCATCGAGCTGCTGCTGGGCGGTGCGCCCGGCGCTGATCCCGTCCTGAATGCGCGCATCGCGTGCGGCCATGAACGACACCAGCGGGTCAAACAGCAGCTTCTTCAAAACCACCAGCAGCACGAAAAAGCAGATCACCGTCCAGATGAGTTCGGAGATGTTGATGCTCAAAGCGTGTGCCTCCCTTATCCCGTGCTTCTCAGCCGATCTTACCGATCAGCAAAAACGCGATCAGCAGGCCGTAGATCGTCAGCGATTCGAGCAGGCCCATGGCGATGATCATGTTCGAACGGATCGTACCGGCCACTTCCGGCTGGCGCGCGATGGCGTCCATGGCGTGGGCGGCGGTCAGACCCTGACCAATGGCGGGGCCGATGGTGCTGATGGCGATGGCGAGCGCGGCGGCGATCGCAATGATTCCGGTTGACATAACTCGTTCCTCCTAATGTTTCTTGGGTGTCTGAAAGGTTTGTTCTTACGGGTTTCGGTGCGGGGGGTGCATTACTCCTCGATGGCTTCCTCGATATAGATCGACAGCAGCATCGTGAACACAATGGCCTGGATCAGGCAGAACAGCAGGCTCAGCACCTGCATGAGCAGCGGCAGCACGAGCGGGAAGAGATTGCCGAGCTCGTGCGTGACCATTTCCTCGCCGTAGAGGTTGCCGTACAGACGCAGCGCGAGAGAAAACGGGCGCACGATCTGCTCGATGAGGTTGAGCGGCAGCATGAGCAGGAAGGGCTTGATGAAGCTCTTGAGATAGCCGCCCAGGCCGCGGCGCTGGATGCCGACGGTGTGCGTCATGCAAAAGGCGATGATGGCCAGACCCGCCGTGACGGACAGCGTGGCCGTCGGCACGGTGAACACTTGCCCCGCGCCGGGCAGCAGCCCGATGTAGTTGGACACGACGATGAAGATGAAAAACGTCGCCATCATCGGGAAGTAGCGACGGGCGTTGGCCGGGCCCATGATGCCGCCGTAAAAGCCCTGCAGCTTTTCCACGGCCATCTCGGCCGCGTTCTGCAGCGGTCCGGGCACGTCGTGCAGCTTGCGTGTCGCCAGCCACGATATCAGCGCCAGCACGGCCACGATGACCCACATGGTCACGACCGCGCCGGTGACCTCCAGCGGTCCGATGGAAAACAGTACGTTCGTTTCACCCATTTGTGTCGTCCCTCCGTTCGTCCGCCGGGTCGAGCTCCGGCGTCTGGTTTTGTTCCGCGTCGGGCAGCTCCTGCGCGTCCGTGATCTCCACGCACTCGGCGGGGATGGTATCGTCCATCCTGCGCGCGAGGATCCATACGCCGGCGATGCTGCCGCCCGACAGACCGACGGCCGTGCCGATGAGCGTGCCGGCCAGCGGCAGCGGCACTACGCCGCGCAGCAGATAGACCAGTACGAGCGCCGCGAGATTGATGACCTGCCGCAGGCCGCTCGTTCCCATGACCGATGCGGCGTTTTGCTTGGCGCGCAGCAGACTGCGGCGCGTCAGCAGGGTGTTGCCGGCGGCGACGAGCAGGCCGAAAACCAGTCCGGCCGCGCCGCCGAGCAGATATTGTCCGGTCGACATATTCTGTCCCTCCCGTTTGTGCAGCCCCGGTGACCGGGGAACTTTCTTAGCGAGAACTTAGCGGATACTTAACAGTATTCTACTATATCATGGCGGCGAAAAGATGCCAATACCCAATTCCGGTTTTGAAATAATTTCGTTGAATTCTACAAATAGAAAAAGCGCCCGGCGGACGCGCGCCCCGCTTCACAAAGCGGGGAAAATAGTATATACTGTGGGGCAGAAAAACCGCGGCGTCCCGGCATTGTACAAGAGCGTCCGGCGGCGAAAAAATCATGAAAAGAGGGAGCTCATATGAAATACATTCTCGTCATCGGCGACGGCATGGCCGACCATCCGCTCGACACGCTCGGCGGGCGCACGCCGCTCGAGGCGTCGAAAAAGGACGCGATCGACGACCTTGCGCGTCACGGCGTGCTCGGCACCGTGCGCAACGTGCCCGACGGCTTTGCCCCCGGCAGCGACACGGCCATCATGTCCATCTTCGGCTGCTCGCCGCGCAAATACTTTTTCGGCCGCGCTCCGCTTGAGGCGGCGGCCTCCGGCATCCGGCTCGCCCCCGGCGATGCGTGCTACCGCTGCAACATGGTCACGTATGCCGATGAGGACGTGCCGTTCGAGCACAAGCACATCATCTCCCACAGCGCAGGCAGCATCGAGGGCCGCGAGTCGGACGAGCTCGTGACGGCGCTCTTTGCGCACCCGGACTTCCGCCCACTGGCCGAGCAGGCCGGCATGGTCGTGCACAAGGGCTCGTCGTTCCGCCACATCGCGGTGCAGAGCCATGTGGATATCAAGGGCATCCGGCTCGCGCCGCCGCACGACCACCTTGGTGAGGAGATCGGACCGATCCTGCCCACCGGCTGCCCGAATGCGGACGTGCTGCGCGAGCTCATGCGCCGCTCGTTCGATATCCTCGATCAGCACCCGATCAACGTCGCGCGCCGCGCCGCCGGAAAGCTCCCGGCCAACGGCGTCTGGTTCTGGGCGGAGGGCACGGCGGCCGCGCTGCCGAACTTCCCCGAGCACTACGGCTCGGACGGCGGCGTCGTCTCGGCCGTGCCGCTGTGCCACGGCATCGGCATCCTGACCGGGCTTGAGGCCGTCACCGTCCCGACCGCGACCGGCGAGTGGGACACCGATTATGCCGCCAAGGTCGCCGCCGCGCTGGGCGTGCTCAAAAAGCACGACTTCGTGGCGCTGCACCTTGAGGGTCCGGATGAGGCCACGCACAACCACGACCTTGCGCATAAGATCTACTCCATCGAGCGCCTGAGCGCCGATGTCGTCGCCCCCGTGACCGAGGCGCTGCGCGCTGCGGGTGAGGACTTCCGTCTGCTGCTGCTGTCGGATCACACGACGTACATGGCCAACGGCGCGCACGGCGCCGACCCCGTGCCGTTCGTGCTGTATGACAGCCGCGTGTCCGAGGGCTCCGGCCTGCCGTATTCCGAGGCAAACGGCGCCAAGGGCCCGTATGTCGACGACGGCGCGCAGCTCATGGATCTGCTCTTTGAACTGAAAAAGCTGTGACCGGTACAGCAAGAGAGGCCGCGTGGGCGAAGCTGAACCTGTCGCTGGACGTGCTCGGTACGCGCCCCGACGGATTTCACGACCTGCGCATGATCATGCAGAGCGTGGATCTGCACGACGATGTGACCGTTACGCTCGACGGCACCGGTGTCTGCCGCGCCGAGACCAACCGCAGCTATCTGCCCTGCGGGGGCGGACAATGTGGCCGTGCGCGCGGCGCAGGTGTTTCTCGAGCGCGCGGGGCTCACCTGCGGCGTGCACATCCGGCTGCACAAGCGCATCCCCGTGTGTGCGGGGCTGGGCGGCGGCTCGTCGGACGCGGCGGCCGTGCTGCGCGCGCTCGACCGGCTGACCGGCGCGGGCTTTTCCCGCGCGCAGCTCGAGGAGCTGGCGCGCTGGTCGGCTCGGACGTGCCGTACTGCGTCGCGGGCGGCACGATGCTGGCCGAGGGACGCGGCGAGCGGCTCACGCCCGTCACGCCCATGCCGCGTCTGCCGGTCGTGATCTGCAAGCCGGATTTTCCGATCTCGACGCCGGAGCTGTTTCACCGCGTGGACGCGCGCACCTCGCGCTGCCGTCCGGACACGGAGGGTATCTGCGTCGCGCTTGCCGACGGCGATATGCCGAAGCTTGCCCGCCGGATGTACAACGTCTTTGAGGACGTGCTCACCCGCCGCGAGGGTGAGATCGCGGCCATCAAGAGCCGCCTGCTCGACGGCGGCGCGCTCGGCGCGGTCATGAGCGGCACGGGCTCGGCCGTGTTCGGTCTTTTTGCCGATGCCGACAGCGCGGCGTATGCCAAGCGCCGGCTCGCGCGCGACTATGCCGAGTGCTTTCTGACCGAAACCATCGACCGCCTTGAGGTCTGAGGATTAAAAGCAAACAAAACTGCCGATACTGAGCACAGATGCCCGGTACCGGCAGTTTTTTTCATCTCAGAAAGGCGGACATACGATGCATACCCATTCTCTCTCCATTCATCCCGATTCCGGCCGCGCGCTGCGCCCGTGGGAGCTGGCGCTGCTGCTGGCCGTATGCGTGACGCTGCTGACCGGCACGTGGGCGCAGGCGCGCAGCGCGCTATTGGCGTCGCGGCTTGTGCGGCTGCACGTGATCGCGGTCTCGGACGACGCCGCCGAGCAGGCTGTGAAGCTGCAGGTGCGCGACGCGGTGCTGACCTATCTCGAGCCGCAGCTGCAGGGCGTGACGGACATCGGCGCGGCGGAGCAGATTATTGCCGGCGACCTCGACGGCATCGCCCGCGCGGCGCAGACGGCGGCGGGGGAGCGGCCGGTGCGGGTCACCCTCGGCGCCGAGCACTACCCGACGCGCGACTATGGCACGTTTGCCCTCCCGGCGGGGGTGTATACCTCCCTGCGCGTGACGCTCGGCGCGGGTGCGGGGCACAACTGGTGGTGCGTCATTTTCCCGCCGCTGTGCGCGCAGGCGGCAGGGCTCTCGGAGCAGACGGTGCAGGCGCTCTCGGACGACGATGTGCGCCTCGTCACGGAGTCCGGCGGCGGCTATGTCGTGCGCTTCCGGCTGCTGGAGCTGTGGGACGCGCTCGTGCAGCGTCTGAGCTGACGGCGCGGCGGAAAATTGCAAGCGCCCCCGCGGGAAACTCCCCGTGGGGGCGCTTGCCATTGGGTCACGCGAGCTGCTTCCGGCGCAGCAGCCGGCAGACAAGCGCACCGAGCAGCAGGCCGAGCGCAAACATCAGGCCCATCGCGCCCAGCGCGGCGGCGCTGAACAGGCCGACCGACATCTCATGCACAGAGCCGATGTCCACGATGATCTCGCACACGAGCCACAGCCCGGCGCTGATGCCCGCAGCCGTCCAGAAATCACGCCGGCGCTGCAGGGCGCACCGGACGCCGACGCCGCGCGGCAGCGCGTTCTCCGCCCGGGACTGGACGCGCGGGGGAGAATGTGGTAAGATGGCCGCAACCAATCATTTTCGGAGGCAAGCATGGACGAACTTCTGCGCGCGGGCTTTGCCGCGCTGGGTCTGCCGCTCGATGCGGCGGCGCTGGCCCGTTTTCAGACATATTACACGCTGCTCGACGAGCGCAGCAAGGTCATGAACCTGACGGCCATCCACGGCGAGACGGACGTGGCACAGCTGCACTTTCTCGACTCGGCCGCCCTGCTGACGGTCGAGCCGCTTGCCGGCAAGTCGGTCATCGATGTCGGCACCGGCGCGGGCTTTCCCGGTCTGCCGCTGAAGATCGCGCAGCCGGACATTTCGCTCACGCTGCTCGACAGTCTGGATAAGCGCGTGCGCTTTCTCGGCGATGTCTGCGCCGCCGCCGGTCTCACGGACGTGACGTGCCTGCACGCGCGCGCCGAGGAGGCGCCGGAGCTGCGCGGGCAGTTCGACGCGGCGGTCTCGCGCGCGGTCGCGCGGCTGTACCTGCTGAGCGAGCTGTGCCTGCCGTTCGTGCGCACGGGCGGGGTGTTCCTCGCCATGAAGGGGCCGGACTGCACCGAGGAGCTCGACGAGGCGCGCAGCGCCATCCGCAAGCTCGGCGGCACGTATGAGCGCACGGTGCGCTACACCATCCCCGGCACGGACGTGACGCACAGCGTCGTCGTCATCCGCAAGACGGCGCCCACGCCGCCGAAGTATCCCCGCCGCTGGGCGAAGATGCAGAAGGAACATTTATAATGTAGAAAAACACGCCCGACGCAGCCTGCGTCGGGCGTGTTTCCATATTTCGATGTTGTGTGCTCAGTCCAGCACCTGCGCCAGCACGGCCAGCAGCGCGTCGACCTGCGCGTCCGTCGTGGCCCACGAGGTCACAAACCGCACGGCCTGGTGCGCGGCGTCCACGCGGGCGGTCGTGTTGAACGCGACCTGCTCCTGCAGCCGCGCGATCTGCGCGTCCGACAGGATGGGGAAGATCTGGTTCGTCGGCGAGGGCACGTACATCGGCACATTGCGGTCCGTGAGCGCGGCGGCGATGCGCTGCGCCTGTGCATCGGCGTGGCGGCCCATGTCGAGCCAGAGGTCATGCGCCATCGCGGCGGCAAACTGCACGCCGAGCAGGCGGCCCTTGGCGAGCATGGCGCCGTTGCGCTTCATCGCGCGGCGGAAGCCCGGCTTGAGCGCGTCGTTGACGATGACCATCGCCTCGCCGAAGAGCAGGCCGTTTTTCGTGCCGCCGATGTAAAACGCATCGCACAGCCGCGGCAGGTCCTCCGGCTGCAGGTCATTGCCCGCGGCCGTGAGCGCCTGCGCCAGCCGCGCGCCGTCGAGGTAGAGGTACATCCCGTGCGCGTCGCACGCCGCGCGCAGGGCGGTCAGCTCCGCTTTCGTGTAGACGGTGCCGAGCTCCGTCGCGTCGGATATGTATGCCATGCGCGGCAGCACCATGTGCTCGTCGTACACGCCCGGCGCGGCGCAGTGCTGCGCGGCGGCGTCCGCGATGGCGGCGGGCGTGAGCTTGCCGTCCGTGCCGGGCATGGCGATCACCTTGTGGCCGGTGGCCTCGATGGCGCCGGTCTCGTGCACGTTGATATGGCCGGTGTCGGCCGCGACCATGGCCTCCCACGGGCGGAGGAACGCGGCCGCGGCAAGCTGGTTCGTCTGCGTGCCGCCGACGAGAAAGTGCACGCCGGCATCCGGGCAGGCGAAGCGGGCGCGGATGGCGTCGGCCGCGCGGCGGCAGTCGTCGTCGAGCCCGTAACCCGGGGTGGAGCTGAGATTCGTATCGCACAGGGCGCGCAGCACGTTCGGGTGGGCGCCCTCGGAGTAATCGTTCTGGAAGCGGAGCATGGCGGATTTCCTTTCGTTCGGACAAAATTCGGCACGCTGCGCGTGCCGCCGGGGTTATGATAAGCCCCGGCGGCAGGGGTTGTCAATGCGCTGTGCCGCTTTTTCGGGTGCTGCACTTCAGATGCGCATCTGTTGTGCCCGTCAGATGAGAGACGCATGACCGGAATGGCTGCAATGCCTCCCCTGTGTAAGGGGAGGTGGCAAAAATCTTTGATTTTTGACGGAGGGGTTGCAGATATCGGCTGCGGTGCAAGATTTTGCATGTCAATCCCTCAGTCAGCCTTACGGCTGCCAGCTCCCTTTACACAAGGGAGCCAAGGGCCACGGGGCGGGCACACGGTGCACGACCGGTGTCGCTGTTCTCGAAGCTTTTGAGCCGCAGGGGAGCCCGAGGGGGCAAGGCCCGCCTCGGATAAAATCTGGCTTTTTCCTTGCCCTTTTGGGCAAGAAAAAAGCCGGCAGCTTTCGCTGCCGGCCAGCCCGCCAATGCCGTGTGAGCCCAGTTACAACCTGCACAAGAAGGCAGGTGGGTCGCCTCTCTGCTGTTTCTCTGCTTCCAACGTCCAACCGGCATCTTTCAGCCGGCCGGGAGGCCTGCAATCCGCAGCGGAAGTTCTGGCATCCCTTATCAGAGATGTGGGTTTAAATGGGCTCCGAGCACCCAGTTGTGCTCCACGCACACAGCAGGACTTATTCCCATACTATGCGCCGCGCGGGAACTTATTCCTCCGCGCCGTCGTCAGAATCCTCGTCCTCGTCGGCGAAGATCTCCTGCATATAGTAATTGTACACCTTGTCCAGCTCGTCGTCATCGTCGATGGAGCCGAAGAGCTCCTCACCGTTTTCCTCCATGATCTTGAGCAGGATGATGCCGAAATCGGGGTCGTCCTCGTCCATGTCGGCGGGGAGCGCCGCGAGATAGTCCTGACCGTCGAGCTCAAACTCATTGAGAATTTCCAGCTCGAACTCGTTGCCTTCCTCGTCCTCGATCGTCAGATAATCGCTGCCGAATGCTTCACTCATCGGGGTGTCCTCCAGTTGTGATCGTGTTCTGGTTTCAGTGTACCCCATCCGGCGCGTAAAATCAAGTCCTTTTACGAACCCAGCTCTTCCAGCAGCAGCAAAAAGTTGCTCCTGACTGCCGACGGTGATGCCGCCGCGCAGCAGCTCCTGGTCGGCGCGGCGCAGTCCGGCGACCTCGATGCCGGTCACCTGCAGGGGTTTGCGGTCGGCGTCGGAGGCGAATACGCTCACATAGCCCTCATAATCCCGCAGGATATATTCCGCCTGCGCGCCGTCGTAGGACGTGGCCGGCGTGTCCGCGCCCGGCCGCTGCAGGGAGGACATCGCCGCCCCAGCGACAAACGGCGACACGGCGCACAGCGCCGTCACGACCGTCAGTGCCAGCGTTCGTTTCATATGCCTCGCTCCTTTCACCGGCAAGTTTGTCCAATGTGCGCGCATTTCATACCCGCCGGACAAAAACGCGCGAAAGACTATCCCCGGTTGACAGCGTGTGCTATAATATCATTTAACCGTTTTTATGCGCTGAATATCAACCGGGTTTTTGACCCGATAATGTGTATCATCAGGGAGGTGCGTCACTGCCTATGGCAAAACGACCGAAACCATCATCATCCGCCCCGCGCGCGGCCCGGGCCGCGGATGCGACCGTGAGCGTCGCGGGCGCGATCCTGCGCGTGCTCGGCACGATCCTGCTGATCGTGCTCGTCACGGGGCTGCTGTTTTTGTGCATCTTCGCGTACTATGTGAAAAACTGCCTGTCCACGGACCTCGACGTGCAGCTCTCGGACTTTACGGTCTCGCTCTCAAGCTCGATCCTGTATGAAGATTCCGACGGCAACTGGCAGAACCTCACGAACCTCTCGAGCACGGAAAACCGCGTCTGGGTCGACTATGCCGACATCCCCAAGGACATGGAGCACGCGGCCGTCGCCATCGAGGACAAGCGCTTTTATAAGCACAAGGGCGTCGACTGGTACCGCACGACGGGCGCGTTCATCAACATGTTCCTGTCGATGAAAAACGACTTCGGCGGCTCGACCATCACACAGCAGCTCATCAAAAACCTCACCAAGCAGGACGACATCACCGTGCAGCGCAAGCTGCTTGAGATCTTCCAGGCGCTCGAGTTCGAGAAGTCCTATGATAAGGAAGAGATCATGGAGTGGTACCTGAACATCGTCTACTTCGGGAGGGGTGCAACGGCGTCTACACCGCCGCCGAGACCTATTTCGGCAAGGAGCCGAAGGACCTCACGCTCGCCGAGTGCGCGAGCATTATCGGCATCACGAACAACCCCTCAAAATACGACCCCTTCATCAGCCGCGAGAACAATAAAACCCGGCAGGAGACCATCCTCAAGCAGATGTATGAGCAGGGCTGGATCAACAAGGAGCAGTACGACGAGGCTGTGGCGCAGGAGCTCGTGTTCGTGCGCAGCGAGTCCGACGATGCCACCCAGACCATCTACAGCTACTACGCCGAGGCCGTCATCAACGACGTACTCAACGACCTCGTCGAGCAGAAGGGCGTCAGCCGCGACACGGCGCGCACGCTGCTCTATTCCGGCGGCTATCAGGTCTATTCCTGCTACGATGCGAGCATCCAGCAGGCGATCGACGACGTCTATACCAACCTCGACAACATGCCGCAGCGCCCGTCGGCCTCCGGCCAGCAGTTCGAGTCCGCCATCGTCATCATGGATCCCTACACCGGTGAGATCAAGGGCCTGTCCGGCGGTACGGGCGAAAAGACCATCAACTTCGGCACAAACCGCGCCACGCAGTCCAAGCGTCCGCCCGGATCGTCCATCAAGCCGATCGCGACCTACGGTCCCGCGATGGAGCTCGGCCTCATCACGCAGTATACGCAGGTCAACGACGCGGCGGATATCAAGCTGACCGGCACGAGCTGGTACCCGAAAAACTCCGGCGGCGGCAACTACGGTGTCATCACCATCCGCGAGGCGCTGCAGCGCTCGCTCAACACCGTCTCGGCGCAGATCCTTGACAAGCTCACGCCGCGCGCATCGTATGAGTTCCTCAAGGATAAGCTCGGCGTTACGAGCCTTGCCGAGTCCGACTGCGACTACGCGCCGCTCGCCCTCGGCCAGCTCACCAACGGCATCACCGTGCGCGAGATGACGCAGGCGTACTCCGCCTTCGTCAACGACGGCGTGTTCACCTATGGCCGCACGTATTCCTACGTCAAGGATTCCAGCGGCGAGATCGTGCTCGAAAACCCCGCGCGCACGATCGTGGCCCTCAAGGCCAATACCGCGTGGAACATGGCCGACATGCTCTGCAATGCCGTCAACAGCGGCACGGGCAGCGAGGCCCGCCTGAGCGGTATGCCTGTCGGCGGCAAGACCGGTACGACCACAAACAACTGCGACCGCTGGTTTGTCGGCTTCACGCCGTACTATGTGGCCGCCGTCTGGACCGGCTACGATATGCCCGAGTATATGAACTTCTCCGGCAACCCCGCCGCACAGATCTGGAAGCTGGTCATGGAGCCGATCCATAAGGATCTGGCGACCAAGAGCTTCCCGACGCCGAATGTCGGTACGCCGACCGGCATCTTCGGGGACTTCTCAAGACACAGAACACGGGCGACACGGAATAAACGCAGTGTTCCCCGCAGCCGGGTCGTGCTTTCCCGGCCCGGTCTGCGCGGTGTTGACAAAATGATTGAAATGTGTTACAATTCGAAAACAGTGGTATCGGAGGTGTATCTCATTGGCAGCAAAAACGAATGAACTGTGCTACAAAGGCCATCCGCTGCGCCGCAAGGACAACCTGCTCTATTACGGCAGCATGGCTGACAAGTACATCATCATGATGCAGATCCTCGACACGAAGAAGGTCAAAGATCTCGACGTGGCGACGCGGGTCTCCGTGCAGCTCCAGCTGACGGATCCGGATCTGAAGTCCCGCGACCGTGTGGTCAAAAAGACAGAAAAGGACGGGCTGTACAACGCCATGGACGTGGCGGCTGTGTGGCTGGACCGCGCGCTTGCGAATAACTAAGCAAAGGATGATTCTATGGCGAAACGATTTCTGAAAACAACTGTTGTCTCCGTGATTTTTGCGCTCACGCTGGCCGTTTCGGCCTCCGCGGCGACTGCCGGCGGCGCGACCACGACGACGGCCGTGAACTTTCGAACGGGCGCCGGTACGAATTACGGCATTATCTCGACGCTCCCGGCCGGTACCCATGTTGTGGTGTCCGAGCGGTCCAGCGGCAATTGGGCCACGGTGGTCTACAACGGCACCGTCGGCTACATATCTTCCGATTACCTCAAACGCGCCAATGACATGGATGCCAGCTTCGGCACCGGTACGATCTGTGGCAGCTACGTGCGTATGCGCTCCAGTGCAAGCACGAGCAGCTCTATTCTCGGCACCTACAATTCCGGCACCACGATGACCGTTACCGGCGTCAGCGGCGCATGGTACAAGGTCAATTATAACGGCACGGACGGCTATGTCTACTCGAATTATCTGTCCCTGTCGGGCGTGACGAGCAGCGGCGGCAGCGCGTCCGGGTCCAACGGCTCGGTCAAGGGCAGCGATGTGCGTATGCGCTCCGGCCCGGGCACGAACTACTCTATCCTCGGCACCTACCAGAATGGCACGGCGCTGACCGTGACCGGCACGGAAAACGGCTGGTCGAAGGTCACTATCGGCGGCACGAGCGGCTACATCCGCTCGGACTACGTCTCCGGCGGCGCGGACAGCAAGACCGGCTACATCAAGGGCACGGGTGTGCGTATGCGCTCCGGCGCGAGCACGACCAGCTCCATCCTCGGCGTGTATAACACCGGCACCGAGATGACGATCACCGGCGAGAGCGGCAACTGGTACAAGGTCAGCTACGGCGGTAAGGACGGCTATGTCAGCAAGGACTACATGACCACGACCAAGCCCAGCAGCGGCGGCTCGACGAGCCAGACCGGCTACATCAAGGGCAATGATGTGCGTCTGCGTTCCGGCGCCGGCACGAGCTACTCCATCCTCGGCACGTATAACAACGGCACTCCGCTGACGATCACCGGTACGAGCGGCGACTGGACGGCCGTCACCATCAACGGCGTCAAGGGCTATGTCAACAGCGCGTATGTCTCCACCACGAAGACGGAGGGCGGCAACGGCGGCGGAAGCACGCCGAGCACTTCCATCGGCGAGACGATCGTCGCCACGGCCAAGCAGTACATGGGCGCGCCGTATGTCTACGGCGGCATGAGCCCGTCCGGCTTTGACTGCTCCGGCTTTGTCAACTACGTGTACAAGCTCTGCGGCTACTCCATGAGCCGTGTGGCCAGCAGCATCTACAACAACAACGGTACCTACGTCGAGAAGGCGAACCTCCAGATCGGCGACCTGGTGTTCTTTGCGAGCAACAGCTCCAGCATCGGCCACGTCGGTATCTACATCGGCAACGGCCAGTTCATCCACAGCAGCTCCGGCGCAGGCTGCGTCGTCATCAGCGACCTGAGCTCGAGCTACTACCTGAAAAACTACGTGGGCGCAAAGCGCATCGCAGGCTAACAGGACGCAATTTGTCCCCCGGCAGCACCGGGGGACATTTTTTATCTTGCGGCAGAATGTATACCATGGTATATTGAGGAAAACAACGTGTGTGGGAAAGGGCAGGTGAAGCCAATGCAGTGTACCTACTGCAGACGAGACATTCCGGACGATGCGGTCTGGTGCCCCTACTGCGGGGCGGAGCAGACGCCGCCGGACGAGACCACGCCGCCGGATGGCTGGCAGGATGAGAACATCCCGGTCGGCGACTGGGATGACGAGGCAGATCCGCCGCCCGACAACACGTGGGTCGACGACCCGCCCGTGCCCGGCTGGGAGGACGACACGCCTTACGAGCCCGCACCGGAGGATCAGGACGCGCCGCGCAGCAAGGCGCTGCTCATTGCGATTTTTGCCGCGCTCGGCGTGGCGCTGATCGTGCTGCTCATCGCGCTCAACGTCAAGCCCAAGCCGAAGGACCCGGTCGCCGCAGTGACGCCGGTCGTGACAGCCACGGCGCAGCCCTCCGCCGCACCGACGCCGAGCGCAGCGCCGACGCCGACGCCCACGCCGAAGCCGGCCGCCGGCGGCTATATCCTGCCGGACAGCACCACGCGCCGGCTCACGCAGGCAGACGTGGCGGGCCTCACGTGGGAGCAGTGCTGCCTCGCGCGCAATGAGATCTACGCGCGCCACGGCCGCATCTTCCAGACGCCGCAGATCGCAGCATATTTCGAGGCGCAGAGCTGGTATCACGGCACGGTGCCGGGCACATCGTTTGATAGCAATACGCTCTCGCCGATCGAGCACGCAAACGCCGACTTCCTCGCAAATTACGAGACAGCCACCTGGGGGCATTCCTACTATTGAGCCGTTCGCCAACGCGATCGCTGTGCCGGTTCTCGAATCAATATGTGAAAATCTCCGCAGCTTCGGCTGCGGAGATTCATAAAACAGGAATCCGACCTGTGATTACGATCATAGGTTGGATTTTTTGCAAAAGGCATCGAAAGGGAACTGTCAGCCGTTAGGCTGACGGAGGGATTGACAACGCCTCCGCCCCTTACACAGGGAAAGCTTCTGCGGCGCAAACTCGCGCGCTGCAAGATACAACGAAAAGTGCATAGAAGTGCGCCCCTGGCCTGCCCAATAAATTCGTGCTTGCCGCTATCCGCACAAACTGTTTTTTAGATTTGGGCGTTTATGCCAAGATACTTGCAACAATAGCAATCGTACACACGAATAATACTCCCACACCAGATACGACAATCACTTTTTTAACCTTTTTATTTCCTTTGACAGCCGTATCTATTTTATCACGCAAATTGCAAGTGCAGGTGTCCGACTTGCACTTGCAATTTGCGTTATATTTTAACACCCATTCCCGAAGTGTTCTTTTGCTGATGTTGTATGTTTCTGCAAGCCCTGCATATGTGTATTTTCCTGACAAATACAACTGACACATCTGTATCTTGAATTTCGGCGTTGTTGGTGACCTGGACATAAAATAATCCCCCTGAAGTAGTTTTGGTTATTTCCATGGTCTACTTCAAGGGGACTATATCAGTTCAAACCGGGGTGCTTTTTTTGTTAATTGGGCAGTAGAGATGCTGCACGAGATAATAATTTGTACTGATGCCCTAACGGGATTACGGGTAGGGTGAAGCAAATTATAAAAAGCTGTCGGTGTTCGGAGTAAATATTTCCGACAGCTTGTTGCGTTTCCGGTATTCGTTCGGCGTGCAGCCATATCTTTTCTTAAAAGTATCTATATAATAGCTCGTATTCGCGAACCCCACATCAAATGCAATCTCCGTTACGGACAGCGCATTTTCTATCAGCAGCTCGCAGCTTTTCATCAAGCGATAATTGAGCAAATGTTTTATCGGAGACTCTTTTAAGTATTTCTTATATATAGTATTGCAGCTGCTTATGCTGATCTTGCCGGCATTGGCAATGTCGTTTAGCGAAATTTTCTCGGGATAGTGTTCGTGAACATAAGAGAGCATATCCTTCAGGATCGAAAGCTGTAGGGAAACGGGGGAAGTGTCATTCTTTTCGTGGGCAGTATTATCAAAAAATTGTTTTCCATATTTTAAAAATCAAACTCTGGAGAGCAAGCGGTGCAGAGGGCGCATATAGCTGCGCGTTAAGCTCACACGCATCGTCCATGATTGCTTTTTCCCAATCGATCTCGCGGTTGAGGCGTATATAAGGGATTGCCGCATTGTCTGTAATCGGCTTCACATAGTTTTTTTCTATACTGTTTGTGGCACACAGGATAAGCGGATGCCACAATGCAAAAACAAATTCGCAATCGGTGTTGTCGGCGGAAAAACCGTAGTGTATCTGGTTGGAATTGACGAAAACGCCGTTGTTTTCATCCAGGTGGACAAGCTCACCGTTAACGCTGTACACCATATGTCCACGTATCGGCACGATTAATTCTACCTCATCATGCCAGTGGTTAAACATCCGGAAGCTCGGGTGGTCAGATAGCTTTTCAAGACCTATAAACGCATAATAGTCCTTGAAATTATACGGTAGGATCTCTGATTTGTCGGAACGCATAGTAGGAAGAACGCCCATTAAACACACCTCGATTGTAAAATAGTTATATCGTATTAAAATAATTTACTTCTATATATTAGCGTGCAGAGCGATGCAAAGCGTATAAATTCTTCGGAATAATTCGGTGAAGCGCAAATGGTCCATTGTAAAATATCTATATTTATGTGTAAAATCACAATATTTATGCTGAAAAAATAAAATATATTTGCATTTTTTAACGAAATATCAAAAGAATTGTGCTGCTGAGTGTGATATTAATATAACAGAACCAATGATTGCGGTCAATGCTCAATCATTAACAAACAAATAAAATTTTTAAGGAGGAAACAAAAATGGCTATCACACTCGAAGAACTCGCCAAGGAAGTACAGAAGCTCAAGGATATTGAGGAGATTAAAGTTCTCAAGGCTCGCTACAGCGCAATGTGCGATGACAACCACAACTGGACCCTGATCAAGGAGCTCTTTGCTCCCGATGCACAGTGGGTCGGTGACCCCACTCAGCCCTGGGGCGGCGGAAACAACCGCGAAGAGATCGAAAAGCTCTTCCAGTTCTACCAGACCCAGATGGACGGCGTTCCCCTCAAGGGTGTTCTCGGCCATAACCCCATGGCTCCTCAGATCACTGTCGCTGACGACGGCGTTCACGCCACCGGCAAGTGGAACATGTTCGGCGCATTCCGTATGTTTGAAGGCCGTGCCAAAACCGGCAGCAAGAGCTTCCTCGAGCAGGGCAAGTACAACGACGAGTATGTCAAAATCGACGAAAACGGCAATCTTGACCCCAACGGCAAATGGTTTATCAGCAAGCTCTCCTTCTATGACACCCTCTGCGCAGCTCCTCAGGACGGCTGGGACGACGAAGTCATCCAGTGGTAATACCCTCTATCAAATAGAAATCTGATTTGTCTCGAGTAAGTGGACGCAGGAAACGGACGATTCCCTAAAACGAAGCGATTTCCTGCGTCCTACTTGCTGTTGACACATTATTTAAGGAGACTTGCAAATGTTAGACAGTTTGTTCAGCCCAATCACGATAAATAACAGACAACTCAAAAACCGCTGCATCGTTCCCGCGATGGTAATGAACCTGTGCGAGGAGGACGGAAGCTGCACCGAAAGATTTGCCGCATACCACGAAGCCAAGGCCAAAGGTGGCTTTGCGATGATCATCACGGAAGACTTTGCGATAACAAATGTCGCCGGCAAAGGTCATCAGTATATCGGCGGGCTCTGGAAGGATGAGCACATTCCCGGCTTCAAAGAATACACCGACAGGCTTCATAAGTGGGGCGCGCTGAGCATCGTTCAGCTCCATCACCCCGGTCGCCAGGTCGGCGTAATCGATGCAGACACTCCTTGGGCGCCATCCGCCATCCCTTGCCCCTTCAGCCCTGAAATGATGCCCCATGAAATGACCGCCGCCGAAATTCGGCTCGTAGTCAAACAGTTTGGCCAGGCTGCGGCAAGAGCGAAGGCCGCCGGCTTTGACGGCTGCGAGCTTCACGGAGCGCACGGTTACCTCATTGAGGAGTTCATGTCCCCCTACTCCAACAAGAGAACCGATGAATACGGTGGCGACCTCTGCAACAGAATGAGATTTGCCCTTGAAATTATCCGCGAGGTCCGCGAACAGACAGGCCCCGATTTCATCATCGGCTACAAACTGTCCAGCGACGAATGGGTTTCCGGCGGTCTTACCATTGAAGACACGAAGGCCTATGTTCCTTTCCTCGAGGAAGCCGGCGTCAACTATTTCGGCGTTTCTGTCGGCGTTTACAGATCCGGCGATCAGATAATCCCTCCATGTACACCGAGCACGGCTGGATCGCTAACAACGCGCAAGAGGTCAAATCGGTTGTTTCCGTTCCCGTTTATGCAATTGGCAGAATTAACGACACCCGCGTTGCCAACGCTATCATCAAGTCGGGCAAAGCTGACATGGTGGCGATGGGCAGGCAGTCTATAGCTGACCCCGAGACGCCTAACAAGGCTGCAGCAGGCTGCTTTGCAGACATACGCACCTGCGTCGGCTGTCTGCACGGCTGCGATGCAAACGTAAACCTTGAACAGTCGGGCACCTGCGAACTTAACCCCATCATCGGACACGAGTCCGAGGCGGAGTATCAGACCGTTATGACCGACAGTCCCAAGAATGTCCTTGTTATCGGTGCAGGCCCTGCCGGGCTCGAGGCTGCAATAGGCGCTGCTAAACGCGGTCACCGTGTCAGCGTTTATGACAAGGACCGCTGGGCCGGCGGCAAATACAGACTCGCTTCCGTGCCTCCCTGCAAGGGCGAGTTGGGCGCATTCATCGTATGGCAGATGCACGAGCTCAAGAAGCTCAATGTTCCCGTTATCCTGAATACAGTTGTCACGAAGGAGCTTGTTGATTCTGTAAAGCCCGATGTTATAATAGCAGCAACGGGAACCACTCCCGTCGTGCCCCGCAAGATCCCCGGCTGGGACAAGGACATTGTCGTGCTCGGCACAGATGTGCTTTCCGGCAAAGCTAACACCGGTCACAACGTCGTTGTCATCGGCGGCGGGCACGCAGGCGCGGAAACAGCTAACCATATTGCCTCCTACATGAAGAACGTCACCATTGTCGAACTTCAGGAAGATATTGCGATGGACGAAGTTGACACGCCCCGCAATGCGCTGCTTGCAGACCTCGAAAAGAACAAGGTGCGCGTATGCGCGAGCACTTCCGTCAGTGAAATCAAAGATCATTCCGTCGTGGTTTCTGGAAAGTTCAACGAGGAGATCGAGTGTGACACAGTCGTTATCTCCATCGGCCACACTCCCAACACAACTCTTGCCGACGAACTCATTCAGGCCGGATATGACGTCAGAATCATCGGTGACGCGGTCAAGGTCGGCCTTGTCGGCCCCGGCGGTGCGTGCCGGCTACCTTACTGCCCGGCAGATATAATTAAAAACATACTCTTTGAATAAAAACCTGTTTGCGGGTGGTCTTGCATCTCCCGCAAACATTTTCGGGAAACAATGTCAGCAAATTATCAATAGGTCGTATGAATTTGCGACAATAATACTGAATTGTGAGAATTGTTATGAAAGAAAAAACAGCGAAAAAAGGAGCTATCCCATTTGTGGATAAGCTCGCATGGTCGTCCTGCGACGGTATGGGCACCTTGCTTGCATGGAATATTTTTGCGAGTTACCTCACTTATTATTTCACCGACGTCTGCGGACTTGCTGTCGGTCTTGCCGGCAACATAATACTGATCGCGAGGTCCTGCGATACAGTAACGGACTTTCTGATTGGAATAGCCATCGACAGATGCCATTGGAAAAGCGGCAAATACAGAGGCTGGCTCAAAATCGGAATTCTGCCGATGACCATAGGGCTTCCGCTTATTTTTGCTCCTTGGGAAAACGTCAGTATGACCTTCAGGATAATTTGGATCGCGCTGATTTTCGGCACTTACGGCTGCATCTGGAACACCATCGTCTGCGCACCCACCCATGCACAGCTTGTCAACATGACAACCAGCGTAGATGAGCGTGGCGAAATCATAGGCATTCGCGAGGTGTTTTTCAATATCGGAATGTTTCTTGTTTCCGCAGCATTTCTTCCTCTTGTAAACGCCTTCGGCGGCGGCAGCGAAAAACGCGGCTTCTTCTGGGCGGCCGTTGTATTTGCTGTTATCGGGTTCCTGAGCATGGGCCTTAACTATCTGGTTCAGAAGAAATACGAGCTCAACCCCGACGGCACTTCAAAAATCATCGAAACTCAAGGCAAAGAAAAAACCGAAAAGCGAAATCTCTTATCAGAGTTCGGTCTCGTTGCCAAAAACCGCCCCTGCGTTATCATTCTCATCAGTGTTCTTCTTGCAAATACTCTGATGACCATTAAAAGTGCACTGATGGTTTTCTCATTCAAATACTATTTTGAGATGGAAAGCTTCTATGCGATCGCAATGGGTGTGTTCACCGTTGCTACAATACTCGGAGCACTGCTGATTAAGTATTTTGTGCGTCTTTTCAAGGACAGCAGCCGCGGCTTTATATGCGTGCTCGTGCTGAGCATCGTTTTCAACACGGCATTTTTCCTTATCTGCCGTGCCATCGGCCCCGCCGCTGCCGCAAAATCGATGCACTTCGGCGTTCTCTTCTTTATATTTATTGCAAGCGCCGTCTTTCAGGGCGCACATTACGGATTTGCAAATCTCCTGGTTCCCAACGTCATTGAATACGGCTTCTGGCTGACCGGAAAACTGCAGACAGGGCTTATCTACGGGATTTACGCCTTGGATATCTCCCTTGGTGCTGCCATCGGCGGAAAACTCACCACGGTCGTACTCGATATCGTCAACTATATCCCGAATGTCGCACAGACCTTCGCGGCCAAAAACGGAATTCTCTTCGGTACCTTTATAATTCCGACAATCATGGCCGCCTGCCAGCTTATACTTCAGTTCTTCTTCGGCCTGAGTGATAAGAAATATCAAAAATGCGTCGAAGAAAACGAAGCGCGCGCATTGGCGGACCAAGCCGCGCCGCCTGCGTAACAATTTTCGATTGGAGAGTATTATGAAAAAAGCCATTTCGCTTATTGTTGTACTGTTGTCATCTTTCACAGTGTACATTTATTCGTTTACAACTATCGTCCTCGGCGATATTTACGCCGCTTTTCCCGGCCAGGACAGCGTAACCGTACTCATCGCCTCGCTCCCCGCTGTGGTTATGATGCTTTCTGCTTTTGCTTCGGCGTTTTTGCTCGCAAAATTCAACCGCAAGGCTCTTGTTATAATCAGCCTCATCATTGCCGTTGCTGCGGGCCTTGTCGTTGCATATGTTGAGCTCCCCATTGCCGGTATCGTCGCCTGCTCCGCACTTATGGGCATTCCCGCAGGTATCGTAGCGGCAGCCAACGCATCTGTGCTCCCTCTCATCGCGCCCGACTCCCTGAAAGACAAGGTCATGGGCTTCCATCAGGCGGCTCTTATGCTCGGTCAGACGCTGTTTGCCCTTATCTGTGGTTTCTTTGCAAGAGGCGGCAACTGGGCGGGCGGTTTTAAGACCGTATATGTCATCATCCCCGTCATTGTTCTTGTCATGCTGTTTTACCCCAATGTATCCGTCGACTCCAAAGCTGAACATAAGGTTGAGGAAAGCAAGAGCGAAGCAGAGGAATCCGGCAGTCGTATGCCCCTGTATGCGATTCTTTTGCTCGGAACATACTTCCTCGGCTGTATCTTCTGGAACGGCTGGTATCTGAACAACTCCGACTTTATTATCAATGAGGCGCGTTTGGGCGACTCCACGCTTGTCGGAGGCGTAAACTCACTGTGCACCGCGGTCAGCATGGTCGGCTGCATCGCAGTTTCCTTCTGGATGAAAGCCTTTAAGGGGTGGGCACTCCCCGTTGCGCTGCTGCTCGGCGGCTTTTGCACATTTCTCCCCACCGTTATTCCCACCGTTGCCTGCTGCTACATCGCAGCAATCGGCTGCCAGCTCGGCATCATGATCGCAATCTCCGCCCTGCAGACCTATATCGGTCTCGGAACTAAAGGCAAAAATCTTACCACTGCAATGAGTCTGCTTCAGGCCTTTGAGGGCTCTGGCGTTTTCCTGTGCGGATATGTCGTTCCCTTTATTGCCAGCATATTCGGCGAAAGCGCACGCAGCAATATGATGGTTGCCGCAGTTGCGACGATGCTGATTGGTCTTGCAACCTACACCTTTATGCGCAAAGCGCACGGACAGGTTTTTGCCAACGCACAATAAATTTTCCGAGGTATGCGGGGGAGCTCCCCCGCATACCTTCTCTATCCGTACTCGATGTCGAAAATAAAAAATCAGGAGATGAATGAAAGCGCCAAAACTGTCCTTCAAGAAAAAACATATCGTATGCTTCGGAGACTCAAATACCCATGGCTGGTGTGCCGATGCAGCCGACTGCATGGATGGTGGTAACAGATTCAATGAGTACGAGAGATGGATCTGCCTGCTGGAATCCCTGTTGGGTGAGGAATACAAAGTACTTGAGGAAGGAATGCCGGGGCGCAACACCGTTTTCCCTGACCCTATCTACGAGGAAAACTTTTGCGGAATAGACGTCCTTGCTCCGATACTCATGACTCATCAGCCGGTGGACCTTCTGATAATTATGCTTGGAACCAACGACTGCCGTGATATGTTCAATGCCAATCCCGATCTTATAGCAAGGGGAATGGAACGCCTTGCCTGACGCGTTGCCGTCATTGATTGCTTGGGAAAGAAGCCGAATATTTTGCTTATGTCACCGGCTCCCATCAAGCCCTGTGTCGCAAACCATTGGGAGGGCGCCGGCATGGGGCCGGGCTGTATCGAACGCTCCCGCGGGCTTGCGGCCGCCTATCGCAGGAAAGCGGAGGAGCTTGGCTGTGCATTTTTCGACGCTGCAGCTGTTGCAGAGATAAATGATGTGGACGGATGCACCTGACCTCGGTAGGTCACCGAGTCCTTGCGGACGCACTCGCGCCGCTCGTCAAGGGTCTCACTTGCATGGCATAACCCATATCCGCAAAACAAGCAGATTATTTTAAATTTTTAGGCGGAATGGGCAAAGAACGAGGGCGATGCCCTCCCTTTATCATGCCTAAAACGGGCGTCTTGCGACGCTTACGTTTTTTATTCCGTTGCCCAGGTAGTCTGCCAGCATTGCCAGACTGTCCGGGGCGTCGTCGTGCAGCTTTTTCGTCGTGAAGCTGAAGCCGGTCAGCTCGTTCATGGCGTGGCGGTAATCCTCGTCGCGGCAGGCGTCGCTGCTGAAATAAAACCGCCGCACATCCGGCGCGTGCTGCTCTATGCGAGTGAGCTTCGCCATGTTCGTCGGAGCTTTTTGTGCGACATGTTGATGCTGTAATTATGATATTCTCCTCTCTATTTCTGCTATAATTTTAGTTATCTTTTATAAGTGATTACAGGACAGAAACTGAGAATTAAAAAAATCAAGTTCTACTCCTTCTCGTCAACGATTCAATTTGACAAATTCTAACTTGTCTGTTGATTTTTATCATAAACATTATTGCACACATTAACAAGAAAAGAAAGTATGCGTATATAATGAGGGCAGCCAACCGGCTGCCCTCAAAAACTGTTTTACGAACACTGCCATTCGGCTGCGGAGATTTTTTGTGACTGCCCAAAACGTATGCAAATGTATGCACATATGTAGCGAGACGGAGCAGCAGGGGAGCTCGAGGGGGCGAGGCCCGCCTCGAATGAGATTTGGTTTTTCGTTTGTCCCGGGGACAAACGAAAAACCTCCGCAACTTCGGTTGCGGAGGTTTTTCGGTGATTCGCTTATGCCTTGGCGACGGCTGCGCGCAGGGCGTCGACGCGGTCGGTGTCCTCCCAGCGGACGCCGAGCTCCTCACGGCCCATGTGACCGTAGGCGGCGAGCTGGCGATAGATCGGACGGGACAGCTCGAGGTCGCGGATGATGGCCGTCGGGCGCAGGTCAAACACCTGCTGCACGGCCGCGGCGATCTGCGCATCCGGCACGGTGCCCGTGCCCTGCGTGTCGACGAACACACTCACAGGTTCGGCCACGCCGATGGCGTAGGCCAGCTGCACGAGGCAGCGCTTGGCGAGTCCGGCGGCAACGATGTTCTTGGCCACGTAGCGCGCGGCGTAGGCGGCGCTGCGGTCGACCTTCGTCGGGTCCTTGCCGGAGAACGCGCCGCCGCCGTGCGGGGCGCTGCCGCCGTAGGTGTCGACGATGATCTTGCGGCCGGTCAGACCGGAGTCCGCCTGCGGGCCGCCGACGACAAAGCGGCCGGTGGGGTTGATGAGGTAGCGGGTCTGCTCGTCGAGCAGCTCGGCCGGAATGGTCGGGCGGATGACGAGCTCGATCATGTCCGCGCGCAGCTTGGCCATGTCGACCTCCGGCGCGTGCTGCGTGCTGAGCACGACGGTGTGCACGCGCACGGGGTGATTCTGCTCGTCATATTCGATGGTGACCTGCGTCTTGCCGTCGGGACGCAGATAGTCCACCAGCTCCTGCTTGCGCACGGCGGTCAGGCGCTTGGCGAGCTTGTGCGCGAGCGAGATCGGCAGCGGCATGAGCTCCGGCGTCTCGTCGCAGGCGTAGCCGAACATCATGCCCTGATCGCCAGCGCCGTTGTCGAGCGCATCTTCGCCGGTCTGCTTGCTCTCGAGCGAGTGGTCGACGCCGAGGGCGATGTCGGCGCTCTGCTCGTCGATGTTCGTGATGACGGCGCAGGTCTCGCAGTCAAAGCCGTACTTGGCGCGGTCATAGCCGATCTCGCGCACGGTCTGGCGCACGATCTTCGGAATGTCGACGTAGCACTCGGTCGTGATCTCGCCCATGACGTTCACGACGCCGGTCGTGACCGTGCACTCGCAGGCGACGCGGCCGTTCGGATCCTGCGCCAGGATCGCGTCGAGGATCGCGTCGGAGACCTGATCGCAGATCTTGTCGGGATGTCCCTCGGTCACGGATTCGGATGTAAAAAGATGATGAGCCATAGCAAATTTCCTCACTTTCTGATATGCCGGGCAAAAGAAACAAGCGCCCCGACAGCCGACGGAGCGCTTGGAAAAGGCGAAGATCCTCATCTTTCGATTTGCACCGCCGGATTTGGCACCTTGCAGAAATCTGCAGGTTGTCGGGCTTCACAGGGCCGGTCCCTCCGCCACTCTTGATAAGGCTGTTGAATTGTAAGGCACATTATACGCGCTTTTTCGCGCTTGTCAAGTCCAAAAGTTTGAATTCCGTCAGTTGTTTTTCAGCCAGTTCCACAGCCGCCGCCACCATGGCAGCTTTTTCTGTGGCTGAGACGGGGCGGAGGCTGCGGGCTTTTGCACGGTGCGCCCGGCAAAATACGTGTGCAGATACGTCTGACTCACGAACGGCTCGCCCGTCGGCTGGGGGCGCAGATACGAGCCGTCCGGCTGCATGATCCACGCCTGCCGGTTGTCGCGGCGCATGGCGCTGAGCACCTCGAGCACCTCGGCGCGCGCGTTCGGGTCGGTCACGGCGGTGAAGGCCTCGATCCGGCGCACGGTGTTGCGCTCGAGCAGATCGCCCGAGCCGATGAACACTTCCTGCGCTTCCCCGCGGCCGAAGACAAAAATGCGCTCGTGCTCGAGATACCGTCCGATGATGCTGCGTACTGAGATGTGCTCCGTGCGCCCGGGCACGCCCGGCCGCAGACAGCAGATGCCGCGCACGAACAGCTCCACCTCCGTGCCCGCCGCGCTCGCGCGCACGAGCTGCGCCATGATGTCCGCGTCGTTCATGGCGTTGACCTTGATGCCGATGTAGCCCGCCGCACCGAGGCGGATCTGCGACTCGATGTGCGCCATGAGCTGCGGCTTGTAGCCCTCCGGCGCGAGCCAGAGCGATTCCGTCTCGCCGACGGTCTCGCCGCGCGCGAGCCGGTCAAACGTCCTGGCCGCGTCGCGCCCGATGGCCGGATCACTCGTCAGGAGCATGAGGTCGGTGTATTGCTCGGCGGTCTTTTCGTTGTAGTTGCCGGTGCCGACCTGCGTGTAGTAGCAGATGCCGCCGGGGCAGCGCCGCGTGATGAGGCAGAGCTTCGTGTGCACCTTGTACTGCGTCAGACCGTAGAGAATGTCGCACCCGGCGTCCTCAAGCATACGCGAGTAGTCGATGTTGCTCTGCTCGTCAAAGCGGGCGCGCAGCTCGAGCAGGCACTGCACCTGCTTGCCGTGCTCGGCGGCATAGGCCAGCGCCGCCGCGATGCGGCTGCTGCCGGCGAGCCGGTAGAGTGTGATCTTGATCGACACGACGTCCGGGTCGTCCGCCGCCTCGTACAGCAGGTCCACAAACGGGTTCACGCTCTGGTACGGCAGCGCGAGCAGCAGGTCGTGCCGCGCAAGATAGGCGAAGTACTCACCCTTTTGCAGCGCAACGTTCCTGGCCGGCGGAAGCTCGGGACGCGTCAGCCCCGTGAGGTCGAATTCCCCCGGCATCGTGAGCACGAACGACAGATCCGCCGGTGCGCTCGTGCAAAACAGCTGCCGCTTCGGCAGCCCGAGCAGCGTGCGTGCCGTCTCGCGCATCTCGTCGGTGACCTTGCCCTGCAGCTGTGCGCGCACCGGCTCGAGCCGTCTCCGGCGGCGCAGCAGGCGCTCCATTACGGCGCGCAGATCCGCATCGCACCCGTCCATGATGTCGCGCACGGAGATGTCGGCGCTGCGCGTCACGCGCAATATGGCCGTCTCACGCACGCGCCGCTCACCAAAGACCAGCTGTGCAAAATGCGCCACCAGCGGCGCCGTGAGCGCAAGCTTCTGTACCCCGTCGATCGTCAGGCGGAAGAATTTCGGCAGCTGCGTCGTCGGGATCAGTCCCGCGCCGCCGCGCTTGCCTGCAAAGCGCACGAGCACGTACTGCTCGCGGTTGCGCAAAAACGGCAGCGGGTGCTCCGCGTCGAGCACCTGCGGGCTCAGCAGCGGACGCAGCGCGTCAAAGCGCCGCCGCAGCAGCACCTCGTCCGCCTCATCAAGCCGGTCGAAGTCGAGGATCTCGACGCGCTGCTTTGCCAGCGCCGCCGTCACCTTGCGCCAGAGCGCGGCAAAGTCTTTTTGCTGCCGCGCCGTCTCTGCGTAGATCGCGCGCAGCTGCTCGCGCGGCGTGAGGCCCGTGATGGTCTCCGTGTGCCACGGCTGCAGCAGCGCCCGGTCAAGCAGGCTGCCGACGCGTACCATATAAAATTCATCCAGATTCGAGCAGTAGATCGACAGAAACTTCAGCCGCTCATAGACCGGCAGCGTCTCGTCGGCCGCCTCCGCCAGCACGCGGCGGTTGAATTGCAGCCAGCTCAGCTCGCGGTTGAGAAAGAGGTCTGCATAGGCGGGGTCAGGCTGCCGGTCGGAAAACAGCGCGCGGCTGTCGCTCTGCGCGGCCATCTGGCGCAGCGCCTGCGCGCCCGGCAGCTCTGTGTCATGTTTGCGGGGCATACGGTCGCCTCCTTGGGTGGGCAATTACATGCATATCATATCATTATACCCGAACGGGCGATGCTTGGCAATCCCCGCGCGGGCGCGGCTGAAAATCGGCCGAATAGTCGCCGACGGGCACTGGCGCATCGTGGCGTCTATGCCCTGAGCGGCAGCACAGTTTTTCGACTCTGTGGCAAAAAGGTTGCAAAACCGGAGCGGGACTGCTATAATTTTGGCATAGAAAACCCGTAGGAATTTCTGGAGGTAATATACATGGATTCATTCCGCGTGCTCGAGATCAAAAAGAGCGTTTTTGAAAACAACGACCGGGAGGCCGACCTGCTGCGCGAAGAGCTCAAGCAGAATCACACCTTCCTGCTCAACCTCATGTCCTCGCCCGGCAGCGGCAAGACCACGACCCTCATGGCGACCATCAACGCCCTGAAGGACGATCTGCGCATCGGCGTCATGGAGGCCGACATCGACTCGGACGTCGATGCGGCGACCATCTCCACCAGCGGCGCAAAGGTCATCCAGCTGCACACCGGCGGTATGTGCCACCTCGACGCGGGCATGACGCGTCAGGGCCTCGAGGGGCTCGGCACGGAGAACATCGACCTTGCCATCCTCGAAAATGTCGGCAACCTCGTCTGCCCGGCGGAGTTTGACACCGGCGCCGTGAAAAACGCCATGATCCTCTCCGTGCCGGAGGGCGACGACAAGCCGCTGAAGTACCCGCTCATGTTCTCGATTTGCGACGTGCTGCTCGTCAACAAGATCGATGTTGCGCCGTACTTCAACTTCAGCCTCGAGAAGTGCATCGAGCGCGTCAAGAAGCTCAACCCGAACATTCAGGTGTTCCCGATCTCCGCGCTCAAGGGCGAGGGCATCGAGCCGTGGGCCAACTGGCTGCGCGAGCAGACGAAGACCTGGAACGCGTAAACGCCAGAAACAAAAAACAGGGACGCTCCCGTGGGAGCGTCCCTGTTTTTTATGATGCTCAGTCCCTACACACCGGGCGCACGTATTTGAAAAAACGCGCGCAGTCGTGGTAAAAATAAAACACTCTGCCCGGCGTCAGGTCGAGCCGGTAGCCGCTGGCGGCATAGTCAAAGCCGCGCATGGCCTGCTCGATCTTCGCTTCCACGGCGGCGCTTTGCGTCTCGAAATCGAACGGCCCGTGCTCAAACACGACGTATTCCCCTTCGGGCACGTCCATGAGCTGCATCTGCGCCGGGGCCGGGCCGGCGCAGTCCGCCGGCAGGCGCACGCCGTAGGCCTCCGCCAGCGGGATGCCCCAGCTGCAGATGCGCCCCGTCGGCTCGTTGATCCAGGCCATGAGCTGCCCGCTGCCCGCATCGTTGTTTTTTCCGCCCGCATCGTCGAGCTTGTCCGGGATGCTGGCGAGTAGGGCGCAGACCGTCTCGCAGTCCTGCCCGGGAATCGCGCTCTGCCGCTGCCAGAAGTCCTGGTAGCCGATGCTTTCATAGTTGCGGATGTGCAGAAATTTGTGCGCCGGGATGTGCACGAAATAGGTTTTGACCGCGCCTTCGTTTTGCGTCTCGCTCGGGCTGCCTGCGCCTTCCGTCAGGTAGCAGTCAAACGGCCGCAGAATGGTCCGGAGCACGACGGGGCCGGGCGCGGTCCGGTAGGCGCTGGGGCTCACGCCGTAGGCTTTTTTGAACGCGTGCGTGAAGGCCTCGTTGGAGGAAAAACCGTACTGCACGGCAATGTCGAGAATACCCATGTCGGTGTCGCGCACGTCGCGCAGGGCAAACGCCAGCCGCCGCAGCCGCAGGTAGTCTCGGAGCGTCATGCCGGCAAGCTCCCGGAACTTGCGCGACGTGTAGTATTCGGAGTAGCCGAGCTTTTGCGCCAGTGCGCGCAGGGTCAGTGCCTCATCCTGCTGTGCGCGGATGCAGGCGTCGATGATCGTGATGATGTCCTGAATGTTCCGGTGCCACTGTGCCATACCGTTTGCCTCCTGAGGATTGGATGCATCGATCTTACCGCAAATGCGCCGCCGCTGCCTGATTTTCGTTGCGCTTTTTCACGGGTGCTTCTGCGCCCACGTGCGCACGAAGGCGGCGAAGGTGCGCACGAGCGGCTTGTCCTCCGATTCCGGAGGGATGGCCATGGCAATCGTGCGCTGCGCCGGCGGATCGAGCGGGCGCACGACGACGTTGTGGTTGTCCGAGCGCAGCACGAGCTCGTGCGCGATGCAGATGCCCAGCCCGCTCTCGACCATGGAAATCATGGCGTAGTCGTCCGCCGTCTGGAAGCGGGTGTCGGGGTGCACGTGCGCGGCGTCGAGTACGCGCAGCGCGTCACGGTTCGTGCTGTCGACAAGGCTTACGACCGGCTCTGTGCCGAAGGCCGCGATCGGCACGGCATCCTGCGCTGCGAGCGGATGTCCCGCCGGCAGCACGGCCAGCAGCCGGTCACTGCACACGGGCACGATCTCGCCCGGCAGCTCGCTCGGCAGCGACACGAAGCCCATGTCCACCGTGCCGCTGCGCACATAGGCGTCGACCTCGGCATACGCCCCGTCAAACAGGCGAAAGCGCGCCTCCGGGTGCTGCGCCTGAAATTCCTTGATCATCGGCGGCAGCCAGTTGACCGCGACGCTCTTGAACGTTGCGATGCGGATCGTGCCGCCGGTGCGCTCACGCACCTCCTGAATGCGGTGCTGCAGGTGCGCGTCCGCCGCACAGACCTGCTCCACGGCCGGCAGCAGCGCCTTGCCCGCAGGCGTCAGATGCACGCCGCCGCGGTTGCGCACCAGCAGCGGAAAGCCGCAGTCGCGCTCGAGCCCCGCCAGCAGCTGCGTCAGCGCCGACTGGGACACGCCTAGCTCCCGCGCCGCCGCCGACACGCTCGCGCACGCGACCGTTTTTAGAAATGCCTCGTATTGCCGCAGTGTCACACACGGTACCTCCCTGTCCGAAATACTCCTGATAAAATAAGATTATCTTATATTATAGACGCGGATTCCGAAAAGTCAAGTGCGGGATCTGCCTCTGCATTTGCTGGGAAAATGCCGTTTTCTTCTGAAAATATGAAGAAATTGTTGACACGGCAGAGAAACTGGCGTATCATACATTCATATTGTTTTTCTGGGAACTATATAAGGTTTCCTAATGAAAGGGGTAAATTCGTATGGGCACTGCTTCGAGCGGTGAATGGATCGCCATTCTGCTTTACTTTGCGCTGGTCATCGGCGTCGGTGTGTATTTCTTCTTCCGGGATCGCAAGGTAGAGGGTGAAAAAGAGTATTTCCTCGGTGGCCGCAGCATGGGCGGCTGGGTCGCGGCGCTGTCTGCCGGTGCGTCGGATATGAGTGCTTGGGTGCTCATGGGCCTGCCCGGCTCGATCTATCTGTACGGCATCGGTAAGGTGTGGATCGCCGTCGGTCTGGTCATCGGCACGATCTGCGCGTGGGTGTTCGTCGCGCCGCGCCTGCGCCGGTATTCCATCCGCGCGAACGATTCGATCACGATCCCGCAGTTTCTCACCAATCGCTTCCAGTCGAAGAACAAGGGCCTGCAGATCATCTCGGCGATCGTGTTCGTCGTGGTCTACTGCATTTACAGCGCCTCGAGCATCTCGGCCTGCGGCACGCTGTTCAACACCGTCACGGGCATGAGCGCCAAGACGGCCATGATCATCGCCACGGCCATCATCCTCGTGTACGTGTTTCTCGGCGGCTTCAACGCCGTGTGCTGGACGGACTTTTTCCAGGGTATGCTCATGCTTGCCGCGCTCATGCTCACGCCGATCCTCGCGCTGTTCGCCATGAAGGGTGCGGACTTCGTCGCGCCGATCATGACCGTGCCGGAAAACTACTTCAACCCCCTCTCCGGCGGCGGCTTCAACTGGAAGAGCGTGTCGGACATCCTCTCCGGTCTTGGCTGGGGTCTGGGCTACTTCGGTATGCCGCACATCCTTGTGCGCTATCTGTCCATCAAGTCCGAGCATGAGATGCGCAAGAGCCAGATCATCGGCTGCAGCTGGATCGTACTCATTCTGGCCATGTCCGCCGTCGTCGGCCTGATCGGCCGCCAGTTCCTCGGCGAGATCGACAACGAGAACCTCGTCTTTGTGCACATGGTGCGCCGCCTGTTCCCGGCGTTCATCTCCGGCGTGCTCCTCTCGGCCATTCTGGCCGCGGCCATGAGCACGGCCGACTCCCAGCTGCTTGCGAGCAGCAGCGCCTTCGCCTCCGATATCTATAAGCCGGTCATCCGCAAGGACGCCACCGACCATGAGATGCAGTGGGCGGGCCGTGTCATCGTCATGCTCATCTCCGTCGTTGCGTTCTTCATCGCTGCCAGCCCGAACTGCGGCGGCATCATGGCGCTCGTCGAGTGCGCATGGGCGGGCTTCGGCTCTGCATTCGGTCCGGTCATCCTGCTCTCGCTCTACTGGCGCCGCCTGACATACTCCGGCGCGATCGCAGGCGTGTGCGTTGGCTTCGTGGTCGATGCCGTGTGGTATGCGTTCCTGTCCTCGAGCACCGGCCTGTATGAGATCATCCCCGGCTTCCTGTGCGGCCTGCTTGCGGCGGTCATCGTGTCGCTGTGCAGCAAGGCCCCGTCGAAGGAGGTCACGGATCTGTTCGACCGCGCCTTCGAGCCCACGGACTGAACAAAGTATGCGTATAAAAATCGTCCCTCGTCAGAGGGACGATTTTTTTCACATTTTCTGCAAAATATCCTGTGCAGCGCTTGACAGCGGGGCAGGGAGTCTGTATCATCGAATGGTAATAGGGAACGGTGTTAGTCAAAATGCCGCCTATCCGGTACTGCCGGGGAAACGGAGCGATATCCTATGGATTTTTTTGAACAGATCGCGCGCGAACAGGTGCGCGCCATGATCCTCAACAACGCACGCCGCGAGGATCTCAGTCAGGTGTTTTCGCAGGGCGAGATGCGTCTGCTCGGCTGCCTGCACGCCGGGGCGGACGGCCGCACGGCGGGGGAGCTGAGTATGCTGCTCGAGCTGAGCACGGCGCGCATCGCTGCCATGCTCAACAATCTTGAGCGCAAGGGCGCGATCACCCGCGCACGCGACGAGGCGGACCGCCGCCGTGTCGTTGTGCGTCTGACCGCGCAGGGGCGCGAGGAGGTGCAGACGTCGTATGACGCCGCGGTCGTGTGCCTTGCGGAGGTGTATCGCCGCATGGGGGAGGACGACACCCGTGAGCTGCTGCGCCTGAGCGACCGCGCGGGCGAGATCGCCCAGCAGATCTATGAGGAGCGGAAGGGGGACGTGCCATGCGGGTGATGAAATACCTGCGCGGACACATCCCGTCCGTAGTGGTGATCGTGCTGCTGCTTGTGGCGCAGTCGTTTTGCGAGCTGTCGCTGCCGGCGTACACGAGCCGCATCGTGGACACTGGCATTCAGGGCGGCGGCATCGAATCAGCCACGCCGCTCGTGCTCACGGACAAGACCATGGACGGTGTGCGCCTGTTTCTGTCGGACGAGGACGCGCAGACGGTCAGCGACGCCTACACGTATGACAACGGCATCTGGACACTGGGCGACACGGCGCGGCAGCCGGAGCTGGAGCCGGTTTTCATCCGGCCGCTGGTCATGTATGCGCGCCTGTCGGAGCAGGGGGCGAACACCGTGCTTGCCCTGCGCCGGCAGATGCAGGGCGGACTCATCACGCGCGAGGAGATCCTCGCGCGCGGCGAGGAGGCGCTGAGCGGCATGGGCGTGCTCACCGACAGTGTTCTGCGCAGCGCGGCCATGCAGTTTCTCAAGACGGAGTACGCCGTCGCGGGACTGAACGTCAACCATATGCGCACGAGCTATCTGCTGCGCACCGGCGGGCGGATGCTCCTGCTCACGCTCGGTATGATCGCGGCGGCAGTGCTCTGCAGCTATGTCGGCGCGAAGATGTCGGCCGCCATCGGGCGCGACCTGCGCGCGCAGGTGTTCCGGAAGGTGCTCTCGTTCTCATCGGCCGAGATGGACAAGTTCTCCACGGCCTCGCTCATCACGCGCAGCACGAACGATGTCACGCAGATCCAGGCGGTGTGCGTGATGCTCGTGCGCATCGTGCTCTACGCGCCGATCATCGGGCTCGGCGGCGTCGTCATGGTCGCGCGCACAAAGACCGGCCTCGGCTGGGTCATCGCACTGGCTGTCGCGGCGATGCTGCTGCTCGTGGGCGTGCTGATGAAGATCGCCATGCCGCAGTTTCGCGCCATGCAGCAGCGCGTGGACGATGTCAACCTCGTCAGCCGCGAGCTCCTGACCGGTCTGCCGGTCATCCGTGCCTTCCACCGCGAGCGGCATGAGCAGGAGCGCTTCGATACCGCGAGCGCCGCGCTCATGAACACGCAGCTGTTCGTCAACCGCACCATGGCGTTCATGGGGCCGGTTATGACGCTCATCATGTATGGCGTCACGGTCATGATCGAGTGGTTCGGCGCCAAGAGCATCAACGCCGGACATATGCAGATCGGCGACATGATCGCCTTTTCGAGCTATGCGTCGATGATCATCATGGCCTTTATGATGATCACGATCGTCGCGGTGATGCTGCCGCGTGCGGAGGTCTCGGCGGCGCGTGTGGATGAGATCCTGCACACGCGCCCGAGCGTGCGCGCCCCGCGCAGCGCCGAGCCCGCGCCCACGGACGCCACCGTCACGTTCGAGCACGTGTCGTTTCGCTATCCCGGCGCGGAGGACGATGTGCTGCATGACGTGAGCTTCACGGCGCGCCCCGGTCAGGTCACGGCCATTGTCGGCTCGACCGGCTGCGGCAAGTCGACGCTTTTGAACCTCATCCCGCGCTTTTACGATGCGACCGGCGGTACGGTCAGCATCGGCGGTGTGAATGTGCGCCGGATGCAGCCGGCGGAGCTGCGCGCCATGCTTGGCTATGTGCCGCAAAAGGGCGTGCTCTTCACGGGCGATATCCTCTCAAACCTCGAGTTCGCCGGCGATGTCTCGGAGGCGGACGCCATCCGCGCCGCCGCCACCGCGCAGGCCGAGGACTTCATTTGGTCGCGGCCGCAGCATTTCCTCACGCCGGTGGCACAGGGCGGGTCGAATGTCTCCGGCGGGCAGCGGCAGCGCCTGTCGATCGCGCGCGCCATCGCCAAGCACCCGCAGGTGTATCTGTTTGACGACAGCTTTTCCGCGCTCGACTACCAGACCGACGCCGCGCTGCGTCAGGCACTGGCCAAACAGACGCACGACGCGACGGTGCTCATCGTGGCGCAGCGCCTGAGCACGATCCTGCACGCGGATCAGATCCTCGTGCTCGACGGCGGGCGCATCGTCGGCTGCGGCACACACAGCGATCTGCTGCGCAGCTGTGAAACCTACCGCGAGATCGCGCTCAGCCAGCTCAGCGCCGCGGAACTCGGACAGGAGGGCTGACCATGGCGGGACACAGACACGGACCGGGCCGCATCCCGGAAAAACCGAAAAATTTCAAGGGCACGCTCCGCAAGCTCCTGCACTGCCTCGGGGAGCATCGCTTTGCGCTGGCGCTGGTGCTCGTGCTCGCGCTGGCGAGCACGGCGTTCGGCATCGTCGGACCGAAGATCCTCTCGACGGCGACGACGGAGCTGGCCACCGGTCTCGGGCGCAAGCTCTCGGGGCTCGGCGGCATCGACTTCGGCAAGATCGGAAAGATCCTGCTGACGGTGCTCGCACTCTATCTTGTCAGCGCCGCGTGCAGCTTCTTCCAGTCGTGGATCCTTGCGGGCGTCACGCAGAAGCTTGCCTACCGTCTGCGCGGGGAGATCAGCGCGAAGATCCACCGGATGCCCATGCGCTACTTTGAGCGCGGCACCGTCGGTGACGTGCTCTCGCGCATCACAAACGATGTGGACACCATGTCCTCCGGCATGGCGCAGTCGGTCACGCAGCTGGTCACGAACGTCACGCTGCTCATCGGCGTGCTGGTCATGATGCTGCGCATCAGCTGGCTCATGACGCTCATCGCGCTCATCGTCCTGCCGGTCACGGGCGTGCTCACGAGCCGCATCGTCAAGCGCAGCCAGCGCTATTTCGTCGCGCAGCAGAAAAATCTCGGCGCGATCAACGGCAAGGTCGAGGAGACCTATGCCGGGCACAGCGTCGTGCGCGCGTTCAACCGCGAGGCGGCGACGCAAAAGGAGTTTGATGCCATCAACGCGCGGCTCTATCGCTCGGCGTGGAAGAGCCAGTTTCTGTCCGGGCTCATGATGCCGGTGACGACGTTTGTCAGCAAGCTCGGCTACGTGTGCGTGGTCGTGCTCGGCGGGTCGCTCGCCGCACGCGGCACGATCACGATCGGCGATATTCAGGCGTTCATCAGCTATATGGCAAGCTTTACGCAGCCGATCACGCAGCTGGCGCAGATCAGCACGCAGCTGCAGACCATGGCGGCCGCGGCCGAGCGCGTGTTCGACTTCCTTGCCGAGGCGGAGGAGCCCGCCGATCCCGCGCTGCCCGCGCCGGCGGAGCATATCCGCGGCGACGTGTCGTTCCGCCATGTGCGCTTCGGCTATGATCCCGAGCAGCCGGTCATCCGCGACTGGAGCTGCGACGTGCCCGCCGGCAGAACGGTCGCCATCGTCGGGCCGACCGGTGCCGGCAAGACCACGATGGTCAAGCTGCTCATGCGCTTTTACGATGTGGACGGCGCGATCCTCGTCGACGGGCGCGATGTGCGCGACTATGCGCGCGGCGACCTGCGCCGCGCCTTCGGCATGGTGCTGCAGGACACGTGGCTGTTTAAGGGCACGATCCTGGAAAACATCCGCTATGGCCGCCCGGACGCGACCGATGCGAGGTCATCGCGGCGGCCAAGGCCGCGCGCCGATGCCTTCATCCGCACGCTGCCCGGCGGCTATCAGATGGAGCTCAACGAGGACGCGACGAACGTCTCCCAGGGGCAAAAGCAGCTGCTGACCATTGCG
>VOFC01004739.1_pt1 | contig 41740 bp, 68 predicted proteins | sample 5384161 | NCBI WGS metagenome assembly VOFC01 (sample SAMN12384722, study PRJNA508395) | human gut metagenome | isolation source: healthy gut B | host: Homo sapiens
TTCAGTTTCGGTTCTTTCATTCTGGACTCTCCAATGTCGTGCTGTTTGCATTACTTTTATATACTTGTATTATCATACCACATCCGGCCCGGAGCCGCAAGAAAACCAGCCGCTTATCCGGCCTGCATCAGACGATTTGCGAGGCACACAAGCCCAGTGGCTGCGCCGCAGAGCGGGCAGAGGCAGACGGTCAGCAAGGCAAACTGTCCTACCAGAAGCTGTGCCCCCTGCGGTATGGGGAATGCCGCCCCCCTTCCCGCCTCTCCCGAAGGAAAAGGCGTGGAGGCGGCTGCTGACCTGTAGGGCGGATGCACCGGAAGAGGCAGAGTGCCCCAGCCACCAGAGCCGTCGGCAGGCTGGCAGTAAGCAGGAATAAAACGAGCTGCTTTCCGCCAAGGCCTGTCAGAAGCTGTGCCGAGAGCAGACCTGAGCCTGTCCCATATAGCATCGCAAATAAAAAGATGGGCAGAGGCCCTACGGCAGAAAGCCCCAGCAGAAGGAACACCGCCGCTGCGCCAAGGACGACAGCCAGTTCTGTCCCAAACAACCCCCGGCCTGCGGCGTGCTGGACGCCGCAAATGCACTGCGCCAGCAGCTCAGGTAATAGGCCAGCGTCTCCATCTCTTCGGCATCACACAGCGCCTGCAGGATGCCCGCCATCAGCGTGCCGAAGAGATAAGCCGCCGCCAGCAGGATGCAGTCCCGGCTGGCTCGAAAGCGCTTCCGCCGGGGTATCTCCTTTTGCGGCGGCTCCGGCGTATGGCTGGTCTGCTCTGCTTCTTTCATAGGGAGCGGCTCCCTCTCCGGCAATCGCGGCACAAGTGCATCCGCTTCCGTTTTCGTTTCCTGATAGACCCACATCGTGTCTTTACCCTCCTGATCTCGTCGTGTATGACCGCTGTAGCGTCTGGCCAGCATTCAGCGCCGCCTGTGCTCTGCACGCAGCATTCCGAAAATACCGCCCAGAACGCCCATCAACAGGACAAGCCCGGCCCGGACGAACTGCATCGTCCCCCACTCACTCTGGTACAGCGTGCCCAGAAGAAATAGCAGCCCCACAAAAAGTGCACCCTCTGCCGTGCCCCAGATAAGCCCTTTTCCTTTCTGCAAGAGCGCCATCAGCAGACCGCTGAGAAAACTGCCGAGGCAGACTGCCGCAGTGGCAAGCGGTGCCGCCGCGTCCTGCGTCAAACCTTGTTGGACCATCAGCCAGCCGGATCCCGCCAGCCCTCCGGCTGCTGCCGCACTGCCCAGCCCGAAAACCGCCAGCAGCCCCACCGCCGGGAAATTCTTTGCATCAGACATAAAAACGCGCCTCCCTGCACCTACTGTATGCAGGAAAGCGCGTTTAAAGCACGGATCCGGGAAATTATTATTTCTTGGGGGCGTTGTCCATGTTCAGCTTCTCGACGGAGCTGATAGCGTTCTTCGTGAAGCGGATCTTCACGCGGTCAGCACCGGTCTCCAGCACGAAGGTGTCGTCCTTGACGGCGACCACACGGCCGATGATGCCGCCGATGGTGGTGACCTGATCGCCGATCTCCAGAGCAGAGCGCATTGCTGCGTCCTTCTTCTCCTGCTTCTTCTGGGGACGATAGATCATGAAGTAGAGCATCACCAGCATCAAAGCCAGAGTAAAGAAGAGGCTGATGTAGCTTTCGGTCGTAGTCAGAAATTGCATGGGGCAAAATCTCCTCTCAAATTCATATGACCTTATTATACGCGCTTATCCGGCACGTTTCAAGGCCAAATCTCAAATTCGTGTGTCGAGCAGCTTGACATAGCGGTCGTGGAAGGCTGTAAAGGTACCTGCATCCAGCTCATCGCGGATCCGCTCCATCAGATGATTGTAGAACCAGAGGTTGTGCATAACAGCCAGACGCATCCCCAGAAGCTCCTCTGCCTTGAACAGGTGGCGGATATAGGCACGGGAGTAGTTGCGGCAGGCCGGACATCCACAGGCGGGGTCGATGGGGCGCTCATCCCGCTCGTACTTGGCGTTCTTGATGTTGATGATGCCTCCCCATGTGTTCAGGTGGCCGTGACGGGCGTTGCGGCTGGGCATGACGCAGTCAAAGAGGTCCACGCCCCGGGAGACAGCCTCGATGATGTTGCCGGGGTGCCCACGCCCATCAGATAACGGATCTTGTCCTTGGGCATATACGGCTCGACTTCGCTGATCATTTCGTACATCACATCGGTAGGCTCACCCACTGCGAGGCCGCCAATGGCGTAGCCATCGAGGTCAAGGTCGGCGATCTGCTTCATATGCTCCACGCGCAGGTCGGCAAAGGTGCAGCCCCTGATTGATGCCGAAGAGCAACTGGTCGGGGTTGACCGAAATGCCCTCATGCTTCAGGCGGGCCATCTCGGCCTTGCAGCGCTTGAGCCAGCGGGTGGTGCGCTCACAGCTGGCCTTGGAGTAGTCGTGCTGGGCAGGATTCTCCACACACTCATCAAAAGCCATTGCGATGGTAGAGCCGAGGTTTGCCTGGATCTGCATACTCTCCTCCGGGCCCATAAAAATACGGTGGCCGTCGAGGTGGGATGCGAAGGTCACACCCCTCCTCGGTGATCTTGCGCAGCTTGGCGAGGCTGAACACCTGAAATCCGCCGCTGTCGGTGAGGATGGGTCCGTTCCAGCGGGTGAACTTGTGGAGGCCGCCCATCTCAGCCACCAGCTTGTCGCCGGGACGCAGATGCAGATGGTAGGTGTTGCAAAGCATGACCTGTGCACCGATGTCCTTCAGGTCGTGAGCGGACAGACCGCCTTTGATCGCGCCAGCAGTCGCAACATTCTGGAATGCGGGCGTCTGCACCGTGCCGTGCACAGTCTTGAACTCACCCCGCCGGGCGTTGTGCTCCTGCTTGAGCAGCTTGTAGGTCGTCAAAGAAGGCATAATGTTTTTCCTTTTCTGCGCACGGAAAACAGCCGTGCATCCTGTGCCGCGTGGTCAGGCGGCAGTGTTCAGAAATTGTCAGAGTGTTTATATACAGCAAAAAAAAAGCCCCATGTGGAGGCTTTTTTATTCGGTGTAGCGCCGCGTATCTATTTTAACAGATGCTTACCGATAATGCAACTGCTTTTTGGCTGAAATCAGTGCCCGTGCGTAAAGCTCACCCCGGCAAAGTCATCTGCGGTCAAGACGTAGGTTTTGTTGTCCCACGCCCAGCTGATAAGTCTGCCCCACTTGCTGGCGCTGAGGGCCGTGCGGAGCATCTGCGCCACCCACGCCTTGCGCTCTGCGCCGCGCGTGGTGCCCTGAATCTCGTGCTCTGCCTGCTCGATCAGGTCAAGCACGGTGCCCTTTGACAGCCGCGCCATAGCCCAGCCGGATGCAGCCCAGGGCGTAAAACGCAAAGCCGCCCAGCATGAGCACGAGGGCCACAGGGGCCGGAAGTGCGGTCAAAAAGGTTACGAATCGCTTCCATGTATTACTCTCCTCCCTCTTTTTTCGAGGTCTTCAATGCGGTGGTTTGCCACCTTCATCTGTTCTTCAAGCACAGGGATGCGCTGGGCGAAATTGTTGTGTGTCCGAACTTCCCGGGTTAGCTCTTCCAGCTTGGTTTCGGTCACAGCCTGTTGCTTGTCCAGTTTGGCATCCATGCTCTGGGCGGTGTGGTTGTTAGAGACGATCACGCCGATCAGGCTCAGACCGCCGGTGATAATGGCTACGATGATTGCATCGCTCATGCGCCCTCCCGAAGACGGGTCAGGCCCTTCTTGCGGATGATTTTCGGGTAGTTGAGGGTGGTCACGTTGAGGTCCACGTTGCCGGAGATGCCCGGCACGCGGCCCTTGCTGGTGCTGGTGGGCATTGTACTTGAAATCCACCTTCGGGGTCTTGCCGGTGTAGTCAGCAAGCCACACGTCATAAGGGTGCAGAGCCGCACCGCCCACAAAGAGATGTGCCTTTGCAAAGCTGGTGTAGGTGTAGAGCTGGGCATAGAAGCCCATCTGCTCCACCTCATGCAGGGCATAGGCGGTCAGGTCGGTCAAGTCCTGCTTGTCCAGGTTGCCCAGCTTATTGTCCTCTACGTCCACAGCCACCGGCAGGGTCAGCTCCCTTTCCGTAGACTGCCTGACGCAGCAGGGGAGAGTTCTGCGTTGACCATGTCCTTGTTGGTGGCGTAGGTGTAGTAATATACACCCACATCCAGCCCCGCCGCTTTGGCGTGGCAGTAGTTCGCTTCAAAGGTCGGGTCGATGTACAGGCCGTCTGCCCGCTTGGAGAGCTTGCGGTTGGTGGACACCGTCTTGAGCATGGCCCCCCCTTTGTAGCCCGCCGCTGCCACCTGCCCAGTCGATTTCGCCCTGATACCGGCTCACGTCGATGTACCGGTAGGGCGGGTCTCCCTCCCAGCCGGTGACAGCCTCTGCCTCGGGACTGCGGGTGCGGGTGTTGCCTCGCCGGTGTCCTGCTTGTCCCCCGGGCCAAAGATGGCCCGCACCAGCTTTTTCCAGCAGTTCCAGCAACTTACCCATCGTAGTCCTCCCCCCCGTGATCTTTGTACTGCGCTGCGGTGATCTCGTCCTCGGCCACCCGCTTGGCCAGCTCCGCTTTGACTCCGGCATGGCGGCGTGCGGGCATCTCTGCCCACGTCTTGGTACCGGCGATGAGCCGGTTCCGCCCAGATTTTATCCATTTTGATGTCCTCCTTATTTGTTGACGGCGGCATCCAGCTCGCACAGCGAGTCCTCGATAGCCGCCAGCCGCTCCCTGTGATGCCATATCCTGCTCTCACAGGGCGTCCTCGATCTCCGCCACGAGGCCGGGCAGCTCCCTGAGCTTCTGCTCCTCTTCCAGCTTCCGGTGGAGCTCTTTCAGGCTCTTTTCTGTTTTGTGCAGACTCATCCGATAACACCTCCGATCATGGTGATATTGCCGCCGACGCCGGAAGCTCCCGGGTGATCGTCACCTTGTAGTTAAAGGCCGCTCCCTTTGGCGGCGGTCTTGTTGGCAAAAAGGCGTGGTGTGCAAAGGCGCCCGGCTCTCGCCGCGCTGGATGTCGGTGCAGTTCTCCCACACGGGAGCATCGTCCCGTGCGTTATTGGTCATCTCCACGCTGAGGCTCATATCTGCCGGGAAACTGCCCTCCAGCGTCAGCGCAGCCACCGTAATGGTGTCGTCCGCCGTCAGGGGGCTGGGCCAGCGAGGAGGACGGCGCTTGTCACATTTTTTAGTAAAGGTCGCCGTCCACTCTGTCGAGGTCTTGCCGTCGTCCGCTTCCAGCACCAATGTGTTTTCTCCGTTGAGGATCTGCTGGAACAGGGCTTTCTCGCTCAGGCACTGTACCGTGAGTTCGGTGCCGGAGGCCATGTTCTCGCGGACGGCCAGCGCCACGCCGTTCACCTTTTCGGTGATGGTCATGGGGTCTCCGTCGCCGTCGGTCACGGTGTAGGGCAGTGCAAACGGCTCGTTTTTTCTCGCCCAGTGCCACGCCGCTTCGCCCACAGCGGAAGTCACTTCCGGCGGCTGGTTCACAGTCGGGAAGCCGTCCTTGTCGATGTACAGTGTCTCCGGCAGAGTGAAACAGGGCAGGTAGCCGTAACTACTGCCGTAAGTTCCTTCGGCAGTCGAAAGACTGGAACCGCTTGCGGAAGCTATGTAGACGCTGTTGGCATAGTAATGGGTTTCCGGCCAATGCGACCCATCATATGTATTGCGCATATCTGGACTTCTCGTCCAGATACCGCTTCCGTAGTGGTTTCGAATGTTGCTGATTCTGCTGATTGCGGCTGAGGAAAGCGCAGAGCCGTCGGAGAAGCCCGATGCCCCGACTTCCGCTGCCGAAATAGGGAAAAAGCTTGACTTGTATGTGTCGCTGCCAAGCTGCTGCTCCGCTACCACCGCCAGTACTGGAATGGTCATAATGGTAAACATAATGACCGACATATTTTGTCGTGCCGATCAAGTTCCGTACTTCGTCGGAAAACTTATTCACATAGGTGTTTTTTGTACCAGGTGGCCTCACCGCTTTTATCGACAACGTAAGTATCTTTTTTAGACACATTATGGACCCCTGCTCGTCACCGGACTCTCCCGGCAAAACAGCGTCCGTCCCTTGCCGTTCAGGCCGCTCTCGTAGTTGTAGGCCAGCACGTAAAAACTTGACTTTGGTGCTGCCTTCCATCAGGTAGACATATCCGTCCCCGATGGCTAAAGTCTTTGATTTGCATTCAAATCCTCCTTTCTCTTAAAAATCGATGCGGCTCGCTGCCTTGTTCCACACACCAGTCAGCTCTATACCATCCATCGTATCAAATGCCGATACGAAACTGATACCGTTTATATCTGTGCCATGTACCATCCCAACAGTTTGATGCGCACGCCGGTAGCGCAGCGTCCGCCGCCGCGCCGGAGATGGTGAGGGTGGGTCCACCCTCACGCCGCTCCCCGCCACCAGTCCTGTCACTACAAGTGCCGCCCGCGTTGCCCAGCAGCGTTACCTGCACCGGATGTCTCCGGAGGGCTTCGCCCTGGCGTAAAAAGCGGACAAAGCCGTCCCGCGCCTCGCAGTAGGCCGGGCATCCTGCCTCCTGCGCCGCTGCGCCGTAGTTGTCAGGTAGGAGCCGAGAGCCGCATAGCCGGTCTTTGCTTCCGGCACCGGTGCGTCCTGCATCGGGGCCAAGCCCCCTCTGCCTCCTCCCAGCTCTCCGTCGTCAGGGTCACGAGGCGGCTTCCCCGGTATCCGGCCCCGTCGCCCGCAAGGCCCGGGTACAGCACCTCGCCTGCGCTGTTGTAGATAGGTTCACTCATTCTTTTTACCTCCGCCTTTGCCGTGACGACCACATTTCCGGTCACGGCCTCGATGTTCACGCAGCCCTCTTCGGCATTCCACGCCGTTTTCGTAATGTCCTCGCTGCCCATCTTCACGCTCACTTCGGTCAGGGTGTACCCGCTCTCGGCGGTCAGGGCGGCTTTGTAGGCCCGGCCCTTCGCCACCACGACGGCGGTCTGGTCGGTGGTCACATGGCTCAGCCGGTTCACCACGCTGCACCACACCAGCGCCTGGCTCACCGTCACGCTGCATTCGGCCTTTGCGCCGCCTGCCGTGGCGCTGATGAGTGCGCTGCCCTCGGCCACGCCCCGCACGATGCCGCCGCTCACGGTGGCCACGTCCTCCCGGCTGCTCTGCCACACCACGGTGCGGTCGTCGGCGTTCTCGGGCCGCACGGTAGCCGTCAGCCGGGCCGTGCCGTCCACGCTCAGCTCAAAGGGTGCTGCGGTCCAGCGTCACGCTGCTCACCGGCACCCTCGCCGCCTTTACGGTCACGGTGCAGCTGGCCGTCTTGCCGCCCACGCTGGCCCGGATGATGGCCGCGCCGGCGGCGCGGGCCGTCACCACGCCGCCGTCCACCACGGCAGCCTCTTCGTTGGAGCTGGTCCATGCGATGCTGCTCTGGGGATGCTGGTGGGCAGCACCGTGGCCGTCAGGGGTGGCAGTCCTGCCCTCCGTCAGCTCCAGCGTCCCGGCGCTCAGCATCAGGCTGGCGGCTTTCAGGCCGTCCTCGGCCACCGTTACGTTGCACGCCGCCTTCACGCCGCCCGCAATGGCTGCGATCTCAGCAGTACCGGCGCAGATGGCCACCACCTCGCCCCCCGGTCACGCTGGCGGTCCGGGTCGGCGCTGTACCACACCACAGCCTGATCAGCGTTCTCCGGGCTGACTGTGGCCGTCAGGGCCGCAGTCTCCCCCCCGGCTTCAGTGTCAGGTGGTCTGGCTCAGGGTCACAGCCTCTACCGGCACCTCTGCCTCCCGCACCCGGACGGTGCAGCAGGCGTATTTCCCGCCGCTGGCGGCGAGGATGGCCGCAGCGCCCGGCTTCTTGGCCGTCACGGTGCCGTCGCTCACCTCGGCCACGGTCTCGTCGCTGCTCAGCCACGCTACGTCGCCCTCCGGGTCGGCGGCTGCGTCCAGCACCGCCGTCTCACCCGCCGTCAGGGCCAGGGCGTCGGCGCTCAGGCTCACCCGCTCCACTGCCGGCTTCACCAGCACGGCGCACTCTGCGCTGCACCCGTCTGCCCGGGCCGTGATCCGTGTCCCGCCGGGGGTCTTTGCCGTGATGACGCCGTCCTCCACAGCGGCCACAGCCTCGTCGCTGCTCTCCCACAGCACGGTCTGCTCCGTTGCATTCTCGGGGGCTGATCCGGACTCCCAGCGCCGTCCGCTCTCCCGCATACAGGGTCAGGCTGTCCCGGGTCAGCCGCACGGCCTCCACCGGCACCTCGGCCCATACCCCCGCTCAGCTGGTCCAGCAGGGTGTCGGCGGTCCTGGTCTGGTAGGCAGCTTCCGCAGCAGACGCATCAGCAGGCGGCGCTCACTCCTTTTTCGGGGCAAGGTTCGCCGCCCGGTTCGCTGCCTGTGGCAGCGGTGCAGGCATCCAGTGTCTCATTTGCCGCGCCCAGTGCGCTGGGCACTCGCTGCCGCAGCTGTGATGTCTGCCTGCGTCGCTTGCCGCCGCCAAAGGGCAGTGGCGCTCTCGGCGTCCTCGGCATCCATCCGCTCCTTCTGGGTGGCGGCTGCGCCTCTGGGCGGCATCCATCGCCGCCTGCGCCGTCTTGGCCGCGTCCTTTGCGGCTGCACCCTCGTTCATGGCCGTGTTCACGGCCTGCTGCACCAACGCCACAAACTGGGCGTATACGCTGGGTCACGTCCTCCACACCGTACCTGACAGCCCAATGGTCTCGTAGCAGTCGTATTTCGCCGGGCGCTCATGGCCGTGTAGCCGTCCGCGCTCTGGGCCAGCAGCATCCACAGCCCCTGCCGGGCGGCCGTAAAGCGTCGGTCGATGGTCACTTCCGGCTCTCGTCAGCAGCACCGGCTGGGGCGGCGTGCCGCCTCCTGCTCGATGTGCAGGGTCACGGCCATCCGCTCACTCCTCCGGCAGCGCAGAAGCTCTCAGGCTCTCCACGCCCGCCGTTCCTACGCCGCCCAGATGCAGCACGCCCGGCTCGGCCCGCCAGCCCATCCCGCCAAAAACCGGTCTTTGATGATCCTTACTTTCACTCTGAAGGCTCCCTTCCTTTGAAAAGGCTCCCCTCGCCAGGGGAGCTGCTTTGCAACGCCGCCGTCAGGCCGGACTGCAAAAGCTGAGGTTCCCTTCCGGTCCGCTGCCGTTTCTAAAGGCCTCTTCTTCTCCAGCCTACCACGTCCCCCTGATTCAAAACTACTGCGGACGCCTGAAAGAACGAGCACCCGGCTCACAGCCAGAGTGCTCGTTCTTTCTTAAACTGATTCAGAATATCGTGGTGGTCAGCAGCGGTATGATGATGGTGTATTGCCATATGACTGCTCATCCTGTACCTCTTTCACCCGGCCGGAGTCCAGCGCGTCTGCCAGGTCATCATACAGCCCGTCCCGGCTGCCGCGCAGCTGGTCATTGGCCACATCGGTGATGGCCCCGGTCACCAGGTCGATCACCTGCTCCCGCTTTGCCGCGTCGGCCTTTGCAGTCCGGTCAATGCCCAGCGTCTCGTACAGTTCCAGCACCATGTCCTCGGTCAGCTTCCGCCGGGTAGCATCGTCTCCGGCCACCTGGGCTTTGGCCGCTTTCTGGATGGTGCCGTCGTACTTTTTCAGCCGGGTCTTGAGCTGGCTGTAAATGGTCTTGTCGTCCTTGCCCATGGCTTCCAGCTTGGCCCGGGCCGCTGCGGCCTCTTCGGCGTCCCCACTCTGGATGGCGTTGTAAAGGCGGTCATACTGGCCCGTGGCACTGGCGGGCAGGCCGTTCAGGCTGAGTTTTTCGCCAGCTTTCAGCCTCTTGGCGTCCTCCCAATATCCCATGATGGCCTGCCGCATCTTCTCAGCATTCCCCAGTGGCACACCCAGCAGCTCAAAGCCATACTCGAGTACGTCCATGCCGGCTTTCATCAGTTTCTGGTGGTACTTTTCCAGCTCTACTTCATCCATCCCGCTGGTATCCCGCTTCACCAGGGTGATAAACTTCGATACTGCCGCAAAGGTATCATTCACAGCGCTGATGTTGGTGGCGCTCACCACGTCATAATCGGTGCCATTCAGAGTGTTGCCCACCAGCGTGTACAGCTCAGAGCCAAACAGGAAGTTGCCCGCAAAGCTCTCCGTGTAGAGATCAAAAAGCGCTTGCCCATGCTGGCTGCCGTCACGTCGCCGTTTTCGTCCCGTTCCCGGTCCCAGCGGTGGAGCAGGAAGTCCGCGCCAATTTTCATCAGGGCAAACACAGCCGTCTGGGTCAGCTGGCTGGCCACGGCCCGGTTCAGCTGCTTGCCCGCCCGGTCCAGTTCAGCCTTATTCGCTGCGCTGGCTTCTGCCTTATACCGGGCCCGCTGGGCGTTGTAGTCGCCCACCGCATCGGCCAGGATGCCGTAGTTCTGGAAGCGCTGGGTGGTAAACATGGTCAGCGTTTTGGTGATCTCATTGTCACTGCGCTGGATTCCCGCCCGCTGCATGGTGGTGTAGTTAGGCTGTGTCTCCTCAATGACTCTCTGGTACATCTTATTGACCGCATCCCAATAGGCATCATTGCGGTTGACCTTGGCCGCAGGGCCCGCGCTTTCACGGCCCACAAAATCCTTTGCGTCCTGCTCAGAGTTTCCCGTCCTGCCAAGGGCTCCCCTGTCAGGGGAGCTGTCGCCGTAGGCGACTGAGAGGTTAAACTCCTCTGCATGGCGCTCCACATATCGCTTTGCGCCCTCCCACAGGGCCGCCACCGTGATCTCGTCCATGCCGTTGATCCAGCCCGTCAGGCTCTTGGGCAGCTTGTCCATAGCGTTCTGCGCCAGACCCTTGTCCGCACCAATGGAGGCAAGCTCTCCCTCCTGGGAGCCTCGCATTCGGTAGCGCAGCAGCACGTCCCCGTGCTGGCTGATCTCTGCTTCCAGCGCAGCCCGCTGCTTTTTGGAAAGGTTCTTGACGAACGGCACCACCGCTGCCATGGTATCTGCACCCAGCACCGCGCCTGCCGTCGGCAGAGAGGCTGCCTGCGCAATGGCCACGCCCGGGTTCAGCGTCAGGATAGCCCCGGCGTAGTTGCCCCCGCAGCTTGCCCAACACCCGGCCCACACCGTCCATCCGCTTCCGCTGGGTCGATTGCAGGTCGGTGAGCAGATAATCAATGTAATCCACGGCTTCCCGTCCCCAGTGCTCTTTGATGATCTTGTTTTTCAGGATGCCAACGCCCTGGGCCGTTTCCACACCACAGTTCAAGATTTTCTGCACATCCCGGATGGGTGCTGCCAGGCCTGCATAGGCTGCCGTATCCCGCAGGGAGCGCTGCACCACATTGTTGCACTCTTCCAGCAGGATGGGCTGGCTGCTCTTCACACGGTTTTTCAAGAAGCCGCGTCCCTCGATGGTGGCATCCAGCTTCAAGCCCTCGATCTGGGTCGCCAGCTGGCTCTTGTCCACCGCAATGGGGTAATAGTTCTTCACGGTGGCCCGCTGGTAGCCCAGCAGCTTCATGCTGGTCTCGTTGATGAGGTTTGCGGTGTACCGCCCAAAGAAGTCTTCCATGTCCTTGCACCATGCCCTGTCGTAGTCGGTCATGGCCTTTTCGACGGTCTGCACGATGGTGTCCGCCATCGGGGTGCCGTCGGCGTTCAGCAGGCTGCCCAGCTGCACGGTCTGGCCTTTCTGGTAGGCTGCCTCAATGTTGCCCTTGTGGTAGTAGTTCACGTCCGGCAGGGTCAGGCCGCCCGTCAGCAGGTGGTTCCGGCTGTCCGCATTTTTCAGGTGCATGTACAGGCTGCACAGCTGGGCATGGGTCAGGGGGGCACCGCGTTCCCCTTGGTGTCTTTCAGCCCCACATCTACCTGTTCCGCGCCAGGGCCTGCAAACCGCTCCATGTTCTTCACATTGGCTTTGCCCGTCACGTTGTCAAACAGGGCCGTTCCCTCCACCGTGATCTGGGTCTGTTTTCGCTGGCCCTCATTCAGGATGTCTGCCAGCTGCTCTATCTGGCCGTTCTTGGTATAGCCGCCCAGCATCCGGAACACCCGCTTGGCTCCCAGCATGTCCAGGTTGTACAGCGTCAATGCCTTTTTGCAGGCGGGGGCTTCCCGGCTCATTGCCTTTCGCTGCCAGCACCTCGTGGGCTGTTCTCTGGGCAAAGGCGTCCACTTCCTTGGCCTTTTCCAGGCTCAGGGTCTTGTTGGCCGTCCGGATCACATGCAGCGTGCTGGCCGTAATGGCTTTCAGCATCCGCATCTGGTCCACGGTCATGGGCAGGTATACCCGGTTTTCCGTCTCATTGATCCGCTGCTGCAAACGGTCCCGCAAGGCCCGGGCCTTTTTCGCTGTCGGGCAGGGCCTTGGCCTCCTCCATCTGCTGATGCAGACGGTCCAGCTGTGCCTGCTTGGTAGCCGTCAGGTCAATTTCCAGTGTGTCGATCAGCTTCACCACGCCGCTCTGCTCCCAGTCCACGCTCACACCGCTGGCACTGCCCTCGGTGCCCTGTGCCACCTGGATGCTGGTGCGCAAAGCTTCCAGCCTCTGCACGGCCTTAAAGTTCATCACGGTCAGGTCGGCCAGCTTCGCCACCTCTGCTGCCTGTACAATGAGGCTCTTCTGCACATACTTACCCGGTGCAGGCCGCAGCACCATCTGGTTCAGCTGGGCCGCGTTCCGCTGGATGCTCCGCCGGAGCTCGTCTTTCTGGCGTCCCTCCCGGGCTTTCTGCACCCGCTTTTCAGCCAGTGCCTTGGCCACGGCAATGTCCTCATCCCGCTGCTGCCGTGCCGTCTCAATGGCAATTGCATTCCGCTGGGTCTGTTGCTGCTGCCAGGCGTCCGCCTTGCGCTGGTTCTCCTGCTCCCATTCCAGGATGTCGTTTTCCTGGAAAATGAGCTGCCGCTCGGCCCGGTCTGCCCGGCGCTGCTCTCCTGCCACCTGCCGGGCCAGCTCTGCGTTCTCCGCTTTCAGCTGTCGGCGCTCCAGGGCAATGTCGTCCAGCATCTGCCGCCGTTCCTCCCGCATCCGCTGCTTTTCGGCTTTCCACTCCCGGTCGTAGGTTTCCCGCAGCACTTCCAGCTTCTCATTCAGGTCGCCTATGTTCGTGATATCCACACCCAGCATGTCCAGGTTCTGGTCCAGCAGCTTCTCAGCCGCCCGGTTCTTCTGCTCCTGCCGGGCAAAGGCCTTTGCCTCGTCGCTCTGGGCAGCCGCCTTGCTGTTCTCATACAGCCGCCGGTTAAACTCCCGGGTCTGCTCTTTCTGCACGCCTTTCAGGCTCTTGAGCACTTCGGCTGCCCGCTCCTCACTGCCTGCGGCCGCGGCAGCCACTTCCCGGTTGTGCTTCTGGATGCCATGGAAGATGGTCTGCACGTCGGTCATCTCGTTCAGGTTCATCACCTCGCCCAGCATCCGGCCTGCCAGCTCCACCTTGGCGTCCTCATACTCGGCCACGTCGGCAAAGCGGCTCATCATCCTGGGCTTGATGGCGTCATGCACGTTCATCAGCACTTCCAGCCACTCGTGCTTTCCATGCTGGCGGCTCCTGCCACCCCTGCGTTTTTGGCCGCCGTGCGGAACAATGCCGCTGCTCCGTCTTTCATTCCGCCCACACTCCGGGTGTCGTTCACGATGCTCTCATATTGTTCCACCGGGTTTCCGTCCCGGTATCCGGCCTCCCGCCGCAGCTGCACGCCGTGGCTTCTGGCGTCTTTCACCGCCGCGCCCCAGGTGCCATACCGCCGGGCAAGTTCTGCCTCTGCCTGGCCGCCCTTGGCCACGGTATAGCTCAGGTTGTGCAGTTCCGGGTACTGGTCCCACAATTCCGTATTGCGGTAGGTCGCATGGTCCAGCACCTCTCCTGCCAGCACTTCGGCCATGCTCTGGGCCTTTTGCATGTCCGCGCCGTCCGCTTTCAAGTACTCCACCAATGGCCGCAGCTCCTTGGCAAACTCGCTGGAATGCAGCTTGCCTTTTGCCCCGCTGGTGTTAATGATCCGCAGCGCCATCCCCTCCAGGCTGTCGTCCGAGATTCGCACGCCCCGGGTGATTCCAAAGAAATCCATCAGGGTCTTGAGGGAGGCGTCCCGCTCCGCAATGGCCCGGCTGGCCTGCCGCTGGGTGTTCTTCCGGGCGTCCCTGTCGGCGCTCTCCGCCATCTGGAACCTGATATTCGGCACCTTGTTCAGCAGCTCTGCCCGCTGGGCCTCGTCTCCGGCCTTGTACTGTTCCACGGCAATGCCGTGCCCTTTCAGGCTGTCCACCAGCGCTGCACTGGCATTGTCCGGCAGGATGGCCGCTTTCACTTCTTCAAAGCCCACAGCCCGCTGGGGCTTTGCCTCAAAGTATCCGGTGGGGATAGCGGCCACATCCTTGTACAGCTGCCGGATCAGCGCCGCCGTGTCCTTGCTGATGCTGTAACCCTCCTTGGCAAATGCCTTGCCAATGGCCGTGGTCGTCTGGCTGCCCTGCGCTGCCCGCAGCAGGATGTCTCCCAGGATCTCCCGTTCTTCAAAGCTGTTGCTCGTGTGGGGCTCCGTCTCGCTGCGCAGCTTGCTGAGGATGGTCTCGATCTGGCCGTCTGCCTTTTCCAGCAGGGCTTTATACTCCTCTTCCGGCATCTGCTGCAAGCCTTCTTTGTCTGCCCGCACTTCGTCCAGGTTCTTATACTCCGCCGTGGCCGTGCTCATCAGGGTATTGGCCGAGAGTCCCCACGCGCCTTTTCCCCGGGCTTCCTCCTGGTTCATGGCTGCCACAAGGTTTTCCAGGGTGTAGGGGTTGTGCAGCTGGGCAAAACTGCGGCGGTTGCCCTGCTTGGTGTAGGGGTCCTTTCCGTTGTAGATACCCTTTTCTCCCAGAATCTTCTCCATGTTGGGCAGCAGCCAGGAGGCCACCTCGGCGTCCGGTGCCTTTTCCCGCAGCTCCTGCTGCATGGCGTCAGTATCCTGCACCAGCTTGCCCGCAATGTCTTTGGTCGTCACATCCTCGTATGCGTTTTCCAGCCGGGACCGTAGCATGGGCGCGATCAGCCGGGCTGATTTAGCCTGTGCCTTTTCCTCGCTCCATCCCAGCTCTTCCATGGCCCAGGCCGTTTCTGCCTGCCGCACCTCATTCAGCACCGCGTTGGCTCGGTCATGGTTCCCGCTCACCACGTCCGTCTCCACGATGTCCCGCAGCACGCTCTCCCCGCCAATGGCCTCCATGATCTTCTCATACCGCTTCTTCTGGCTCTCGGTAAAGCGCACCTCCGGCTTTGTCACCACCCGGATGTCCTCGCCCTTGTCCGCCAGGTAAGCCGCCTTGACGGCATCGTTCTGGGCCAGGCTCCCCGCCAGCTGTTTCGGGCTCTGGCTGGATGCTTCCATATCCAGCGTACCTGTCAGCACACTGCCCCGGGCAAAAAGCCCCCCTTGGCCGTCTGGCGGCTCAACTGGGCCAGTTCGGTGTTCAGCTTCATGGCCTGGTCCGCATTTACCTTGTACTCCACATTCGGTCTTGTCGGTGTCCAGGCGTCAGAGCCACCCGGTTTGCACGGTTGGCCTGCGGGTCAATGCTGTCCGGGCCAAACACCAGCGAGATGGGGCCATACTTACTGTGTCCCTCCCGGGCTCTCACCACCGCAATGGAGGGCGAGGGCATCCCGCCTAGGTCCAGAGCCTCCCGCAGGTTTTCTTCGGTCAGGTTGTGCACCGCAATCAGTTCTTTTTCCCCGTTCACCTCCATAGGGCTGGCCAGCTGGAACCGGGTGGTTTTCTTCACAGGTTCTTCCGTCCGGCCGTTTTCTACGCTTACGCTCTTGACATTTCCATCGGAATAGCGTAAACTAGCAATGGAACCATACTTGGTTATGCGTAACGGCAATTGGAGCCTATTAACAGCTAACCAAGTATTGGTTCTATTTTTGTTTGGATCAATGTAAAGGATTTCATCACGGTTCAAAAGGCCCTGGATGTTTTTCTTTCCGTAGGCGCTCGTCACCATAATGTCGTCTATTTCCAGGCCTTTGTAGCTTGTCGGCAGCAGCTCCAGCGAAACATCCACCGGCTTCCCAGTCTGGTCATAGACTTCACCAAACATATAGATACGGCTGGCATAATCTGCGTTCCGGCTCGTGTCAGAATGCAGCACAACGATGGGGCTTTCCAGAACCTGCGGCACCTGTTTGATGATTTCTCTTGTCATAATAGAGTCATCCATTCCGGCCCGGAAGTTTTCTGCACTGTGTTTCTGCAAAATTTTCCGAATCTTGCCGCTGTCCCAGTAAATATTCTGATCCTTTACGCCGATGCTTTTCAGCACCTCCGAAGTAGCCCCTACCCGAATCCGTTTCGACCAGGTAACTCCAAGGTCAATTGCATCCACATTCTTTGCGAAATTCCGGTCAATTTCAAACCGCGTCCCCAGTTTTTCCGCCGCGTCCTCGGTCTTGAGGGCTGCGGCGTTTTTGTTTTCGGCGGCTTTTGCAGCACGCAGGTTGTCCATGGCCTTTTCGGCATGGGCAAAGTATTCTTCCTGCAATGCCCGCTTCTCGGCTTCTGCCAGGCGCTGGGCCTTTCGTGCTGCGGTATTCTCCGGGTCAATGCTCAGCACTTCCTTGGCTTTGGAGATGATGTTTTCCAGCATGGTCTTCACCTGCTGCATCACCTTGTGGATGCTTCCGGCACGGCCTGCGTTCTTGTCCGCCTGCTCCCGCTGGAACTGAGCCCACCGCCGCACGCTCTCCTCACTGTCAAAGATACCGCCCCAGGCGTCGGACACCAGCTCTTCCGCTGCCTGCTCATAGCTCAGGCTCTGGGCGGCATAATCGCCCATCTTGGCCCGGATCATCTCGTCAATGTTCTCATAGCCGTTCTTCTGGGCCAGGTACAGCAGTGCATGGTCCTGCAAGGTCTTGGCACCCTCCGCATCCAGTGCGTTATACCAGTGGTAGTCCTCGTGCAGCACGGTAGAAAAAACATCCTGCGCACTGTCACCAAAGAAAATGCGGGCTGTCTCTGTGTCCACATAGGCCCGGACATTCGCATTCGGTGCCCCGTCCGGCCCATTCAACACGCTTTTCAGCACTGCATCGGTGCCCGTGCCCTGGGCGTTCAGGCGGATGATCTGGCTGGCCACAGCATCCTCCGGGCGCAGGGTGCCGCGGTAGTAGGTCACTCCCTCGCCGCTGGTACTCTGAGTGCCCAGGGCACCGCCCAGCTTCTTCATCTGCTGGGCCCGGGCTTCCCGCTCCCCTTTGCCGTAAAGGTATGCCTGCTCCAGCACGTTCCGTCCGGTGCCCTTTTCCAGCACCATGTTCACGTTCAGGCCCAAGGCGTTCTCACTTCCCGCCAGCCGCAGCGCCTTGTCAAAGCTGTCCACGTCCTCCATCTGGCCCAAACGGTACATGCTGGAGGCTGCCGCTGCATAGGTGTCCGCGTTCAGCCCGCTGGGCATCTGCTTGCTCAGGTTCTCTGCTGCCTTTTTCGCTCACCTGCCAGCTCCGCAGCTTCTGCTCCACCCGGTTCATCTTCTGGCTTTCGGTGGGTGCTTCCTGCAGCCCAATGGTCTCCCGCAGCTCTGCCGGGCTGATTTCCACACTTTCCCCGGTATTCTCCACGGCCTGGTTCTGTGTTTCCGCACTTTCCACCCTTTGGCAGCAGGGCCCGCTCTTCTGCGTCCGCCGCAACCCGGGCGGTCTGCTCAGAGTTGCCCGACATGCCAATGGCTCCCCCTTTCAAGGGGAGCTGGCGCGTCAGCGCCTGAGAGGTCCTGCCGGGCCAGTGCTCTATCAGAGGAGCTGTCTGCTGCTCTCGTTTCCTGATTCTGTGCCGCCTGCTGCTGGGCTGCAATGCTGCGCAGCATTCGCCGGGTGGCCGCTGCCGTTCCGGGCAGCTGCACCCCATAGGCCTCTTCAAAGGCCGCCCGGTTTGCTTCATTTCCCGCCTCCGGGGTAAACAGCCCAATGGTCTTTCCCGTCAGGCTGTCACTTGCAGCCATCTGGGCAAACTGCCGCACCGCCGGATTATCACTCACTCTGCCCTGCCGCAGTGCCAGCTCTTTCTACCCCCTTGGCAGCAGGGCCCGCTCTTCTGCGCTAGTTGCAGCCTGTACGGTCTGCTCAGAGTTTCCCGGTCTGCCAAGGGGGCCCCCTTTGGGGGGGGAGCTGTCGCCATCAGGCGACTGAGAGGGCAAGCCCGCTGCCAAAGCCTGCGTCTCCCCGGCTCCATCGTGCGCTCCAGCGCCTTGCGCTGCTGCCGGGCCGCCTGTTCTGCATCTGCCTGAGCGGCGTAGTATTCCACCTGCCCCCGTAAGCTGGAATCGCCGCTGTTGTATTCTTGGCCAGCCCGGTGCCCACAGCACCGCCCAGCGCACCGGATGCACCGCCGGAAAGGCCGCTCTCCAATGCGTTCAGGAACGTCTCTTTGCTGAACATCGTCTTGGCGGCTTCCTCGTCGCCCAGGGCTGCGTCAATAGCCTGGTCTGCATAGGTTTCCACAAAGGCCTGCATGGCGTTGTCCATGCCGCCAGAAATAGCATTGGCCACCGCCGGGTAATTCTTGGCCAGAGCCCCGTCCCCGGCAAGCCCGCGCACCCAGTCCGCGATCTGACCGGCCACCGTGCTTGGCATAGTCCGAGCCCATAGTCCGGGCCAGGTCTGCCGCGTCGCTGTTGATGGCCCAACCTGCGCCAAAGCCAGGCCTCCGGCCAGTGCCTTGCCCGCACTCTGGCCGCTCTCCACGCTCTGGCCCATGGCCTCTGCGGCATGCACTCAGCACGGGCAGCACCGCAGCCGGGTTCACACCCGCCACAGCCAGGTTTTCTGCTGCGCTTGTGGCCACGCCCAAAGCCGTCCGGGCAGCTGGAAAGGCCGCTCTGGGCTGCTGCATTCAGTTGCTGCCCACGGTGATAAAGCTGATAGCCCAGGCTCTTCTCCGGATCCACACTGTCCTGCGCTTCTGTCCCGGCAATGCGGGCTTTCATGCTGTCGATTTCTTCCCGCGTGAAGCCCTGCTGCAGCAGGTCACCCGTGCTGTATTTCGGCTGGTAATCCATATCGGTAGCCATCAGCCGCTCGTACAGGTTTTTTTCCCGGGGGTCTTGGCCACTTCCGCTTCCAGTGCTTTCCGGTTGGCCGCGCTTTGGGCAAGGTTCTTGCCTGTCTGCACAGCATATTCACCGGCCAGGAACGGCGCTGCTGCCACCGTATCTGCCACACCGCCAATGGTGTTGGCCGTCCGCCGCACGCCACGCTTCCAGGCAGGAATGGCATCCAGCGCCGCATTCATCTGCCGGGCCGTGTCGATCTGTTCCTGCGTCCAGCCGCCCTTGGTGATTCCCTTCATAGAAGAAAATGTCTTTGCCATACTTTGCAGTTGGCTGTTCGTCCAGCTGTTTCCGCTGCCTTTCGTGCTGCTGCTCTTCTGCCCGAAGACCCGCCCGAGCTCCCTGCGCTCTTTTTCGCCAGCGCCGTTGCAAGCTGCCGTCCTGCGATCGTCCTGTAATTCCCCACAGAGTTTGGATCCAGGCCGTACAGTTCCAGCACCGCCCGTGCAGCCTGTCGCTGCCGCCGCCTGCCAGCCCGGCTGCGGTCGTGAGCGCACCCGCCTTGTCTGCGCGGGTGATGGGTGCGCCGCTGTAATTGTCAAAAATGCCGGTGTCCAGACCATACCGGCCCAGAACGGCGTTCGCGGCATCGCCCGCTCCCTGCTGGTACAGGTTGAACGCCTGCTCGTAGGCATTCAGTGCATCGCTCTGGCCGGTGCGCTCTTTTGTTGTACTCCCCACTGTTCCCGGGCAAACTCGTTCTCCCACTGCTGCTGGGTGTAGCCCTTGTAGGTGTCGTAGGCCGTCAGGACCGGCTCTGCCCACACTCTTCGCCATCTCCCACAGGTTCGAGAGAGAAAGTCGCTCTTCTCCTGCGCCGCCTTGATCTGCCCGGCTCTTCTTGTAGTCCCTCCAGTCCTGCGCGTTGGCCACAGCCCCTGATGCTCCGCCGCCTCAAGGCTGTCCTGATTCTGCAGCGCACTCAGAGCCCCGAGAGGCCGTTCTGCTTCAGCTGGTACATGGTCAGGGCCTTGTCCCGCAAGCCCGGCCAGCCCGCTGTCCACGTTCGCCATGGCCTGCTGGTAGCCCTGCTGGGCCACGCTGTTTGCGTAGCTGGAGCCGTACCCGCCGCTCAGCGCGGCAGCGCCCGCAGCGGCGTTCTCAGCCGCTGCCCTGGCATTCGCCTGCGCGCCCGCGCGGTACTGCCGGTAGAGTTCGCTGTCCGTGCCTACGTCATAGCCCGCATTGCTGGCTGCGCCATGCTGTCCAGTGCCTCGTTGATCCGGTTGCCGTAGTTGCTCTGGTACGCCCCCGGCATCGCGTTCTCCGCTTCCTTCTGTGCCGCCTGCGCGTTCCTGTATCTCTTAAAAACTCCCATTTTCTAATCTCCTTTCCTCTTAGCCTCCCTTATTAGGGGAGGTGTCGCGCCGTCAGGCGTGACGGAGAAGGATTTTTGACCGCTCAGCCCCTTCCGGGCTGGGCGCTTTCTTTACAACAGAAACGGCAGCAGGCTTGCGGCAACGCTCAGGATCGTCCCAAAGAGGCCCGTCCCCCGGCTCTCTTCTTCGCCTGGCTTTCGCTGGCCGCCTGATTGTACGCGCTCTGATAGTAGTTGCGCTGGTTCTCCCAGTTCTGGTAGTTGGTCTGGTACTTCTCGTAGTCCTGCGCCTCGGCCTGCTGGTATCCGCTCAGCTGGTTCTGCAGGTCGCTCTTTTTCTGGGTGTACTGGTTCAGCGCCTGGCTGTACAGACCGTTCGTGGCGCTGCTCAGGCCCGCCATGGCGTTCTGGTAGGCGCTCTGACCCGCCTGGGTGCCGTAGCTGGGCCGTACCCGCCCGAGATGGCGCTGGCGTTGGCCTGGGCGTTCTCGTTAGCCAGCTTCGCCTGCCGGGTGTAGCTGTTCTTATACTGCTCGTAGGCCGCATCCCGGGTGGGGTCGTAGCTAAAATCCTTCATCCCGTCCAGCTTGCCCATCACGCCGTCGATCTTGTCCTTGTATTTGCTGGTGTAGTCGCCCGGCTTCTTCGCCTCCCAAGCATCCAGCTGCACTCTCGCATCGCTCACTCTGCTCATGTTCTCTGTCCTCCTGTCAATGTGTTATTTCAGCTTCTCCTGCAGATCCCCCCCGCAAGGTTCTCCGTGTCAATGTTGCTCAAAATGTATTCCAGCTGCTCTGCATCTGGTACAGATAATTCTCAGCTCCCGGGCGCTGGCCGTATCCAGCCCATCCAGCCTCGGCATGGAGATCTTCGAAAGTCCCACAATGCTAGCCACGTCTCGGCACACCTCCGTTCACTCTTCCGCCCTCGCTGCTGCTCAGCGTCATGGCGAGCGTCTCCTCACTGCGATCTGCCCTTTCCCGGTCAGGCGCAGCCGCATGGTGTCGTGCCGGGTCGGGACAAAGGGCAGGTTCACCTGCACCCGCCTGTCCCGGGTGTCCCTGGCCCTTTTCTTCCCACTCGCCGCCGTCGAAGCTGGCCCACAGCGTCACTACGGTCCGCTCCATCGCGTCCAGCCGCACCGTCACCCGGCTGCAGTACTTGTCGTCCGGATCTCGAGTCCGATGTCTCCGGTCACGGCCTCGGATTCCACCGTGTCCTCTTCGCCGCCGGCTTCCCTGGCTCCCGTCTGCGGCCCAGATGGCCTCTTTGTCCCAGAGGTAGAGCTGCCGCCCGGTGGAGCACATGGCCCAGCCGGTGGCGTCCTCCTCGTGCCAGAGTCCCTTTTCTGTGTCGTAGACCAGCAGCCGCTGCCCGCCGGGGCTTTCGGTGTGCAGGTAGTACCGTCCCACCAGCCCGCCGGCGGCCGCTCTTGTCACCCGGCTCATGGCCGTCTCGTCCAGCGAGGCCGACACCTTGGTGGGCAGGCTGCCGTCCCACGCCATGACGCCGTCCATCGAGAGGTAGTACAGTGTCTCGTTGATGACGCAGAGGCTCTGGTGGGCGCCCTTGGCCACGCCCGAGCACTGGATGCTGCTCATCTGGTAGTCGCTGGGCTTGGTGCCGTAGAGCTTTGTAAGCCGTTCTCCTTTGAAGAAAAGCACGTATCCCATGCAGGTAGCCGCGCCGGTAAAGGCTCCGTCGCTGCCCACGGTCACGGCGTAGCTGTCTGCCGCCGTGCCGCGATAGGAGAACCAGTTGGTGGCGTCACCCAGCTTGCAGGCATAGATGACGTTCTCGGTGCTCGAGCAGCCCCAGACACGGTTGTTGTGCTCCGTCAGCCAGTCCAGATCCGGCACCCGCCGCTGGGCCGTCACGTCCGGGAAAGGCCCGTCGAAGGTCTGGGTGGTCTTGCCGTCCATGGCCGTCCACACCACGCTCTGCCTCGTCACCACACAGGTGCCGTAGTACAAAACGCTCTCGATGTCCGGCGCGATGGAGAGGATCACCGAGTCCCCGGCCCGTCGTCCACCACCACGTCCCCGCCGAAATCGGCGGAATAGGCATTCTTCACCACGCTGGGGATGCCCGTCAGGGTCACAGTGTCCCCAGCCTTGAACGCTTTGCCCAGCCCTCGCAGGTCACGCGGCAGTAGTTCAGCAGGATGTTCTGCCACCCGCCCGCCGTGCTGTAGAGCTTCAGGGCGTCGCGGTAGCTCCACGGGGCATCTTCGGCCTGCTTGAGCCAGACGTCGCCGTTCTTGGGGTTTTCCGGCTCGGTCGCGCCGAATTTGTTCGGCGTGTACACCACGCCCGCAGCGTCGCAGGGGTCACAGTCAGGCTTTTACCTCCCCTGCTGCCAGCCGGATCCCAGCGCGCTCAGCGTCCCCCGCTGCGGTGTCAAAGGACATCTTATCCGGCCAGATGAGCACTTTGGTCCCCATGCCCACCATCTTCTTCTCGCTGTCCGTCAGGGCGTCCTTCAGCTCCACGGTGTCGCCGCCGTCGTCCGGGGCATACCGCAGGGTCGTGCCTTCCACGGTCACAAGGCCGTTCAGGTGGTACATCCCGTTCATTCGGCTGCTCCCGCACTTTCCGCCGGGGCTTACGGGTCTCGAGGGCCGGGTATCCCCGCGAAGAAAAGTTCTTCTCCTTGCTCAGCTCTGCCTCGCTGCAGGCATACCCCTCGTTCAAACACCTGCAAAGCAGCTGCCGCTGGCTGTTGATTTGATTCAGACTTGTGCTTATCATTTTCATCGCTCCTTCCCTCGTTCTTATTCCAATCGGAGAAACGAGAAAAAAGCGTTTAGCGCAGCGGCTAGCTTTTTCCGTTTCGACTTCTCCTTTGGGGTCTGAAAGGGGCGAGCAGCCCCTACCGGCATATAATTTCCGCCTCACCCACGCCGCAAACTCCTGCACATAGCTCGTGTAGAGCTGCAATTCGTTCGCCGCCCGGGCTGTCTCGCCGAGGGCGAGGTCCATCTGCGCCGCCAGCCAGTGGGGTAGAGCGCTTCCCGCCGCGCCGTCTGCCAGCAGCGGCGTGTCGTATTCCAGCCCTTCCTCCCACAAAATATCCGCGCCGCGTCCCTCAAAGTCGCTGTCGGTGTCGCTGCGCTCCACCACGCTCCGCCGCAGGCCGCTGTCGGCCTGCCGCAGCCACAGCTGCTTCATCTCGTCTGAAAAGCTGTTGTTCGGCCTCAGCTCGTCGGCCATCTTTATCGCTTCGCCTGCTGTCGCAAAACCTCAAAACAAAATCCCCCCGGCGCAGCAAGCGCCTGCAAGCTGTACCGGGAATATCTCTCTGCCCTCTGTTTCTGGGGCTCTCCAATGGTCATCAGACGCCAGGCGTCTGGGCCTTCCGTGCCTGCCATCGCCGCCTGGCTGCCATCAGGCAACTGAGAGGTTAAATGGTCATCATCTGCGTCCTGCTGACAACTTCCGGGCCGCCTCGGCGTCCTGTTGATGCTGTGCTCCAGCACCTCGGCCACCGCTTTCGGCACCTTCACGTCGATGCCGCGCTGGATGAGGTAGCTGTCCCGTTGACGCCCACGAACACCGGCGCCGAGTAGCGGTCGTCATCCTTAAACAGGTGGATGGTCACCATGCCGTCGTCCTTTGCTTCGCCCTTTGCTTCGGCCTTCTCTTCGGCCTTTGCCTCCCGGTCTTCTCCACAGTCTCCACCGCGTTCTCCACGGCATCCGCCGCAGCAGTCTCTTTCTTAGTCGCCTCGCCGTCATCGCTCACTGCCCTCTGTCGCTGGGGCTATTCCTTTGCCTATAGCCTCTCCCTTTGGGAGAGGTGTCACCGCCAGGTGACGGAGAGGGGCAACCCCGTTGCGATAGCGCTATCATGCGTCGATAAGTGCTCAAGGCCGCCGCCCTCCAGCTCAGTGGCGGCCGTAGGCGTGGGCACCCATCACCAGCGTGCCAAACACGGCCAGGCCCGTGGGACAGCCGGTCTCATCACGCCAGATTTTCGCCTCGCTGGTCTCCACAAAGCGGATGTTGCCAATCTTGCCGATCTCACCCGTGTACATGGCCTCGGGGCTGGGCGTACTTGTGCCAGTCGATCCAGCCCGGGTCTTTCATCAGGTCATAAGCCACATAGGGATGCACAATGGCCACATAGCTGTCGCCGATGGGGTGCCGCATTCATGGCTTTCAGCTGGGCAGATGCCCGCAGGCAGATTTCCAGCGTGATCTTGGCGGTCTTGTCCAGGTTCTTGCGGGAGTTCACCGCGGTCTCCACGCCGTCCACGGTCTTGGAGGCATACAGCACGTTGGTGCCGCCCACCAGCACGTCACGGGTCACGCTGGTCCAGGGTGCGGCCCGCCTGGCTGGCCAATGATCTTGGTCGCCTGCAGCACGTTGTTGTCCAGCGCCGTGGTTTTCAGCACGTCGGTAAGGGGCACCCAGCCGCCGTACTGGTGCAGGTCAGCGGTCACCGTGGTCACGGTCAGGGCCTGGCCTTCCGGGGTCACGCCCTCGGTCAGCGGAGTGGTGGCCTTGGGCAGCGCGTCATACTTGCGGAACTCGATGTTCTTGCCGCCGTTGGTCGGAATGGGATACGGGTCACCGAACTGGTCATGCACCAGGGCCGGCAGCGCCTGGTCGATGAGGCGGCGCTCGTAAAGGTTTTCATCTCGGCGCTCATGCTGGCCGTTGCAAACATCTGCAGATCCAGCTTCAGGTTCTCGGTTCTGTTGTTCATAGCTTCCTCCTAAAATTTTTTTCCTCTACTCACGGCTCCCCTACTAGGGGAGCTCCGGCATCTGCGCCTCCGTAGGCGGACAGTGCCGGTGAGAGGTTTACAGTGTAATCACTTCACCCCGCATGACCCGCTTCTCCATCTCTTCCATTTCCTTGCGGCTCATGTGGGATACGTCGATCTTGGTCTGCACCGCGCCGCCGGGGCGGGTGCCATTCTCGCCGGGCCGGGCGTTGCGCTGCTGCAGCCTGTTCACCACACCCCTGCTCCACCTGCCGGGCCGTGGCGGCCTGCTGCTGTTTCAGGATGTGATCAAAGTAGGCGCTGCGGTAGGCGTTCGTCATAGAAACGCCGACCGCATCATCTTCTCCACCTCCGGGTTCGCCAGCACCTCAGCCATGTTGAAGTCGGGATACTGGGCTTTCAGCTGCTCCGCTTCCCGGTCCCATCCGGCCTGCAGCTCGGCAATGCGGGCCTGCTGGGCACGCTGGCGTTCCATCTGCTGGATCATCTGCTGCTGTTCGGTCAGGTGCTTGTTCTGGCTTTCCAGCTTGTCCAGCTCCCGGGCCGTCCTGGTGGAAACGCCCTTCTCCATGGCCAGCTTCTCGTAGTAGGCATCGTCTTTCACCGCGCCGTTCCGCACAGCCTCGGTCAGGGCCACCAGGTCGTTGGCATCCGTGCCGTACTTTTCCTGCAGCGCCTGCATCAGACCCTTCATGGCCGGGCTTGCTTCCAGCCGCCGGGTCGCTTCGGTCACGGCGTTCTGCATCAGCTCTCGGTCAGGTCGGCATACTCGTCCGCGCAGCAGCTCACCAAAGGCTTTCCGCCGCTCCTCCGGGCTCTTGGTCTTGCCTTCGCCCTTCTCCTCGCCGTCCTTGCCCTCGACTTCGTTCTGGTTCTCTGCCGCTTCCTCGTCCAGCTCAGACTTTTCCTCACTGCCCGGGCCCCCCCTGGGCGGGGGAGCTGGCGGCGCCTTTCTGCGCCGACTGAGAGGGTGAGCCCTCTTCCCGGCTGCTCCGCTTCAGCACCCCGCTCCGCCGGGCCAGCCAGCCGCTCTTCTGCCGGCCGCAGAGCAGGCTCCTGCACTTCCTGGGCCGCATCCGCAGCACTGGCGGCAGCAGCGGCAGCGCCGCCGTCACCGCAGCCCTCAGCAAACAGCTGAAGGTTTACCATTTTCTCCTGGCCGTCCTTGCTTTTTGTCCTCATAGTGGATGTTTTCCGGATATCTCTCCGCCAGCAGGGCAAGACCCGTCTTTGCAAACTCCATTGTTGTCAGGTCTGTCTGGAAGATGCTGCCGGTCAGCCTTCACCGAAACGCGGGGCCCGGTCGGCTCATTGATAGGCACAGCACTCGGCCTCGTCACAGTCAGCCAGCACATACACCAGCGTCTCCATCAGCATGGATGCACAGCCGCGCACACGATGTCCTGCCCTCTGGGCGCATAGCCTGCATGGCCGAAAACTTCCAGCCTGCGCACCCGTGCACCAGTGGGCTGGTCGAACCTACATACTATGGATCATTCTATCGCTCCTTCTGAAAATCACTTATTCGGATTATTCACGTTCATGGCCCGCTTTGCCGCCTGGGTGGCCAGGCTGTTGCCTCCGCCGCCCACCACAGCCCCCAGGCCGTTGGTCGCCGTCTTTGCGGTGGTCTGTCCGCCGCTGCCGCCGCCCGTGGTTCCGGCCGCCTGTGCAGCAGCCCCGGCCATGGCGCTCACGTTGGTGCCGTTCTGCTGGTCAATGATGGCGCCAGCTTCTGCAGCTGCTCCATGGCCTGCTGCAGCTGGGTGTACAGGGTACCGTTCTGCTGCACCCGTTCCCGCACCTTTCGATGCCCTCAAAGTCCATCATATCAGCACCGCCAGGGCCGCGTCGGCGTTGGCCGGGCAAAGAAGCCCATCTGGTAGCACTCTTTCGCCGTCTCGTTCTGAGAAAGGCGGCTGAAGGTGCTCTTCTTGGCCGCCGATCACCGTGATGTCGAACACCGGCTCGTGGCTGCCCAGCTCCACCCCGCCGATCATGTCAACCGGCTGGGGCTGCAGCATCTGCCCCGGAGAACCGCACATACTCCGGCTGGCCCTGTCGCCGGTAATGCGGTAGACGCGGCTCTCGTCGTAGAACTGCCGCATCAGGTCGATGATGAAATAGCACTCTTTGCAAAGGCCCGGTAAGCGCTTTTCAGCATATCACGGAGAGCTTCGAGCCAGCCTCCTGCAGGGCCGCAATGGCAGAAGCCGCAGTCAGGCCGCTGGTGGTGCCGCCCTGGGAAACATCCCGGTTGCCGCTGTTCTCCTTCAGCTCAGCCACTCGCGTCCCGGTAGGTGATCAGGTTGCCCGCCAGCCCCGCTGTCTTAAGGGCCGCAGGGTCTCGTCCGTCACCCGCCCCGCCGCGTGGACGATGTCCTTCGCCAAAATCCGGCCAGCTCCTTCTCGTTGATGCCCGCACCGTCCTGGATGATGTACCGCGCCTTGGCCGAAAGCTTCACGTTCTCGTCCATGGCGTGGTTCATCTCGTCAATGGCGGTCTGGGTGTCCTTCATCACGTCGATGTACCCAAAGCCCGCCGGGCTGTCCTCTTCCACGAACAGGGTATCGAACACAAAGGGGTATCTTGCCGTGGTCGTAGAATCCCCGGTCAGCAAGGGCCGGGTCGTTCTCGCTGGCGTAGAGCACCACGCCGTTGCAGAACTTGCAGTAGTGCAGCAAGGCGGGCCGTCCCGGGCCTTTTTGTAGTACCAGTCCACCACCACGCTCTTGTCAGCAGGTGTCAATACTCTGGTCGTGGATGTACTTTGCCACTTCCAGTGTGCTGCCGGTGTGGCCTTCCAGCTGGGGGGGTACTGGGCCTTCAGCTGTTCGTTGTCGGCCACCGCCAGGCTGAACAGGTGGGGGCTGTCCTGGATGTCCTCCACGCCCGGCTCCCAGTAGAGCATCAGAAGATCCATGCTCTTGATGGAAATGTCCCCCACGCCGTTCCGTAGCCCCGGGTCCCAGAAGATGCCCTTCACGCCGGTACCCTGCTTGAGCTTGCGCCACCAGGTGTCGCTGTATACGCTCTCATAGTCGGCCTGTTCCAGCACCACCGGCAGGATCTTGGAAAGCACCTTGGCGGTCTCCTCGTCGTCCGCGCTCTCGGCAGCACGTTGGGCTCCGGGTAGTTGTCCATGGCGTCGGCGTGCTTGTTTGCAATGGAGTTGAACAGCCACCCGCTGGAAGGCTTGGGCTTGCCCTCCATCATCTCGGTTTTTGCTTCCAGTTGGCCCAGCTTGTACCATTGCTGCATCGATGAACCACAGCTCGTTATCCACGATCCGCTTGTCCAGCGCCGCCTTGCCGGTCTTGTATCCTCTGTAACAGCGCCGGCCCCTTTCGCCACCTGCTCTGTGCCGACCAAATTCCATCCCATTTTCCGTCGGTCGTTCCTGTTCATATCCTCAAAAACCTCGTCTTTCTTCCCCAGCTCCAGCGGGTCATCCGGCATGGGGGCTGCACCGGCTCTGTGGGGCGGGCTGATGGGGATTCTCCATCAGCACATAGCGGCACTCGTCGTAGATGTGATCCTCTTGGTCGGAGTCGATATCCTCCACGTTGCTCTCGTCGTACACAAGGTTCGGGATGGTCCGGATGAAGTGTTTGCAGGTGTCAAACACCTGCAGCATGGGCCGCCCGTCCGCCGGAACGCCAGCCGATAGTGAAACTGCATCTTTCCCGCCAGACGGGTGTGATCGCCGGGAGCCCAGTGCAGGAAAGTTCGGGCTCTTTTCCTGCATGTCCGCGATGCTCTCGCCCTGGCTCTCGTTGAAGATGGCCGGGTCGGCCACGCCCAGGATGACCCGGCCCCGGAGCATGGGGTCGTTCTGCTCTGCTTCCCGGATCATCCGTGCCTGTTCCATCGGGTCAGCCTTCAGGCCCTCGTTGGGTGTGCCGGTGCAGCCGTAAAGCTCCCGGATGCGGTAGAGCCGCCCGTCTTCGTCCGCTGCATACCACCCCACGGAAAACGGCTTCGAGTAACCGAAGTCGTATCCGCGCCAGATCTTCCAGTGTCCGGAATGGGAAACGGTTCGATGACGTGGGTCCACCGCTGGTCCTCGTAGTGGGCCGGGTCGTTGTTCCACTCGGTGAACACCTGCCCGGTAAAGCTGTCCCAGTCGCCGTAGAGCAGGGCTTTCTTCTCCGCTTCCGGCAATGCAGCCAGCGTGCCCAGGTAGCCCGGGTCATTTTTCCAGCAGGGCCGCGTTGTCAAACACGGTGCTTGGGATAAAGATGCGGGTCCGCCGCCGGGTGATCTCCTTTCCTTTCCGGCGCTTTTACCTTCACCAGCTGTACCATCCGCGTGCCCGGCAGGTGCCGGACTGATAAACCGTGCCTTCACCCATCCGTGGCCGATGCCGCCGGGGTTGGCCGTGGCCCGGGTGTAGACCCGGGTATCGGGGCCGTTGGGTCGGTTTCGGCTCAGCAGGTAGCTGTACTCTTCCCATGTGAAATGGGTCAGCTCGTCAAAGCCGATAAAGTCGTAGGCCTTGCCCTGGTAGTTGTACCTGTCCTGTGCGTGGTTCAGACTGCCGAAATAGATCTTTGCCCCGCTGGGGAAGGTCCAGCAGTGGTTGAGCCGTTGTACCTCGCTTTGGGAAACACAGGCTTGTAGTACTGCATGGTCTTGTCGATCAGCTCCCGAAAGCTGCGGGTAAGTCTTTCGCAGGATGAGCGCCCGGTAGTGCGGGATGTCCACCTGCCGCAGCGCCTCGATCACTAGCGCGTCGCTCTTGCCGCCGCCGGCCGCCCCGCCGTACAGGGCCTCGTCCTCGGTGCGGGCCATGAACCGCTGCCTGCCTCGGCTGCGGCGACCAGATCACCGGCCGTCCTTCGTGCCTTTTTTTTCTCCATTCTGTCCGCCTCCCCTCTGTCGCAAGGCCCGGTGCTTCACGCCCCGCCAAGCTCTTCTTGTCCCGCCCAGACTTCCCCGGCCTGCCAAAGGCTATCGGGTTGCGGCTCCCAGCGGTCATTTCGCTGCCGCTCATGCCCTGCTGGCCGCTGCCCCAACAACTCCTCCCTGTTTCCGCCACTGGCGGCGGTCGTCATCGTTGCCCCTCTGGGGGAGCTGTCGGCGCAGCCGACTGAGAGGGCTACTCCACCATCACCTCCGGCCCTTTTTTCTTCCCGGCCCTCGGCCCCGATCTCCACCAGCGGTGGGGCATCGCCCTCGCTCTGGCTCTGGCCGGGTACCATTGCCGCGGCCTTTTCCGCCACGGTCATCAGCACGGTGGCCATCGCGGCTGCATTTTTGTCGCTCCTCACGCGCTCACCGTACCGCTCCAGCTGAGCGTCCAGCAGCTTTCGCTCCTCGCTGTCCAGCTGCCGGTCATAGCTGTCCTCGGCAGCGTACAGCACAAGCCCCGTCTCCGTGGCGTCCGCCAGCTCCTCGGCGTCGCTCTTGAGCAGTGTGCCTACCGCAAAGCAGCGGGCGCGGGTGTCCTCGTCCAGCTTCCGGTGGAGCTTGGCCCGTACCTGCGCGGCCCGCTGGCTCTCGTCCACACGGCTCTGCAAATAGCTCACCTGCGCCCTCGCCCCGAGGCTGGCCCGGATCGCGATCTCCCGCGCAGCAGCCTGCCGCTCTTTTGCAAAGGCGTCGCTCCGGCCGGCTTCCTCGGCCATCCAGCTGCGGATGGTGCTCTCCGGTACGCCGTACCGCCGGGCTACCGCACAGATGGATCCAGACGACAGCATGGCCATCAGCACCTCGGCCCGCACCTTCGGCGGGTACTTCCGCCCCCGCTGGGAGCCCTTTACCGTGTTTTTGCAATATGCCCGCTTGGCCACCGCTCTGCCTCCCCTCTGTCGCAAGGCCCACGCTTTTGCGCTTCGTCGGGCCTGTTTCGTCCCGCTCAGGCCTGCCCGGTCTGCCAAAGGGCTCCCCTCGGTAGGGGAGCTGGCGAGCGAAGCGAGACTGAGAGGTTCTTCCTTCTCAGCCTACCGACGCCGGAAAAACAAAACTACTGCGGACATTTTGCCCGCAGTAGTTTCTTTGTATGGCAAACAGGCCGGGTCTCCCCAGCCATCCTTCGAGAAAGGCTGCCCCTCGCCAGGAGCTGCTTTGCAGCGCCGCCGTCAGGCGGACTGCAAGGCTGAGAGGTTTTCCTCTCACATCAGCCCTGCCGCCGCCGCATACACCGCAACGGTGCTCAGCGCCTCCAGCTCCTTGTGGTAGTAGGTCGTTCTCCCGATGTGCAGCTTCGCCACCACCCGCTCCTCCGGCATCCCGTCCAGATACCTCAGCTGCCAAAAGCCGCCTGCATACCGGGTCTGCGGCCTCGTAGTAGTCCATCGCCAGCGCGATCACGCCCGCCCAGCCGCTTTTTCCCTGTCCACAAGCCCGCAGCTCTGCCCGCACCCGTCGTTTCTGCTCCCTGGTCAATCCCTCGCCGCCTTTCTTCGCGCGCGTTAAAACGCAAAATACCGGTACTTTGTCTGTCAGGTGCGAACTTTCACACCCTCCCGCTTTACCATCACCACATAGCAGCGCAGCTCGTCTGCGTCCCATCCCTCTTTTTCGTCGCCCGGCGCCTCCGGCTCCGGCACGACGCACCGCACGAACCTCCAGCCCGGGTATCTCTGCTCCCACCAGTAGGCGTTGTCCTTGCAGTCGGTGCAGCCTTTGCGCAGCTGCTTGCGGCTCCATCGGGTGTCGTTGGGGGCGTGCTCCACCGGCAGCTGAAGGTTTCTCGTCTCGTACCACCGCATCTGCCCGTGCTTCTCGAAGTAGGTGATCAGGTCATCCAGCCTGTTTTGCAGATTCAGCCGGTCGGCGTTGGCTGTGCCGAGGCTCTCCACGCTGCCGTCCGGCCAGCGCACGGCCCATTTGTCCTCCAGCAGCTGCCGAAAGTCTGCGTTCTGCCGCATGGTCAGCCCTTTGCACTCCACCAGCAGGTGATGGTGGTAGCGCCCGCTCTTTCGTCCGCAGCCGGTCAGGCCCATGACCCGCAGCTCGGCGCCCGGGCCGTACAGCTTTGCGATGGCAGCCTTCACCCGGCGGATGTAGTTGCGCAGATCCCGCTGGGCCTGCTCCATGCTCTCCGGCAAAAAGGTGTCTATGTAGGTCAGGGTCAGGTAAAACCCCAGCACGGTAAAGTTGGCGTTGGCTTTCTGTACCCTCCAGCGGTGGGAGTGCTGGGCGTTCCGCTTCTCCTGCCGCTCGCTGCTGGGTCTTGTCTTCTTCCGACGCTTGGCCTTGTGCTCCTCTGGCGTGATGGGGTAGAGGTCCACCTCCATGTACCCCTCTCCGCAGAGCGTCCTCTTCTCCCGGGTGTAGGTCTGCTTCATCTTGTACCCTCCTGCTGCCGTTGGCTGGTAGTGTTGCTTTCTTTCCTGTGACCCATCACCGTCACAGGGATAACGGTATACTAGCTCCCCAAAGCGCCCGCCCGGACGCTTTATTTAAGAGAGGTTCACCTCTATATAAACCGATATGCCTGCCGCCGAGCTCCCTCGGCAGCACCCATCTCGCCTTATATTTTTTGTCGAAGACGCCCCCGATGGTTTCCCATCGGGGCTTACCTGTCTGTATTTTTTATGGCCTTGCCGGCTTTCCAGCCGCCGCCCAGTAGCCGTAGGTCAGCTCCGGTCGGCCCTCTTTTTTGGCGATGGCGTTGTAGGTCATCAGGTCGTGGACGTCGTAGTCCAGCGGCGTCGGATCCTTGATCCGCCGCAGCACCGGCAGCTTCAGCCTTTTGCTCTTCGGCTTGGGCGGCTTTTCGCTTTCCTGGCATTGTGCATGCTGACCTTCCGCATCTCTTTTCGGCAGGTCATTTTTGCGATGCCGCGCTTTATGCAGCGCCCGCCCTGCTGGTTGTAGGCGTAGTAGGCCCCGTTGTCGTCGCCAAAGACGCCCGCCTCCCACAGCTCCCGGGACGTACCCTCGCCCATTACGTTTCCGGCTGCATCGTAGCAGGTGTAGACGCTCATCACCCGGCCTTTTCTCCCCGCCGGGGCCGTCCTCCGGATGCAGCAGCTCGCTGCTGATGTTGTACTTCCGGCCCCTCATCCGGTTATTCTCGTGCTTGGCCCACTCGCTGGTGTGGTAGCCCTTCGGCACGATGCCGCTGGCCTCCAGCTCTCCGGCTGTGCCTTTTGCGAGGACTTCCCCGGTCTGGTAGTCCTTTACGGTGTAGAGATTCGCTTTGCCCATGTGTGCTCCTTCAGCTGCGCCATCGCAGCCGTAGCCTTTTCTTCCAGCTTCTTTTCGCTCAGCACCCGCAGGCTGCCCTTCCCGGCCCGGCGTCCCAGCTCCTGCATCACGGCCCGCTTCAAAAAAGCCCGCTTCTGCTCCTCGTAATCCCGTTCGCTCTGTCGGACCCGGTCTTCGTCCGGCTGATTCTCCACCATGATGTCTTCCTTCAGCGCAGCCTGCGCGCACCGGCGCAGATGCTCCATCGCCACATCCAGCCCGTCCGTGTGGCCCTCTTCGTTCACCTGCCGGTAGTTGGCCAGCGCCTCTTCCTTCAGCCGGTTCAGCCGCCCGGCTCCGAAGCCCAGCTCCTCGATGCAGGCCTCAGCGCACAGCGTCCAGACCATGCTGGCCGCCACGTCGCCCGCCATCCGCAGCTGCTCTTCCCGCCGGGTGCGGGGCTGCGCAGCACCGGCACCCGGAAATCCGGGTCCACGCCCTCCGGCATCCAGCTGCGCCGCAAAGCAAGGCTCCTGTCCGTCGAGGGCATCCCTCGGTCGTTCACTGTCATGGCCACATCCAGACTCTCCTGCCCCAGCTTTTCCGCCCGGACAGGATCCTGTTCAGCCGCGCCGCGCCAACGCCGAAGCTCTGGTGCAGCGCGATGAGGATGCACCACCTCGTCATCTCCGCCGTCCCCTCCCGCGTCAGGTCAAGCTCTGTCGTGAGGCTCATTTTGTTTTTCTTCATGCCCTTTGTACTCCCTGCACTTTTCGTCCCGCCCGGCACACGCTAAGCATCCCGGACGGGTTATCTCAAAAACATGGATGCATTGCTTTCGGTCTGTCACGGCTCCCCGTCTCCGCCATCAGGCGGGTCAGATCGCCCAGCATCCCGCTCACGGTCTTGGAGAGGATGTTGATGGCGTCCTCCTGCAGGTCGCCCGGCAAGGCCCGCACCGTAAAGCTGGCCGCCACCATCTCCTGCTTCAGCCGGGTGTTCACCCGGCTCACCTCCGCCCAGAGCTTTGCCTCGTCCGGCGTCATCTTCCGGGCGCTGGGCGGACAGCGCCCTTGATGAGCGCCGTCAGCTGGTGGAACTCTTCGTCGCTCACCTCTTTGTCGTCGCTCGCTGCGGCGATGGCCCGCGCCCGGTCGCTAGGCGTCCCGGTACGCATGATGTGCTCGTACTCCTCCAGTTTCATTTCTTCTCCTTTACGCACTATGCCTGTCGTTCTTCTCTTCCGCCGCCCTCTGGCAGCTCTTCAGCCTCCGGCAGTACCGGCGCAGCTGCGCCTTCTCCGCCCGCGCAATTTCAGGCCCCGGCCATACCGCCAGCAGACGCTGCCGCCGGCGGACATCAGCACGGCCAGAATGACCGCACCCGTCCAGCTGCCCACGGCGTCAAAGGTGATGCTGTCGCCCACCCCCCGCCGCGCCGCTCAGCAGCGCAGTGCCGGTCAGGTAGAGCGCCTGTATCTTCATTTTCATTGCAATTCTCCCTTCTCTGTGGTAAAATCATTCCGGTGATAGGCCCTTTCAACCTGTCACTCGGAAGCTCGTCGGTGTTCCAGCACCGGCGGGCTTTTTTTTCGGGGCCTTCCTGGCGTTCCGCTGGCAGATTTCCATGGTCTCCTGCCGCTGCTCCAGCGCGGCGTTCTTGTCGATACGCCACAGCTTCGGCCCCTCCTGTGGGCGGGCAGCTCGCCCCGCTGGCACATCCGCCGCACCGTCTTCGGGCAGATACCCATCAGCTCACCGTACTGTGCCACAGTCAGATACGCGGGCAGCTGCCTTGCGTCCCACACCTTCGCCTTCCGCATGGTCATCCCCTCCTCACAGCCACTCGCTGCAAATGGTGTCGGCCACGTGCTTTGTAAACCCCAGCAGCTCGTCTCCCCGCTGGAACATCAGCACGGCAGCGCCCACGATGGGCAGCTTACCGTTCGCCGTAACGTCCGCCGGGGCAAGCTGCGTGGCCTTCTGGTTCGCCGCCTTGCACTTCAGGCGGCCGTCCTCATCCACCAGCAGCACCAGCCGGTCAGCCTCCTCCCGCGCCCAGGTGGCGTCCAGCGCCGACGGCACGGTCTCCACATATCCGCTCACCAGCTTCTGCAGGGTCTCCAGCTTCGCGCCGTCCCCCTCGTCGCACTTGAGGCACAAAACTCCGGTTCTTCGCCGGGATCACGATCATGTAACGGTTCATTTCTTACTCCTCCGTATTGTCATATCCGGCCTTCTCGGCCTTCTCCACACTCACATCGTCAAATACGCCTTCCAGCACCCGCAGCACCCGGCGCTGTGCCGTGGGCCTCAGCCCCGCCCGCCGCATTGCGATCAGACAGTAGCCCATGCAGGCCGCGTTGCTCCACGGCCCGTTCAGATCCTTCAGCATTTCGTCCATCTTTTTTCTCCTTCCTCCCGCACTCTTCGGCGGGTCAGTTGTGAAAATCTCGTGAAGTTTAATGGTACTTTACGACACTTTGTATTCCTTTGATGAAATCATAGGTACTCTGTGGGAAAATAGCTCGTTTGCCTTTTTTGCCGCCAGCCCCTTATACTGTCAATATCTCGACAGAAAGGGGGTCATTTCATGGCAAATTCAAAGCAGACCAGCAAGGCCGTCGCAGGCAAGGCGTCTTCCATTTTGCGCGATAAACGCTATGGCTCTAAAGTAAAGAGTGTTGCTGCCAGCGCCTTAGCACAGACCAGACCGTCCAAGTCCAGCAAGAAAAAGTAACCGTTTCCCCTTTGGGCATCTGTGCTGCAACACAGGTGCTCATTCTTTTTTCTTCAAACAGGTAGTCCAGTGTACGGCCTTCGAATACCGCCTGAATGGCTTTTGCTTCCCGCATGGTAAATTGAGTCCGGCCATTCATTTTGTCATTCATCGAGCTTTCCGAGATTCCAATGTACGCCGCCAGCCCCCGCTGGCTGTAGTGATCTTCTTCAGCTCCACCACCAGATTTGCAAACATCTTTCCTCCTCCCTCACGCACTCTTCGGCGGGTCAGCAGCCCGTTTCGTGGCTAAACTTTTTAAGATGTGATACAATACCCCCAGAAAGGAGGTGATTCTTTGATAGGCCTCTACAAATTTTACTTTCGGATACGCTGTCCTTTTTGATTCGTTGGGCATCCTGCCTCCCGCCGGGTCTGAGATACGTTGTATCGCTCGCCCGAACGCCGTGCCGATCTGGACGCCGCCGACGCCCTGTGACCATGCAAACCAAATCGGCCTCCAGAATTGCGAAATGTGTACAGCCGCCCTTTATCTGATGTTTGAGTCCGGCCGTATCCCGCTGGAATTTATTCCATCCTGCCCGGTGCGCACTCTTCCTGACCCCATTCGGCCATCTCTTGAGCTGCTTTCTGCACCGTTCCGGCCAGATCAGCGACCATAGCCGATATTTTCCGGTTATAGTCCGGGTCAACCAGCGCCATCCGCCGGGCGTCCATCCATGCCGGAAGAAATTCCCACAGGCCCATCGCCGCCATCAGGGTCTCGTTGTCTCCCTCGCGGCGGAACAGTCCCAGTGCATCGTAGTCCCTGCCCTCCTCTTCCACAGGAGCGCAGGGCTTTTTGCTTTCGTCGTCCATCTTTTTCTCCTTTCTCCCGCACTCTTCGGCGGGTCAGCACGAACAGTCTTGAATTTGCTATCTTTCTGTGTTATCTTAAAATTAAGAGATGGATTTTAAGAAAGGAATTTTTATGATTTGCTATCCTGCGTCTTCTTCGATTCTTTCTGCGGATGAAATCGAATATATTTCTGGTGGCTCTAGTGATGCCGGTGCAGTTTTTCCTTAGTTGGTGCCGTGTTCTCAGTCATTAACGCAATAAATGTCGTTAATATCAAACATGACCTTCGCGAAAAAATCCCGACAAAGATAATGTTGCACTCACACGTGATGCATATAACGCCTATATGGAAAAGCCCTACGGCAGTTTAATGATGATTAGCAGTGTGGTACTTTTGATTGGTGGCATTGCTTTGTAAGTCTCAATTTCGTCCATCTCTCCCCCTCTTGAACTTTCAAGAGGGGAAATTTTATGTGTTCGTTGTGTCTTTTGGGACACTGCTGAGGCAAAAAATATTTCGTTGACCTCTTCCGCCGACAAACCATAGTGCTCCTGGATCGCTGCAATTTCATTCTGCCGAAATTGCGCCCCACGGTACTCATTGATTTTAGCATTCAGACGGGAAAGACTCATCTGCAGATAGTCCGCCAAATTCTGTTGTGACTCGCCATGTAACTGCATCACCGCATTCAGTTTTCGTTTATTCATCTCTATCACCTCCGTATCTTTTTAGGATACTTAGATATTAGCATCTTTCTCGAATCCTGTCAAGATATTTTTTCTTGCTTTTTAGATTTTATGTGGTATTATTAAGACACAATAAACAAAAGAGGTGATGCTTCATGACCACTGGCGAACGGATACGCCAGCTTCGCATCGAGCACCAGATGACGCAGGAAGAACTGGGTGCGCGAGTTGGCGTGCAAAAGGCAGCCATCTACAAATATGAAAACGGCCTTGTCGTCAATCTCAAACGCTCTATTTTGGAAAAACTCGCCATCGTTTTGGATACCACTCCCACTTATTTGATGGGCATGGAAGATTCTGAGCAGCAGGCCAATATGCAGCTCACTCCCCAGCAGTCCGCTCTTTTAGCAGCCTTCGACCAGCTCAACGAGGAAGGCCAGATTAAAGCGGTGGAGTATGTCGAAGACCTCGTCCTCACCGGACGTTATAAAAAATGTCCTGCGTCTGGCTTGGGCGCAAAGGAAGCATAAAAAATAACCGCTCTGGCTGTACCAAAGCGGCCGATCTGTATATGGAGAATTTATCATGGACAGTTATGAACAGCGTATACGCTCCTCAAGAAAAACTCGCAATAAGCCGACTTGAGTCTCTTGCACTATTCATATTTGTTTTTTGCTGGAAATTATTTTATTGGTTTTGTCCTACTCTCACGAAAAACTAATAGATGCTGCACTTTTCCCTCTTCTTTTATTTCTCGGCTTTTCTTTTACAATATCTTCATACCCGAATTTTTCTTCGACAAATAAAAGATTCATTTGACCGTATGCAACTGAATTTTTCTGTTGGACGTAGAATGTCCTATACCCTTCCCATTTCTAACGAAATCGGAGATTCTTTTATTTGGGAATCTATTCGTGCACGTACGCTTTATCGCTACCGTTATCACTCTAAAGTCGTTGATTTCAATTTTATTCCGGTAGATTCTGGCGACCCCGCTTCATGCGCTTGGTCTGCTGCATGGTTCTATATCAATGATGATATAAAGAACTTTCCGTATGACTACTCATTATCAAACGACTCTGCTCCTCTTCCCTTAATTGAATTTGCTCTAAATTTAGGCCAATATGGTCTCCAGCATGATTTCATATCTGATATTGCTTTAGAAACTTGGCTTTCTGATTTCAGAGCTAAATATAACCAGTGCGCTGCCGTTTCCAAGTTACTAAAAGCATTTCCGTGTGACGATTTTGAATCGAGGTGATCATTTATGGCCACCCGCAGCCACCCCCGAATCTGCCCGTATCATCCGCGAGGCACGGCAGGCCGCCGGGCTGACGCAGCTGGAGCTTGCGGAGAAGCTTGGTGTCACCATCGGCACGATCGGCTATTATGAGCGAGGCGCAGGCCAGCCCAAAATCGATAATCTCTTTGCACTCTGCGACATCCTGCACATCAGACCCGCCGACCTCCTGCGCGCCGATTCATAAACCTAACGCCCCCGCCAGTGTTTCCACCAGCGGGGGCGCGCAAAAAAAATAACCGCTCTGGCTAAACCAAAGCGGTTATTTTATAAGCTGTTCAATTTTCGAGCTTGTAGCTTGGCGGCAAAACCAGCGGCGGCGCACCAAATGCAGAGGTGAGCTGCGCAATGATCATAGAAACTCTTCCCAAAAGTCCCTGATTCTCCTGAACATAAAAGCGGACCTGTTCCCTCACCTCTTTGTTGATTTCTTCATCAGAGAGGGCATCCAGCGAGTGCTGCTCCAAAAGAAAGTGCTCCACCACATAAGAAACACTTACTTCAAAATTGCATTCGGGGTCAAATCCTGCTTTCCTTGTGCATTTTATGCTGATGCAGTCATCTTTTCTTTCCCATTCTACCGAGTCCTCTGCAATCAGTTTTACTTCCTCGCCTTGGATTTGAAGGTCCTTCCAACGCTTTCCATTCTATCTGCATCGGTACAACACGGCAAGTTCCGTCCAAAAGGTCTTTCAGCATGCCTTGACCCTCCTTTTCTCATTTACAGAGTTCCCCCACAGCCCGGCACCTGCAGCGCCGGATCCGCTTGCCTTTACCGTCTGGATCGGCTGTGTGAATTGCTTTGCAAACTCCGGCGGCAAAACCATAACAGCTGCCTTCTGCTGGTCGGGCTCCAGATAATCTTCCAGCGCACTCTCTACGATCTGATTCAGCGAGGTTCGCTCCTCCTGTGCTTTCTGTGCCGCCTTCCGGTGCAGCTCTGCCGAAATGCGGACATTGAATGTCCCGCTAAATGCCTTCTGCGGCTGCTTTCCTACCTCTTCGCAAAATTCAAGATAGTCATCCACCGCTGCACGAAATTCTTTCTCGATCTTTTTGCGTTTTCCGTATAAAAGTCCACCAGATCATCAATGCCCAGGATCTTCCCATAGAAGACCTGGTCGTCTGCCGAATATTCCGGCCTTGCCGAATACCCCTTATAGCGTAAAATACTATTCATATGTGTCCATGCTCCCTTAAAAACACCACTACGCTCTCGACAGCTCCTTTTTACCATCTGGTCTCCCGGATGCGGCTTATGCAGCATCATGGACGCCTTGTTCTCCGGATTGTAAAATCGAACCCGTGAGCCTGAAGTTGCGCCTTTATTGGACTCCACATATCCAAAATAGGCCATGATCTTCCTGAGGTCTGAATATCGAAAATCTGCCGGAGTGGGCTTTTGGCAGAGTTTCTTTATCAGCGTATCCACTTTACTCATATGTTATGCAGCCCACCTTCTTTCTGTAACTAAATATTAGTTACAGTCTTATTGTAGACGATTTGCCCTCCCTTTGTCAATGTGAGCTTTTTGCCAATTTGGAATCACTTTTTGTGCATATTTTCTAAAAATCGCAAAAAACAAAAATCCCGGCAGCCTTGTACGATAAAAGCTGCCGGGCGCGCATGGGGTGCATGTCGGAGAAAAACAACGCAGTCAATGACTCTCTGCCTGCTGACACATCCAGTATACCATACCTCATGTGCATCGGCAAGGGAGTCGGAAAGGAGTTTTTATGGCCAAAAAAAAAAGGTTCTGACGGCCGCTACCGCTACCGTATCTATCTGGGCAAAGCGGACGATGGCAGCAAAAAGTTTAAGTCCTTTTACGGCTCCACGGAGCGCGAAGCCCGCGCTGCTGCCGAAGCGTATCGCACTGCCATCGGCAAGGGCATGGATCCTCAGCAGGCCGAAGCCACCTTAGGCACCCTGTACGATAATCTCATCGCGTCCAAAAGGCAAAGGGCATCAGCCAAAAAGCATTGACCGGCTGGCCACCAATAAAGCCCACTGGGGCGATTTGGTGGCCGTCCCGGCGTCTGATCTGCGCGCGTCCGACTTCCAGCAGGTGCTCAACACGCTGGCCGGCTGGCACGACGGCAAGCCGCCCTCTCCCACTTTACCCTCACCAACCTTCGCGGCAGCGCCAAGGCAGCGTATGACCTCGCCATCCCGGAGATCGTGATGTACAACCCTCTGGTCAAGACCATCACCCCCGCCGGGGCTGCGCCGGAGCCCCGCGACCCCCTCTCCGAGGAGCAGCAGCGCTGGATCCGGGAGACGCCCCACACTGCCCAGCGGGCCGCGATGCTCCTGCTCTACTCCGGCCTCCGCCGCAGCGAGGCCACCGCCCTCACCTGGGCCGACATCGACCTCGACGACGCCACCATCACGGTCAATAAGGGCTACGATTTCCGCGCTAAGAAAATTAAAATCACCAAGACCCCCTGCCGGCGTCCGCGTCGTCAGTATCCCCAAGGTCCTCGTCGATTATCTCCGCACCCAGCAGGACGGCTGCCTCTATGTGCTCCACAACCCCAAAGGCCAGCAGATGACAGAGCAGGGCTGGAAACGAATGTGGGAGAGCTACATGCGGGATCTGAACGTCAAGTACGGCTATGATGGCCAGCAGAACAAAAACCGCCCGGGCGGCCTGCCCATGCGCATCGATACCTTTACCCCCGCACCAGCTCCGCCACACGTTCTGCACCCTCATGTATTTTGCCGGTGTGGACGTCCTCACTGCCCGCGACCAGATGGGCCACAAGGACATCAGCGTCACGCTGGGCATCTACACCGCCCTCGATAAAAAATTTAAGAAAAAGAAAATCAATCGTCTGGATACCTACCTCAAAAAAATCCTGTGCTAACTCGGGCTGATCCTCTTGTTTCTCTCCCCTTTTTGCGCCACCTCTTGAGCCACCTTTTTGAAAAACTTTCCCGGAAATTAGGGCAATCAGCGCCCACATCC
>VOFC01002180.1_pt1 | contig 41734 bp, 62 predicted proteins | sample 5384161 | NCBI WGS metagenome assembly VOFC01 (sample SAMN12384722, study PRJNA508395) | human gut metagenome | isolation source: healthy gut B | host: Homo sapiens
CATCAACGACTACTACGGCAACAACCGCCTTGCGGCGGAGTCCGCCGTTAAGAGTATCCTTGAGAAATTCTCGCCTGAGCGCGTCGCCTATGTCCTCGCGCAAACCATCCAGCAGAAAGACCATGACGGGCGCATTTCCCCGGACTGCAAGGAATGGGCAAAGGGCATGGATGGCAGCCCGGATCATGCAACTCAACTCATTATTGACAGTGTAAATCCGGGGCTTGTCAGTCTTTTCACCGAAGAGTTCGTCCGGCAGACCGCTATCGGTAGGACGCAGGAGCAGGCACCGGCTGTGCAGAGCAAATCGGCTGTGCCGGAGAAGGCTCCCGAAGCTCCGGCTCCCAAAGAGCCGGAACAGGCGGCACCGGTGAAGCATCGCCTCACACCGGAGGAAAAGAAAATCAAGGAAGCTGTCATGGACACGCTCAAAGCGCAGATCGCCGGTCGCAACGACGGGATGCTGTCTACCTACCGTTCGTCCAATCAGTCCTTCAAGGTGATGATGGAGTACAAGGTCAGGATTGAGGGCAACACCGTTACCCGGGATGGCGAGCCGATGTTCGCTATCCACCGCCGCCATTCTGCGAAGAAGGTACAGGGCTGCTATCGAGAGCTGACACCGACGCTTGAATACATCGGAAAAGAGAAGACTCAGGAAGCAGCGCGGGAAAAGCCTTCTATCCGGGAACAGCTCCGTGCTGCGGCAAAGAGCCAGCCTGAGCGGAAAACGCCGGTCAAGCAGAAGTCCCGCGATGTCGGTTTGGAGTGATGCCTATGAAGTTTGAAAACATTGATCTTGTGGATGCCCTTCGCCGGATTATGGACATCCACACCCAAAACTACAAAGAGGACTTTGAGCTGGACGCTGGGCTGCTTCACAGCCTTGCCGGTTCCCAATCTCCCGAGGACAAGCACCTTCTCTGGATGTCCCGTCCGAACGGCACTTACCTCCTGCCTGAGCGTGAAGTCTATGTGGAGGATTCCTACGAAAACAAAGTGTGGGAGTTTTACCATGAGCAAACCCGTGATCCCATCCTTGCCTACGCGGTTGAGATTAAGGGCGTAGAGGGCGATACCGTCAGAGGCAACCTCATCGAGCTGGACTATGCCGCCCATGTGGAGAGGATGCAAAAGCTCACCGTTCCGGTTGAGACAGTGGCAGTCACCTTTAAGGACGATGCCACCTTTTATCTGCCTTTCCGCAGCTACCGGCGCGAAGCGATCCCGCTGGAAGAAAAGCACGGCGAGGTCGTGTCGGTGAGTTATCTGCCTGAGAATGCGGTTGAGCTTGACATGATTCTCCGCCGTGAGCGCTTCAAAACGAGCTTTCATGCGAAAACCGGCAGTATTGAGGATCACATTCACAAGCTTGCCGTCCAGCATGGCGTGACAGAAAAGCTGGGCATATTGCCCCTTGAAGCGCAGACCGCCTACAATGCCGTCAAGGAAGCCCATCCCGAAGCGATTGTCTGCTTTGCCCAGAACGGCTACTTCGAGATTTACGGCGAAGATGCGAAGAAGGCAGCGCCCGAGCTCGGGTCAAAGCTCCTGATGAAAGAGCTGGAAGGCGGCGGACAGGTAGCCGTGACCGGCTTTCGGGAAGATCAGTGGGTTGCCAAGGCAAAGGCTCTGTGGGGACAAGGCAACGATGTCCTTGTTACGCAGTCCGGTGAAGACGGTAGACAGGAAACCGTCAAGCACCTTCTCGCCGAGGACTACATCCCTGTCGGCATGGTGATGGATATGGACGGCAAAACCGTCCGCGTTGACAAGGTTGATTTTCCAAATGAAGATGTCAGTTTGACTGACATCACGGACAGGAAAAATCCTGTGCCATTCCATGAACGGCTGTCAATCGTGCGTCCCTATGTGGAGGACGCTCCGGCAGAAAGCCTCTGGAAAGCAACGGATCGCAGAGAGCATACCTCTCAGAAGAAGACTTCTGTCCTCGCAAAGCTCAAAGAACACGCCCAGACTGCGCCGGATAAAGGCGCTAAAAAGCCTGAGCAAACAAAGAAACCGAAATCAAAAGAAATGGAGATGTGATTATGTTTTTTACCGTGGAAGAGACTAACCTGATGTGTTGTTTCGACACTTCCAGCCGCAAGAGGCTGATTGCTGAAATGAAGTCGCTGCCCATCGATGAGCTGGACGATGAGATGGCGGAGCTGCTTTTCCATACCGTTCGGAAGCTTGAGGGCATCACCGACGAGGCGTTTGCCCAGCTCTACATCGCGCCGGACAGTATGATGGACGATTGAAAGGAGAATGCCTATGCCCGTATTGGATGGCAGTTTTGAAGCCTTCGTGACCAATCTCGGCAAGTACAACGAAGGCGAGCTTGTCGGTGAGTGGGTTCATTTCCCGACCACCGAAGAGGAAATGAAGAAGGTCTTCGAGCGGATCGGCATCGGCTCAAAGGGCGAGTTTGGACAGGTTTATGAGGAATGGTTTATCACGGATTACGACTGCTCCATTCATGGAGTCAGCAATCTCCTTGGCGAATACGAAAACCTCGATAAGCTCAACTACCTCGCCGCCCGGTTGGATGAGATGTCCCGCTCTGAGCTTGAGCATTTCGTGGCAATCATGGATAGCGGCTGCGATGAAGTGAATGACCTCGACGATCTGATCAACCTGACCTACAATCTCGACAACTATGATTTTATCCCCGACATCAAGGACTATGACGATCTCGGTCGTTACTACTTCTTTGAGGGCGGCTACAACATAGACAACAAGTTCGGCAGCTTTGTGGACTACATCGACTTTGAGCGGTACGGTGAAGACTGCGCAATCAATGAAGGCGGCACGCTGACCGACGCCGGGTACATCCGTCCTACCGGCGATAGCTGGAACCGCTACTTTGACGGTTCTCTTGAAGATATTCCCGATGAGTACCGTGTCACCGGAAGCGGCGAGGAATTGGAACAGCCAACTACGATCACTGTGCTTGTGGTCGAGCCGGACAAAGAAGCCCTATGTGAAAGAAATCCCTTCCGGCCTTGAGTCCTTACAGCATGAAGTTGGCGGGAGTATTCAGGCCGTCTATCCCTTTGCGGAGCCGGTTGCCATTGTCTGCAATGAAGAAGGCAAGCTGAACAGCTTGCCTCTCAACCGTGCTCTGCGGGATGACAGCGGTGAAATCTATGATATTATTGCCGGTACCTTCCTCGTCACGGGTCTGACGGATGACAGCTTCGGCTCGCTTTCGCCGGATCTGTTGCGGCAGTTTATGACGGAGTTCAAAATGCCGGAGCAGTTTGCAAAAAATCGGAGACAGGATTGTGGCTATACCGATGATTTCCGAAGAGCAGCGGAAACAGACGGTCCTTGAAGAGAAAAGCACCATTGTCAACGAGAATACTCTCCGGCATGACGGTAGAAGGCCATATCGGCACATGGCACACGATTGACCATAAGGAGATCGACGGTCACACCTTTTGGCTCATGGAGCATGACACCTTTGGTGACGATGCCTCTTGCATCATTGTCGATGAACGCGGCGAGCTGGTGCTGTCCCATATCTATGACGGCTTCGATGAGAACACGGTCAATCTGCTCCGTCAGGAGGTCATGCCGGTCGAGAAGATGCCGGATGACAGCATCAGCATCGAGGAAATGAAGCAGTACGGCTACAAATGGGGCGGGATGCTGCCCATGCGGGAAGAGGCTGCGGAGGAGGTCATGAAGTCGTGCCAGATTTACCGGCTGTACGGCGACGATACCGAGGGGCTGGTTCTGGATGCAAAAGGAAGTCCCGGATCACGCTGCGAAAGGCGGTATCTTTGGCGTTGAAAAGTCTGAGTGGAAAGCGATGCTGGAACGGCAGAATCCTCTCAAGACCGCTGAGATGTCCGTCGAGGATGACTACGGCATGATTGACGGTATCATCAACAACGGTTCCAAAGAGAAGGAAAGCAGCGAAAAGCGAGAGAAGTCTTCCATCATGGACAGGCTGAAAGCCGCCAAGTCCAGCAAGCCGCAGGTCAAGTCAGCGCCCTCAAAAGAGAAAAAGAGTGAGCGTGAAAGAGCCTCAGTCAATAACCTTCTGGTTGTCGGCTGAGGCTCTTTTTTCTTGGAAAATGTTTATGAGATATAGGATGTAAAGAAGACTCAATGGTCATTCAAACTGGAAAGGCTGTCAAAGAACCTTTTTAGTTTATCGAGGCTGTTTGTTTTATTCTTTATGGGGAGGGATTCCCATACAATGTCGTGATCTTTGGCAGGAGGGTCATCTCGAAGTCGTGGGTCAATGATACATACGATTCCTGTATCGCTAAAATTACGGATCAGTCTGCCTATCCCTTGTTTGAGTTTAATTATCATTTCAGGAACACGGACATCCATCAAAGCGTCCTTAGCAATGGATGCTTTGTATTCTATAATCGGATCAGGTACAGGAAATGGAAGGCGGAAAATCACGACATTAGAGAGACTTTTTGCCTTCAATGCTTATGCCTTCCCAGTAAGCGCCTGTCCCGAGCAGAACAGAGTTGGTATCTTCTCTAAATTCATTAAGAATTTTATCTTGTGATGAACCGGGTTGCTGCATTAGGACCTTGTAAGGCAAGTTTAGTTTACTGAGGATGGTATAAACTTCCTCCATATCTGTTTTCGCAGTAAACAATACAAGAGCCTTCCCACCTGAAATTTCGAGAACTTCAAGCAAGCGTTGTACGCCTTGTTCGATAAAAGCTTCATGTTCCTGAGTGGGATGGGGCAGATCGTCACAATAATAAATCATGGAATGCTCATCGTATGGATAGGGAGAAGGCTTCGGTTCGGATAAGCAACCGCGTTCATCCGTCGGAAATCCTGTATTACCGATAAAATAGGAGTATTGATCTACGAATTCTCCATTACTTGCATTGGTCATGGTTGCGGAGGTCAAGATTACTCTTTCTTTCCCGCTGAAATACAGTCGATTGGTAATTTGGCTGGTATTCTTTGGGCAATAAACAAGCTCTGCATTTTCCCTTTTCGCTCAATCCAGAGAAGGTTGCTATCAATTTGTTCGATCATTTCTGCAAGGCTTTCGCTTAGGGCTGTCCATTCGTCCGATGCAGCAGTTGTTCGACTGCCGTAATCAAAGCTGGTGTAAATCTGAATGCTGAGAGCAACACTTTTAATGCTTTCTATCATCGCTTTAAGAAGGGCTATGGAGTCTTCACCACCATCAAAGAAAAACCGATCCGCGTATCTCATATCTTGCCGCGAAAGGTCGATCTGTTCCTGCATCTGTGCTTTTAAGGCGGTCAAAAAACACGCTAATTGACTTCTTCGCGTCCTCGACATCTCCATAGATGTTCTGCCTATCAGCCGCCTTGACTTCATTGGTTGCGCTTTTAATAAGTCCTAATAGCATTCCTTGATTGATGCGTTTTGTGGTGGCGCTTCGCACTTTATCATCTAAGTTGTGTGCTTCATCCACAACAATAAGATCGGCCTCACGGTTAATAAGGCCATCCTGCCAGCCTCGTACTTGTTGAAGATGTGCAGTCAGGAAGTCCTGGTTGCACAGGATAATTCCATCGGTATATTTTTATTTTCGAGCGAATGGCATGATAAAGGCATTTCTTTTCACAGCCACCACAATTTCGCATACTGAACCGTTGTACATTGACTTTATCCCAGATATTCTGCGGTAAAGTTTGTGAAAACTGCTTTCTTTCCTGAAATCCACTTTCAAGACCGATTTGCAGTTCATCAGGAATTACTGCATCCGCTGTATTTATGTGCTCATCAGCCCGCTTATGACAGAGATAATGAGTTTGTCCTTTGCAAGGATAACTTCCGGTTGTAGATTGAGAAGCTTCATCACAATGTGAATATCATCCCAAAGCTGTTGTTCTTGTAGCGCGATAGTTGATGTAGCCACAATAACGGGCTTTTTTCATTCTCTTGTTATACAGCAAGACCGGTACCAAAGTACCCAAATGATTTTCCGATTCCGACTCCGGCTTCTACCGCAAAATGCTGATCATGAATAAGGGCATCCACAATCTCAAAAGACATATCCTGTTGGCCTTCTCTCGCATCTCAAAACCGTTGGCCGGTGCAATATCCCAAAAGAATGAAGTGACTCTTTCGCCGATTGCTGTTAGGTCAGACTTTCTTTTTTTCTTTTGCTCTTCGGGTGTGTTAAATCCGAAATAATAGCTCATGCTCATCCTCATTTCGTGCGCTTTTTACTATCTCATCACAGTTATATGGCTCGCTGAAAAAAACGGAAGAAAGTTCATCTACCGTTCAGTTACTCGACGCCTAGCGCTTTGAATACTGCGTCCTCTGCGCTCTGATAGAAGATGAGGTTAAAGCATCCGATCAACTCTGAGGGGACAGTGCCAAGGTCTGCAGGCTGATGTAATGGGCAGTAATACTTTCTTCGCCCCGCTGTCAAGGCACACTTGCAGGGCGTTTGCCAGTTCATCTACTTTGATCATCGTACCGGCGATGCTGATTTCTCCCACACAGCCAAGCTGCTGACAGTGGGCTTGTTCAGGGCAATGGAAGCCAGTGCGATCAGCGTCGGAAGGTCATGCCGATGCCCTGCATGTCCTGATAGTTGACGATATAGTCCTTTGTCGTAGTGCTGATTGCCCGCTGATGTGTCCGGCATTTGCTTTGAGGAAGTTGAAAGCAGTGTTTGTAGCCTCTCTTGCCTCGCGTTCCGAGCCAATGCCCGTGCGTTCAAACTTGCCATTGCCAGGAAGCATCTGTGATTCCAACCGAAACACACCGATCATACCAGACTTCCCCTGCGATACTGTATAGACTTGGCCGGGATTGCACATTCCTTCGGGGATCAGCTTGCCACCGCCTTGCTCAGGTACGGAAACATAGTATTCCTCAAAGTTGTCTTTGTCGATGTAGGAGAAATTCACATCGTAAAACTCCATGCCGCCCAGCTTTTTTCAGCTGTTCCTTAACACGGCGGCGCATCTCAAGAGCAAGCTTCAAAATCTCTTCCAGTTGTTCTTTTGAGAACTCACCGTCAGGGTATACAAGCTTCAAAAGCCCGCCGACCATCTTCCGAACGGCAATGGTATCACGCTGGTTTAGGTTGGTGCCTAAACGGAAATACTTGTCCAGCGCATCGCCGTACTGCTCCTTGCGCAGCTCCCGAATGAACTCTGCCAAATAGTCTGTAATGAAGCCATAGTCGTCCGTAAAATGCTCTGGGCGGAATTTCGGTATCTCCCAACCGGGAATATAGCAGTGCATACGGTCAAGAAAGCTGTGTCGGTCCCCATCTCGGGAGGGAATGGATCAAAGAGGCTGGACGTTTTCAGAAGCACATCCACGCTCTGATTGATATTTCCGACGAATACCATAGAAGCAGTCGCAGCTTTTTCTTCCTTTCCTCGGGCAAAAGGACCCGGATGCCATATAGTCCTTCATGATCTGGATGCCGTCCTTATCCTTGAAGCTGATACCGGCAACTTCGTCGAACGCTACACAGTCCCAAAGACCGACAAGACCAACGGTTTTGCGCCCCATGTTATAAAACAGGTTCGCAACCGTAGTTTGCCCGCCGGAAACGAGAATGCTATTCGGGGAGATCTCTTTGTAAAGATGGGATTTACCGGTGCTACGCGGCCCCAGCTCACAGAGGTTGAAATTGTTCTCCACAAGCGGGATCATGCGGATCAGGAGCAGCCATTTTTCACGGTAAGTCAGGGTGTCCGGCTCCATGCCGATGGAGCGCAGCAGCACATCCATCCATTCATCCTGCGTAAATGCTTTGCGCCCCTGTTTCAGTTCTTCAATGTCCACATGAGGCATTTGGATTGGCGTGAGCTTTCGGATGCTGATTGGCGTTCCGTTCCGATCTTCCTCCATATACTCATAGTCCAGTTGCACGATGCACCAGATGCCACCGCAAAGCAGGCGATCAAATTTGGCGGGGTATTCCTCGTCTATGGGGATATTCTTGAGTCCAAGGTTGGAGAACTCTGCTTCATAGAAATCCCGCTTTATGTTCAAGTTCACTGTGATTTTATCAATCACGGTGTAGCTGCCGCGTTGACGAAGCACAGAGAGAATCTTCTGTGCCTCGTCCGGGCGGACGAAATTATCCGCAAGAATGCGTTTTACATTCTCTACGCCCTCTTCAATAATATCAGGGTCATCCGAGCTGCAATACTGTCCCAGCAGGAACTCAAGGACATAGACAGGCACATTTGCGCCTTCCTTGATTTTCTTGGTCAAATCCTTGCGCACAATCTTCCCATCGAAATTTTGCCGCAATTTCGATTTGATGACAGCTCTTCTATCCTCATTTTCTGTCATATCAACCATTTGAATCGCCTCCTGTCACTTAGGGTCCCCTTAAAAGCCGAAGCCATAGTCATCGGCAAATGCCATGTCCATGATGACAGGATGCCGGAACACCTCAAGCCCTGTTGCATCATCGTATATTACAAAGAAATACTGTTTGTCTTTGTCGTACTTCTTGTCTTTGAACTGGAATTTCATGCGAAAGATGCGTTTGGCAGCATCTTGTTCCCGGCTGTCCGCAATGCAGCTATTCTCATTGGAAATCCGCTCGTTATCATCGGAGATAAAGAACAACCGATAAGAAGCAGCCTTGACCACATCGCTGACCGGCTCAGACTGAATGAAATCCAGTATGGTGATCTTATTGGTGATTTTTCGCACCATGCTTACCAGCGCAACTCCCGCGCTCCGCGTCTCCATGTGCCCTCGTTCCATCTTGAGGTCGAGGACAGGCACAAGCATTTCCTGTGGGGATGAGCCGCCATGTACATAGTTCTGCCCGCCGCCAGCCACCTTGAATACATCGTCGCTGATGGGATAGGACACCCATTTGGTGTCATCATTGCGAAGAACTTTACTCATTTCCATGCTGGCGATGCCATCTCTTGCAACGGGTTCCTGTGCGACCACAAAACGCCGGTTGATAAAGGAAGTCTTGCCCTTGATTCCCCTCGATCTTATCGCTCTCCGCGATTTTATCCCGTTTGTAGATAAATCCGTGATCGGCAGTGACGATAAACCGGTATGTATTCGCACTGGTAGAGATGCGGCGGATCAGGTCGGTTATTTCCGCAATCGCCTCCTGACAGGCCACAAACACTTCATCCTCTGTATTTGGCTTATCACCACGGGCATCAATCTGGTTGTGGTACACATACACGACCTGTTTGCCGGTGAAGATGCTGCGCAGCTCGGCGACCTTGAGCGACTTGATGCTGTCAAACTGGACGCAAACGCTATCCTTGCTGTACTTCTGCAAAATCTGCTTCTCGTTCAGCAAGGTTATCGCAAGGCATACCATCAATCAGCACCTTGAAATCGTCCATCATCGTCAGCTCCGCGTGTGGAAGCAGCGCCGCCATGCCGAGACGGGTATAGGACGGCAAAACACTGAGCTGGACTTCCAGTTTCGCTGTACACTTTGGATCATCCTGCATCAGGCGGAACAGCTCCTTGCCCACCTCATAGCGCATGGCATCCGAGATGATGACCACCGTGCGCTCCTTGGCATTCTTCAAATTGCGGGCATAGAAGTCCCGCTGCAAAGGCAGTGCCATAAACGAGTCCGGCTCTTGAATGGCGGCATTCCACTTGGGAAGCAGTGTTTCCAGATACTCGTTGGTGTAGATGTTTTCCACCAAATCGCGCAGCGGCTCGAAAGCTGCTGTTTCTTCGAGCTGATCGTAAGCAGAATAGAACCGGCGATATTCATAGTCCAGCCGGAAGTCTTCCTCCTGATACTGGCGCAGAATCTCTTTGAAGTTGTCCGGGCAACGGTAATTTCCAGCCTGAATGATCTGATAGGAGCTGTCAAGCATCTGATAGCAGCCTCCGGTCTTCTCCCCAAAGTGCATTTTGCTCCGCTTATCGCAGATTTGCGGGATAGTCAGGCCGTCCAGTGCTGCCCCCACATCTTCGGTTAAAAGGCGTTCCACAATCCACTTAATGAGAATCTGGTCGATGGCAAGGAAGGTATCGCAGTTCACCAAGTCATCGGGCGAATAATCGGAGAAGGCTTTCTGGACATTCAAGGCCGAAGGCCACATGAGCGGAAAGCTCATCATAGCGCCCACGGTAAAGGATATTGTTCATCAGGTTATCCATAAAGGCAATGATATTCCCGGCCTTATAGGAGAGGAACACCTTCCACGGCTTCGGGAAGCTCGCCTTCCTATATATTTGGCTGTGTAGGTGACAAACATGGTCACCACCAGCTTTTCCAGTGTCGGCTTGATATCGGTATAGCCGAAATGCTGCTCACAGAGCTTCCAGAAATCATCCAGTAGGCCGTATTTCTCCACCTCGGACAGGAACTTGTTATCTGCAAGCTCACCGTCCGTCAGCATGACCCGGATCACTTCTTCAAAGGAACAGGTTCGGGTGCGGCAAATGGCAGAGAGAAGCCCCGTGATGATGTTCTCTTCGTTGAAGTTCTCTATCTCAAGGTCATAGAAGCGCTGCGTCCGCTCCTTGTTGGCAAAGAATTTGATGTGCTTTTCGATGATGGGCTTGTATTTCTCGTCAATGCCCAAATCCACCGAGAGCAGCGAGGCGCGGTCGGCATAGAAGCGCTTGGAGTAGAGCAGCGTGTCTTCCAGATGGTTGTCCCGTACATCCGGCTTGGGGAAGGGGGCGTAGATGAGATAGTTTGTGGTGGTGTCCTGCCGTTCCAGAAAAAGCTTGGTGGCAAACTGGTTATCCGGCTGCAAAAGTAGACTTTAGCGTTTTTCAACTCTACATTCTGCATATCCTCCACAAACTCGCCGTTATCGTCATACCAAAAAACGAGCTTACGGGTATCGCCGGTAAACTCAGCATTCAGCCGGTCTATAATTTGTTTGATGTTCATTTCTGCCATGCTGTTTTACTCCTTCTGGTCTATGACTACCCAAGACCCGCTCCGGTTGGAGCCTTTGCGCATGATCTTGCCAGCTTTTTGAAGGCTATTCATGAGCCGCTTCACAGTGGCGAGAAACACCCAGCATCTCTACAACATCCTTCTGCGTCGCTTTCGGATTAGTTTGGAGGATGCGCAGAATCGCTTCTTCATTGGTATCATTGGGTTCAACTTTGGTGTCATTGGTATCATCGGTGTCACGCTCTTTGGGATCAATGACACCATTCTGATCGGTAGCCGCGTCTTTCCGATACAGGTTGATGCGGAAATCGCTGCCCATATCAATCAGTTCCGGCTCACGAAGGCCGTATTCCTTTGCTTCCCGGAACATTTTCGGGATTCCGCTGCCCCATGCCTCCACGATATTCATGTAGGAAAAGGCGGCTGCAATGCCACGGTTGCGGATCTTTGAGAGGCCGGACTTCATTTTTCAATGGTGATTTCGCTGTCCAGCATACCGGGGGAGGTGACCTCCAGCCGGTCATCAAAGAGTGCCACTTGTATCTTACCCGGTGTCAGGTAGCTGCGATGGCAGACGGCATTCGAGATCATCTCCCGGATGGTCTTGACCGGCAGCTCATAATAGTCCTGACGGGCGATCCCTTCTATGCGGGAGCCGAGGTCGATGTGCTGCAAAACGAAGTTGTAGGCATCCTCAATCTGCTCATAGATCGCACCGGCAAATTCTTTACGGGTAATGAAAATATCCCGGACAGTCCCCTTGAATACCGCACACTGAATGGCGGCATCGGGGAACTCAACCGTGTCGCCGTTCAGCAGCAGATACCCGTTGGTGGGGTGGTAAGCTCCGTCGCGCTCCACCAGCAGCTTCCAAGAAAGCAACTGATTTTTGCCAACTTCTGAATTTGCTCCCGTGCCGTATCTGTCTCGGCCAGCTTGAGGGCGTGCTGGTACATCTTCTCGCAGAAAGCAGCAACCTCTTCCTCAGATACCGTCTGCTCGCGCTCCATCTGGTCAAAGAGCGGTTGGTCCCTTCCATGATGAGTTCCTGCACACGGTAGCGCTCCGCATGACGGGTTGTACCTGCTACGCGGATGTAGGTGCCGTCCATGATGCCTTGGCTTTTGATATAGTAGGGGCGCTGCATACCGGGGATGATTTCAACAACGATGACTGCCTTCCCGTCGATTTCCTGTACCGCGATACTCGGGGTGATCTTGGGTTCGCAGCTATCAAAAATGGCGTTGGTAATCGCATCCATCTTCTGAAAGACTTCCTCTTTGGAAAAGCCGGTGACAGTCCATGTGCCGTTCTCCACACCGAAGACCAGCTTGCCGCCCTTGCCGTTAGCAAAGGCAACCACGGTTTTCATGTATTTTTCGCTTTTGGCGGGAATCTCGCTCTTGAACTCGATATTCTCGGATTCACCGGCGAAAATCTCTTCTGCGGTCATCTCGACCACCTCCTTCTATCGAATTACATATCAATATCTGCGGCGATTTATTTGCGCCGTCATGTTCCCAATACTGGCAATAGCTTCCGCCTGATGCTTGTCATAAGCCACTTTGTCGTAGTACGCATTTGTTCCGCAGGAAGGACAACAATATGTCCCTACACCAGTTTTTTGCCCCTGTACCAATATCTTTTTTGTGTCCCAGCAACATGAGCAATAAATAGTGCCTATCAGGGATCATCAGCCAGCGTGATATAGGCATCTTCATGCCGTTCAATCTTTCCTGCAATATCTGCTGTTGTCCTGCATTTCTCTGATTTGCTCTTGAGCTTCTGATTCTCATTTACCAGATCAAGAATTTGCTTTTGCGCTTCAATCAATTTTTTACAAGAGGAATATTATCTACTTGCTGTGCAACAGCAATACCATCCTTAATTGCTTCATACCATCCCAAAGTCATTCACCTCAAATCTTCGCCAAAACGACGTATTTCTTTCCGTCGCTGGCGGTCTGGATTTTTCGTAGTTGACCTTTCACGCCATCATCCAAGTCCAGCTCGATGCGGCTCAGGGCGAGGTGGGCGATCATCTCGTCGTAGTCGCGGCACTCTTTGAGCTGCTTTTGGAGCTTTTCCTTCCGCTTGGTGGAAGCGGCCACCTCGCGTGCGTTGGTGCTGTGGTCGATCATATCCTGCATCCGGTTGATTTCGGACTCATAGACGCGCTGCATCTTGTGGAATAGTCCACGCGGAGATTGCCGATGGTGTCCGGCGTGTAGCGGTGGAGATAGATCAGCGCCTTGAAGCCGTTCTGCTTGCCGCTGTCAAAGAGCCAGTAAATAGGCCGCTTCTGGTAAATCTTACAGTGATCCTTGAAGAAGTCCTTGAGGAAGCAGCTGCGTATGATCTCCCTGCTGCTGCCTCCCTTGCCGCCCAGTGCCCCGGCGATGAAGTCCAGATTTTCTTCCAGCGTGTCCGCGCCGTAGACAGCTTTCAGCCAGCCCGCACAGACGGGAGACAATATCGTCTTCCAGATACTCTTCGTCGGTAATGGGCAGGATGCCGTCCCGGTCAGGCAAGGAAGGTCTTGTACTTCCCGTCATCCCAGTCTCCACCGGCATAGGCCAGCCCGTCCACATCCAGCGAATACCGCCCGAACATACAGCCCACGGCGTAGGAGAGCAGGAGACGATCTCGTCCCGCTTGGTGCGGTAATAGTTGCTGACCCTGCATACTCTCCGGCACATCGTCTTTGGTGTCAAATATGCGGTGGACGGTCACATCCTTGTCGGCCACCTCAGGAGTCAGCTCATCCTGCAAGCCGTAGATATTGATGAAGATGAGGTTCAGTTCTTCTTCGTTGGCTTTCATCTGCACAAAGCGATCCTCACATTCTTTTGCCCACTTTTCATAATGCCATGAAATATGACCGAACTTTTCCATACGGGACGAATAGAACTGAGGTTTTCTTGTCTCTTGTCGTTCACGCTAACGGTCCAAGTGGATGTTGGAAATCCCATGAGGTTTCGTAAGAATCCCAATCCGCTTTACTGAAAAAATACACTGTTCTGTAAGCTTGGACACAGTCTGAATATTTTGGTGATTAGCGGCATTAGCATTATATCCTTGATGTTTAGATTAATAGTCGGATTTATTATACTAGGACCGCCACACTGACCGAGGAATTTAGGAATGACAAAATATATAAAGTTTCATTTTCGTCATTTGGAAAATAACTTGATCCAGATACATCACACAAAAAACCTTTATCAAACCATCTAAATGAAAGACTCGATGTTGTAATCAGCGACCATGTTATACCTGCCTTAAAAAAAGTAATTGCGGTTTTCCGTTCTCGAGCGAACTAAACCTGCTCCATTGTTTTTTCCCATTTCAGCACATACTCAAGATTACCATACCACTTATTATATGCGCCACCCTTAATATACGGATAATAAGTTTCGCTATTTTGCAGGACTATGGAGTCCACCTCGCCAAAAAGTTTATCGTCTATGTTTACTTCATACCATAGCCTCAAGAAATGGTTCACATCGCCAGTGATTATACCTTGATATGAAAAACCCTCTTTCAGCTAAATTCATACTTTCAAAAGAATGAATTAGATTTGGAGATGCCCAATACGCCACCGGCGAGCCGGGAATTTTGGAGAATTGGATTGCTGGGCAGTGTAGCGGTTTTTCCCTTGAAGAAACACATCTTCTTTATCCTGTTGAGTTGTTTGCTCAATCAGACGGCGTAGGTGCCCTTGTAGTCGGCAATATGGCTAGTTTTTCAGCACAAAAACTGGTGGTTTGCACCACTTCGCCGCCAATTTCCTCGAACGCTCGCGGACCGAGGTGCGCCATGTTGATAGTATCTTTCAGAAGCAGTTTCGCCCGCAGCTTTTCAAAGCTGGAAAGGAACATCCAAGCGTGTTGGGTAATCATCGCCTGATACCGGTTTTGCCGGTCATCTGCCCGCAGCGCTCGATAAACACAGCAAACAGGTCGCTCTTGCTGTCTGGGTAGCGCTTTTTTCACGAAATCGCTGAGCCGTGCGTCCATATTAGAGCTGCCCATATACGGCGGATTCGTCACCACCACATCGTACTGTTGCGCCAGCACCTCCGCCACGCGGCTCAGAGGCAAGATGGTGTTCAGGGCAGATTCCCGATACAGGCTGATGTCGTTTGTACCTCATCCACACGGGTATACAGGGCGGCAAAGTCCACCGGTGCCATCGTCAGGATGGAACCGTACTCCTTTGCATCGCGCAGATCGCTGATGATGCTGTCCAGAGCGGATTTCAGCTTCGGGTCGTTGTTCACAAAGTAGTCCCGCGTATAAGCGTCGATGTCGTTGCTCTCCCGCAATCGCATAGACATGGGGCTGGATGCCACGAGTGAAAATGCGCCGGTCGTATTGGCGAGCCTTCATCATCACGGCAAAATAGGCAAGCTGCGCCGCCCGTTCGTCAATGTCCAACCCATACAGGTTATTTTCGAAGATGCACTGTGCCGCGTCCCGCTGGCTGTACCCATCGTTTTCGTACATCTTCATCAGCACATCAAAGGCGTACACCAAAATATGGCCGCTGCCCATGCAAGGGATCGATGACTTTGATGTCCCGGACATCCTTATATTCGTTCTGCTTCTGGACTTCATCGAGCCGCTGGCGAACATCCCGCGTCTGGGAGGCTTCCGGCAGATAATACTTCCAGCCCATCTGCCCAGCAATTTCCTCTTCATTGGCGATGCGCTTTGCCTCGACTTCATCCCAGCTCATTTCGTCGAGGCCGCGACCGTCAGCATAAACGCCCTGTTCTTTCCGCTTGTCGATGAAAATACGGCCAAGGCTGTTTTCGACCATATAGCGGACGATCCAGTCCGGCGTAAAAAGCTGGGTGACGGCGGGGATTTCCTCTTTGGTGATCTTTCCGTTCTTGGCAAAGGCAGCGTTCTTCGGCTCGGTGTTGTAATACTGGTACATCCAGCCGATGATCTCCACCTGACCAGTCGGTTTTTCCGTCCTCATCGAGGTGAAATCAAAGTCCTCCGGGATGTCGTGGGTCAGATACACGACACCTTCCCTGATCTACAACGGAGAGGTTCAGCAGCAGCTCGGTATAGTCTCTGGTCGCCTCAAACAGCTCCGGCAGGATCTCATGCAGCTTGTTGCACTGCTTGATAAACAGCGCCCGAAACAGCTCGTCCAGCTTGTTTTCAGTTTTCAAGCGTAGGACAATCTCTTCCTCGGCGGAGGTGAACGTAAGCTCCGCGTCGAAGGGGGTCGTCACCAAATCCGGCTCGATCTTGCCGCTCTCGGAGGACAGAACGCGGATGTGGGAGGGAAGATAGTCGTTGACCTCCATAAAGCGGATGGCGATCAGCCGGTTGAACCATGTATAGGCGACCTCTTCCAGAATGTACTTATAAGCTGTGGCGTAGTTGCTGTCGTTCTCTTTCTTGCGGATCACCTCCACCAGCTTCTTGCGCTGCGGGATCGCATCGCCGCTGATGGCATACGGCTCAGATGTCCCGATGTCATAGAACTCCATCGTTCCGGTAGACTGCGGCAGTGGGTCTTTGATACCGTCCGCTGTGATCCCCATCAATCCGGCGCGGTACTGAATATCCGCAATCAGCTTATTCCGCGCCCAGATTGCAAAGTTTTTTATGGCTGTTTTGTTCATGGCGATTCTCCCTATTGCATTAAGCCGTCGATGAACATTTCGGCTTGCTGAATCAATGTTGTCCAGTCTGCTCCGGTGATGGCACTTGTTGCTATTGAAACAGATGCTTTAGATAAAACCTCACTGGAAAATTTCTTTATTCCTGCCAAAGCCTTTTGCATCCGGCTCTTTTCGGGGCAGGAGAATAGATTTGTTCTTGCAAGGATTCCAAGTCATCCTTAACGCTTTCAATCTCTTCGGAGGCGGCAGTATTAATAGCGGGAAGTGACGAAATCAGCTTTTCGATGAGCAAGTTTCAAGTCCGTTGCTGATACGCCGTTTTTGTGTTGAGTGTAATAGAGCCACTGCCTTGTTGGATAACCGGACCATTGACCGTCCCGATACTTTGAGTCATTGGCGCAGCCTTCTTCTCATCCTCCAGAAGGATCATCTCCTTGGAAATTTCATCGTTGATGAAATTTATCAAGGGCTTTACTGTGTTTTCCAAAAAACGCTGAACAATATCTGTGTAAGTTGCACCGCTTTTCCACAGGTATTGCATGGCTTGCCCTAAAACATTCGTTTTTGGGTGTCTATAATGTACCTCATGTAGTCATAAATTGCTTTGATGTGACAATTTTCATCTACTGGAATGCTCGTGCTTGCCCATTCAGAGGAATGAGTCGGGAAAACAAGCCTGAAAATCATATTCGACTTGATCCACAACGCTATGAACACGGTCGTGGATAAATGGCGTCTTCTCAATATAATCCATCAGCCGATGGAGATTCACATCTGCATCTCCATCGTCACTTGAAAGAAGATTGCTGGATATTCTTCGAAAATCGAGGCTGATAGTTCTTAATTCTCTGTATTCACTCATAAGTCTACCCCGCAGTAAGGACAAAATATCTTTGAAGCTCCGGCGCAGTACAACGCTTTAACCCTTCGATTGCAACAAGTGCATTGGAACTCCGTTTCCGCTGTGTCCGCATTTTTTAACTCTTTGACATACACTTTTTCAACGGTTTATATGTCATTTTTATTATGCTCTTTGACGATTGATCGAACGAGCCATTTTTCCCAAAGGCTTTATTCAACTCTTCAATCATATAGTTCTCGGCCAACGCTCGAGCTTTGTCACGAACATCTTTTGACCAGAATGCGGATTTCTCTTTTGCAAGTCCGCAGTAGGGGCAGAACAGTTCCAAAACAGGTTCTTCATCACTTTGGACTTCTCCTGCTTGCAGCTTAAATTCTGATCCACAATACGGGCATTCAAAGGTGACATATCCTTCGCTATCACCTTGAACAGTAAAACTCAGCGTGATATTTCCCATACGCACCGCCAATACTGCCTATTAAAACTCTACATTGACAAGCGTATCTTCGTCCAGTTGCGCTTCCAGCGACTTGCGAAGGCTGTCCATGTAGCGGTCAATGTCCTCTTTGCTTTCCAGACGCCAAGAAGCCGTTCCCGTCATCATCTTGATGGAGACATTTTTCGTCTTGCGGATTTTCACCGGCGCAGGGGCAACGGTTGCTTCGGGAGGCAGGATTTCCGCTCTGTTTGGCTTCCTCTGCCTGACGGCGGGCTTCTTCTTCGGCCTTTTGAATTTCGCCCGCTTGTTAGTCAAGATCAGCCATTTCATAAGAAGCCGTCGTTTCAGTGCATCTGCTTTATCTGCGAAGCTTCTCAGCGTAGAGACATTGTTGCAGTGGGTAGCTCCATCCCGGATTTCCTGGAACTTCTCATAGTAAGCCGTCCGCTTCTGGTCGTTGTAGTCCTTGGTGGAAAGTACTTCTAAAACGCGCTTCCACGCCTGATCAATCGAATCGAGGACAGGGGCGGATTCCTGCTGCAAGATTTCGCCATAGCAGGACATGAACCGCTCACGCAGCTCAGGCAGCTTCGGAATGTTGGCATAGGGCTTTTCCTGCCGGGTAATAGAGCGCATCTGCGCGACGATGTTTTCCAGCTCATCGTTGACGATATAGGTCTTGCTGTCATCATAGATCGCAAGCATATCCAGCGCACGAGCAAAAATTGTAGATTGTTCGCCCTCAAAGAAGGTCTTGACCGGTTCGTAGTCCTCTGCAAAGTCGAAGAAATCATCCCGCTTCTTGGAAACGGTTGTAAAGAAGTCTAAAGCAGACTGAATCTGAACGACAGACTGCATCAGCGCCTTCCCGTTGGACAAAACACGCTTGCCCGGATAATGATGCTGCTCGTAATGGACTTCCAGCCGCTCGATTTCATAAATCGTGTTTTGCGCGTAACGCTGGAAGTTCTTCATGATGGTATCTTCATCTCTGCCGCAGTGGCCGCGCCGAAGGTTTCCTTCATCACATCCCGGACAGCCTTTTTGTCCTTATCGCTGACGCGGACACGCTCTTCCATCAGGAGCTTTTCCGCAAACGCTTTTTGGTGATGAAGCCGATGATCTCTTCCTCGCTCTTGTTATTCAGGCTGACCGCAGCACCATTGACTGTGAAAGCGAGATCTCCGCGCTTGAACAGACGCGCCACCAGCCAATGCACATCATCTTCCACAAAGCCATAAGGAGCCTTCATGAAGCGGTCCTTCACTGTTTTCATGGAAGTTTTCATATGATTGCGCGTATTCATGGCGATAAAGCCCTGCACATCATCCAGCGCGTGAGCGTTGCTCTCTGTACCACCTTCAAGCTCAAAGGAAAGCTGGTTGCTCTGATGGAGCATCTTGCGGATCTCCGCCTCGCCCATCGGCGCGTCGATGTAGGAAAGCTTGTGATAGACCGTCTGCACCAAACGGCCAATGGCTTCATTGATCCGGCTGATGACTTCCTTGCCGTTCACGCGGACAACATCGCCGTTTACATAGATCGTTGCTTCTTTCAGCGCTTCGGTCAAGTAGAGCTTGGCGTTTTGATTGCGCTCCCGCATTTCCACACGCTTTGCCTCTTTGATCGTCTCATACTTGGCAAGCTGCGTGGAGGTGTTTTTCCGAAGGAACCCCTCAATTTTCAAATAGGATTGAATTTCCGTCAGGAACTCTGCATCATTCGGAAGTACAACAAGGACTTCTCTGCTTTGACCGGACATCATCCGAAGGGTTCCATCCTCTGTGCTGCCGTCGTACCACGGTGTCAGGACACGAAGGCCGATGTCATAGTTTTGATTTGCTTTGTATGGACGATCATCTACAAACTGGTTGAAGCCAAAGGCATAGCGGCCATTGAAGACAGGATAGGTGTAGCGTTTGCCGGGGAAAATGTCCTCAAAAATCATTTCCGCGACCTTGGTGATGATCTCCGGCGTTTACACATTTTCTTTTTCGATATCGTTGTTTACCTCCTGTTCCTCATCGGTCAGGAAGACATAGATGCTGCCGTTTTTTTGCACGAGCATCTGCCGCATCAGGACCTTCAGCGCTTCCTCCACACGGCCTTTCAGCTCAATCCGGTCATCGTCGATATTTTCAATCATCAGGCTGGTGATGTTGTCGATGTTTGCCTCAATTTCCAGCACATATTTGATCATGAAGAGTGTCTTGAGGACATTGATGGCGAAGACATCCTTGTCCTTCTTCTCCGGGTTGATGTAGCTGTTGTCATAAGCCCGGATGATCACCCGCTATGGCTGTGATCCAAAAAGTTTTCCAGCGCATCATAAAAGCGGTGGAAGGGTACGATTACGCCCGTCTCTTCGTTCATGATGTTGACGGCAGACTCTTTGAACAGAGCCAGCATGGAAGCGCTCACCGCCGGAAAGATGCTTGCCAGAAGCTCCGTGGGTACGAATAGAAGTCAATACGCTGGACAACAGATTGAATTGATATGGTACAAAGGGGTAGACCTCGGCAAAGTCTTCGGCGCTCGCATACAGCTTCTTTTTCTGCCGTGTCATTGAATACAATCAGGTTCTTGATAATGGTCGCCTTCTGCTCATAAAGCAGCTCGGAGGGCCTGCGCTGCCGCTTCTGTCTTTTCAAGGATTCTCTTCTTGATAACGGCATCCACATTTGCAGAAGAGAGGGAGAGACGGGTATCAAACCGACCCTGAATTTTAGAGAAGTCGTTGCCCTTGACCTTGGTGATGGAGTCGATGTCCTGCTGGCTGGTCACGATGACCCAAGCTTTGCCCATGCACTCCTTACCAAGTTCCTCGGTAACGGTTTGGAGATTGAGCATCAACTTGGAATCATCGCCGATGTACTGCCCGATTTCATCCACCAGAAATACAACATGGTGGTTGTTCCCCTTGCGCTCGATATAGCTCTTGACGCGCTTGGCAAAGTCCTCGATGCTGATGGTATAAGGCTCCACCGCCTTTCTCGCACCAGTTCCTTGCCGCTGCTTCGCTCATAAAATCCATCGAAACAAGGGCATCTACCACGCTGTCCTGGATGAAGTCGAAGTCTTGCCGGGAGTCCTCCCACGGGTCGCCGTATTCTTCCTCAAAAGTAGCCTTAAACTCATCGTAGCGTCCTTCCTCGGAAAGCCTCCGTTCCAGATCGGCAACATGGGGAATGGACCCGCAGAAGCCACCCATCTGATTGAAAACTTTGAGGAATACATTGACGATGGCATCTTTGTTCTGCTTGCCGTTTGTTTCGCTCTTGGAGTCGATGTTGAAGAGGATTACATCCGTAGGGGTGTCAGCCGCCAGCTTCATATCCGCCAACACCATCGGATCTACGATCTTCTTATCCTCGACAAAGTAGTCCATCGCCTTTCTGTCCCCCGACCTGACGGTTTTCCAGAAGGTAGGACAGGATTTTCAGGAAGTGCGATTTACCGCTTCCAAAGAAGCCGGAAATCCACACGCCCATCTTTGGCGTTGTTCCGGCAATCCCTTTTTTATAGGCCGAATAGAAATCGGCAAAATGCTTTTGAAGCTCGCGGGTAACGACATATTCCTCAAGCTCTGAGATACATTTGCATCCTCGCCTTGTCCGGACAATAATTACGCCTTGGATTTCTCGGTCGATCTTCTTGGCGAACATATCCTTTATTTTCATTGCTGCACCTCCATCACTTGACAAGCCGGAAGGCTCTGTAATAATTATCATCTTTGATTTCGTTGAAGAGAATCAATTCCAGTTCGTTGTATGTACCGGGAAAGAACATCACCACAGGTGCGTGTAGATAGGACTGGTGGAGATTGTTCAGCACATTATGCGAACGAAGAAGCGGATAGCTCTTGCCAACACCGGTCAGAAAGACAATGGCGTTCTCCGGGGTGTGGTCAAGAATGTACTGCACAATCAGGCTGTCATCCTCGCTTACTTTCATCGAATTGCTGACTGCCTTGACAATTCTTTGGATGCCGCGCTTCTTCTCAAATTCACAGCACTTCTCTATGAAGTTCTTCCCTTCAAGGAAGTCAATAATAATATCATAGAGGTCGAACACAACAAGCTCAAATACGTCCGTTCCTTTCGAGTTCTTATGCTTCATATATTCGATCCGCTCACGGACTTCCAGTTCCTCCTCTGGCGAATAATCAAAATCCAGTAGTTGACCTCATTAGCTTTTCCACTGCTCTGACGGAAGGATGGCTTTCGGATCGCCGCTTCCATTGCGTCCAGTCGTTCTGTTAAATCCATTATCTTACCCCCGCAAGCGCCTTGATATAAGCGCCCATATTGTTCTGTTCCAGCCAGCGTACCAAGTCCGGGTCTAAAATAGGGCGCAGTATTTTTTTTCTGGCCGTTTTTGCTTTATCTATTATCCCAGCCTCGTATAGCATTGTTTTATAGCACCGGCCAAGCCGTACCAATGTGGCGTCCGTCCATCCGGCCACTTTTTCATTTTGCTGTTGCTTATCTTTGAAAAAAAAACACGCACATCGCTGTCCGAAAACTCGTAGGTGCCGAGAATCATCTTTTCCCGGATCACTTCATAGACAAAATCAAAGAAAAGCGTGTCATACGCCATAGCAGCAATCAGGGCAAAGAGCTTTTTTGCGTTGCAAGGTCGCTGCGTGTGAAAAGCTGGATGAAGCTTTCATCTAAAGCCCTGATGCGGCCTGTGACAGTATGATAAATCTGATTGGCTCGGAGAGTAGTCGGGGCTGAAGCATCTTTTTGAGATTTGTCATCCGACATCTCAATAATTCTTCTAAGGAAGCCCATGCACGCGCCGCAATCAAAATAGTAGGTGGCAGAAATGTGGCTCAGATGTTCCTCAATCTCAATATCCAGCTCATAGTCATTAGAAATTTCTATGGCTGTTTTGATGAAGGTTTTCGCCATTTCCTCGCGCTCCGGCAAGACAAGGTAAGTTACATTGCTATAAATCTTTTTCATGATTTCGTCGAACGAAGGTGCTTGCTCTGCATCTTCTCCGAAGGCTTCTAAGAAGTCGATTCTTTCCTTTCTCGATTTCCTCTATGTGTGTCTTTGTGAAAGTGTTTCTCATAGATTAGCTCTCCCATCGTTCCTCTCTCCTAAATTGATTATTGTCAGCCCCTTTTTCTGGCGCGTTTGAGTGTTTGCGCAGCGCCTCCCCAGCCGTGAGTCACATAGCACAAAGGCGTATGCAGCGTTATCGACGAGATACCGGTTCCTCGCTGGGATCGCAGCCTTAAAATGATACTTCTCAAAGCCTTCTGGATAGATAATGTCATCAAAATATTTTAGCTCGGCAATGTTGAAAGTGAGGTAGGGGATGACATGGTAGTTCCTTATCTGCGAATAGCTCTTTTTCAGGTCAGAGACAACCCTTGCGCACATCCAATCAAACCCGCCCATGCCGCCATTTAAGAAGTCAGTAACCCCGGAGGCGATAAGCTTTTCAACTTCTCGCCGGACATCCTCTGCTTGGACACCGTAGCATTTTGATAAGCGGCTGCACCTCACGCAGTTTGGCTTCAACATTTTTCAGCTCACTGCCGGTGCGGGCATAGGAGCTGTGAATGTCCTCGGCTTTCTTTTCAAGGTCAGCATATTGCAGAAGGTTGTTCTCGGTCAGGTAGTTGAGAGTACGCGCGGCCTCTTTGAGAATGGTGAGCTTCGCTTTGTGTTCGTACCCTTTGCTGCCGATGAGCTGGATGCGCTCCTGAATGTCGCTGATGAGGGAGATACCCCGGTGAGAGGTCGACATCTGGCGCTTGCGGTTCCCGCGCCCCTGAATGCGCTCTTTGATCCGTTCCTCGGTGTAGTTGTCTCCGATGGTCTTTGCACGGGTAAAACGCTCCTGTCCCTCAGCACGGAAGGAGATGTATTTTCCGGTCTTGATCTCATATCCGGCTTCCTGCATGAGCTTCAAAAACTCGTCCCAGTCCTTCGCTGTGATGACGCAGCGGTCGATGGTCTGCTTGAGCTTTTGCTTCCAGCTTATGCCGCGTTTGGCCTCTGTGTATTCCTTTGTAGTCCATGCCCTTGCTCTGTGAGGGTGGGATCACGGAAAGCCCATGCTCCTTGCAGATTTCGTCGCTGAGTTGGCGCATTTCCCGGTAGGTTCGCCGATTGCTTCGGTAGGCATGATAGTCTACAAAGTTGACAGCGTTGAAGATGATGTGATTATGGCAATGCCCCTTGTCAATGTGGGTGGCGATAACATACTCATACTTGCCTTTCAGCCATTCGTCTGCGAACTGCTTTCCGATTTCATGCGCCTGTTCCGGCGTGACTTCTCCGATGTCGAAGGATTGAATCAGGTGTCGGGCAATCACCTTCGGCATCTGCATCCTTGCTGGGCAGCAAGGTTTCGCGTCCACTCAAATTCCTTTGCCGCCGCGTCGCTGGCAGCACAGCCGAAAGAGGAAACATAGAGCTGATCGTCAGTCTTTTCCGGGTCGAGGATGTAGGCAAGCGCCTTGTTTACAGTTCCTCGGATTGGCTTGATTTTAGTAACTGCCATATTTCCTTTTGCCTCTCTTTCAGCTCGGTGACATCATCCTCATAAAGGTTTCCCTTTGAATTGATACGGCGGCAAATCTGATTGATATTTGACGCTGCACGGCTGACAGCGGCGGCAAGCTTCTTCTGCTGCGTGTAGTCCACCTTGATGATGTAGCCGTCAATCGCCATCTTTCTGAGATACGCGCCCATATTGTTTGTTCCGAGCTGCGCCATCTTTGATTTGATGATCCGATGCTCATTTTCCGATACGCAAAACTCAATGCGTATTGGCCTTGTTCTATTTGCCATAGGCAATCTGTCCTTTCGTAAAGATAGAGGGTTTGGGAGACATCCCAACAAGCATTTTGAAGAGTAAGGGCAGGGTTCCCTTACTCGAAAATCGCCGTGTGTACGGACACCGGCTGTGCTTGCTATTCTCTCAAAATCGTATTCCCGGTGCCTCTCCCCGTAAAATACCTCTTCACTTTACAACGGACATTTTTTTGTTAGAACGCAGGTATCTCTATGAGAAAAAACGCTCGAAAACACCATTTTATGCTTATGGTGCTTATTTCTTTTCGCCTTTTCTGCGTTTCTCGTAGTCCTCGTCAATCCGGCGCTTCCAATCTGCGCCGAGCGGGGCGCTGCAACGGACGGCGGAAATTGCCTCACTCAGCACCTCATAGTTGAGCTGCGTCCCGGCGCTGTCAGAGTGGTAATTGACGGCTCGGTCAGCTCCGATCCCAAAGTGCCGCGCCGTTTCCACCGCGTCGATGTTTGCGCCGAGGAACAGGAACTCCCAGCCATACTTTGCCTTCTGCCGCTCGATCATCTGCTTCACCCGGTCGCTGCTGTAAAACCGGCTCGCATTCTCCATTCCATCCGTGGTGATGATAAACAGTGTATGCTCCGGGACATCCTCCGGTCTGGCATACTTGTGGACATTGCCGATGTGATGGATCGCACCGCCGATGGCATCCAGAAGAGCCGTGCAGCCCCGGACGGTATAGTCCCTGTCTGTCATCGGCTGAATATCCTGGATGTTCACGCGGTCATGGATCACCTCGCTCATATTGTCGAAGAGGACTGTGGAGACGAGCGCTTCGCCGTCCTGCTTCTTTTGCTTGGCGATCATGGAGTTGAAGCCGCCGATGGTGTCGGCTTCCAGCCCACTCATCGAGCCGCTGCGGTCAAGGATAAAGACGATCTCGGTTAAGTTCTTTTTCATGATGATTCCTCCTCGTATAGAAAAACTGTGACTGCTTTTGCTTACAGTCACAGTATAGGAGAAATCGTCTTCGGTTTGGTCGCATGGAAAGCGACATTCAAAACAGATCGCGGAACAGTTCACTTTCGATGTCAGCGACATCATCCAGCGGGATTTTTGTCCCGTCTGTGAGCATCATCCAGCGCTCAAAGCCGTCAATCTTTTTTTGAGGTTTCCGTTCTTTGTCACATACGCTCCGCCGGACTTCTTTGCATCCGGGACGAAGTAGGTTACGGTCAGAGCAGGATGGTCGCCAAGCCTTTCCATGAGGATCTGCTGCTTTCTGTCCAGCGCCTCTTTTTCCTCTTCGCTGAGGTCAACTTTTTATCATCTGTCAGCCGCGCGGTTTCGTGAATTGCATCATCGTACCCGGTGAGAGCAGCAAACGGTGAGAACTGCGCAGCCCTGTCCAGCATCGACATCTGCGGCCTTTCGATGAGACATGGTGCGGAAGATTGATGATGTCTTGTGTAATCAAAATCGCTCATGCCTTGTGACCTCAATCTGTTCATTCCGGTCCTTTGCCGTCGCTCCCTCCGAAAGATTCATCCCCATTTTTTGAGAATGGCGTTTTTCCCGAACTTCTTTTTAATGGTGAGCATGGCTTGCTGCACCCGCTTTTCTTTTGCAAGCTCTTCATCTTCCTGCTTGCGTTTGGCATCCAGCGCTGCATAATCGGTGAAAAGGTCAAGCTGCTCAAAATCTCTTTTTGCTGAGGGGGCGGAGGCTTCGTCAATCACATGGGTTGCCGTAACATTCAGCCGCCGGATAAGCAGATTCTTATCTGTAATCCGGTCAAAGAGTTCACCGGCGGCATCCATGATCCGCTTTGTGGAAGAGGTGTACCGCCCCAGATTGATTGTACCGTGGGAATGCTTCGGTATCTGCCGCCCGTAATGGTCTTTGACTATATCGCCGTGATACTTCCTCCGGCGTTCCGGGTCGGTCAGGTTCTCAATGTCATAGCCTATTGTGACAACAAGCTGGTCGGTGACAAAGCCCTTGCTCACTAAATCCATTGAAAGGTTGTCCGCCATTTCCCGGAGAACGAGACGCGCCTTATACGCTTCATAGGGCTGGTGTAGTACCTGTCCCGATCCCAAACTGTTGCTTTCTGGTTTGTACGCCTTGACTGCCTCAACGGTGCAAGGCTCCCAGCCCCAAGCATGGTCAATCAGCAGTTCCGCGTTCTTGCCGAAGAGCTTGTAAAGCAAGTCTTCATCTGTGACGGAGCGGCGGGCAACATCGCCCATTGTGAACATCCCGTTTTCCTCAAGCTTCTTGGCGTACCCTTTGCCTACCCGCCAAAAGTCGGTGAGGGGCTGGTGTGACCAAAGCGTCTTGCGGTAGCTCATCTCATCCAGCTCGGCAATGCGGACTCCATTCTTGTCTGCCGGTATGTGCTTGGCGACAATATCCATCGCCACTTTGCAGAGGTAGAGGTTCGTGCCGATCCCCGCAGTTGCCGTGATACCGGTTGTCGAGAGGACATCCAGAATGATCTTCATGGCAAGGTCATGGGGCGATAACTTGTAGGTGGCGAGGTAGTCCGTGACATCCATGAACACTTCGTCGATGGAATAGACGATGATGTCCTCCGGCGCAACATACTTCATGTAAACCTGATAGATGCGGGTGCTGTACTCCATGTAGTACGCCATGCGCGGCGGCGCGATGATGAAGTCAATGGCGAGGGACGGGTTCTCTTGCAGCTCGGAGAAGAGATACGACGAGCCTTCCAGCTTTCGCCCCGGCGCGTCATGCTGCCGTCCGGCGTTTGCTTCCTTGACGCGCTGTTTGACCTCAAACAGCCTCCCGCGCCCGGAAATGCCGTAGCTCTTGAGCGAGGGTGTGACCGCAAGGCAGATGGTCTTATCCGTCCGGCTCTCGTCCGCAACGACAAGGTTTGTGTCCAGCGGGTCTAAGTTTCTTTCACGGCACTCGACCGAAGCATAAAAGCTTTTCAGATCGATTGCGATATAGGTGCGCTGCTTCATGCTCCGGTTGCCTCCTTTCACTTGATACGGTTTTGTCCGCTTTTCAGGCGTGCCTTGATGCTTTCGATTGTTTCAGGAACAGTCTGCTCAGTTGTATCAATCACATTTGCTTCGTATTTGCCTAATTCACAGAATTGTTCCCACATGATTTTCACCAACTCGGTATTAGTTTTCAAATCCAGCTTTGACCGTTCCACCGCCCGTCTCAGTGTTATTTCTCTGGAAGCTCGCAGCACAATGTAATGCACATCATATCCTTCGCGTGCTGCCCCCAGCCACGGCTCTAAAAACCACGGACCGACAATCCCATCTACATACACATCGTAGCCACCTCTGACAAATCGTTTTGCCGTCTCCAAAAACGCTTCAATCACCACTCCGTTTTGTGCGTTTGACTCCGGTAAATATGGGGGGATTGCACCTTTTTTGAGATAGTGAAAGAAATCATCTGTTCTGATACAAACGGACTTATCCATATCCGATTCCATAGCGGCTTTATCAGCCACAGTGCTTTTTACCTGTCCCGGGTGAACCGGTTATAATCGTGATTCTTCCATGTGTCATCTAATCAACTTCCTCTTGTTCCTGCTTGTCCAATATCGCTTTCATTATAAATAAAGGCTTATTTCTTGTTCGGGTTGATTTTCCCTTTGGTAAGTACGGTAACAGCAGTGCCGCCCACCATTACGACGACGCCAAGCGCCGCTTTTCCAGCTCTTTTTTATTTGCTGCGCCCGCTCGCTACGGCAGTGCTCGCAATATTTATACTTGTACCCTTCCGGTAGCGGACGCTGACACTTTTTATTTTTACAAAGTTTCTGGCTCATCTTTCTGTTCCTCCAAACGCAGTGCAGGGTTGTCGCTTGGCAACGCCAAGATTCGATTCTCTATCTCAGGCAGCTTTTGCGTCCAATAGTTTTCCGGTGACGGATCGATCATGTCCAGCCTCTCGACAAAACCCTTTGTTTCAAGATAGGTTCTCTGGATGAACTTTGCGTAATACTCCAAACTTACCTTTGCCGCTTCGGTTTCGCCCATTTCCTGATAAGCGATGGCTTCGGCAAGGGACACCATGTTTACGGCGCATAAGCTTTCTCGCAGTTCATTCATCCGTGCATTTATCTTTTCAGGCGTTGCGCCGGATAAAATCTTGCCCCATGTAGATTCCGGCTGATTTTTAATAAACGCAGCATTCGCGCTCTGGCTCTGCATCAATAGATTTCGGCTGTTTTCGGCATCTGACACGAGCTGCATGAGAGCCATTTCCTTCAACCTCGGATTCTGAATGGCGGCAGCTTGGATTAGCTTTTGCTGGCAGCTATACGCCGTCGCAAGCCGATCATACTCCTGACCTTGCCGGACTTCTTCAACTGCGACTTGAACAAATTGAATTTGCTCCGCAATTTGAGCCATTTGCATTTGTGTGGCGTAATTCGTCATTGCTTGTGAAAGCTCAGGAGACAGCTTGACCTTGCCGAGCGAAACGGTCGAAACAATTTTCTTCGTTTCGGGGTTGATGAGGTTTGCCATAAGCGAGCCATCTTTTTTCGTCATGAGCTTTAGTGCACCGCTTGCTATTTTTGTTTTTTGCTCATCCGTGAGGATCACCTGATAAGCTTCTTCGGGAATAGCAGCTTTGACAGCGCTGACAAACGCTGGAGCAGAGTAAAGCGTTTTCTCAATGCGATTGAACAACCGTCCTGCGCTTCCAATCAATGGTTTAGCGACCTCAGGAACGCTGTCGAAGCATTTTACTACGCTTTCCGTATAATCGGTTAAGCTGCTTGTTTGATTTGACTCTGACGATACATGAATGATTTCTTCCATTTGGAGTCCCCCTTATTTTTGTATTCATTTAGAGGGTTTGCAAAAGCTGCGAACCGGTTACGCTCCGAGCAAGCTCTGGTCAAAGGCGAACAGCGCCTCATTGATCTCAAAGATGTTATAGTTTCCGTGCTCAATGAAATACTCAATGATGATGTCAAACTTGTTCGAGTGCGAGAGGGCAAAGCCCGCTTTCATGAGCATTTCTTTTGTCTCGTCCAGCGGCAGCTCTAAGGCAATCGCAAAGGCGAGTGCTGTGGGTTTCGACGGTTTGTAAAGCCGGTCGCTGCGGATCTTCGAGAAGAGCTTGCGGTCGATGTTCGCTTTCTTGTAACACTGCGCGTCGGTCATGCCTTTCTCGTCAATTTTCCGAAGCAGCATTTCGGAGAAGCTTTCGTCGATCTGCGAAAGTGCATCATCCAGTGTTTTTGCACTTGCCGCCATTGGAGCAGCCAGTGGGGCACCGAATGTCTCTTCTTCCGGCTCGTCCGAAAGCATCCGCATCCGGCGCAACCGCTCCGAACGGCTGTCGGTATGCTCGTCCACATAGTTATCGTCTATGTATGCAGCAATGTCAGAGAACAGCTTCTCGCCGATCTGATATGTCTTGCGGTCGAAGATGACAATGTAGACGGTCATGTCATTTTCCAGAAGGAAGTCGCTGATCGTGTCAATAGCGACCTTGAGCGCCTGGTCTTTCGGATAGCCGTAGATACCCGATGAGATCAGCGGAAAGGCAACCGTCTCGCAGCCGTGCTCCTTCGCAAGCAGAAGGGAAGTGCGGTAGCAGGAAACGAGCTTTTCCCGTTCTCCGTGTTTACCGTCCCGCCAGCGCGGTCCGACGGCATGGATCACATACTTGCAGGGCAGTCTATATCCCTTCGTGATTTTTGCACTGCCGGTTTCGCAGCCGCCCAGCGTCTTACACTCGGCAAGCAGCTCCGGTCCTGCAGCCCGATGGATGCAGCCGTCAACACCGCCGCCTCCCAGAAGAGAGCTGTTCGCCGCGTTGACAATAGCATCCACTTCCATCTTTGTGATGTCGTTTCGTACAATTTGAAGGGGCACAATACCACCCGCCTTTCAACTTTTCAAAATCACCCATCTTCATTGTCAACTTTACAATGGGAAGTCATCAAAATAACGCCATATCTATTTTGTATTCACCATCAATCAGTATATAGTCCAGATCATTTTCTTTCGCAAGAGACAAGGTGCGCGCATTATCTTTCAAAACATTATCTAAAGTACAATCCTCATCATCTAAACGGTTTTCAATAACATTTGCAAATTGTTTTATGTCATCGAAATGCATTCTTATATAGTTTTCACTCATCGCAAGGCAATAGCCTCGTATATCTTTGCGGTATTCGTCAGTAAAATCTTTTTTCCAGTCAAATGGAATGTAGCATCCCTCAATAATCAAATTTTGCCGATTTTCAATCACGGTTTTAATTATTTCCCGGACAATCGGCCATAAAAACATCGTCAATTCGGTATCAGCGCTCACAGGTGTAAGCTGTGTGTTTCCACTGCGAATCATCCCCATTTTCAAATGGTCAATCGACAGATACGGATAGTTGTATTTTTCGAGGAGTTTTTGAGCCAACAGAGTTTTTCCTGTGTGAGACGCACCGGTAATCAAAATAATCACTTTTGTTTCACTGCTCCTATTTAGGGCTTGCTGCTCTTTATATCAGATATTTAGAAGAGCAAGCACGCTTATTTATTCTTGTGTTTCTACAATGCCAAAGTCGATCAGAATGTTCTTATCAGCATTCGGCGGATAGACGATACCCGTCATCTCATACTGATAGCGCCGGACCTTCCGAAAATCTTTGATTGGCTCCGGTGCATAGGCCGCTGTCTCACAGCGCTCGTATTCCGGCATACCGGCAAGGTCATCCGCTGCCGCTTTAATCAGCGCATCGGCCACATCGTCAATGTCTTTTCCATACTCAACGGCAACCAGCTCGTGCTTCTTGACATCTTTCTCAAGATTTCCAAAAGAGCGGTAGAGAAGATATTTCATTGTTTCAGTCCTCCTCGTGCTTTTCATCGTCCAATACTTTTTCCAATAAGGCGGTGAGTGTGGCGGCAATCAGCTCATAACTGATCGCATCCGGGTCGTTCTGCATTAAGTAGCTGGCTACTGCCTTAAATGCGGTGGTCTTGTCCACATGAGTTTCATTGTCAAACCGGTCGAGGATTTCCCCAATCAGACGGACAACGGCTTCATCTTCTTCGCTGATGCCCATATTGAGCATAGCCGCCAGTTCATCGTCCTCAGCAAGCGTTTCAAATTTCAGATAGTCGCCGTATTCCTCTGACATAATTTCCTCGAAATAATTGATCATGACATGAAAATGGAATTTGCCGTCTTCCTGTGTGGTAATGCAGCAATAATGCGCCTTTTCCCCGATGTCTTTTAGAAGCGACATATCCTCTGGATCGTCAAACTCAAGCATGGGCAGCGTCAGGTCGATGTGGGCGTCCCAATGCTCAAAGTCAACGACACCATGAATTTTGCCGTGATGACGCTTTGCAAACTCGTCGCATCTTCCCAACAGATACTCGTAGTTTTCCTTATCCTTCGGAACAATCACCTTCGGGATGGCATCCATCTTCTTTGAAAATTCTTCTAAGAAGCCGCCGGGGGCGTTTACCCGGTCAAAAATAGCTTGAGCCAGTGGGTCAGGCTCGTCTTCTTCATAATTACGGTCGAACACAATGTTCTCCATTTTCTCCATCATTTTACTCACTCCCAACTTTAACAAATCAGTGTTGGCGCAAATTGCGGATGACGGCCATAGAAAGTACATTTAAGTATAGATAGCCCAGCTCATGGATGAAGCCCACATCGACCTCAAGGAAGGTGGTTCTTAGCTGGGCGTAGACAAGGCGGAATAAGCCCATCTCCGGCGGGGTATCAAACAGGTTCAGGCTTTGGATGGCCGTTTCTGCTTCTTCCCATGTTTGGGATGCTTCAATCTCTGAGCTGGTCATGATAGCCGTCAAAATTTCACTGACCGCCAGCTTTCCGTCTACCGGTTCGATTTCGCTTTTGAGCTGACGGAGTACATCTGCCTTCTTCTTGAGAGGGACGATTTTGCAGTTATCGTCAAGCTCAATGGCGATGATCTCTGCAATGCACTCCCGCCAAACCGCATATCCGGCGTTGATGATGCCGTCCTCTTGTTTGGTTGGCGCGTAGTCCATGCAGTATTCGTCATAAAGCTCTTCCCGTCCAGTTCATGGTGGGCGCAGTAGATGTGCGCCAGCTCATGCAGGAAGATGTGGAGCAGTTCAACCGGATGATAGGGTATGTCCGTGCGGAGCAGGATGCCGTCCTTGCCGCCGTTATCCATCCCGATAAAGAGGATGCCCGAAAGTCAAAATAACCTTCCTCCTGATACCGGTCGTTCAGCCGGTAAGGGAAATACTTGGAGCAAAACTGCTCGAAAATTTCCTTCTGATCCTCAGTCATGAAACAGGTAAGGATGACATCATCGCGGGAAAAGCCAGCATCCATCTTGTCGTTAAAAATCTCTATGGCACGGGCAAGATAGGAGTCATAGTTCAAATCGTTCGTCGCCTCCATCGTAAAGTCTTTATTTCAGGAAGTCGCTCTTATGTTCAATGCGCCGGAGGTCATATCCGCTTTCCGCCAAGTGGGCAATTTTCAAGGCAACAAAGGTTGATGTCTGTTCCCATTGCCCGTGCAATCTGCTCGGATGTATAGCCGTAGTCATAGATGTACTCAAGAATCTCATCGGTGTCGAGCAGGATTTCTGCGGCAACGATGTTCGCCTCATACTCCGGCTTCGTGGTCATGTCATACAACATGAACTCCTGTATCGCGCTTCCTTTTGCCAGATTGCGGTGCAACTGATCATGCCCAAGCTCATGAGCGCAGACAATCCGCTGCATCTGAGCGCTCAGGTTTTCGTTTATGAAAATAAAACGGCTGCGCTTGATGACCCGATACATTCCCTTGAGCGGGCCGAAGTCCTCACAGAACAGGACTTCAATGCCAAGCTGCCGTGCTATGCGAAATGGATCTCGTGTCCCGCAGCGCTTTACAAGCCTGCTGCCGACCTTCGAGAGATTCTCAGCATTCATCGTCTCACCTCCCGCTGATGGGGACATTGCAAACAGCGAATGGCCTTACTGTTCGCTTGTCCCCTCTTACGGTATTTCTTCGGAGAATATTTCTTGTTCTTCTCTTTGGCGATCCAATAAGCTTCGTTCAGCGCCTTCATTGCGCCATCGAGCGCTTCGTCACTGAGCCGTCCACCGGCAAACATACCGGTCACTTCACTGACAAGCTCATCAATATCTCTGGCTGCTTTTGAGCCGCCCTTCTCATGCGCCGCGACAACAAGCATTCCACTTTGCCCAAGAAGATACTCGGGAGTAGTACCCAAAACCGCCGCTATCTTCTCTACAACATCGTACTTTGTAGGCTTGCGGGTACCCGACTCATAATTCTGAATGGTCCTTGCGCTTACCGATACCTTTTCCGCAAGCTGCACCTGTGTGAGATTCGCTTCCAACCTTTTTTCTCTTAGTCTGTCCTTGAAGCTCATAAGGCACCTCTTTCTAAAAGTTTTTGCGAACACGAACAGAAGTTGCGTCAAACCTGTTGACGTGAAAATGCTGTTCGTGCTATACTTTATGCAAACACGAAAGTTCAGTTCGCGTTAATGATACCACACGAACAATACGAGTGTCAACAGGAATAGTTCGATTTTGCATGGTTATGTGTAACTTTCAAGACAGTAGGAGGTAGGCTATGACGAACACACATTGCCGGAAGGCGTATGTTTCGGTCAACTTGGATGTTGACGAAGAAGGAGTCTGTCATCCCCGGTTCATCCGTTGGGAAAACGGCCTGATCTTTCAGATTGACCAAATCTTGTATAAATGCCGTGCCGCTTCCAAAAAGGTAGGCGGCGGGGGCATCCGATATACTGTGATGATCCGTGGAAGGGAATCTTATCTTTTCCAAGAAGGCAACAAATGGTTTGTAGAAGCAAAGGAGGGAGCAAGATGATTTTATCACACAGGCAAATTGAAGAGATCGCGGTGGCGGTCACCAAGGACTTCAACGAGTTCTTTTTCGGTCCTGATACCGAAGAGGCGCGGTTGCCTCGCGGTACGCCGATTGACCAGTTTGCCCGTGACTATCTCGGTTTGGATGTGTCTTTCGCACCGCTGTCACCCGATGGAAGCATCTGCGGGCTGACATCCTATGCAGATACCGAATACATTGTTGAGATGGATGGCATTCAACGGAAAATTCCGCTTCACCGCAATCAGGTCTTGATGGACGCGAGCTTTATTCAACCTTTCCAGATACGAAAGCTCTGCGGAAAGCGCCGGTTCACGCTTGCCCATGAGTGCGCCCATCAAATCCTGTTTCAGATGGAGACGGATAAAATCCAGGAAGCCTGTCGGCGGAAATACTCCGCCCGGACAGCCTATTCGCTTCGGGAGCTAAAGACCCGCGAGGACTGGAATGAATGGCAGGCCAATGTCTTAGGGGCGGCGATCCTGATGCCCCAGCGGGAAATCGACCTTGCCGTTGCGTACTATGCCAAAGGCCGGAAGCTGATCAGCTACGATGGAACCTTTGCCTATTGGGATAAGGTTGCCCTTGATAGGATCTGCCAGCAGTTCGGCGTTTCCAAGACAGCCGCCGTCATCCGGCTGAAACAGCTCGGCCACTTGGAAACCCGGCCATACAGTGAGTATAGCGATCCGTTGGAGGTATGGGCATGAAGAAAAACATTCGTGTCTCAGAGCCTTCACCTGAGATGCAGGAGAAAATCCGCAGGGCACGAAGCGCCATTGTCAACCAGAAGATGCGCATGGTGAAGTGTCCCTATTGTGGGCATAACGCCATCGCAGTATTCGAGGATTCCCGTGGTCACATACAGGCCAAGTGCAAAGCCTGTGGCCGGGAAACCGTATTCGATGTGATTAACATGAGACGGTTATTGCTCCACCTTCACAGAAGGTAAGGAGATAACAAATACAATTCAATATATGATAGCTGTGCTGTGGAGCCGCTGATTGGTGAGTCTTCCTAATGCCGCATGAACAGAGTTTTCTAAGCTCTGTTTTATCGGTATGGGAAGATCAACTCACCGTCATGCGGCTCTTTTAAGTCTTGTCCATCCGCTGCTTCCTGCCAGCGGAAAGGACAAGACAATGAAAAAGAATCCCCAAAACACCCGTTGAGTTCGACTATGACCGCTGGACTACCGAGGACGGCAAGTGCATGGTGCGCGTAAAGGCCACCGGCGAGACTACGGAGGTTGACTGCGAGGTCATGAAGACGCTCCGCAATGAGGAAAAGAAGCTGCGGCGATCCTATGATACTGGCGGTTCGTCTGCCAGCGGAGACGAAGAAGAAACGCAACCTTCCACTATACTGTCGCTGGACGCTGTGCCGGAAGATGATGTGAAATCGTCCGCATGGCTGGCTGATCCGAATGATGGCATTAAGGATGCGGAGTTGAGGATGTTAGAAGCAGAGTTTATGGAGACATTAACTTCTGTTCAACTGAATATTTACAAAGCTTGCATTACCAGTGGACAAACGCCGACGGACTACGCAAGGGCCGCCCAAGACCTTCCTACGGGAAGCGAGCGATCAGCAGAGAGGCTAAACTGCCGTGTGGTGCGGCTGTTCGCCATGATGGAGAAGTTGGGTATAATGATACTTCCGTTCCCGGATTGCCGGGGGCGGCTCGGAGCGTTCCTCGGAGGGGTGAGAGTCCCATGATACCGATTCACCGTTGGTAGTCCGCAGCATTCCCTGAGCTGCAAAGGCTCTTCCGGCAGGGGCGCGAGCTGCAAATATGCCGGAAAACAGAAACAAACCAATTAGCTACATTCAGCATACAAGTTTTCAGGATGAAAACTATATGGCGGAGTGTCCCCAACAGGCGCTCCGCCCATATCCTTTGTCCTGAATACAGTTCACATCATCAGGGAGGTGTTTGTAATATGATGAGCGTGCTGCGGGAACATCCGACAGATCAGAAACCCGTATTGCTATCTGGACGGGAAGACCGTCGTGAAGAATCAGCTTCTCCGAAGACAGACACCACCTTGGAGGACTGTCTGAACATTATCTGAGAGGACTTTGATTATGAACAAACTGAATCTTTTCGCCCGGTTCTATGGACAAAGTGATGAGCCTGTGATACAATGAAGTCAGGGTCAAAAAAGAACGACTAAGCCGCTGCCTTTGAGGGGTCATGTGGCTTTACCGTGTTTTCCTCATACAAGAAGCAGAAGTTTCGTCTTTCTGATTTGATGTATCACACCAAACAGAAAACGGAGGTTATTTTTATGCCCGGGAAGTTTACCGGACGGCAATTTATTGCCGCCTGTCCCGTGAAGATGGGACAAAGTTGAACAACTCCATTGCAAGCCAAAGAGCCATTTGCGAGGACTACATTGCACGGCATGACGATCTGGAAATTGTCTGTGAGCCGTTCGTTGACGATGGTTATAGCGGTGTTTCCTTCAATCGTCCAAAGTTCAAAAGCCGAAGACGCAATCCGCAAAGGCGCGATTGACTGCATCGTGGTCAAAAGACCTCAGCCGCTTTTCGAGAAACTACATCGACGGCGGTCGCTATCTTGAAAAAGATTTTCCCGCAGCTCAGTATTCGCTTTATCGCGGTCACCGATGCCTATGACAGCTCGACCGGCGATCCTCAGTCGGGACCTCGTTTGTCATCCCTATTCAAAAATCTGATAAACGATTCCTACTGCAAGGACATATCCATGAAAAAACTGTTCCAGCTTGGAGGTCAAGCAAAAGAACGGTGAGTTTGTCGGGGCATTCATTCCCTACGGCTGCAAGAAATCCCCGGAGAGCAAAAAACCAGCTCATCGTCGATGAGGCGGTCAGCGAATATGTCCAGATGATCTTTGCCTGTACAAGGACGGCTTTTCCATCGGACGCATCGCAGCCAACTGAATCAGATGGGTGTCCTTTCTCCGATGGAGTATAAGCTCCCTGGCCGGTGTGAAGTTCGATACCGTCTTCAAAAAACCGGCGATACCGCAAAGTGGACTTACAAGCAGTCCAGCGCATCCTCATCAATGAGGAATTACATCGGTGTTCTTGCTCAGGGCAAAAAGCGCGGCACTGCCGAACCAAAGTCCGTTGGTGCAGAGCAAAGACGAAACAGAGTGGTAAAGGTCGAGGGGGCGCATGAAGCTCTCGTGTTCTATGAGGACTTCATGGCAGTCAAGACCATGATGAAGCGCGATATGCGCTGCTCTCCCGATCAGGATGAGGCGCATCTGTTTTTCCGGTTTTCTTTTTTCTGTGGGACTGCCAGCAGTCTATGATCCGCAAGACGGTCCTGTCGAAAACGAAAAAATACATCTACTATGTATGTTCGGAGAATAAGCATAGTCGGACCTGCAGCCCTCACAGCATCAGCGCAAAAGAGGTTGAGGAAAAGGTGTTCCAGTGCCATCCATGACCAGATCAGCTGAACAGGTCATCTGGAAAGCGCTTGAGATGATTGAGAGACTTCCTTCTCAGAGCCGCAAAGGCATTCAACTATGAAGCGCAGATAGCCAAGATTGAGGAAGAGATTGAGCGTTATCAGAAACTCAAGCTCAGACTTTACGAAGACCTCTCGACGGGATCATCGACAAAGTCGGAATACTTTGAGTTCCGTAACAACTACACCAAAATCATTGAGAAAAGCAGGAAGCTCCTTCGTGTGAAGAAGAAATGAAGCAGTCGGTCGTGCAAACCGGCAGCGACGGAACGGAATTGGTCACGCTCTTCAAGCAGTATGAAAAACATCGAAGAACTGAACCGCCGCGTCCTCATGGCGCTGGTTGACCGCATCCTGATTTATGAGGATCACGCGATAGAGATTGTCTTTAAGTACAAAGACGAGTATCAGCAGACACTTGAATATGTTCCTCGGCTATGCCGACGAACCTTGCCGTTGCCGGATAAAGGAGGGATGAGCGCATGGCACGAAAAAGCAGAAAAGTCGCAGCCGCAGAGCCGGTTTGCGAAGCAGCACTGCTGCAAATCTTTCCTGACAGCCATTTATGCCCGTCTCTGTGGAGAATAGCGGCAAATCTGAAAAAAGGTGGATGTCATCACCAATCAGATTGAGATTTGCAAGTCCTATATTGCCAGTTGTCCTATCTCGGATCTCGTCGATGTCTATGGATAACGGACGGACGGGGACGGTTTTCGACAGACCGGAGTTTAACCGCCTGATGACCGACATCAAAAGCGGCAGATAAAATGCCTTGTCGTCCGCGATCTCAGCCGTTTTGGCCGTGACTATAGAAACCGGAACCTACCTTGAGCGCATTTTTCCACAGATTGGCTTGCGGTTTATCGCCATCAAGGAACACTACGACAACTTTTGGATGGACGGCTCAAATGAGAGCCTGATGATCCCGCTGCAAAACATGATCAACGCCCTGTACCGAAGGATGAGTCACGGAAAGCTCCCCCACCGCTTTGAAAGCAACAGATGGAGCAAGGGACCTTCCAGCGAGAAATCTTCCTACGGGCTACTGATGGTCGAAGACCATACAAACATGGTCTGGATTTGACGCAAAGACAGCGCTCAGTATGTGCGGCTTATGTTCCAGTGGAAAAATTGAGGCTGGTCAATTCGGATGATCCTTAACGAGCTTGACCGGCTTGGGTGCGCCAAATACGGAGCTGCGGGAAACGGAACCCCGGGTGGCGACGGATGCCCTGCAAAGCTGGTACAGTTCAACGCTGTACGGCATCCTGAGCAATCCGCATTATGTGGGTGATACTGTCCTTGGGCCGGTCTATGAAGGCGATCTACAAGGGCATCAAATCCCATAATGTCAAGGAACAAGGATAAGTGGGATTGTGTTCTGAACACGCACGAAGCGCTTATTTCCCGAAGACTTCCAGAAGGTGCAGGACATCCTCCTCGGAAACGCTGCGGCAGACGAAATGCAGAAAACCGAGGAAATCAGGGCAACGCTTATAAACCTTTTTTGACGGAAAAAATCGTCTGCGCTGATTGGTGGAAGAAGATGGCCTTCCACATCGGAAACGAATTGACAAGGATGGAAGCGCCGGTATGCCTTTTTTGAATGCAGTACCTCAGTAGGTCGGCGCGAAGCATTGTATCGCCCATTATACGGCAGGACAAGCTTTGAAGCAGAATGTGCTTGCAGCGATCCAGCCAAGTCAAGGCAGCGGCTTGATTATGACAAGCTGCGGGACAAGCTTTCTCAGAGGCAGCGAGGGCGAAAAAAACATCCTGAGACAACAAAATGCCCTGCCATAAGCCTGACCTCGGCTCAACGGCGTTTCTAAGAAGCGGACACGCCTCTACGAGGATTATGCCGAAGGGCTTCGGATGAAGCGGAATACACCTTCGCCAAGAAGAGCCATGAACAAGTTTGCGGACCTGTCCCGCCGTCTGGGATGAGGCAGTACAGCGCCGGAGCAAATTCGACGAGGCTATGTCGGTCGATAACAAGTGGATTACACTTGATGAAAGGTCAGCACGGCAACGCAGCTCTCTCAGGATTTAGTAGACGAGTCTGTTGAATTGGTCAAAGTCCATGAGGGCGGCGCTGTCGAACTGGTCATGAAGTACGGTGACATCTACGAGCTGACCATTCAGAGTATCAAAGAAGTTCAGGAGGCGATGTAAAATGAACAAAGACTACACAATCGGTATCTACATCCGCCTCTCTATGGCTGATGAAGATACCGGCACCGGCAACAAGGCTGAGAGTGACAGCATAAGCAACCAGCGTATGCTCATCAACCGATACCTTGACAACCATCCGACGCTTCCAAATATCCGAGACTTGAGTTCGCGGATGATGGCTATACCGGGGACAAATTTTCATCGTCCCTCAGTTCTGGCGCGATGATGGAGAAAGTCCGGCACGGGGGAGATCAACCTGATCTGCGTCAAAAGATTTTTTCCCGCTTTTTCGTGATTACATCGAGACGGGTAATTATCTCGAATGCACTTTCCCGTTCATGGGCGTTCGCTTTATCTCCATCAACGACGGCTATGACAGCGACGATTACAAGGGAACAACCGGTGGCCTTGAGGTTGTCATGCGCAGCATCATCTATGCCGCATACAGCAAGCGATCTTTCTGTCAAAACGACAACGGCAAAAAAATCCAGATGATGAAGCAAGGCAAGTATGTGGGCGGCTACGCTCCTACGGCTATAAAGCTTCATCCTGAAATCCGCAACAAGCCAAGCTTGACCCGGAGGCCGCAGAGGTCGTGCGCAGGGTCTTCGATGAAGCCCCCTTGAAGGCAGGAATACTCACAGATTGCTTCCTCAGTCTGAACGATGATAATATCCCGACGCCCGGGCAATATTTCAAAAGGCAAACATCCTGACAAGAAGAAGTATAGCCGCATGAGCGAAAAAGATAAGCTGGACGGCCTGGCGGTCTACAAGATCCTGACGAGCTATGTTTACACAGGGGCAACGGTCGGCCACAAGCGAAAATCCGGCGGCGTAGGTTCTCGGAAAACTATTTCAAAAAAAGAAAGAGGAATGGATCATCGTCGAAGGGATGCACGAAGCCATTGTCAGCAAGGGAAGAGTTTGAGCTGGCTCAGGCAGTCATCCGGGGCGGCGAGAAGAATCCTAAACGGAATCTGCGCTATTATCCCCTCAAGGGTCTTGTGTGCTGCGGCAACTGTGTAAACGCGCCCTTACCCGGCGAAAGCTCCGAAATGAGGGTGGATATTTATCAGTGTACTTATCAACACATGACCGCGATACGGAGTGCCCGGTTGGTGAAAGATACAGCGAGGCATGGATTGAGGACACCGCTTACAAAGTTAGATTAAAATGCTCACACTGGTCGAAAAGAAAGCCGTTAAAGAGCATGAGATCAGCAAGCGCAGGAAATCTGCCATCACAGAATGCGCGGATGCAATCCGCGACGGTAGAAGCAGTACGAACAGTTGGCAGTGAAGTTCGGCTGTATGAGAAATACCTTCCGGCAGCATCACAAAGGCTGAATATCTCAAGCGGAAAGCAGAAACAGACGCGAAGATGTCTGAGAATGAAGAAGCAATCCGGCAAGGTCAGCGGATGCAGGAGCTTTCGATTCTGAACATCCCTGTTCGGATGAAAGGCTTGATGCGGTGCTCGGCGAATACCAGAAAGGCGCAGGGCTTACATACGAGCTTGCCTAATCTCCGCTATCTATATTCATGGGCATGACAGCATCGAAATCGTCTGGCAGTTCAAAGACATCTTTGAGGATGCAGAAATCTAATAGGCTGAAT
>VOFC01007173.1_pt1 | contig 41729 bp, 62 predicted proteins | sample 5384161 | NCBI WGS metagenome assembly VOFC01 (sample SAMN12384722, study PRJNA508395) | human gut metagenome | isolation source: healthy gut B | host: Homo sapiens
CAGCAGTTCGATAATGACTTTGTAATTCTCTGAATTGACTTATTTTCAAGCGTTTCAACCCCACCGTCTGCACCATCAACCGTGCGAACCTTGACAACGCCGAACGTAGACAAGTTTTGCGGAACTCGCCCAAGTTCGTTCCATCGTAATTTTTCAGCACAAAGCACGGTGTTTCGGGGATCTTCTTGCATATTGTTTCAAAGTCCGACAGCATGACGTTTAGCGCATCCTGCAAGGTTTTTTTTCTTCAGCAGGGGGATTTCACAATCATTGTATTGATGGGGATGAGCGGCACACGTTCCCAGTTCAGGGGAATGGTGTTGCCGTTTTTCGTCCATCATGCTTTTGCATACGGGCGGTGTTGCTGTCCGCTCCCTCTAAGTCGGGGATCAGTGCGCCGCCGTCCAGAACTTAGCAAGCGGTGAACGCCCTCTAAGTCGTAGATTTCGACCTTTTCAATGACAGTCGGTGTAGTGCCTTGATAGCCGATCACCAGATACAGGCGCACAGCGGCTTCAAGCTGTGTGTGTTCCGTGTCTTTCCAGAACGGCAGGATTTCATAACCGGGGAACGTCCTAAAGGCAAGTTCTCCCGTTTCAGTGTAGTATGGGTATAACCAGCTAATACCGCACTCAAAGCAAGTTTCCCGGCGTTTTCAGGGTTTTCATAAACTTCTTGTTGAACACGTCTTTTAACAGTTCAATATACTGTTCATTCTCCCCATCAACAACAAAGGGCTTGCCCAGCAGATAGTTAGCTTTTTGATTAACCAGCTTTGCAAACTGATTATCTATCAGGCGGTTGTTTGGCACGTTGTCCACGTCAACCAGCTTTCCATCTTCACCGATCATCTGACGCTTACGGTGCAAAATATCGTGATCGTTGTCGTAGTACAAGTGACCCTTGATCTGCATAACGCGCTGTGGGCTACCTTTCCACTTTTCGATCTCACGTTCCAAAAACTGTTTATCGCTGATCTGCGCGCCCTGCAAAATCAAGTTTGAAACTTTGAACATCATTGAATCTACAAAACTCACGTTGTTCACCCCTTTCGGCGTACCGCATCGAATCCATACCGTGTGAAAATTCGTGATCCGGCTTGTCCGTGGGTTTTCCGTCTGTGCCTTTCGCCCAACAATAGTTATCTATCTCTTTTTTTGAACTCCACGCAACGGGGATGCACCACGATCTGATAGTTTTGAATCAACTGTATGCCGTGGTTTTACGCTGTCCTTACCTTTTCGGGAAGATTCAGCCCTCAATCCCTCATCTTGCAACTCTGCAATGGATTTCGGTTCAGCAGAATCACAGATCAGGCGTTGACCGCCATACCCCATGCGTTTGATTTGTTCGGCTATGATTTTGTTCGTAACCCCCCTTTTATACCACTCATCGAAAACATCAATTTTCATAGCGGTGTTATCCAGCATGCAAGCGATAAAAGCGTTAGGATCAGTAAAGCCAAAGTCAAGGCCGAATGCGGATTTGATACCGGGGATAGCCCGGATTTGGTCAACATCGAAGTCCTCAACAATGACGTTGGTGTAAATCAGACCGTCCGCAATGCCCCAATCCCCTGCACCCTCAATGCGATAGCGGCGGGGATTGTTTTCTTTTCATTTTCAAGAAAATATTGCGGTCTGCATCATCAAGCCATTCGTTGCACTCCCATGTTGTAGTTTTGGTGAACACTGTATCATCCGGCGTATCGAAAAACCGGGGCTTCAGCCAGCTTGTTGCACTCCACGGGTTAAACGTAAGTGTAAGCTGTTTAAAGTACCCCGGTGGAACTTCACCACGGATTGACATATCTAGCTTGTTGAAATCGTTCTCGTTGCTGATCTCATAGGCTTCTTCTATCCATACCCAGCAAAGAACGCCCTTATCAACGGAAATAGAGGTGATTTTTAAGCCATCATCCAGACCGCGAAAAAGAATCTTCTGCCCGGTTGAACGCCGGGTGATCTGCATAGGTGACACGGTGCAATCAAAGTACGCATCTACGCCAAGTACGGCAAGCCCATCTTTGAACATTCCGTACCGCTTGCCGATCAGCTCAGCGGCCTTGATACAGTCTTTAGCCCCAACGTCAATATCGGAGATCGTTTGTACACCATCACCGATCAGCTTTAGCACCTGTTCTTTGTGTTCCCCTCGCATAACAGAGGTTAAATACTCCAAAACTTCCTGTGCATCCGCTGTTTTTGCGTTGTGCATTGCTTCAAGTTTCGCGTCAATATAGGCTTTCATTTCGGCGTTGAACTTTGAAGTAGGTTTTTGTGGGTTTCGCTCATTTATCCATTCTGCCGCAAAACGGGCAGTCTTAGGCGAATACCCCGCTCGGATTGCCGCCTGTACAGCGTTGCAGTCAATCAAATATTCGTCACAAAACCGCTGTTGTCTTTCGTTCAAGATATTCACCCCCTTAAAACAAAATAAGCCCGGTGAACGGAAGATCACTGATTGCCTACGATCAGCTACGATGATTCACCGGGCAAAAAGAAAAAGCCGTAAAAGGTTTTCTTTTACGGCTTCTTGCATTATATATTTTATCACACTTGACACATGAAGTTCAATGAAAAAGACTGCAACTTTTTACATTTTCAAAACTTTTTCTGTGAAATCCTTTAGTGCCTGTCCGTGGATCGTGTAAACATTACGTTCCGAACACTCTAACTCTACCGCGATCTTATCAAAGCCCTTATACTCAACATACCGCTTGAACAGCACCTTGATAAATTGCGGGTCTTGCAAACTCTGAATCTCGCCCGTGATCTTACGCTTCAGGTCAACATACTTGTCAATCTCGGCGTTGATCTCTTGCCCAAGCATTACAATTTTCAGCACCGGGTTTACAAACGGGGCATCGCCTGTACCGCTGGACGAAACACGATCCTTGCCGTAATCAATCGCCCGAACGCACTTAGACAGTTCTTCAAGATCAGCCTGTTCTTTCATCTTCTGTTCTATGATAACATCCGCGCGTTCAAGCTGTTGTAAATACTCTTTCGCTGTCACTTCTCAAACCTCTTTTCTTTGCGTAACGCTCACTTTACGAATTATCATTATTTTTCTAAAATTTTGTGTTTCACGTTTCGGTTACGCACCCTCTATTTACTATTATATATTATTTTTTATATGTTGCACCGTCACGCGATGACGCAACAAGAGTATCAATATATAAAGAACTTCAAAATAAGTGTACAAGCCGAAACAAATGTAACAAATACGTTTAATCGTTCAAAGATAGAAACACTTATGAAACACTTGTGAAAATCAGTGTAACACTTTGAATCTTAACTTTCAAAGTGTCCCGCCCCGCCACTCTTGAGCGGGCATTTGGGGTGCGGTTTTTCCATCCACGGGCGAACGCCCACTTTCGTGATCTCGCACCAATAACGGAACGTCACAACGCCCGTCTGTTTGCTCTTGCAATGCAAGCAGTCCTTACAAAGTCTTTTCATTTGTTGTACCTCGCCAGATATATGATCGGAAACAGCCAGAACGGGAAAGATAAGCACCACGCCCAAAAGCGTTCTTTTAGGGAAACGGCAAGGTGTTCTTTCCCAATCTCTTTGCAGTCTTTCCGCCAGATAAAGTAAAACAGGATGAATCCGATCAACTGCACAGCGATGAACAGCAGTTCCAGCAAAATCCACTTCATGCTCACACCCCCACAATGTATGCCGCCGCCATATCTGCCGCGTGTGTGTACATGACATTCGGAAACTTTGCAACAGCACGGGTGTAATACTCCCAATTATTCCGATCATCAAACGCGCCCATGTGCCAGCGGATGCAAGCGATCTCTTCATTTGTCAAAGCATCAGGGGCGATATTCTGAAGCATGATGATCGACTTTTCGCCGTGGCCGGGAAGAATCATATTCGGGTTATACTTCCATTTTCCATCCACCACTTTATAATTATCGCACTTGCACAGATCGTGGAACATACCCACAATGTAAGGGCTTCTCGCATAGCTCCACGTCAAGCCCATCTTGTCCGTATAGTCCAGCAAAGCACCCGTAACGGCAAGAGAATGATCGAACAGTGCGCCGCTGTATGCGCCGTGGTAATTGATCGAAGCGGGCGCATCGAAGAACCCCATTTTATCAAGCCGCCGCACAATATTGGGGCGGGTGTAGCATTCCAAATCACCTTTCACGTTGTACATGATGATTTTATACTGATTGATCCGATCCTGCTTAGTCAATTTGAATCTGTCCATTCTTTTCCACCTCATCATAAATTGCAAGGCTCATATCTACTTGATACGGCTTACCGCCGATAAACTCCGTTTTGAGCGTGTCACCCTCTGCCCGGACGATCAGCGCACAGTTATTGAACACTGTGACAAACTCCGTACCATCGGTGATTTCGGTGTTTTCCCCAAACTCTTTCTTATACTCTGCAAAAGCGGCGTTTACCGCGTCACTGATTTGTGCAAGCATCCCCATTGTTATCACCCCTTAACGAACTTAAAGAGCATATCAAAGAACATCCGTAAATGCCAAACGGTTTCCATCCAATAGTCTTTGCGCCTGTCCTTTTTCTTGCGCTTGCGCTCTCTCCACTGCTTGATGTACTCAAGTTGGGCTTCATCCTCTGCCGCCCGATAGCGTTCATCAATGTTCATTATCTGAACTCCTTTCCAGTTTTCACGTCACGAATCTTAACACGTTCAATCAGTTCAAAGCCCGTTGAACGAATAATGAACTTTAACACCTTGATAAGTTCATTCGCCCGCCGTTCGGTTTCCGATTCTTCCCGAACGATTTTCTGTGTACCATAAAACGCCGTAGGATCGTTATACCCCTCTGCGTTGCATTTGGGATTAGCCGGATTGTTCATAGTCAGTCCTTTCAATCTTTCCAGTTGGATAACCATTCAAGTTCTGTAACCATATCGGAAACAATTTTTAGCGCGTCATACATTGCCGTATGTTTGGCAACATCTTCATGTAACCTATCCTCGCAAGATCGTTCATCCAGATGGTGACAGGATTTCAGCCTTTCGCTATCCCTTTCAATATCCGCACGCAACTTTTCAATCTGCTTTTGGATTTTGCTTTCAGTACGGCGAAGAACGGCTTTTTGATATTTGGCGATTTCTGCACATTGGTTTCTAAGGTCTGGATTGTTCCCGTATTCAATCGCTGAATCCGGGTCAAGGCCGTTTTCCCCGCAATAGGTTTCGGCATCGTGTAGGCTTCTAAAAACCTGTTTGCCTACCTTTGCAACGGCAAGTTCACGTTCTTCTTGAACTTAGTTGAATAAACGTGCATTACCAGTTACGCCCCCGCTCTACAATATCAGCTTCAAGCTGTTCAATCGGGGTTGTGGGGTGTATCTTGTGATACAGTTCTTTTGCCAGCTTCTTAGCCGGGGCGGGATTGATAGCGGAAACCGTGATAATATCCTTGATCGTGTCCTTAGTGCCTACGGCTACCGCATACAGGCGCATCTTAGCCGATTCAAGGCGGGTTTCCCAGCGTTCCATCTTCTCACTCTTGATACGGTCAATTTCCTTATACGCATGGCTCACGCACTGTGTCGCCATCCCGTGAAAGAAAATATCCTCGCAAAGCTGACAGTCCGCCAGTTCTTCAATCAGGTTTTTCATGCCCGTATCAACGGAAATAGGCGTGGGGTTTGCCCCATCCATAGCGCGGCGCAACTTTAACGCCGCCTGTGCCGCTTCAGTAAGTTCCTCTGCCATCTGTGCCAGAACTTCAGCTTTGGGCAGACCATAAACCAACTCATACTCCATAGTGTTCCATCCTTTCTTTTAATCGAACCGACCTTGTGCGAACGGCTCTTTGAATAAATTCGGCATCATCCGCAATCGAACGAACGGACGAATTATCTGAACGAATCTCAAAAGAAGCGATAATAAATCGCTTTAGATCATCGGGGGTGAAATCCTCAATGGATTTCCCGAAATAATTTGTTAAAATTTGTATCACGGTTTCTTCATGTTCTGCAAACCAGCACCCGGAAACTGTATGAGTAGGGGCAAAATATACCCAGTAAGCAAACCGCCTTTTATCAATAGTCGCTTTAGCTTCAAGGGCTGAAACGTCTGTTTCTAAAAAGCTAATTGCTTTATTGGTGATCTGCATCAACTCTTTTTCTCCGATAACGCACCCATTCGGAAAGGCTTCTTCCATAAACCGTTGAAAAAGCCGATCTCCTGTGTCACCGTTAAAATACTCATGCCACACCGCCCCAAGATCATCCATCCTGTTTCCCTTTTCAAAAAGGATAGTGCAACCCAGCTTCACAAAATTAGCCGTAGATTTTGCTTGAAAGTGAAGTTTTTCCATGCTTAATTCACCCATTTAATGATGGGATCACCACAAAAGCCCTTTTTCCCATACGAACCACGCATACGCAACGGCGTTTTTGCTTTCAAATTTGCCGTTCTTCCCACATTCCAGCCGGGAAGAACTCACATATACGACTTTGGGAGGATTCTTTAGAAAGAACGCTTTGCGGGCTTTTCCCTCAAGAAAAGTTAGCTTCAAAAACATTGCAACTTTACGCCCCTGCTGAACGGTGTTCAAAGCGTGTTCAACAAATTCAAGGGCGTATTTATAAGGCGGGTTTGTGATAATATCGCCGCTGAAATCCACAACATTTTCTAATAAAAAATCGCACGGATTCAAACGGCCATATCCACGGTATACTAAATCGGTGCTAACAACATCGTACCCGTGCGATTCAAGCACCTTAGAAATGCCCCTCACCACAAGCACACTCCCACACCACCGGGGCAAAGCGTTCTTGCTCAAGTAAAATTTCCGTTGCCTTTGGCTCAGTGGCGTAATAGTCGTGTGTTTCAGCATCCGGGTTGCGCCTGTTACCAACGAAGTAGCCATATTCTCTCTCTCTCTCTCTCTCTCTCTCTCGGTAAAGATCAAAGTATTCACCTCTTTATTTCTGATCCCCTGCAACATAAAACCGGGCTGTCTTTTTTTTTCCGATCCGCCTAACCTCTGTGTGAAGATGCAGATTTCGGGCGATCTGCCGGGAAAAGGCGGTTTTGCTCATAGCCTGTAAGTTGTTAGCTAAGCAGTATTCTTGATACCGCGAATAAACAAGATCAGTCGTGTTATCTTCAATATGAAAATCTTCATCCTCGCACTCTTTGAAAAAGCCCAAAATCGGGTTGTTATCTTCCTCGTATTCGTCCAGAGCTTTCTTTACCTTGTCCGAATCAGTGAAACCACGATTTTCAAGAATGCGCTTCAGGCCAGCAAGCCCAAGATTGATAAGATATTCCATTGTTTCAGGGGATTTCAGCTTATGCTTGATGGTGGGATCAAAACCCGCCTTATCCTTTGAGAAATTGGCATCGAACGGGATAATAACCAAACGCCGCTGAACTGCGCCCGTTTTGTCTTTGATACGGGGAATCTGGTTTGCAGAAAACAAGAACTTTGAATAGTTGTTGAACTCAAACGGGTTTTGCCCCTTGCGTTCAGCAGACACGCGATCACCCGTTACCAGCTTCTTAAAAACGGCGGGGTTTGCTATAAACTCGTCGCCTATATCGTCACCAATGTTCGCCAATTTGCCGAACATTTCGGCGGTCTTAAAGCGATCTCCAAGTTCTTTCAAGTCCAGAGCGCAAATGTTTTCTTCACCTAAAAGATTTTGCACCATAGACAGATAGGTTGATTTACCATTGCTTTTGTCACCTGTCAGGATAAAAGCCTTTCCAAGTTCGTTCCAGCGGTAGAAGCAATAACCAATAGCTTCTTCCAGTAGTAAACGCACCTGTGCATCATGGCAAGCAATGTTATCAAGGGTCTTGTCTGCCAGTTCGCAATAAGCCCCCGGCGTATAGTCCCAAGGAATCTTATTGGTGATAATGTGTTCCGGGGTAAAGCCCGCAAAAAGAACCATCAATGATGTTATACAGGCCGTTCTTAAACGCGATCAGGTGCGCGTCCTCTGGTTTAGTGTTGTCCCGGATCAGCAGATCAAGATAATCAACGACTTCAGACCGCTTTGCACGGTTTAGATCGGGGATGTGCTTAATCATGGCGGCTTCAATCTCGCCATATCCAGCGGTATAGATACCGTCCTTGTAAATGTGCAACTGATTATTGATCTTAATGATATGGGCGTTGTTCTTCAGGAAGATAGCGAACTTATCAAACAAGAACGTGCTACCGTTGTAGAAAACGGGTTTCTTGAACGAATCATCCCGCAAGATAGTTTCAATCTCGCTGTCTGACAGAGGAACTTTCAACACATACTTATTGATGATCCGAATGGTTTCCCGCGCTTCTTCCACGGTAAAATCATTGCTTTGCAGGGTCAGAATGTAATTAAACAGAGCTTGATTTCGTCCGTCCCCCCTCTTCCATATCAAGAAACGCCATTTTGCTACGGACGGGGAACAGCCACCGGGGGAGCGGTTGCGCTTGCTCATTTTCGGCGGTATCATAGAGGATTTCACGCTCCACACCGCCGTATTTAAGCACTTCATAGGAACTTTTCACGCCCACCTTAATATCAGCTTTCAAGCCGATTGCAAGGGTGCAATGGGTCTTACAGCCGTTCACACCGCTGTTTTTGAACAAGAAGTGCTTGCCCCGCGTGGTACGATAAACGCGGCAGTTCAAAGAATAATCTTGAACAACTTTGAACAGAACATCCGAACTTTCCCCATCGTCCAAATCAACAAGGATCGTATCTTCTGCCAGAATCCCGGCGAACTCTGGTAAAGACTTCACCTGTTCATAGGTCTTAAAGTCCGTCCTGCCCTTGAACTTCTCCACGCACTGTTTATCTTTGGTTTCAACATATCCGCGAAAGAACAAAATTTATCACCGTCCTTATTCCCAATACTTACAGCAAAACGAATCTTCATCGGCAAGTTCTACGGAAAGCCCGTTCACGCCCTCAAGTTCATAATTGATCTTTGCGCTCACAGCATCATCAATAGCCACCGCCCAATCGCGTTGCATATCTTCAAGTTCCCGCAAGAACTCTTGATAGAACAAGTTTGCTTTTTTCTTTGAAAGTGAGCTTTCAAGATTCCTTTTCAGGGTTGCAAAGGTCTTATCGGAAAAGGCTTCCTTGACCGCTTCATAGATGATCCCATCATCTAATCTGCACTCCGCTTTGAGGGAGTCCACGGCAAAAGTGCCGCTGTGCTGACACTCGCCGTTCTTATTCCAGCGACACCAACGACAGGTTTTATAAAAATCGTCCATTTTAACTTACTCCAAAATCTTCAAGACGTTTGTTTGCAAAATTGATGTACCATTGGCGATCCAGCTTGTCCGGCACTCGAACATCTTTTACGTCATCGTTATAGATGAAACAGTGTTCCGGGGAGTTTTGCAGTTTTTCCAACCGACCATTGGACGCTTTTACTTTCTTCACGCCGGGATCGTTTGGATCAGTAGAAGCAAAAATGCGGATGCACCGTTCTTTCAGCGGCTTATCGCCGTACATGATGTGCGTATACTTGCTACTGATCCGGGAAACAAGCTGAAATTCTCGTAGGTCTTGACACTCTGAAATCGTCCGGCGCACCGGGATTTGATGGATCATGTAATCAACAAGGGCTTTATTTATGATGGGGAGATCATAGCTTAGATCGTCCAGCTTCATAACATAGCCGCCTTTGCGCTTTACTGCACCCGTTTCCCGGTCAACCAACAGATAATTATTAACGTCTTTCTGATAGATCGTTCCAAAGTAAGTATCAAAGTCCATGCGCATACCTGTACGCTGTTCCCACTCCCAAACAATATCATCCAAAACGTCAAAATCCCGGTCATAGTCCGCGACCTTAACAATGATACCGTCTGTGTTGTTCTGGATCAGCTCACAATGCCCCTCAAGGTGTTCCACAAGGTCAAGCAATAAAAGCTGTCCATTGATGCAGATAGCGTTGTTGCTCATGGGGTCATACAGGGCGGATGATTTTTGTTTCATCTGCCCGGAAATGGCGTTATCCATGATCTTGAACGGCTGACGGGCTTTCTTGTCGCCCTTGCGCTTAAAGGCTATGTTGGAATCGTGGATAAACTCAAAGTTTTCAGGGTGATCCATTACCCGATAGCCGAAGTGATATTGTTTCTGCAAAGACGGGTAATAGGCGGTAACGTCAATGATGATGAACACGCCATCGGCGGAATACTTAGCCCGCGCACCGTGTCCGCCGCCCCATGCAAAGGTATGTTCAACCCCGGCGATCATCTGCTTACCCTGCTTTTCTCGTAATCGTGGTTTTCAGGGTTTGCGTACCAGTCCGCAATATGCTTGTACTTGTTCAGGCGCAAACACGGTAGAATTGGGAAATCAAATTCATCATCAAAACTTGCGCCTTTCCTGTTGCCGCCCAAAATCGTTGCGGCAAGCTGTGGTTTAGTTTTGGAAATGTATTCAATTCCTAGTTCAAAGTGTTTGATAAAATACATCATGGTGTTGAACTCTTGCGTTCGGCGCATGAAAACTTGTATGGTCTGTTCAACGTCATGGGTGCAATAAAAAACGGTTTGTTTGATCTCTGCGTCCGTCAACTTGCGGTCAAGGTTAAAGGGTACTTCCGTTTCCCGAATATCGTTACCCATGAAACCCTCAAAGGACTTCAAACCCACATCGGTATTCAACATTACATCGTAATTAAGAAGCGGGTAACTCTTTAAGAGGTTGCTATACTGCCAGCCGAGTTTACCCTTGGCAATGATGTAATCATTCAGGTTCTTAGCGTTGAATCCACACAGAATCCCTTGTAAGATGTATTGATCGTAGTGGCGGCTGTTGAATCCTACCCAAATTCGGGTTTTATGCGCTTCATAAAAGGCTTCAAGTCCCGCTTTGTCATTGATAATGACGTGGGTTTTCTTCTCAACCATATCAATAATGACAACAAGCCAGTCATAGGCGAAAACCTCAAAATCGTAGAATAAAATAGCAATCACCCTCTTTCTTTGAAATTCCCACCATACCCGCCCGCCTGTTTATCTTGTCAGGTCACAAGCCGGGGCTTAGTCCTCGTCCACAAGGGCGTAAACTTCCGTGATCTTGAACGTGTTAAAGCCCTTTTTGTTCTCGCCGTACTCCAAAGCGTACTCAAAGTTCCCGTCAATGGCTTCCATAATATCCAGAATCAGATTGTTGTACTGATTGTAGGTCTGAAACTGAACGGGGATCGGTGCATCCATTTCGGACATAAGCGAACGCAAGAACTCGTCCACAATGCCGATCTGGAAACCCTGCGTCACGATCTGGTTGAGGAAGATCATGCTTCCCTTGTACTCACCCGTGAGAATCTTAAACCAGCAAGAGAACATGGGATCACCCTTTTTGCTCTTACCCAGTTCCAGCTTATTGATCTCCACCTCATAAGTACCGTGGGGAACTTCACGGCGGGTGTTGCCGTTCTTTGCGGCTTCAGCGGCATCTTTCGCCAAACCAGCGGTATCAAAGTTAGCGTCAAATTCATCAAAAATGCTCATTGTTATAGTCCTTTCTTACAGTCGGTTGTGATTAGGCTTCCCGCACTCTACGCTTGCGGCGCGGATGTTCGGCGGGCTGTTCGGGCTGTGCATTGGGCGCGCTGACTTCAACCGCGCCGTCCATCGGGGGTTGCCATCATCGGCATTTTCGGCGGGTGCGCTCTCGCCCTCTGTGGGGGCTTCCTGCGGAGTTTCTTCTGTGGGCGTATCGTTTACAGGTTCAACCTGTCCCGGCTGTTCCTGCGGCTTCTGCCGGGATGACAGGCTTTTCCTCTGCCTTACGGCGGGAACGTCCGGCACGTTCAGTGGTTTCGGTCTGCGGCTTGCTTTCAGATACGCCATTTGCGGCGTTCTTGTTGGCTTCATCGTACACAGCAAAGAGCGCATCCACATCAAGCGGAAGATCCTTTGCGGCGACACGCAAGCGGCCACCACCAAAGACAACCTCATTGGACTTGAAAGAGAACGTGCGGGTTTCGCCATCAGCCACGATACGGGCAACCACATCAACCATACCCGCAACCTTGTTAGCCACCTTGTCAGGCAGTCCAGCGGGCTTAATAGCCGTGATCTTGTCGCCGCCCTTGCGGGTAATATCCTTGCTCATATCCTCATGTGAAATAAGCACGATGTTTTCATAGTCCAGCACCATAAGCCGCTTCATGGTGTTCAGGTACTCACCGCGCACCTTATCCCATGCCCGGAAAGAATCATCAGATTCATGGGTAATGCCCATCTGCTGATACATAAGACCCGGCAGGATTCATAAGTATCTTCCAGCAGGTCAACAACGATGGTCTTAAAAGTGTTCTGCTTCTTTTCCAGTTCGGAAATGGTATCCTTGAACACTTCCCATGCAAGGGTGCGTTTTGTCATGCGCCCCTCAACCTTGACGTTATCGCGGATAGGGATATAAGGCGCGTCCACGTTCTCAACATTGCCGTCCGTGTTAAGCATGAGCGGATCGGGAAAAGAGTTGGCAAAAGTGGTCTTGCCGCTGAACGGTGCGCCATAAATCCACAGCTTACGCTTGTGAACCTGTTCGATGTTGCGGCGTTTGTTTTCGGGGAGAATCATAAAATCCCATCCTTTCTCGCAAAAATCTTGATACTCACAGAATCGGCACAAGTACGATTCTGTTTTTGTGAACTCTGTTGTTTTTCGTTCACTGTCTTTATCGCAAGCAGAAATTCAATCACTTTTGAATAATCGAACTCCACTTGAACCGTTTGAACATCAACCCCGGCAAGTTCGTCTTTCAGCCGCTCCCTAAAATCAAGAAGCGTTTCACCTTTCTTTTGCCGAATCTGGACTTTTGGAACAAAGAACAGATACAGGTTTCTAATCTTCTTGCCGGGGTTGTTCCGCTCAAAGAAGTATTTGTAAAGGTGCAACTGATTAGATTTCTTGTAACTTTGAACATTGTTTGAATATTTGAAGTCGTAGAGATCAAAATATTCAGTACCATCAACTTTGTTGATCGGCACAAGGTAATCAATGTAACCCACAAAGTCCTTGTCCATAATAGGGACTTCAAACGCACCACCGGGCGGGATTCCTGCCCTTGCCAGCGGGATAACGTGTTCCAGCTTGATAACCTCGTTAATGTGTTCATCCGTGGTGATCGGATAGCTGGAACAGTATTTTTTCACCGCCGCTTCAAGGTTTTCTTCAATGCCTGTGTGCAACGCCGTTCCTAAAATCAACGGGCTGTCCGCTTCATCCGGGGGCAGGGTGTTTAGCCGCTGAAGATAGCGCATTTTGTACTTGAATGGGCATTTTTCAAAGCATTCAATACGGGAATGTGAGTATTGCACTGGATCACCCCCTCTAACAGTTTTTTGAAGTCCTCGAATCCATCGGGGTAAAGGATCACACCAATAGACCCGGCGTTGTTGATTTGGGATACCATGAACTTTTGAAGCGGGGATGGTCTGCCCGTGGGGGCTTTCAACTCCACATCAAGGCTGATTGCATTGGCGACAAGGTGCAGATCAGGCAAGCCGGACTTAGAAAACCCGCCGCCCCAACGCTTTTCATAGTATCCAATGGGCGGAACGGGCATCCGATCAGCGGCACGGCCAAAAGGATAAATGCCTTGCTTTTTCCAAATAACGCTCAAGGCGTTTTTCAAAAAGTTTTTCTTCTGCCATTGCATCACCCCAACAATAATTTGATAAGTGAATGAATTCCCCGCAAACGGTCATATCCAAGGATTTTCCCCGTTCCAGCCCAAAACTGAAACAGCTTATCATCTGACTTTCTTCTACAATGGAAATGCCCGCTTTGCTCATTTTTCAAGGTGAATTCAATGTTGTTCAACTCAAATTGCTTGATTGCGTAGTCAATCCGTTCAGAATTTTTGCAACTCGTTCCTTATGCTTTTCCTTTGCATAAAGGTGATAGCCCCCGTCAAAGGATTCACCCGGATCGGATTCTCTGTCAGTCCTTGTCATCAGATCACCCCCTGTGAGCGAAAAACAGACACACGAACCAGCCTTGCAACAATCAGCCTACCATCTTTCAGCGTGTACAGCCTTGCGCTATCAATGCCCCGTAATCTACGGGTTGCCGTCAGGTCTACCCAGTAGCTTTTACCGTTGTGTTCAACCTTGCAAAATCTGTGCCGCTTACTCCCAGTAGCACCGGGCGGAGACATTAAAATAACCTCATCTTCCATTAGATCACCTACTCTTTCAGATAAGGAACACGTTTGTATTTGCACCAGTAGCCGCCGCGTTTCGCTCTGCTTACAGAGGATATGACCGAATTTTCATCTTTCAGCCCCAAAACCTTTGAAAGTTCTAAAGCCGAATCCGCCACAGCTAACGGCAATTCGTATTCATCCTTTGAAACTTCCATCCAAAGGAAACGCGGCGTTCTCTCACTCATTTCACTGTGATCTTTACGGACGCGGAAACATTAGTGATCTTGCTGTACTTCTCCACCACGTCCGGCATTGCTTTTTTCAGCCGCGCCGTATCAATGGTGGTGCGGGTAGTGGCCGGGATGTAAAGGAACTTAACTTCAGGCGTTTCAAAAGACTTCACGCCGTAACTCTCCATGGTTTCACGCAACTTGTCGCGCATCGCCTTTTCCTGTTCTTCAATCTGCTTCTTCTGGACTGCAAGGGCGGCAATGCTGGAAATGATAACCGCCGCGTTCCTCTGCATTTCAACAAGTGACGTGTCGCTTTCAAACGCAAATTCGCAATTTTCCGAAAGTTCGCCGCACACCTCAGAGCATGATTCCCGCCGATCACATTCCAGACAACAGCAGTTCTTACCGCAAGCCGTGGCGTTATCCATAGCTTCTTTACAGAGTTTCATTGTTGCTTCATCCTTTCATGCTGTTCAATTCACTTTGAATCTGTTGAACAGATTTTGAATAGTTGGTTTCAAAAATGCCCTTGTCCCAAAGGGCTTTAGCCCCGCTCTCGCCTAAGTTGTAGGCCATCAAGACTTTTTCCGGGGTTTCGTACTTCTCAAACAATTTACGAAGAATGAACATCCCGGCTCTTACGTTCTCGTAGGGATCAAGGTAGTTTGTCACGCCGATTTCGTCCGTGATATAGCCGTGGTTTACCTTGTTGATCTGCATCAAACCGTAATCATCGGTATTACTCACCGCGTCCGGCTGATAGCCGCTTTCCTGCTGAATGATAGCCATAACAAAGGTGAAATCCATGTTGTAGCCTTTGGACAGGTAATAAATGAACTCTTGCACGTCCGAATCAAGGGGAACGCCCAGAGGAACAAAGAGGGTATCTTCACTCTCATAACTCACGGACATATTGCCATCAAAAATCTTACCGTCCGCCGCGCGGCCATAGATCAGGGTTTCGGTTTTGGGCTTGCTGGAATGGGAAACCGCACCGATTGCAAACCCAACAACCGAAAAGATCAGGGCGATAATGACCCAAGAAGTGATAATGCGGTTAGCAATGGTGCGCCGCTTGATAGGCTTTGAACAATTCATCTGTATAATCCTTTCGCATCTTCAAAGCTTCTAAAATATCTTCTTCCACCGTTCCGGGGCATATCATTTGATAGTAGAAGCAAGGTTGAGTTTGTCCAATGCGGTGAATCCGCTTTTTAGACTGTTCAAAAGTTCGCTTCTATCGGTCAGTGAAAAATAGATAATCTTATTGGCTTTTTTTTGCAGATTCACGCCCATAGACCCGGCTTGATACTGAATGAACGTGATTGAATTTTCGTACTGATCGTAAGCGGTCAAATCGTTTTTCTCGCCGTTGATGATGGAACAAGGCCGCTCCATCTCCCCCGTGTAGGTGGTGAGGGCTTCTAACATCGTGTTCAATTCTTCATTGAAGTTGTAGAACACGATCAAACGATCTTCCGTTGAATGTACCAAATCCACGAACGCCGCCACGCGCTCGCTGTTTAAGAAACTGCACATCATCCGGGCGTATATGCGTTTTGATAAAGTGGTATCTCCCACATATTCCCGCCCGTCAATGGTTATCACATCATCCCGCATGAACTTTTGTAACATCCGGGTATTTTGGACGTTACAGAGATAAAGGACTGTTCTGGCAGGGTAAAAACATCTTCAGACTTCATAAAAACCGCCCCATGTTGGGCAAGTTTCGCTTTCAGCCTGTCCACATTTTTATAGCCCGTTACAACCTTTATCCGAAAGCCGCTTTGTGAATCTTCCATCCATTCTGTCGTTACATACTGCTTATAGAATAGGTCTTTGCTGATTCCCCCATCCCAAAAGGTGCAGTTGTGACCAAAGTTTTTCATACTTTCCGGCTGTTGGTGTACCAGAAAGCAAAATCACATTGTCCGGGTGCAACCCTAAGACGAATTTAGAGCGTTTTGCGCCCTCATTCTGAATGATGGATGATTCATCAAGCATGAGCGTAAAGCCTGTTAAATGGGCTATTTCTGCCCGTCTGAACAGTAGATCATAGTTGATAATGCCGCAAACGGTAGGATCACCAGATTTCCGGGTTTTTACTTCTTTGAAGAAGCGTTCAAAATCCTTTTTGTCAGTCAGGTTATAAATTATCCAACAGTGATCCATTGCATAATTTTCTATCATGTGTTTTTCCCAGTCCTCAACTTTGGACTTTTGGCACACGATCAGATTCACGGGACTGTTCAGTTCCCGCATTTTTTCTGATCCGACAAAGGTTTTCCCTAAACCCATATCCAGATAGTAGGCAACGCGGCTATATTGCCGGGTTTCTTCTAAGGCGGTCTGTTGATGGGGGTAAAGTTCCACATTAGCACCCCGCAAGGTCTTGTATTCGTCAAGCATGGCTTTCAGTTCCGGGTCTTTGCTTGCCAGAATTTCAAAGAGTGCCGTTTCCTGCAAATCCCTAACCCTGTTGTTCATCATGCACTGAAGTTCGTTCATGCGCTTTGCCCGCTCCCGGCGTTCGTTCCATGCGGTGAAATCTACCTTGCAAACGATCTCTTTCAAACCACCCGTGGGAATTCCATCGGGAATCTTAGACGCTGTACCCTCAACCGTGGCAAGCTGGAAACCGTTCTGCGTATCGACAACCACCACGTCACCGGGCGTGTATTCCTCATAGGCAAGGAACGTGTACAGTTTGCCCGTGCAAGTCTTAGAACTCACGTTAAACTGCACTTTAACGATCATGTACTCTTTCATAGCAGATACCCCCCTTATTCCGCATCAACGTCAATCCCGGTGATTTCCTTGAAAATCGCCGCATCGAAGTTCGGCAAGCTGAAAATGATGTTGCGATCATCGGCACTAAGCCCCGCCCACCATTTCCGGGCGTTATCCGCCGTGGTACGCTCTTTCAAATAACCGCCAGTGGTCTTTGCTTCCGGGTGTGCCGCCTTTTCTTCATCGGTCATACTGTCGAACCAGACGTATTCAAGCGGGCAATCGTCAATCTGATTCAGCAGATAGCGGGCGCGGCAGTTAAGCCAGTGCTCAAGCGTCCAGTCGGTGGGCTTGTTGAACATATAGATTTTTGGCGATACCGTATTGAAACAGCCATTGGAAAAGGATGTTTTGTTCCAGTCGCCGCTGTTGCGGTTGCCGCTGTTCCAGTCGCCGCTGTTCGCTGTTGCGGTTGCCGCTGTTCCAGTCGCCGCTGTTCCAGTTGCCGCTGTTCCAGTTGCCGCTGTTGCGGTTGCCGCTGTTCCAGTCGCCGCTGTTGCGGTTGCCGCTGTTGCGGTTGCCGCTGTTCCAGTCGCCGCTGTTGCGGTTGCCGCTGTTGCGGTTGCCGCGCAACGTCCAGTGCAAGCCTTTCCCGTGTTCACGATTTCAAGGACTTCAGCCCAAGGGATTTCCCGCACGATTTCCAGCTTGTTCGTTGCACACTTATCCTCGCCCTCTGCAACCGTACCGTGGGCGATCACTTTCAGCAACGTGGTTATTCGGGTCAAAATCATAGTAACGGAAACAGTCGGCGGCATTCTTACAGAAGTGCATACCCACATTGCAGACAGACGGGTTTACGTCCTCTTCAAACGTGCCGGGGCAAGTATACTGTTTACCTTTGCACGTCCAATCGGGGTTGAACACCTTATAGCCTTTAACCATCGTTTTAGACCTCTTTCTTTTGTTTTTGATATGCTCAAGCCTTGCGGCTTCTTTCTTGTGGTAACGGACTTCTAAGCGTCCGTAATACTTGCCGTTCATGCCGATACCTCAACAGCGGGAATCTGAATCCCGGTGCATTCGGTGAACTTGACAGAGGAAATGAAGTAACTCCAATGTTCCAGCTTCACGGCGTAACCCCACGGGAAAACCCCGTCCTGTAAGCCCCGGCGAACAAACCGGGGGATTTCTTCATAAGCTTTGCCACAAGTTCAACAGGGAGATTGACGGTTGAATTATATTGAACAGTTGCAACCGGGTCATACTCTTCAAAGTAGTTATCCTGTACGCCCAATGAACGGGCAATCTCTTTCCGGCGTTCCTTAGACGGCTCATTTTTGCCGGAAACGTACTGACTGATAGAAGAACGCCCGATCCCGGTTAAGTCCGAAACCTTAGCCTGTGTAAGATCAAGTTCTTCCATCAAGCCTTTCAGCTTGTTTGCAAACGACTATGTATCACTCCATCCTTTCATTTGTATCTATTTAAGATACACTTGCGGTGAAAAAAAATAGCAATTACCTTTTCATCCGTCAAGTTGTACCTTGCGCGAATCTTAGAAATTTCCTTTTGGGTGAACTCCGCCCCGTTGGTTTCGTTCATCTTAGAGGAAAGGGACTGCGGGGAGATACCCAACGCATTTGCAAGCGTAGAATTGGTATCATCGTGAAGAATCATTTCGCTTCTAAGCAACTTTTTTATTCATACAATCAATCCTTTCTTTCAAAATTATGTACGGCACTTATGCAGGGGATTCACATTGTAACCCCTTATCAGTTTTGTATACTGTTGCCGGACAGATTCAATTTTCAAGGTACTACCCACTCTGTATTTACACGGGCTTGTGACCGTCCACGGCTACATTAGGTAGGGGGATCACTCCCCGAATGACTTTTTTCGTGCTTTCCAGTAAACCCGTTTGCTGTTCTCATTCATCATCTTTCGATACTCTTTAGAGATCAGCCCGGCTCGCTACAGTGCAAAGGTCATTCCACGAAAACGGAAAAATTCATGCTGTGTCTGTTCCGCGTCAAAGTCGTTCTTGTGACACATCCAAACCAGTTGTTTAAGTTCTCTAATGATAATTTCTTTCGCTCTGTCGTTCATGTTATTCATCCTCTTCAAAAGCACACCCACAATCACCGCAAATCACGTTGACTTCCTTTGTTGCCCGGATAATCAAGCCGCACATCGGACAAACATATTTTCGGCTGGACTGTTTGGCTTTTGACAGACCGGGAATTTTCGGCAAGTGCTTTCTGTGAAGTTCAAACTTCTTATCCTGCAAGCTGTCCACGAAAGCCCTTGCGTCCTCATCCAGCGTGGTAATCGTCCATCCATATTTAGGGTCTTTACCAACGTCCAAACCGTGCTATTCAGCCGCTTCCTTGAACTTCTTGTTGTGATATGTACCGTTCCGGCTTGTGTCCTGTACCCCGATCTGAAGATTGTACAAATGAACCATTTCGTGAAGCAGGGTTTCCGCAACCTGTTCAAAAGGGTCTTGCAAGGTGTTCAGCACAGATATTGATTTCGTAAAAGCCCTCATTCTGCATCGCGTCCAAATCCGCTTTGCTCATTTGGGAAATATCCGTGGTCTTGCTGTCCGGGTCAAGGTTGCTCCATGCTTTCCACGAAGTACACCACCCATACGCGCCCTTTGTCGTGTCCGGGCTTACCGTGATAACCGGGGTTTGAAGTTCGCCGTTGTAGAACTTCTGATTGAAACTTGAAAATAAACTTTCAAGTTTCTCAATGACAGGCTTTAGGCTCGTTGCGCTCATTCTCGCTTCATCCTTTCATGTATCTTGTGGGGATACATTGAGTATAGCACACGCTTTGTATCTTGTCAATAGAATGTGAATGTTTTTTAGATACAAATTCAAAAATAATTGATTAAATTGTAAAAATGTGCTACAATCAAGATACAGTTAGGAGGTGAATAAAAAATGACAATGGGCGAATACATAAAGCAACTTAGAACATCTCACGGATTTTCCCAAGAAGAATTAGGAAGAATGGTGGGTGTCAACCGGGCGGCTGTGAATAAGTGGGAGTGCGGCAGAGTGGAAAACATCAAGCGATCCACTATTGAACAACTCGCAAAAATTTTGGGCGTATCTCCCGCCGATCTAATGTGTTGGAATGATGATTCCACTACATTTTCCAAGCAGTCCGCTATATATGATGATGTAAAAGAAGTATTTGGTGATCCAGCTTGTGAAATGCTGAAAAAGTTCTCAAGGCTTGACAGTGTAGATCAAGGAAAAATCATTGAACGTACCGATATGTTGCTTGAAAACGAAAAATATTCTGTCAAAGAATCGTGCGGATAGAGGACAACTTGTTCGTACATTTTTGATTTCAAAGCGTACAGCAAAAATTTATTTTCTATTTTTACACGTTTGTTACACGCCGTAACGCAACATTTTTTAAGATTTCAAAGCGTTTACAGCAAAAATTTATTTAGGAATCGTTAATTATTTGAAATGGCCACTGGATGGGTGAAAGATGGTGATAATTGGTATTACTGTGAACCAACCGGGGAACGCCGCTATACAGACCTAAAAACGGATGTATTCACCTTTAAGATTGATAAAAAAGACGGGTGTTTGTTCTAATTTCACGGAAAATACAACCCCGTGCGAACAAGGATACCAGTGCAGGATATGAAGAACTTCTAAAAGATTCTGCCAAAGGAAACATCGTATACTATAACAGTCAGTGGTGGACAACCCCAAGTGCGGCGTGGGTTATGCTTAATCCAGAAGTCGTTTACTTTCACGATGTGAACCCCGATTCTAAGCCGTATGATCGGTTTGCGCTTGCTGATCTTGACATTGTAGAAGAGCCAAAGCAGAAAGAGGAATCTTTAACGGGTCTTTGGTGGTAAAAACAAAAAATCCCCTGCCAGTGCGGTAACACCAGCAGGGGAAACGACCAAAAATCAAGGATGAAGTGATTTCGGCGGTCATATTGATTATACCGCCGAACTGTGCAAAATGCAAGGAACAGGCGGTGATTTCTGTGAAAAATCCGAATCGGTACGGGTCAGTTACTAGGCTTTCCGGGAACAGGCGGAAACCGTGGGTTGTCGTGAGGGTAAATCTGGACAGCAGAAACCCATAGGCTACACGGCCACGCGGGAAGATGGTCTAATCTTGCTTGCAAAGTTCAACGCTACCCCGTGGGACATTGAAGCGGACAAGATCACACTGGATGAACTTTATAAGCTATGGCTTGATAAGCGGGCTTGCAAATTGGGCGAAGCTAACCGGGCATCCCTCAAATCAGCCTATAACCATTGCGCCAAATTGGGCGGGCTGAAATACAATCAGATCAAGTCTTACCAGATGCAGGATTGTATAGACGGGTGCGGCAAAGGCTACTCAACCCAAGGCGCAATAAAAAACCTGTGGGGGCATCTTGACCGCTTTGCAATGGAACTTGACATAATCCAAAAGCAGTGTTCCGATCTGCTCACGTCCGCACCCATCCCCGAAACCACAAAGCAGATTTTCACAGATGATGAAGTACAACGGCTTTGGGATAACCAAAACTTAGAGTGGGCGGATTCTGTGTTGTTCTTTCTGTATACGGGTTTCCGTATCTCTGAAATGATCGGGCTGAAAACGGCAAATATCGACCTCAACGCCGGAACAATGATCGGGGGCGTGAAAACAGCGGCGGGTAAAAATCGCCTTGTCCCCATTCATTCAAAAATTCAAAGTATTGTTCAACGCCGCTTTGAACAGTCTAAAGGCGGGTATCTCTTTGAGTGCAACGGAAAGAAGCTGAACGAAAGCCAATACCGGGATGTTTGGAATGAACTAATGAACACGCTGAACATGGATCACACCCCGCATGAGTGCCGCCACACGTTCCGTTCTCGCCTTGATTCTGCCGGGGCGAACAAGGTTTGCATAGATCGTCTTATGGGGCATAAATCAAAGGGAACGGGTGAACGCGTATACACCCACAAGAACATTGAAGAACTGCGCTTGAACATTGAACTAATAACAAATTAGACACTCAACCAGATTCTTCATATTAGCCGCCTACCTTTCATTCTACGCCAGCAATGGCGCACCATGTATTCTTTCCCACAATACCATCAACGGCCAGATTGTGGGCTTTCTGTGCCGCTCTCACAGCGTTTTCAGTGTTCTTGCCAAAAATGCCATCAACGGGCAGACCAAGCAACCGCTGAAGCATCTTGATTGCGCTTTTTTTCGGTCTGTGCGGAACTGCCGCGCCGGACGGTGGGCATGATGAAAGCGTGGTGGGAAGTGTAGTTGTACACGCCCTTTTGAGTGCAAAGCCAAGTTGCTTTAGTTTGCGCACGTCCACATGAACAAAAGCCGCCGTGCCGTGCCAGTACACACCCACACCGCCGAAAGTGTTACTTTTGCCAGAATCGCAAAAGCAACGGGGTTGAGTTTGCCCGTAGGGTCGTACATCGTACACGGTTCGGATGGTCTGTAACTTCTGCACAAGCATTTCATCCACCATCTGTGCCGAACAGCCGCACGAACACTGAAATTCGTTTCGGGTGAAATTTTTGGTGATCGGGGTCTTGTCCCCGGCCTTGAACGTGATAAGCGTAGACATAAGATCAACCGTCCTCTTTCTCTGCCTTGTTCTTCAGCACTTCAATAGATTTCACAATGATTTCGGGAATGGGAACGCCCATCAAGCCCGCGTTCTCAATAATAGAGATCGTTTCATTGGCGACAAAGGCCACAACCGTAGCGTCACGAATGAAGCTAGAACCCATGATGAGATCAAGGCGGCAAGCCACAAGGACGATCAGCAGAGAAACACCCTTGCGGCACAGACCTTTCCAGCCCGCCAGACTTTCAAGCGATCCCGTTTCAGTCTTGCGGGAATTGTGGAAAATGCCCGCGACCATAAGCCCGGTGACATAATCCACCGCCATGAACAGGATCAGGGGTTTTCAGTGCGGCATCCCACCCACCAAACAGAGAAGCGATGTACCCCCCCTGCAATGCCAATAGCAACACAGATTTTGTCTTTCATGTTCATTCATCCTTTCAGATTTTCGTTGTGATAAAGAGAAAGCCACTGTACAGGCGTTTAGAAGCCCACACAGCGGCTTTTTTACTTCATCCGGGTAAGTTTCTTACTCTGCCAGTTCGGGGCATTCAAGGCTTTCCAGAACGTCCTTGACCTGTGCTTTCAGCTTGTCGGGAACGTCCGCGAAAGTTTTCCTGCCTTTAATGATAAGGGTTGCATAGATAATAGCCATATCATTCACCACCTTTCTGAATAGAATTATGAAAAGATTGAAGATCAATCCTTTTCACCGTCCAGAATCGCCTTGACTTCTGCTTTCAGCTTTTCGGGAACGACAGTTCAGCGTTGGCCTGTGCCTGTTTCAGAATGTACTCATTCTTATCATACTGAACCATGTTGTACTCGAAGCCGTTGAACTCGGTTTCCGTGCCTACGTTTTCGGAAACCGCTTCAATGTTGGTATTTTCCCAAACGCTGTAATCGTCAATCACAACGCTTTCGGGCTTGATCGTGCTTTTTACTTTGCCATAATCAACCATTTTTAAGCCGCCTTTCTCTGAATTACTTCTTGATAGTATCTATCAGCGTCCGCCTGTACGGGCGCGATATACTTTAGCCTGTAACCTGTAACTATCACAGTGCTTTAACCAGCCCTTGTAAGAATTGATGGAACACCATTCCGAATATCGCATCATCTGCCCGTTTTCGGTTTTTTTCTTGCGAATACTGTTCATCTTTTGCTTGAAAGATTTGCAACTGCTTTTTCTTAGTAAGGTGAAGTTCAAAAATGATCTGTACCCCACAAAATCCAGTCCACGAACATAAGTCGGGAAGATTTGCCAGTTGCCTTTACAGTCAAATGCAGTTCCGTTTTGAAGTATCGTTTAACTTCCTTTTTGCAGTTTGTGAAGTGCTTCTTTACTGCTTCCGAAAATAACAATATCGTCCATATAGCGGAAAGCGTGCTTGACGTGCATTTTCTCTTTGAGCCAATGATCGAACGAAGATAAGTAGAAATTACCGCAATACTGCGACAGATAATTACCAATCGGGATACCTGTTTCCGGGTCAATATCTTCATCAAGTAACCAGATGTTGCGCATATCCTCAATGCTTGCCGTGGATATGCTGTCTATGATCTCATCCAATAACCAAAGCAATTCAGCGTCTTTGAACAACTTTCTGAACTTTGCCTTTAGGATTGCGTGATTTATGGATGGGTAGAAGTGCCGCACATCCAACTTGAAACAGAATTGACAGTTGGGAACATCTTTCCGCATTGCTTCTTGAACATCACGCAAGGCGGCGTGAATCCCTTTTCCCGGTATCGCTGAATAGGTGGTGCTTGTCATGTTTCGCAACAAGTACGGTTCAATGACTTGCAAAATCGCCCATTGACAAATACGATCCGGGAAGTAAGGGAGTTTGAAGATTTCCCGCTCTTTTCCGTTTTCTTTCCTTATGAACTTTTCATAAGGAGATGTGTGATAAGTGTGATTGACAAGCATTTCCTGAAGTTTTGTTAAGTATTCTTCAAGATGTGTGTCAACCTCTTTTACTTCAGCGTACCAGCCCTTTTCCTTTTCTCGCGTTCCTGTGCGCTTCTTTCAAATTGTCCATTGAGCAAATCTTTTGATAAAGATTTCCGTAACGCTTCATTTATTGAATGTTCCTTTTGTATGCACTTGAAACCGAATCTTCAACCTCTGAATTGTTTGAAAGTTAATTTTCAAAGTCTACCAATACAGCTAAAAGTTATTTTTAACTTCCCTTGCGGGCTGACTGTTTTGCCATGTGGCAGGGTATTCAAGAATACAGAGATTATATAGAAACAGCCGGGGCGTTTTTGATTTACCCCGGCTGTATCGTGCATTTACTGACTGCCTGCTGATATTCCGATTGCGATTAGAAGTGGCATTGTTGAGATTCCAATAGAAAGTCCCTGATTTCAGACCATTATTCCATTTACTGCCTAATTTAGTGACCTTTTTCATGGTTTCTTTTCATCTGCCGCTTGTTGCCAATCGTTTGTAAACAACAATACTCCTTGAACCACCCAATTTTACTTGTTAAATGGCCTGTTTACGCGGCCTTTTTGGACGGGATATACACCGACCGCCCGCCGATAGTCCGACTGCGACCAGAAGCGGCATCGCCGAGACTCCAACAGAAAGCCCCCGATATCAGACCATAAGTCCATCTGACCGCCAATTTAGCGACCCGCCAACCAGCGTTATAGTTCCAATAGTAGTCACCGACAGGAACGGCGGTGTTACCGTTGTGTTCGGCGGGAACAAACAGCCAATCGAAGTTTTCAGAGTAGCCAAAGGCGGAAACATAGCCCTCACCGTAGCAGGGGCAAATCCCGGTATCCTGATAGGGTGCGTTCCCGGTATCGTCTGCAAAGCCATGATCTGCAACGTACAGTCTGCCGAACTTACCAGCCGCATCAAAGGGGGTGGGATTCTGGATGTTCATACCGTCAACCCAACCCCAGATATTGCCCCAGAAGTTTTCCTCACCACGATAGGACACGATCTGAATACCGTTCGCGTTGGTAATTGCGCCGGAATCGTTGCCCAGTTCGGCAGTTGCGCCCGTATACTCTGCCATATTAGACGAAGTATCATCCGTCTTAGAAACTGCGCCGTTACCAATAGCGGACTGCATATTGAAAGAAGCGTACTCAACCAGCATGAGCAGTTGAGAAGCGGCCACGGTTGCGGCGTATGCCTGTTCCCAGCCCTTGCCGCGATTGTTCGCCAGCTTGCGGGTGTTGGCACGGGTCAGATTTTGGGTAAGGCCGGACATGGGCTTAACAGCGGCGATACTGGAAAGCATATCGGCGGAGAAATCCGCCACCTGTGCATCATCCAGAATGTAAGCACTTGCGGACGTATCCCAAAGCGAACCCTCAAAGGCGGCCAGATAGATATAGTCGTTCTCGTTGCCGTTCTCCACGAAAGCCGGATGCACCTTGAACCCGGCTTCCGGCTCATCACAGATGTAGTAGCGAATCTTGCGGGTGTAATGGCCGTGGTTCTCGCCCTCCGTCACAATTTCGGTTTCCAGCGGTACGACCTTGTAATAGAACTTAGGCTGTTCCACCATCACCTGTACGGGAGTGCCAGCGGCATAAGTACCCGCATACTGTCCGCTTTCAATAGTGACGCTCTGCGCCAGCTTGCCAGTAGTGGAGAAAGCACCCTCGCCGTAGTAAGCTACAACCTTACCGTCATTCGTGACGTTGCAACGGCGGCGACCGCCAAAGCAATGCACCGAATCAAAGGCGTGTCCGCCAGTCTTGCCAAACGCGCCCGCCAGTCTGGTAAACTTCTTGTTCTTGAAATCCACCTCAACGCCGTAAATGTGGGTATCGGTATAGCCTACGAATGCCTGAAGATCAGCAATCTTTGCTTCCAGTTCCTGAATATCGCCAATCGTGGCAACAGCGGCAGGGTCAACTTTCAGATTCACACTGTCAGCGTTGCCTACGGTGGTAACAAGCTGGATGTATGCGCCGGAAACGGTGATCCCGTTGTAAGGCGGCATATAGCAGTTACCAGAGGTTTCGATAGTGACGGCGTACAGGATTTCGCCCGCATCCGGGTCTTTGGCATACAGACCAAGGGCTTTCATGTTGTAACCAGCGGTCAGATCGGTATTGGTGAAAGCCGCTTCCAGCTTGATAGCAACATTGTTCGTGATCGTCTTTTTGGAGATAAGGCTTGTCTGCTTCACGTTGGAAAGGGCGGTGAGGGCTTCCAACTGCGACAGGGTGTAGGTGGTGCTGGACGCGGAAACTTTGGTAAACTCAATGTTACCCACGCCCGCGATCATCTTAGCGATCAAAGCCTGCCCTTTCGCCGTAATAACCAGCTTAGAAAATTCTGCCATAGTGATTTTTCCTTTCTGTTTTAGTTCATTTCATTAAATTCAGTGAAAACAACGCCCGCGCCGTTCAAAGCATCGCTGTTTACATTGAACTTTTCGTTGAAATCGTTCGTGATCGTCACCGATACGCTGTTTACCAAACCACCGCCATGAATAGCCGCGCCGCTTATTGTGGTGTTTTCGGTGCTGTCATTCGTAATAAAGAGGTGTTCGGTGCTGATCGGTGCGCCACCAAAGCCCGCTCCACCGTTGACAACGTGGTTTTCCTCGCTGTCGTTGGTGATAAACTGGAAAGCCGCATCAACCGTACCGCCGCCCACTTTTGTATCACCTGTGATAGAGTGACTTTCTTGAAAGTCGTTCGTGATAAAGAAATTTTGCACAAAGCATACGCCGCCACAAATCAGAGCAAAGCCGCTTGCACTGCATGGAATGCTGTTCCGGGAAACAACGATCATGTTGCAAGGGATCATGGTGTCAAGCGTGAAATCCAGTTCTTCAGCCTGTCCGAAAAGTTCAAGGTCTGTGAAAATGGAAATCTTGTAATGATCGTAGTCCTTAACAACAGTGAAATTGTTTTCACCACATAAAGCAATCAGCTTACCCAACAGGGCTTTCAGCGTGTAAGGAATGGTATTGAACCACCGTGTTTGCACTCTGGAACGGCGGCTTTCAAGGGTATCTTCTTTAGATGGTAAGATGTTCAAAATCTGTTCAAAGCGGCTGATTCCGTATTCATCCGCCGTTGCGATGAACTCATTTTGAAGAACCTGATCCGTTGCGTTCCAGATGATAACAAATTCCGGTTTTTCTGCTTCCAGCGTTGCCCGGTATTCTTGAAACTCTGCCATGATGGGCGGCAGATAAGACACAAGATCGACATTGCGGATCATGCGCTTGCACCCCCAAACATGGGAACTTCATACCGCCCCAAGGCCAGATTTTCCGCCGTGCCGTTAATCCGTGTGTTGTCAATATCCACAATGCCCTTGATACTCAAGAGCCTTGTTTCAATCTGACTTACACGCACCACAAGGAACGCCGTATCAGCCCACGATTTGCGCAACTCTAACAGGTAATTGGAAATTGCCGTGTTGATGGAGTTTTGCAGATTAGACCAGCTATAACCGCTGTCAAACGTGAGCGTGGTTTTCACTTGCACCTGTACAGCGTCCGCGCTCTTGACCGAAACAACGTGACCAATAGGGGCTAAACCGTATCCATCGCCCGCGTTTTCGGGCGGGTCAATAGTGTTCTGGACGGTTTCAAGCAAAGTGCTTGATGCAATACCATAGTCAGAGTTAAGGATCGTGAGAAGCACCGTTCCGCCCGTGGTAAGTTTCTTTTCTGCCGCCGCTGTGTAAACGGTGCGCAACCAGTCCGCCGCATCCCCGGAAAGGGTGTTAATGGTGGATTCATACCATGATTTCACCTTGACGGATGGGATCATGGACGCGGGGGAAATATCGCTGTTCCACACCCGCGTTACCTTAGTGCTACCAACACCGGGAATGCCGTTGGTTTTAGCAAGGTAATCTTGCACGTTGCCACCGAACGCCTTTTCATTGAAAGAATCAAAGTACCGCTTGCGCAAGGCTTCAGTATTTTCTTCATCCTCGCCGGGGATCAGAACGCCCGTAAGTTCGGCAGTTTCCAAACCCTCAATGTATTCAATCGGGATCATCGTTCCCAACTGTTGATTACCAACAACGCCGGGGGTTTCGCACTCAACCTTATATTCACCGTCCGCAATTCGTTCAACAACTTTGAAGTTGAGTGAACTAATATTGAACCGCTTTCCCGTAACATCAATATTTTTCGGGGTGAACTCCTTTTAAGATTGCGTGGGTTGCCTCGTCCGGGGCAATGCCGCGTTCTTTGCAACGGCGGATCAGAAACTCACGGCTTGCCGTGTCGCCGTATGCTTCACGCAAAATCGTGTCAAGTTCGATATACAAAAGCTGAAATTCAAACGCCGTGGGGGAATGGGTGTCCCACAAAATAGAACCCTCGCGTTTGTCGAATTTGTCAGATACCCGTTTGAGCATCCGATCAAGAATTACTTCATGGGTTTCGCCCTCATACATCAAAAATTCACCTCTCTTTCTGCTTGAACATCTCCAAAGATGGTATGGGCGGTAAAGGTGCAATGCACCACGCCTTTTTGGACGTGTCAAAATCGAAGTCCGAAACGCTTGTGATCCGATCATCACAAGTGAGGGCTTCCGTGATCCTGCGCTCCAATTCCGGGCATACCCATGCAACGGGCTGTCCGTACAAATCAAGCGTTTCAATACCGTAATTCCACGAATAGATAACGTATTGATAGCGTTCGGTTTGCAGAATCTTGAAAATGGCTTGCCGCATCGCTTCTTGACCGTCCGTGTACCCACGAATCACCTTGTTGTCAAGTTGCATTAGGTGGGTATAGGTAGGCTGTTGGGTGATCTCAAAATCCTTATCCAGAAATCCAGTAGTTGACGGAATCATTATACCCACTCACCTTTCACCTCTGGAATTGGCTTGATACGGTCAATCACAATGTACTTTTGTCCGCCTTGCTCCCGGATCAGCAAAACAGCGTCACCTTTTTTCAGAGCGTTATAGACTTTCATTTTCTTCTTGTTTTTGACCTTGTATTGCAAAGTAACAGGTTGAGTTGGGCCGTGTACGCCTGTATGATTGTGCTGTAATTTTTCGGTTTTCAACGAAAATTCAACATCGCATTCATAATCGGTGACACTCCGGCACAACACAAGCTGTTCTTCTTCCAAAACCAGCTTTTGATCTACTTGAATTTTTAAGGGTGAATCGCTTGTGACCTCGCCATAACAAACTTGTGTAGGTTTGGACGCTTCATATACTTCTTTTTGCGGCTCTTTTGATTTCTCGTAAGAGTGCAGTATAATCAGGCAACAAATTCACCCCCTCGAAGCGTTAGGGTCATAGAATGTTCATCCAGCTTAAAAGTGTGGGTTGCCCGCTCCACAAGCATGAAGTTTTTCACTTTCATATCTCCCAAATCCAGATTTACAATAATCATGCTCCCCCCGCTCTTACTCTAGGATCACCAAAGGCGTTTTGAATTTTCAAGTTTCGGGTCTTTTGATTGTATAACTTCAAAAGTGCGTCCGCTTTCGATTGTCCGTTTTCGCCCTTAGATAGAGTATCGTAATACTGCAAAACGCCCCATTCGTTAATGTGTCCGCTGTCCTGCGCAATGTAAACATCCCGCTTGCCGGTGGATTCATTTTCATAGGTCAGCTTAATTTTGTTATAGGTGCTGTTGTCAATGCTTGCCGTATATTCAAAATTTTCACCCGTCACTTCATCAATCATAAAATATGCGCCTTGTTCACCAACGCGCATATCAGAAAGATTTTTGAGGGTCAGCTTTCCAAAATCATCATACAGAACGAACATTTGCTTTGTGTTCTGCATGGTGAGATCAAGAGCGTTTTCGATCATCTCAAAGAGTGAAGTGTTATCTTCAACCCTTGAGGGGATTTTATAACCCGTATCCGCGATATTTCCCAAATTCAAGTTGAAGTCTGCACCGACCATTTTTATAAAGTCGGATGCAGTTTTATTCTTGTAAACATAAGTATCTTTATTTTTCAGATACCGTAACTGATCGTAGGCGGTGATCTTGACAAGTTCATCCTTACTCCCTTTCTGTGTAAAGGCAAAGCCAAAGAAAACGGGCTTGCCGTCCACCTTTAAGCGGACGGGCGAACCCTCGGTAAACTTGATGATCTCATCCCGTACAATGGTAAATTCCAGCTTGCCGGGGTTGCTTCTACGTTCCGTATCCATGTGATACCCTCTTGAACAGCGGGGAAATAGTTCTGCCCGCTTTTCGGATCAGTAATCATAAATTCTACGTTCATAAAAGCACCCCCCTTTTAGCTAGATTCCGGCAAAGTCAGGACTTGACCGGGCTTGATTAAGTTCGGATTGCCGCCGATAACGGACTTGTTAGCGTTGTAAATATCCGTATACTTGCTACTGCTACCGTAATACTTCTTTGCAATGGCGCAAAGAGAATCGCCGGATTTCACAGTGTAAGTCTGTCCAGCGGTAGGCGTGGGGGCGGTTTCTGCCGCCCGTGTAGCCTGTACCGTGGCCGTGATCGTGGAATCATCATTTTGTTGGATGTTTACAAGTTTTGTTCTGTAATCCCGCCATTGCTTCAAATTGATTTTCACCGTCAAATCTAAGCCCTGTCCGGCATCCTCAACGATGGTATAATCTTCAAGCGTCACTTTGAGGTTAGTAGAGAACAAAATCCGTCCGTTCGGCTTCATCCGAACAACGATGAACTGAAACGGTTTTTACTTGTTTTCAGGCGTTCAAAGTAGGCAAGAAAGAAACTTGCTCCCAGAAAGCCCGATTTGTACAGAGCAAACGGATAGTTGGTTTGCGGGATCATGCACTCAAATTCAACATCGGTCAACTCTGCTTTCTTTAACAGGTTGACTTGCCCCTCATCAATCAAAGTGATTGCTCTGTTGGCGTTGTTGATTTTTGTGGTGATCTTGCTAGGGGTGACGGGCAGTAAACAATACTTCAGGAAAACCATATAGCCATTGCTCATTTACTCATGCACCCCCTCGGCGGCTGTGTCGATTGCTTCAGCTACACCCTCTGCCATAACAGAAACAACGCCATCCAAATCCATACCGTTGGAAATGTTGTTGTTCATGCCAGACATATCAATTTTCACTTCAGCAGTCGTGAAGCGGTTTATTACTTCCTGTTCGGCAATATCTCTCAAATACTTCAAATCTTCATCCGTAATATCCAGAGAATTTTTAATTGCCCCGGTGTTTCCGGCTATATCTTTCACACCGTCACCAATGCCCGCTGTGTAATCGCTAAGATCAACAGAGGGGGCAATGGAATCCATGTTGAAAGTTTTGTTGAAAAAGTCAGAAATTCCACCGACAACGCCATCTCCAAAATCTGCACCCATGCTGAACGCATCTCCATAGGAAATGCGTTCCATAGTGTAATCAGACGGATCAAGCGTTTTCGGCTTGTCGCCCCCGGCGTTCTCAACAGTGGTGTTGATTTGGGCTTGAACCTTATCTTGAAATCCTTGAACTGCACTTTGCAGATCAGAACCAAAGATAGTATCAAGAATGCCCGCCGCCGAAGATACGATAGACACGATGAAGTTAAACAGCGATAGGAACATAACTTCAATCGCGGCGATGGGATCATTGAAGATCAGACCGAAAGCCGCCGCAAAATTGGCAAGCATATTCCAAAAACTCACGCCCAGCGTGATAACGCTGTTAATCAGGAGATAATGGTATTCAGGATGAACGCACCGCCTACGGCGATAACACCCGTGATAATACCAACGCCGGACTGTGTAGCACCCGTCACCTGTGCGATTGCGTTTGTAACCGCCAAAAGCACGGCTATAAGGGCGATGATACCCATAACTACCCACGTTACCGGGGAAGCAAGGAACGCCGTATTTAAGCTATATTGCGCGGCTGTGGCGGCGGCTGTGGCTGTCACCTCTGCGCCAGTAGCGGCGGCATGAGCATACGAAGCAACAGCAAGAGCTATTTTTACACCAGCGTTCACGGCTTCAATCGCCTTTACTGCAAGTTGCCACCCGTAGTAAACCATCAATGCCGCTGTTACGCCGCCAATGATGGGAGAAATCCACCCCCAGTTGTTGGTTACCACATCGGCAACATTCACTAAAAAGTTAAGAATCTCAAGGGAAACGCTTGCAACAGCAGAAAGCCCACCAATGGCGTTATTCACAAACTGCTGAAAAGCGTCACTATTCGCAATTTCGTTCAATCTGTTCAAAACAGGCTGAAACGACATTAAAGCAGTGTTTTGGAACGAAGTCCAAATTTGCGCGAATGTTTGCGGCATGGATTCAAATTTGCTGTTAATATCATCTGCGGCGGAAAAGATAGCCGCCTTGACAACACTAGCAGAAAGTTCGCCGTCTGCCGCCATCTCGCGGATTTGACCAATGGGAACATCCAAATAGTCCGCGATATTTTGAATCAAATTGGGGGCTTGTTCAAAAATGCTATTCAGCTCATCGCCGCGAAGAACGCCAGAACCAAGTGCCTGTGATAACTGCAATTCTGCGTTTGCGGCTTCTTGCGTGGATGCACCTGCAATGGTCATCTGTTTTTGAATCAGATCAGCAAAAGCAACAACTTCTTCTGAACTGCTGAACGCATCCTTTGCGTTGTTACCGAAACGGGCAACAACATCAGCCATTTGGTCAAAAGAACCTCTAGCATCCTGCGCCGCCGCATACACATGTTAATAAGTTCAGAAGTTGTCTGAACTCCATAATTCATCATGCTTTAACGGGCGGCTGTTGAAGTCAGTGTATCGGATAGGTCAAATACCACCCCAACGGTCTGAACCGTGGCATAGGTTGCAATGGCACTCTTAATCGTATTCATTAGGTTATCGGCGTTTGCCGTACCCTCATTGATTTTCTGATTAAAACGCCCCTGTTCGTCCACATTGTCACGGATATAGCGTTCTGTGCCGCTCACGGTTTGTGATAGCCGCAAGTAAGCATCATTTGCCGCCTGTACGTCCATATTGTCAACGGCACTGTTAAGGGCTTGTTGTGCCTGTACAGCTTGATCCGACTGCCCCCGCAACTGTTCCAACTCCGAACTAGCGGCGTTAGTACCCATGTTTAAGGGGTTGTTCTCAATCTGCACGATACGATCTTGAATCGCCTGTAAGCGGGCTTGCATACCGCTTAGATCAGTAACCGCATTCGCGGGGAACAAGTCAACGCTTGCCGCCGTTTCTGCGATCCGCTGTTGAGTGTCGTTCAATGCGACAAGCATTGTATTAGCACTCTCTATTTCCTGCTGGAAACGCTCTATGCCCGTGTTCTCAAACACGTTCATATTGTCAGCTTGCCAGTTGAACGGAACATTTACCGGGGCTTGCGTAGGTTCAACCTGTGGGGCATCCTGCACGGTGGGCGTTGCGCTATACACCTGTGAGGGAACATTGCCCATCAAATCATTAAGCCGCTCCTGCCGCTCAATCACGTTGTCAATCGCGCTCGACAGACTACCCAACTGCAACTGTGCAACGGACGAATCAAGATCAAACGGATTTGTTTTCAAGTAATCAAGCGCGGTTTGCATTTGGCCTAATTCTCGGTTGATTCCGGCGATCTCTGCCGCCGAATCCCCCGGCATAACGAACAGGTTTTGACCCACGTTGTTAATTGAGTTCTGATAGTTCAAAATGTTGTTCAATCTAGTTGAAATATCTTGAATCTGTTTTTCAGATTCAGACACGCCAGAAAGTTCAACAGGTACGGTGATACCATCGGGAACATCAATTTGCGGCTGTTCCGTAATTTCAGCACTCACGGGAACTTCAATCCCTGTGGGTACGTCAATTCGGGGTTGCTCCACAACTTCCGCCGTTACAGGTACGGTAATCCCATCGGGAACGTCAATTTGCGGCTGACTTTCCACAACGGGGATCACCGGGACTGTAATGTTTGGAGTTGTAACCCCCAAATCTGGTAAGGTGGTGTCTACATCTCCAAAGAAAAAAAGAGGGTGCTTCAATGGCTTGCATCGTGTTTTCAAAAGACTGCATTGCCGCCGTAGCCCGGTTAATACCGCTCATATCTACGCCCGCATTCATCGCGGATTGTACGTTTTCAATAGCGATAGTGCCAGCATTTGCGGCGTTGACAATATCCATCATAGGATCAGAAAAATTGTCATACAGTTCGATTGAAGTCTTGATAGAAGCCATTTAATCACCGTCCTTTCCGGCTTGCTTTCCTCTCAAGCTCTTTTTTTCTGCCTTGCATCATCTTCTTGTTTGATCTTGATGGACGCGATCACGAACGCTTTTTTCCCGTTCGTCCATTTCAAGAAATTGGGATGGTAAGATGTGCAATTTTAAGAGGGCATAGAAAGCAAAACTCGCTTCCCAGTCACCCTCTTCAATTAGTTTTTTGCTTCATCCACCAGATCGTTGAAAGAGGTGTTGAAGCCCTGAAGATTCTGGACAAAGGCCACCAGCGCGTTGTACTCGCCCGGATCGTCCACCATTGCCATCAGCAGATCATCCGGCTTTTTCACGCCGTAGCTGTTCTGAAGTTCGACATTGTACAGATCGGGGGTGACAATGGACTTGATGAGCAGTTCCTTAGTGTACTTGCTACCGTCCACATGGGGGCGGTACAGGTTAGGCTTGCCAGTGACAGGAACTTCTTTGGTGCAATCCTCGCGGATTTCATCGTTTTCCTTAGAGGTGATGTGCCGGAACTCCCAATCAAAGGGGCTTGCCGTTGGCATCGCACAGGGAAGCGGTGACAGGGTGGAAAACATTTTCCTTAACCTTTTTGTTCGCTTTCATAAAATAGGAAAAATTAGACATTTTCTGTACCTCTCATTCTTTACAAAGAAAAGCCCCCGAATGGATACATTTCCACATCCGGGGGCAACGATCTTAGTTAGTGGCGAAGCCGTCCAGTTCGGTGAAATCTTCCGGGATGGAATAATCATCGAACGTGCCGGAAATATCCTCATCCAGATACTCCGAATCGGCATCGAACTTAGCCAGCGTGCCGCCATCGGTCAGACAGTCGTAGAAAACAACAGTCTGACGCTGTGCCGCACTTGCCGGGTCATCGTTCGTGACCTGAATTTCAAAATAGGTGTCCTCGCCCGTGCGCTTGAAATCCGCCAGACATTCACGCATTACGGACTGATTGTAATGCGCCTTGCCGGAGTAAGTGCCTTCCTGTGCAACAGATTTGTGGCCGATCATAATAGTGCCAAGGCGGGGAACTTTGGATTTGGTCTTGTCGATCTTTGCTTCAAAGTTGATGATCTGCATGAAGTTATAGCGGCGATCACCAATAGTGACAAAGCATTCCGCCAGACGCGCGGAAATCGCGTCCTTAGACTTCATAAAAACATTCGTAGGCTGTGCCATACTGCATTAACCCCCTTTCTTTAGGACACGCAAACGGACATATACAGCTTGCCCATTGCGTTGATAACAGAGATTGCGCCGGAAGTCACAACGGACTTTTTGGTGTCGCCCTGTGCAACCGTAATATCGGAATCCTTGAAATCCTCGATAGCACGGATTTTCTGAAGTTCGTTGTGAAGTTTCACAAGGTCAGCCCAAAAAAGAGGTACGACCCGCCGCATCGTTAGGAACTGCGCCCAGATACTTAGTCGCAAACAGAACGGCGGTATCATTGGCGATCTGATCGATCACGCGGATAGTCTGGTTATCCTTGAAAACATCACCGCAAGTATCAGTGGTAGATACCATAGTGTTAATATCATCAAGGACGCGGGGAACGCCGTTGACATTGTGGAAAGTGAACTCACCCGCCTTGATAGCCTTTTCAAGTTCTGCCTGTGTATAGTTCAGATCGGGGGTGAACTCGCCATCATAGATCACGTTCTGGTTCGACTTGTTGACCTCACAGCCGCCAGCCGCGCCAGTGACCCAGTAAACAAGGCTTGCTTCATCTGCGCCATTGTCCAACACCTTGTTTTTGACGCTGATAGTACCCATGTAGTCCGCTTCCTTGTACTGATACAGGACAAGCTGGAACTTCTTACCAACCTCATCACGCATACGCTTGTTGAACGATGCAAACAGGCTCTTAGTTGCCTTGTCAGTGGTGACAACGCCCATAGAGTTGAACGCATACGGTTCAATCTTATCAAGATAGGTCTGGTATGCGTCACTCGTACCTGCGCCATTCTCGCCGCCAGTGAGCGGAGTAGAAGCGGTAACGGCAAGCATAGCATCCTTTTTGAAAGCAACATAGTCGTTGTCAGTCAATGCGCTTACCTTGTCCACGGTCTGTGCATCCACCTTAGACAGTCCCATATAGGTGGACACATCAAACAGAGAATCGTTATCTGCGTTCTTCTGGATCACGATCTTCAGATCGTTGCCGCGCGTACCGCTGTACTTTGCCGTAGCAAAAGTGTTGCTTGCTTTCTTGCCGCCGCCGTTCAGACGATAGGCGTACAGGGTCTTTGCTTTCTTGAAAAGATCACGCAAGCCTTTCATCTTATCATCGGTATAGGCGTAGCCGAACAGCTTCATAGTGGACTTCTGGAAATCACCGTTAGTGACTTCAAAAACGCCGCTTTCATTGCCCCAGTCCAGCATAAGGGGCATGGTAACGGTGCCACGATCAGACAGCGTAGCGGATGCAGATGCAAGCGATACGAAGTTGATGTAAGCACCGGGCAGAATCTTGTTCTGCGTTACGAAAGTACCGCCGCCAAGTGCCATTTTACTCACCTTTCCTTTCTTTAGATAGGTTTCTTATAGTATTCTTTGATAAGATCATCCACCTGTTCAATGGTGTAAGTCTTATCATCTTCCAACAGCGCGTTAAGCAGATCACGCCGATTGAACCAGCGATCCGCTTTCACAAGCTGTTCTTTGGTAAATGCGGGCGGCTGTTCAGCCGCTTTAGCAGTCGTGTTTTTAACCGCCATCGTTCACATCTCCTTTGATCTCCAATGTTTCCATCGGCTCACAGTCGTATTTTTTAACCATGAAGCAATCATAATTTGCGAAAAAATTCAACACGTTATCAACGATTTTGTGTTCCATCTTGTCAGCTCGCATCAAATCCCCGTCAACCGTGATAGTTTCCAAACAGCCACACAGCCGTTCGGCTGTATCGTTGCACTCTGCTTTTGCCCGATCCCGATTAGCGGGAAAGAACTGGATGCAGAACTGTTGCCGCCTAAAATATCTGCGATCCCGGAAAAGGTTGTGTAGGCTCTAGGGTGGAAATAAAAAAACAAGGCTCTTTCAAGCCTTGTTCCTGTTCTTCCGTGTAAGTCGTGTAATCATCGCCAAATTCAGCATTTAAGGCAATGCTGATAGCTTCAATAATTGAATTTATCATTTGATGCACTCCCCTAAAAACTGCTTAATCTTTGCTTCAAGGACTTGCGGGGCTATCGTCTGTATTTCCTGTTCGGATATGGTGAGCATGAATTGACCTTGCACCCAACCTGTATGATTAGCTGTTCGGTGTCCATACTCCACATAGGAAGCATACTCAACAGGATTCACAATATCAATCGTCAAGAGGTTTCCTTTGTGATTGATCTGTAACGAATCGGCGTAGGCTTTGGCATCGCCCCGGCCTTTACCGCTTGCCGCTTCTTCATGCGTTGCTGAAGTCCAGCCCCGGCGCAACGTACCGCCCATCTTTCCAGAGGGGTTTACACGTTTGGTGTAGGTGTCGCCCGCCTTGTGGTGTTTGGAATCCTTTTTAGCAACCACCGTTATTTCTTTGGAGTAGTCGCCTACGGGTGTTCGCTTGATAACTTTGGCAAGTAGTCGGGCGGCTAATTCTTTCGCACAAGCAGAAATGAACGATTCAACATCTTTTTGTTCAATCTTGTTCAATTCCTGTTGAAGTTTTTTCAAATCCCCGGCTGAAACCTTTCCCATTCGTGCCATCAAGCCCACCGCTCAAACAGTGTGAGGATGATTTCTTGATGGGTGGGATATACAGCAGGAACGCCGCTTGCGGAATAGGCGTTTTTGCTCCGTCTTGCTCCACAATGATCTTTGATCCTGCCTTGATTTTCACATCCGGGGGAGAAATAGCTTTGTGCCTTGCGTAAGGCTTGCCGCCGTTTCGGTTTGTGCTGTGGCATCCAGCTTTTCAAAGGACAGCTTACAGGGCTGATTTTCGATTACTGTTACTTCTGATTTATGGGTGATTTTGGTTTGCTCGTCCCTTACATCCCGGCGTTCCACAACGGAACAAAGCCCGGTATAGTAAGTTTTTTCGATTGCCTTTCGTGCCGCTTTTCGGGCGGCTTCAAGTGCGCTTACCATCGAATCCGCCTATAACAAGCAAATTCGCCTTTCCCATAAGTCAGAAGATAACTGATAAAGGCCGTTAGCCGCTGTTCAGCGGTTTGTGACCCTCTCCCGTGGCAAATACAGTATTGGTATCACCCGTCTGTATCTGCTTCACAGCATAATCTAAATCAAGCCCTGCAATGCTATCCGGCGAAAAAGTTTTCTTTGCCGTTAAAAACTCGCCTACTGCCATATCAACCGCGATGCAAACCAGCCCGTCCGGGATAGAGGACACGTTGCAATCGTTCTTGATAGAACTTTCCACCTTTTGAATACAAAAATTCAAAATGGTTTCATCCCCATCTTTAATCTCATATCCAAAAGACTGCAACCGCGCTTTTACCATATCCAGCACTGGAAACACCGCCTTACTTAGCCACGGGAAATGATACGGGCGATGGGAACGGCCTTGTGATTGATGGTATCAGTGCCGTTGCTCACCAGAGACCAGTTCTTGCCGTTTTCCAGTTCCGCGTTGGTGGGGCTGTTCGTAGTCTGCACCGCCTTGAGATAAGAGATACCAGCGACAGAAACGGCGTTGCGCTTACGGGAAATCAGCGTATCCTCGCCGCCACGGGTCTTTGCATCGCGCACCATCTCATAGGGGACTTTTGCGCCAACGGATTCAAAGCCGATTGCGCCCTCGCCCAGAACATAGGTGGTATACAGGGTAACGTCACCGCCAGTTTCGCCCACGTTCTTAACCTCGGCGGGCATGGAATCGTCAATCAGCACAAGACGACCATTCCAAGTACCCATGCCCAGATCACGCTCCACGCCCTCACTGTCGGTGTACTTCAGATAGCCCAGCAGCTTCATGTTCTCAAGGTTAGTTGCAACGGTGGAGTGGCAGATCACAAGGCTAAACTTGCTCTTGTTATCGCCGCAAGCCTGCTGAATGGCACTGTTGAGGGTGGTTGCGCTCACCATCATATCATCGGTGGTCTTTGCATCCGTGGTGGGGGCGGAAATATCGTAGGTGTGGGCGGACACAAAGGCGGCGTTAGCGGTCTTAATGTTGCCCGTGCCAGTGGCGGACATAGAGAAAATACCCTTGAGGATAGCAAGGATAGTGTCCTGATCCCGATCATTCCAATAGCGGTTGATCTGGTTTCGGACGTTCGCCATGAAGTCCACGCCGCCAGTCACATCATAGGAGAAATCGGCTTCAGTCCAGCCCATCATACGGCCATAGGTGAAAACGCCCTGTTCAAAGGTATCAGTCTTTTCGGGGGTGAGGTTAGACACACCATCATAGTTCTGTGCGTCACCGCCGATCAGACCGAAGTAAGGCAGGACGGCGTACACAGTGCCAGTCTGTCCGTTGTTGACGAAAGTTTCACGAAGTCGCTGATCTGCGACAATCGCGCGGCTCTCACGAAGTTGTTCAGCTTCACGTTGGGAATGGCGTTCATGTAAACACCAAAAGCCCGCTCGTTGAAACTCTTTGCATCGAATTTGCTCATTTGTATTCAATCCTTTCTTTGAATTTTTGAACTCTGTTGTTAGGTTGCCGCATCCGGGTTAGCTTCAATGTAAGCGGTCAGCTCTTCAAGGCTCATCTTAGACATATCCACCTTAGTACCGGGCTTCACATCATCCGACTTGCCGGGATTGAAACCCTTGATACCCTTGTTTGCGGGCTGTTTGGCGTTGAACAGGTAAGAATCCGACTTCTGAACAGCGGAAATCTGTTCATCCCAGCCCGACAGCTTGCCATCCTCACCCAGCTTGACCTTAGACATATCAAGCAGGGCTTTAACGGCCTTACTGTTCTTAGCACCCGCCGCCGTAAGCGCGGTATCAACCGCGTTGTCCAGCTTCAACTGTGCCATTTCAGCGGCGTGGGCTTTAGCCTGTTCGGTGTTCTTCTTCTGAAGTTCCTCGATCTGTGCTTTCAGTTCGGCGTTGTCGCCGCTGGACTTCTTCAGATCGTTCAACTGCTTGTCACGGTCAGAAACGGACTGTTTCAGCGTCTTGTTTTCCTCGTTGGCCTCGTTAAAACGGGTCTTAGTCACAAAGTCACCGTCCAGCCCGGCCATAACCTTTTTTAACCTGTTCATCGGTCAGACCCCAACTAATCAAGTCCTCACGTTTCATTGTTCATACCAGCCTTTCCGTTGTTTACCGTGGGTAACGAACCACGAATTTGATCTTGTTCTTTACCGTCTGCAATACGAAAAAGACGATTCACTGTTTAACCCACAGTTGGGAGATAGGTTTGGATCACCGCCTTTCTACTTGCTGACAAACGGACACGCCATGATCTCATTTATCAAAAATCTGTTTCTGTTCCGGGGTTAGGGCTTTGGGGTAGTCGGCGAACATATTGAACACAGTCTTTTTGTCGAAACTAAAAAGCCATTCGCCCACACCGTCCGGCGTGTCTTTCCACCAAATAACGTCCGTAGGATTGTTTTTTATACCAGTTATCGGACATCGCCTAACGCCCCCTTTTCTCTGTTTATCAACTGCCGTATTGATATAACCTAGCAAACACTTTTGCCATCCAGCGAACATCTTCTTTGCAAGGAATCAATGGCCTTTTGCGGATCAGCACCCGTTAGCAAATTCTTTGAAAGTTCACTGTGAACTTCTCCGATCAGCTTTGTTTTGCTGTTCCAAACTTGCGTAAACATCGGATAACGCTTTTTTCATCGTTCCCATCTGCTGTGCAAACATGGTTTCAAGGCTGTTTTGTGTCTGGATTTGCAGGGCTTCAAGGCGGGAAATGTGAAACTTAGAAGAAGCGTTTTTCAAGTTCCTGCATCCATGCGCCG